>CAFBNE010000073.1_pt1 | contig 16808 bp, 22 predicted proteins | sample 7269181 | NCBI WGS metagenome assembly CAFBNE01 (sample SAMEA6814085, study PRJEB35770) | uncultured Actinomycetes bacterium | biome: Freshwater; feature: Freshwater reservoir; material: water | place: Czech Republic | collected 2017-05-23 | depth 30m m
AACTCGCCCAGATTCCGGGCCGGTTGCTTGAAAAGGGCCTCTGAGCAGGGGAAAGTTGTCGATGGTGGGTGTTTCACTACATCAAAAGTGCATCACTTCATGATCGCGTCCCTAGGGGTGTGTCGGGGACGGTGGGCCAGATGATCACTCGTGCGCTTCAGTCGTCTTCGCGAAGGGTCGCAGGGCGGAAACGCGAAAGAGTTGAATCGCTACGTGAGGGCTCCGTTGCGCGCCAACGGATTTCATGATTCGCGCCTTCTCCGGGGTCGACGAGGCGCACTGTCGTGGACCCGAGTGCGCCTGTTGAGTGTTCGACTTCGTGCTGCCGACTAGCCGGTTCTTGACTTGTTGACCTCGCCGACTGTGGGCTGCTTCGCCTGCCCACGGCGCCGACAGGGCGCACTCGGTAGTCCGAGTAGACGGTTGACTCTGGCGCACCTCGTCCACATGGCCGGCGGAGCGGGCCTACGGTGAAACTCCGACCGTCCGTCCACCTGAATGAGCGCGAGAGCAAAACCAGGGGAGGCTAACACGGGCAAGTCGAGCGTGGGGGTCGGCCTTAACGACGTACGACCAACCCCCACACGCGGAGCAATCGAACATGCGACTCTTGGAACAGGGAAGAGCAATTGGCCACATTGATAAATGGATGAATAGTTAGAAGGCCCGTACCGGGCGAACGCCATACGCGTTGCTATTATCTGCCCAGTCATACGTACAGGTACTAAAGAAATTTTGGAACCACGAAAACGTCTTCCAATCAATCGAGGAACTCCAGTATTGGCCAGAGGTAAAGCCGCCGATGGCAGCGCGATTCGGGTAGGCGCAGAGGGCCAAGAGTTCGCTCTGGGATCCAAGGGACCAGTCGGTCAATCCACCTCCCGTGTAGGAGCGGGCGACGTTGGCCGCGTTCCCTGAATTGCACCCGGCCATCATGGCGGTCGTGTTCGCGAATCCCGACCCGATCCCTTGTTCGGTCCCGCTGCCGGATGCAGACTGTCCCGGCAGGCACCAGAAAAACCCTTGTCCGGTGGAGGAGAAGTCAGAGGTCGTTTGAAGACTGCCGCCGCATGAAGTACCAGTAGTCGCCTGCTTGCAAGTAATCGAGGAGTTCGGATTCCACATGTTCGGGGCAGCCTCAAGGTAGTTGCACGTTGATGCCATGTTCGCCCCGCACGCGAACGCGGTGGACGAGGCGTAGAAGACGGTGCCCACACCACTTTCGCCGATATCACCGCAGGCGTACTGCAAATTCGCATCGCACACGTCTGCTGGCGACTTCTTGCCGCCGACCAGAGCCGGACTCTGAGGTGACTCGGATGCTGAGGCTGAGTCCGTCGGCGACGCAACCGGTGCTCGAGTCACCGTGAGGGACGCCGACGCCGGGCTTGCCGGTGCCTCGGTCGGCTCGGCAGTGGGGGCAACCGGGTCAGGCGACGGGGCTGGGGCCGCCGAGGCCGCAGACGAGGCCGCCGCCGATGACGCCGGCGCCATCGTCGCGTCGTCCTGCACCGCCCCCGACGAACCTGCCGTGGACGAGCATCCCGCCGCCGTTGCGGTGACGAGCACCAGCCCGACGGTCAGCAGTTTCAAGCGTGTTCTCATTGCATTCCCCGATCTGTAGCGATGGGGGATGCGAGTCACCCCCATACGTCTTGGACGAACCATAACCCGAAACGAGTCCCGGAAACACGAAAGAGTGAAGGCAGTCATGTCGGAAGTTGATGTCTGTTGATGGAACCCAACAGGGACGGGCTGCGTCTGACAGACTGCGAGCGGATTGTTGCCCTGCGCGCGACGTGCGGCGGTGGGATTGGTTCGTGGAGGTGTACGCCCGGGCCGAAGGCCCCTGACCGCAAGGAGTGTTCATGAGCAGGTTGAGCAGAAGGTCGCTGGCGGTCATTGGCGCAGGCGCGTTCGCGGTGGCGCTGACGGTTGGTGGTGCGGGTTCGGCGGTAGCCGCGCCAACGGCGGGGCCGATCGAGACCATGCAGGATCTCAAGGGTGGGTGGCTGACGTCGCTGACGGGGTTCCGTGAGGGCGACCCGATCAGCTGGCTGCATCGGCTGACGGTCCGCAAGGTGAACGGGTCGGCGGCGGTAGCGTGGGAGGAATGGCTGGACTGCGCGCTGCAAGCGGCCGACTGCAAGGCGGCGAAGGCAGGCAAGCAGACTGGCGTCGACTGGAGCAAGCCGTCGCGGGTCCTGCTGGCGATGGACCCCAAGGGCGTCGTGTACGGGGTCGGTGCGTACTCGTCGATCATGCTCACCTCGGGCGGGGACGGGATGAGCGCGGTGGTGTTTTCGAACGGGCAGCGTGACGAATGGACGGCCACGCCGACGACGTCCGGGCAGTCGCAGACCGCCCCGGCGGCGAGAGAGAACCAACCGCGCAAACTTGCCTATTGGACTGGGTCGTATGCCGCGGCAGGCCCCACCGTTTCTTGCTCCAACAACATGAAACGTCCCTGATGACTGAGGACGAGGAGGCCTCCTGGGAGGAGGGCGAGGACTGGTGCGTTCTGGCTGACGTCGCTGACGGGCTTCCAAGACGGTGACGCGATTAGGGCGTGTCTCCAAACTCATGCGGTGAGCCACAGGACGATTGATGCCAGGGTGTCTTCCATGAGTTCCTCGACGGTCAGCGGTGTCATGAGCCCGGTGTCCTCGAGGACGTCCTCGACGAGCGCCTCGACGGCCGCCCGGACGGCGAGGACCTCGTCGAGGTAGTCGCTGCCGCTGCCGAGCGGGACTCCTGGCGAGCTACACGACGTACGACACGTACTACCTGCTGGCGAACACGGTGCACACCGACGACCGTCCGCATCGACCCGCCACGGCCGGCTGTCTGGCGCAGATAGGACCGATTGCAGCATGACCCGAGGAGCCCCCGACGACGTCGGGGGCTCCTCGATTTGCTACATCAAAACTGCAACATGTGGCCGAAAATGCATCAGAAATGCATCCATTCGAGCCACTCGTTGATAGACGTCCATAGCAGTTGATAGGCCTATATAACGTTGCAGGGCAACATAATTCTAGAATTGAGCACGAAACGAGCACGCCATCCCAACGAGGCCGACCATTTCATCCGGATTCCGGGTCAGGTAAACAAATAACGTCCGTTTCGCCCGCTTTTCATTGGTCTCGCCCAGAATCGGGGCCGGATGTCCGGGTCGCCGTGGTGACCATGTGCCTGCTCTACCGGGGTGATCGTGATGTGGGGACCAGCAGGAGGTGCCGGTCGGCGGCTGTTGAACCACGCTAGCGTCCGCTAGGGTCACCACACGCCACAACCTTGGGCCAACTTGAGCCGAAGGAGACACCCATGGCCGCCACTGAGACCAAGGGGTTGCCGTCAGCGATGCACGTGGTGGTGGAGGACGAGCCACTTTTTCGAGACCTGCTCGTCAACGCCCTGCTCTCGCAGATGCCGGGCGCAACGGTGACCGGGAGCTACCCGTCGGCCGAGACGGCCCTCCGGGACCCAACCCGGGTCGACGTCCTGCTCACCGACATTGACCTCGGCGAGGGCATGAGCGGCGTTGAGTTGGGCATTCAGATGAGGCGCAGATCGGCTGCCCGCGGTGTGGTGCTGCTGTCGAACCTGACCAAGCCATCCCTGCTCTCCACGATCCCGCCCGTTGTTCAGGGCGGGTGGTCGTACGGCTGAAGAAGAACGTCTCCGACATCGATCAGCGGGGCGCAGCTGCCGGGGAGATAACGATCGACGGCCGGCTTCTGGCCGGGGCTCGAATCGCAACTGATGGCCCGATGGGCCGACTCACCGACCGGCAACTGCGGGTGCTCTCGCTCGTGGCCACCGGGATGTCGAACCAGAAGGTCGCCGATGAACTCAGCGTCGGCATGCGGACGATCGAATCGTCCATGTCGTTGATCCTCGCCCAACTGGATCTCCACCCCGAAGACGGCATCAGTACCCGAGTAGCCGCTGCCTTGGCGGATCTCGACGCCTTCACATCTGGCAGTGCGTGACGGGCCTCGCGAGGTCGGTGCTCGACCGCGACTGGTTCCGGCCCCTGCGGGAGTTGTTCTATCCGTGCGCGTCGATGATCGCCATGGCCAGCATCACGGGCTCCTGTCGACGGCCCAGGCATCCGGCCGCCATTGGGCCCTCGAAGTCGTGCGGTTCGCCCTTGCGGGGGCGCTCGCTGCTGCTCTTGCACTGGCAGTCCTCGCGATGTGGCAGTGGGCATTCGGCGCCGGATCCCCCGGGCCCGTTATCCGGCTCGTCACCTCGATGCTTCTCGCCAGTGTCACGATGGTGAGCGTTCTTGCGTCTGCGGCCCCGGGTCCGGGCCTGGGCAACGCAGTCGGCTACCTGGCGGTCGCGTCCGTCCTAGTGATTGGTGCCGTGGTTGTCTGGCCCTTAGGCGGTTCTTCGCACTTAAGCGGGCTGGCGTCGTGAGTCTTGGCTCGTGGCCTCGGCATGCTGGCGGTTCTGACACTCACGGCGTGGAGGCCACGAGCTATGCAAGATCGTACGTCGTTGGTTTTTGCCCTGCCCGGATACCGGGTCCTCGATGTCGCACTCGGCGTTGACGGGGGTCGGGAGGTGCTCGCGGAGATCGTCGATTCGGATGGGGGCTGCCCGCGTGCGGGGTGGTGTCCTCGCGGGTCAAGGACCGTCCGCTGAGCCGCGTGAGGGACGTTCCGCATGGGGCGGTGGCATTGCGTTTGCGGGTCCGTAAGCGCCGCTTCGTGTGCTTGGAGGCACTGTGTCCGCGCAGGTCGTTCACGCAGGCCAGCGCGCTGGGGACCGCCTCGGCGACAAGGCACGCACTCGGCTCGACGCGCTGTTCGCGACCGACGACCCGACCGGTGAGATCGCCGCCGCATGGCAGTGCAAGGAGCCCCTGCGTCAACTCCTCGCTGCCCACGGCCCCACCCTCCACCACGGGCACCAGACTGCGCACCACCTGACCCGGTTCCTCATCGCATGCGCCGACGCCGGCCTGGAGGAGACCACCCGCCTGGCCACCACCGTCGAGCGCTGGTGGCCGGAGATCGAGATCAAGCGCGTCGGATGCGGGTTCCGCAACCAAGCAAACTACGAACGACGCATAATGCTCCACAGCGCGACCCGGCTGTTCACGAGCACGATTTTGAGGATGAGCGAGTCGCTTTGTGTGCCGATGAAGTGCCCGATGGGCCTTGATCACGTCACCGCGAATGATGACTACCCCCGCTCCGCAGCAGGCGTCACGGTGACGATGCGCCTGGGAGGGCTTCGCGGGGTCTCGACGCGCAACATGTCGGCAGGCGCCGAAAACGGTCCAGCCCATAGGTTGCCAACCGGTTAGCCTGGACGGCGCCATTGTGGCGCCGGCCTACCAACCCAAGCTTCCCGACCGCCATCACCTCATCCTCGACCTGTTCCACGTCCCGGCGAGCGTGTGCAACAGAAGGAAATCCCTGAAGAGGGGGGCTAAATCGTCTACGAGACGCGCGGAACGTCAGTTACCTTGCCCCAATTGGGACTCGTGGCAGGTTTGGTGACGGGATGAACGATGAGATGTTAGGCACCTGATCTTCATCCTTCTATTGTTCTGATGAGGGGAAACAAGATGAGGCTTTCACTGGGTAGGTCCGCTGCACCATTGGCGTTCGGTTTGGTGCTCGCAGGGGGCTTGGCCGGTTGCGGTGGAGCGACGACCTCGATCACCGGGAGCACACTGGCGCCGTCGCCTACCGTCACGGTCGACAGGAAGGCCGACTGGACCGGGACCGATACGTGTGCTGGCGGCGGCGTCTGTGCCGTTGGTGATACCGGTCCGGGTGGCGGGACAGTCTTCTATGTTGCGAATCCCGACGAGTCGTGGGGTAACTACTTGGAGGCCGCACCGGGAGGCTGGAATGGGACGGATGAAGACCCGAACGCGAAGTGGTGTTCCAAGGGGTTGGACTCCTTCTATTTGAGTTCAGGGATTGGTTCCGGATACGCCAATACCGTAGAGATGGGCATTTGGTGCGATAACGCAAACGTAGCGAGGTCTTACAAAGGTGGTGGGAAGTCGGATTGGTTCCTGCCCTCCATTGATGAACTGAACGAGTTCTACGAGCAGCGGGAAACCGTTGGCGGGTTTGGTGACGGCTCCTACTGGAGTTCCTCGATGAACCTCCTGGGAGACGCGTGGTGCCAGCGCTTCTCCGATGGTGACCAGAGCTTCTATGGCACCCAGCGCGTCGGGCGCGGCATCCGCCCCGTCAGGATGTTTTAACTATTGGTCAATTCATCCATGGGCTCTTCCCTGCTCTCAACATCGACTGTATCGCTGCAGGCCTTCCGCGGCGGCTTGACGGCGGCGGGAGTCGAAGGATGTGGCGCTTGCACCCAAAAAGGCCCGGTCATTGGTCGGCCGACCAGTCGAGGCGGCCTCGCCTTGACTAGCCGCTTGGCCGTAGGTCGGCGGACTTGCATGACATCAACTGGTGAGCCTGGACGAAACAACATTGTGGCGCGGGTCCACGTCACTGGCGTGTCCTCACCACTTTGGCCACGAATGGGTCGCGACGAATCCGGAAGAGCGTCAACGTGTAGACGAGAACCTGCTTCCTGATGCTTTGGACGTCGCGCACGTTTCCGATATGCATCGTCACTGGAGATGACGCCCACCTCGTGAGATAACGAGGTCGTTAACACACGCAGGGCCACGTGAACCGCTAGCATTCGAACACCCCGCTTAAGTGCGAAGAGCCGTCAAAGAAGCAGACCAAGATCAGTTACCCGTCGCTCAACTCCAGAGCAAGCCAACTCGTTGACGAATGCCTCGACCTGTCCACCGTGATCCTGTCAGTTCAGGCACTCACCATCTGGTCCCTCGCGTCAGAAGACGAGGGACACGAGCCCTCAAGCAAGTCCATCTGCCAGGTCAATGACTGGAACAACGCCTCCCTGAAGATCGCAGCCATCAAGGTCCGCGCCATAGACGTCTGACTCAAGGTAAAGGCGGAGATCCGCAAGGTCCAAGGCGCTGAACGCTCCTCGGGCTCCACTTGCCGGACAGATCCGAACGCGCCGAGGGCCTGCGCCGCCGTACGTGCTCAGGATGGAGCGTCTACGGCAACTGCTTCCGGCGCACTTTGACATCAGCACTCAGCGTTCGGAGCGACTTCCGGGCAGGCGACTCCTCGCGGTCGAAGTCCTTGAGTTGCTCCTCTGCCTTGTCAAGCGTCCGGATGAGGAGGTCGAACTGAGCCTTCACCTGCAGGTTCGAAGGAGTCTCGCCGCTCAGGGGGAACATTTCGGGGACCTGTTTGCGCACCTGGCAGAGCGTAGACAGCTTCGAGACCTCGAGCCGCGCCACGTTGCTTCCCATGTCTCGTAGGAACGTAGCGATGTCAACTCGTGTGAGTGACGGATCCTCGCTGAGTTCTGCTGCTGCGTCGGCCCGACGTGACATTCGAGCTAGGCGTCCATCGCTCAGGGCGTCAAGGAAGGCTTTGGTCACTGAGGCACCGATGAGAGAGCCAGCGAGAAGTACGTCCGGCACGGGGTCACCTAGGAGTCCGCGCCACTCAAAGTAGGCGCCGGTTTTGGTGCTGGATTCATCTCCGTCGCGCGGCTCGGGCTCCTGAAGTCGAGCAAGGTACTTGCCACAGGCGAAATCCCAGCCGAGGGATCCGACCAGTGCTCGGCCCGACATGAGCGCGCGGTGGCCATATGCGTCAGTAACATCAGCGGCCGCCAGTTGGGCGTTCTTCAACTCTCGGTCCATAAGCCACGCCCCGAGGCCCGGCTCACGCGTCTTTTCGATCTGCTTGAAGACATCGGTTGGTGCGTCGAGGTCGAGCATGGCGCCGATGTGCTCAAGGTCCGCGGTCCGATCATCAGCCCATTTCGAATCGAATGGCTCATGCGGAGCGAAGGGATCCATGTAGGCAGCCTCGATGACGAGCATCCACCGCTCCTCCGGGGTCAAGTCCTTTCGGAAAACCTCCAACTGGAGGGGACGACCAGCGACGACCTTCTGGATATCCGGATCGCCTTCGAGGACTTCACGGAGCGCACTCAAGATGCGGCGACCCCTTCGTACCTCGTCACCCTTCCTGCGGTAGTTGAGTCGATCACCCATCTCGAGCCGGACAGCCTGCCAGGCCACGTAGTGAACCAACGACTCCGGAACTGATTCGTCAGTCTCATTCAAGAGGTCCGCGTCTTCATCCGTTAGCCGCAATGCTTCGACTAGCTCTGGTCGTTTCTTGTCAGACAAGCGCAGTTGGTTGGTCTCGACGAGTGAAAGCCAAGTCTTGCTGGGCGCAGGCTTCTTGGTTAGGTCCTCCCAAGCATCGAGCAGATCCTTCTGCTGCGGGTAGCCGCGAATCTCTCGCAGTCGCGCGACACGGCCACCGATTAGGCGCTCAGCACCCACCCTGTCCGCGTCCTCGGAGGACAGTTTCACCTTCTTAGTGGGTGCCAACGTTTGCCTCGCACTCGGAGTTGTGATTTACTAAATCCATATGGTTCCTGTAATTCCGCAGGAATCCTTTAGATTGGTAGGAGTTGGCCGCATGACATTTACAGTACTGGACGAAGAGCACATCGACGCAATGGAGCGCGAACTGAGTGACGAGGGTGCTTTCAGAAGCCCCCCTTCTGACAGTGGCGAAACTGGCGCCCACGACAACAGTGAGGCAACGGGCAGCGAGTCGGACGGTTTCAGCTTCGAGGAGTTCCTGGAGTGGCTGGGAGAGTGGGCCGGCAAGATCGGCAAGACCCTGCTGGAGAAGGCCCTCGTGGCTTGGTACGTAGCCATCGACGATCGCACCCCCGACTGGGCCAAGGGCCCTCTCATTGGGGCCCTCGTGTATCTGGGATTCCCGATCGACGCCGTCTCGGACTTCGTGCCGTTCGTGGGCTTCGCCGACGATGCCATGGTCCTGGCCCTGGCCCTGGCGGCGGTGGTCACCAGCGTTCGCCTGCGCCACGTCCGTCAGGCCCGTCACACGATGCGCACCTGGGGTATCGACGTGAGAGATCCTGACCCCGATCGCGATGACGACGAGCAGGCCTCGCCCACCGAATGAGGACGTACACGGAACCCATCGACCGACGGGGCCCGCGCCTGAAGACGAGCGCGGGCCCCGCTGGACCGATGCACCGGCGCTGAACGTCCACGGTGCGAGGTCGACGCAAGTCGGGATGCCGTCAGACCGTAGATCCACTCTTCAGACAAAGGCGCCTTGACCGCCCCTCGATGCTCGACGCCATGACCTGTTCGGCACCGCCACCGATCAGGAAGGCTGGCCGTGCTCTCTAGCTTCTGCCCACCACGCAACCTCTTTCGGTTCCAAGAGGTAGGCCATTTCGCCGTCCACACGCCCGACTTGGAAGAACCAGTGCGGTTCCTTGAACCGCTGGTTGAAGTAGCGCGTGAGTCCCGACAGTTCCGTGCGGATCTGTGTCGGGTTGAGGTTCTGGCTTTCCTCGATGTCGCGCTTCTTGCACCACGTTCCCGGGTTCACTGCGAGGACGTCCAGGAACCTCCATAAGGCGGAATGGAAGAGGGCGGAATCGAAGCGAACTTCCCTGTGGAGTTCCGTACGCGGGAAACCGCTGATCTCTTCCTAGGGAAGCGCTGATTTTCTCGTTCGTTTGAGTGGCGTTTTGCCTGGTGCGTGGGGTTCGTTCCGGGAAGATTCGTCATGCCCAGCGACCAGATCAGCTTCACCGATGTCGAGTACGCGAATCGCCGGCGGGTCTCGCGCCGTGAGCAGTTCCTGGACACGATGGATGCCACGATCCCGTGGTCGCGGTGGGTCGGGCTGAATGAGCCGTTCTACTACTCCGGCCATCGGGGCAGGAAGCCGAAGGCGCTGGAGACGATGCTTCGGATGTACCTGCTGCAGGTGTGGTTCTCGCTGCCGGACGAGGGAGTCGAGAACGCGATCTACGACTCGTATGCGATGCGCCAGTCCTGGGACTGGACTTCACGGTCGAGCAGGTCCCCGACGCCACGACGCTGCTGCACTTCCGGCACCTACTCGAGAAGCATCAACTGGGCAGGAAGTTGCTTGAATCCCAGGGGGAGATACTCGAGGAGCAGGGCAGGATCATGCACGGGGGAACCATCGTCGACGCGACGATCATCGCCGCGCCATCATCGACGAAGAACGCTGGTGGTGCCCGTGATCCTGAGATGCGCCAGGCGTTGAAGGGCAACCAGTGGTACTTCGGGATGAAGGCCCACATCGGCGTCGACGCGGGCCCCTGCTACGTCCACTCCGTGACCGCGACCGCCGCCAGCGTCCACGACCTCGACCTCGACCTCGACCTCGACCTCGACCTCGACCTCGACCTCGACCTCGACCTCCGTCGCCTGCGTCGACGGTGTTGCGGACGTGGGCGGGGATGTCCTGTGTCTCGCTCACTGGCGTGCGTCGAGCAGGCCGCGGCTGTGGCCGCGGGCGTAGGAGACTTCGAGCTCGTTGGCGATGATCCGGCAGATCCATTCCGCGGAGTCCGGGGAGACCGACGACTTGCCGACGATCTTCGCGATCCATGCCTGCTGGGCCTGGGTCGCTGCGCGGGTGTCCGGGCTATTCGTCATCGTCGTCCTCTTCTTCCTGTTGGGTATCTTCCATGAGTTCCTCGACGGTCAGTACGACAAGGACGAGGTCATCACCCTCGACGAGCTCTGCGAGATCGGCCAGCTCTCCAAGCGGTCGTACCGCTGCCTGCGAGAGCAGGGCAGGACACCTGTCGCCTACAGGATGGGCAGACGCCTGTACTTCAAGAGAGGCGACGTCCAGGCGTGGATGACGACCGTCCGCATGGTCCGCATCGACCCGCCGAGGCCGACAGTCTGGCGAAGGTAGACACGACAAGGAACGACCTGAGGAGCCCCCGGCGCTATGCCGGAGGCTCCTCCATTTCACTACATCAAAACTGCAACATTGAGGCGAAAATGCATGAGAGATGCCGTCTTTCGTGTCTATTCGATGCCATTGTCAGCCGCCCGTGTCCACCGTATAAAGCGTTGCAGAACAACGGTTTTGAGCAGTTGAGCATGGAACGAGCACGCCATCCCAACGAGGCCCACCAGTTCGCCCAGATTCTGGGCCGCCCGGTTCGTCCACTTCTGGCTCCTGGGGAGCCTTTCTGCCAGCCCTGGGCCAACAAATTTCCCACAGCCAGATCAAGAGTGCATTCTCACCGGTAATGACGCACCTTGGTGCTGCCGTCTTCATGGCCGTTACCGAAACCGAGGCAGGGGGACTTCAATGGCTGCACTCCCGGAGATGGAACTGCAATGCCCAACTGAAGAGGGGTACGAGCGCCTACTCATTGCGGGAGCCGAAGTCGGAACGTTGGAGGAGTACAACGACTTGGCTCGCTATGTGGTTATCAAGGCACGCTACGGCTTGAACCCGATTCGGGTCAGAGCCTCAATCGTTGGACTCACCGACAACACCTGCAAACTGACGATTCAGGGTCGTGGACAGGATGTCTGGGGCACCGCGAGCAAGAAGGTCATGGAACGCATCGTGACTGCGATATAGAACGCTTCACCGTCAGTCGGCACTATTGGACTGGCTTTGTATCGGATGGCTGAGTACGGCGCGTCAGGAGACGCGATGAACTGCAGGCGCGCACCCTTGCTGGCGTGACCGAACTGAAGCCGTCCAAGACCGTGTGCCCTCCCGAAGACACCGTCGTGCGCAGATAGGCCCCTTTACCACCGGTGATCGCGCTGACGGCATTCCGCGCGAGGTAACTATTCGACGAGCGGACATCGAACGTGGCCTAGAGCGCTACACCGCAAGTGAGTCCCCTGCGATCTCGCCCACCGCTGCAGTTTCGGGTCAGGTCCCTCTCGCTACTGCATCGGACTGCAGGCATGAGCCCTCAACTGCAGATTCATGCCATTCCATTCAATCATCACCCCATTAGCCGAGGAAGAGGCCTCCTCAAAACATTCACCTCTACTCGCTCGTCGGTGCCGGAGGCACGGGTCCAATCGCGGCAGAATGGCCAACGTGACTGACCACTTGGCCAATACGTGGCCAGATTCACTGACCAAATGTCAAAAAATATTGACTTCCACAATCGGTTCGTTAGGAGGTCGCCATGTCGACGAACCTGCTGTAGTGGCCCTGGAAGGCGACGGTCACCGTCGCCGTCGGGCCATTGCGGTGCTTCGCGACTATGAAGTCAGCCTCACCTGCGCGCGGCGACTCGCGCTCGTAGGCATCCTCACGGTGGAGGAGGACGACGACATCGGCATCCTGCTCCAGCGAACCCGACTCACGCAGGTCGGCGAGGAGGGGGCGCTTGTCAGTGCGCTGCTCGGCCCCACGATTCAACTGGCTGATGGCGATGACCGGGACTTCAAGCTCCTTGGCGAGGAGTTTCAATGACCTGGAGAACTCCGAGACCTCCTGCTGCCGGCTCTCAACGCGCTTGCCGCTTGTCATGAGCTGCAGGTAGTCGACGACGACGAGTCGCAGGTCATGACGCTGCTTGAGCCGCCGGCACTTCGCGCGGATCTCCATGAGGGTCATGTTCGGGGAGTCATCGATGAACAACGGCGCCTCGCTCACCGTGCCCATCTTGCTTGCCAGCTTTGTCCAGTCGGCATCGCCCATCGTGCCGGCGCGCATGTGGTGCAGCGGCACCTGGGCCTCCGCCGAGAGCAGGCGCATGACGATCTCGTTGCGGCTCATCTCGAGCGAGAAGATTACGCTTGCCAGACCGTGCTTAATGGAGGCCGCGCGGCAGATATCGAGGCCGAGGGTGGACTTACCGAGGGCGGGCCGGGCCGCAAGGATGACGAGCTGCCCCGGATGAAGGCCGTTGGTGAGCTTGTCGAGTTCGATGAATCCGGTGGGAACGCCGATCATCTCGCCGCCGCGATTCGAGATCGCCTCGATTTCGTTCAGCGCCTCGCCCATGATCTCGCGCAGCGGGAGGTAATCCTCGCTCGTCCGGCGATCCGTGACGTCGTAGACCTCCGCCTGCGCGCGATCGACCATGTCGTCGACATCACCTGTGCCGGTGTAGCCCATGTGGACAATGCGGGTGCCCGCCTCGACGAGGCGCCGAAGGATGGCCTGCTCCCGGACGATGCGGCCGTAGTAGCCTCCGTTCGCCGCTGTCGGGACCATGGACACGAGCGTGTGGAGGTAGGTTGCGCCGCCGACGCGCGCGATCTCGCCGGCCTTCGTGAGCTCCGCCGCCACCGTCACAGCATCGGCGGGCTCGCCCTTGCCGTACAGGTCGAGGATCGCGCTGTAAATGGTCTGATGCGCTGGGCGGTAGAAGTCGCCCTCACGAACGACCTCGACGACATCGGCGATGGCGTCCTTGCTCAGCAGCATGGCACCGATGACGGACTGCTCGGCTGCGATGTCGTTCGGAGGCGTGCGATCCGGGCCCCTTGACTCGACCGGAACCTGCAGTTCAGTGACGCTCATGCCGCCCCCTTCCGTGCTTCGTTCGGCCGATGAGCCCCTGTGTGATGGTTCTACCGCAGGGGTGTGACGAACGTTAGGGACAGGGGTGGACGTCTGTCCATCCTGCCTGTGCATAAACGTGTGGATAGTCTGTTGGGAACGATGATTTCCGTCATCCCCACCTGTGGATAAGGTGAGGAAGACCGGTCAATTATCCGGTCCTATTGTCGAATCCATGAGGAATCCGGAGTCCGGCACATGTGGAAAGAAAATTGATCGGGATTCTCACTAAGGTTGCCCGATGACACCAACATCGACACGAAACTATCGGGTGACGATCGTCTGCCTCGGCAACATCTGCCGGTCCCCCATCGGGGAGGCCGTCCTTCGTGATCGCGTCGCACGCAGCGGCCTTGCCGACATCGTCGAGGTTGACTCCGCAGGTACGGGCGATTGGCATGTCGGGCAGGGCGCCAACCCACGCAGTGTCCAAGTCCTCGATGCTCACGGCTACGACCATGACCACACTGCCCGGCAGATTGACGAGAGTTGGTTCGCTGATATCGACCTCGTCATCGCGATGGACACCTCGAACTTCGCAGACATCAGGGCCCTCATCCCAAGCACGGAGCAGCAAGTCGAGTTACGAATGCTCCGCGCCTTTGATCCGGCGTTGGCAGGAATCCCGGAACCTGATGCCCGGCTTGATGTGCCCGATCCTTATCACGGCACCGACGAGGATTTCGTCCTCGTCCTGCGAATGGTCGAGTCGGCGGTCGATGGGCTCATGAGCATCCTCTCTGAGCGCATCGCGGCCGTTCGCTGACCGCCTTGCCGTCAGCACTTGGCCGGCCCCCGCCACCTCACCCATGATGAGGAGGAGCGGGGGCCGGCCAAGTGATCGCTATGCGGCAGGCGCGTACTGATTATCGCCAGGCTGAGAGGGCTGGGCCCAGAAGATGATCAGGATGATCGCCCCTACGCACGGAATAATCAGCAGGAGTTGCAGCCAGCCTGACTTGCCCGTGTCATGAAGTCGCCGGCAGCCAACCGCGATGGTTGCGAGCCAAAGGACGATGCCGATGACGAGGAATATGAATGACACGAAGGCGTTGTCATTGCGACCGAGCAGACCTCCGAGCAAGTACAGAACGAACTGCAGGATGTAGATGAACAGAATCCAATACCAGAACTCCGACCGCTTCGCCCGGCCGGAGAAGTTCGTCATACTGCTGAACCCTGAAGATATTGCCTCACCGAAACCCATAATCACTCCAACGTAGATTGGCTCGAACGTTCAATTACTGGGGGGACAAGAAGCATTCTTGCGCTAGTCAGCACTGACTTCCAGCACTATTGCGGACAATTGTTGATCCGTTCCCGGTTCAGATGCAGGCCGTGGGCTCATTGACGCTAGGCGGGAACGGGTCCGTAGGGATTGTCGACCGCTGACCCTTCAAGGGCCCACAGCACGATGAGCGCGATATTCCCGCAAGGGACGAGTACGAGAAGTTGCAGCCAGCCGGACTGTCCGCGGTCGTGCAGGCGGCGGCAGCCGACCGCGTAGGTCGGGACCAGGAGGGCGAGCGACACGATCCCGCCGATGACGTAGAAGATGGTGCCGATCGCGAGCATCGCACCGTTCGCACTCCCACCATCGGGTGAAACAGACAGCGCGACGAACAGCGCGCCGATGAGCATCGGCACCGCTACGACGATCAACTGAAAGACGATCCACCACCAGAACTCGGATCGCTTGGCGCGGCCTTCGAACGTGGCGTACTTCGAGAAGCACGTGCGCACTGAATCGGGTAGAGACATGAGGTCCCCCTTCACTCGGTTGTCAGGTCCTGCCAGGCGGTAGGACGAGGCCGTGCATTCGGCGCAAAACGCAGGGAGTGAAGCCTAGCGGCCCCACTCCCTGCGTTGCGTGCTTAAATCCGTGCTACTGCGCGACCACCTCAAGGGTGATGACGGCCGACACGCCCTCATGGACGGCGACCTTCGCCGAGTGCTTACCCAGCGTCTTGATGGGCTTCGCCAGCTCGATGCTGCGCTTCTCGAGTGCCGGGCCACCGGCGCTCTTCACCGCGGTCGCGATATCGGCTGTCGTGACCGAGCCGAACAGCCGCCCAGTCTCGCCGGCCTTCACCAGCAACTGAACGACGAGCGCCTCGATCGCCTGCTTGATCTCATTGGCGTGCGCCATATCGCGCACCTCACGCACCTTGCGGGCACGCTTGATCTGGGTGACCTGCTTCTCGCCACCCTTTGTCCAGCCGATGGCGAAGCCGCGGGGCACGAGGTAATTGCGTGCGTAGCCGTCCTTCACGGTGACGATGTCACCGGGATTGCCGAGGCCACTGACGTCCTGGGTCAAGATGAGCTTCATGGTTTGTCCCCTTTCCTGTGAGTCGCCGGATTAACGGGCGGTCGATGAGTAGGGGAGCAATGCCACTTCGCGGGCATTCTTGACGGCCATCGCCACATCGCGCTGGTGCTGAGTGCAGTTGCCGGTGACCCGCCGCGCGCGGATCTTGCCGCGGTCCGAGATGTACTTGCGGAGCAGGGGGATGTCCTTGTAGTCGATGATCTGGACGCCCTTGCCCTTCGACTCAGCCCGGCAGAACGGGCAGGCCTTCTTCTTCGGGATCTTGTCATCTTTGCCGCGCATCGGAGCGCGCTTGCTGTCTCTGTCTCTGTCTCGTGCCATGGTTGGTCGAATCTCCTGGGATGTTGGGTCTGTTGACTAGAAGGGTGGCTCGTCGTACGCCGGCGCGCCGCCTGCGGCGCCGCTTGCCCACGGGTCGTCGTTCGGGGCGTTGCCGGGGGCGCCGGAGCCTTGGCCCGAGCCGCCCTCGCCGAAGCCGCCGCCCTGACGCTGGACGCGATTGACCTTGGCCGTCGCGTAGCGGAGCGCCGGGCCGACATCGTCGACCTCGAGCTCCATGACCGTACGCTTCTCGCCCTCGCGGGTCTCGTATGAGCGCTGCTTCAACCGTCCGGAAACGATGACACGCGTGCCCTTCGTGAGGGACTCGGCCACGTTCTCCGCGTACTGACGCCACACGCTGCAGCGCATGAAGACGGTTTCGCCGTCCTTCCACTCGTTCGTGGTCTTGTCGAGCACCCGCGAACTAGAGGCGACGGTGAATGAGGCAACGGCTGCGCCGCTGGGGGTGAACCGCAGTTCGGGATCGTTGGTCAGGTTGCCAACGACCGTCACTGTGATGTCGCCCGCAGCCACTACTTGGCTCCCGCCGGGCGCATCACCTTGGTACGCATGACAGCCTCATTGAGGCCGAGCTGACGATCAAGCTCGGTGACCGCGGCCACCGTGGCAGTGATGTCGAGGACTGCGTAGATGCCATCGGTCTTGTGGTTGATCTCGTA
>CAFBNE010000074.1_pt1 | contig 16572 bp, 12 predicted proteins | sample 7269181 | NCBI WGS metagenome assembly CAFBNE01 (sample SAMEA6814085, study PRJEB35770) | uncultured Actinomycetes bacterium | biome: Freshwater; feature: Freshwater reservoir; material: water | place: Czech Republic | collected 2017-05-23 | depth 30m m
GACCTCGGCATCACCGACATCATCTGCGCAAGGAAACGAGCCAAGGGCGCCCCCAAGGCCAAGAAGCCACTCACCCTCGGCATGCGCTGGCCAGTCGAACGCACCAACTCCTGGCTCACCAACTTCGGCCAACTCCGCCGCAACACCGAACGACATCCCAAGCAACGACTCGGTCAGATCGCCCTCGCCATCGCACTCATCCTCACCGTCAAACTCATCAAATGGGCCAAACGATGGAACGACTGACCATCACCTATCCGCGCGCGCTCTAAACCGTGCGATACGCCGTTCGCCGTGTCGGCCGTCCGAATAGCAGGGTCGCGCGTCAACGTGGGACAGGTCGATCTGCCCCGCATTCGCGAAACGCTCGCGATCATCTTCGATCTCCCGGGTTAGCCCGGCGCGGGGCCAGCCCGGGAGATCGCCTGCATCGCCGCCGCTGGCTAGCGGGCCGTGGGCATGTCGAATGATGCGGTGACGTCGTCGGTGGCCCAGCGCTGCGTGACAACCTTCGCCTGCGTGTAGAACCGAACACCCTCGGCACCATGCACGTGGTGGTCGCCGAAGATCGAGCTTTTCCAGCCTCCGAAGGAGTGGAAGGCCATCGGCACCGGCACCGGCACGTTGACGCCGATCATGCCGACGTTGATCCCGCGGACGAACTTGCGCGCTGCGCCGCCATGCTCGGTGAAGATCGCCGTGCCGTTGCCGTACGGGTTCGCGTTGATGATCGAGATCGCCTCGTCGATGTTCTTCGCGCGCAGCACCGAGAGCACCGGCCCGAAGACCTCCTCGCGGTACACCTCCATCTGCGGGGTCACCTGGTCGATGACGGTCGGGCCGACGAAGAAACCCTCCTCATGGCCGGGCACCACGAGGCCACGTCCGTCCACCCGGATCTCGCCGCCCTCCCTCTCGCCCGAGTCGATGAGCCCGACAATGCGATCGCGGGCGGCCGCGGTGACGACCGGGCCCATGTCGCTCTCGGCATTGCGGCCAGGGCCGACGCGAACCTCGCGCGCTTTCTTGTCCAAGATGTCGAGCAGCATGTCGCCCGCGGGGCCGACGGTCACGGTCGCCGAGATCGCCATGCAGCGCTCGCCCGCCGAGCCAAAGGCTGCGGCGGCCAGGTGGTTGGCCGCGAACTCCATGTCTGCGTCGGGGAGCACGACGGCGTGGTTCTTCGCACCGCCCAGGGCCTGCACGCGCTTGCCGTTCGCAGTGCCCCGCTGGTGGATGTAGGACGCAATCGGCGTGGAGCCCACGAACGAGACCGCTGCGATGCCCGGGTGGTTCAGGATCGCATCGACGGCCGACTTGTCGCCGTGCACGACCTGGAAGACGCCGGTGGGCAGGCCTGCCTCAGCCCACAGCTCGGCGATGAGCATCGACACCGACGGGTCGCGCTCGCTCGGCTTCAGGATGAACGTGTTGCCCGTGGCGATCGCGATCGGGTACATCCACATCGGCACCATGACCGGGAAGTTGAACGGCGTGATCCCCGCGACGACACCGAGCGGCTGCCTGAAGGTGTACGAGTCGACGTCGGTCGACACCTGGTCGGAGTAGTCGCCCTTGAGCACTTGCGGGATGCCGCAGGCGAACTCGACGACCTCGAGACCGCGCTGCACCTCGCCCATCGCATCCGACAGCACCTTGCCGTGCTCATCGGTGATGACCTCAGCAAGCTCACGCTGCCTGCTGTTCACCAGCTCGCGGAACGCGAAGAGGATCTTCGTGCGGCGGCTGAGTGATGACTGGCCCCACTCGTCGAATGCCACCGTGGCCGCCTGCACGGCCCGGTCGACATCGCTCGCCTCGGCGAGCAGCACATCGGCCTGCACCGCGCCTGTTGCCGGGTTGAAGACCTGCGATGTCCGGGTCGAGTCGCCGCTGGTCGCGGCCCCGTCGATCCAGTGCTGGATGGTGGTCATGTTGGGCTCCTTCGTTGCGGTCTGACTATCGAGGTCGTATTCGCAGTTCGGGTTCGGACATTTCGTGGATGAGCCGACACTGTCAGGGCTGGTGGTGCACGTAGGCGGCCGGTGGAGACGGCCTGACTGCCGCCGGCTCTCAGTCTGCTTATCCCTATTCCACAATAGCCCCGGCCGGCGCTCTCCGGGTGATCGCCAGATCGACGCCCTTGCCTGGCGCCCGATCGGAGCGGATGTACTCGCACATCAGGTCATCGGCGCCCGGACCGTCGTCGACTGCTGATCAGTCGATGATCGTCGGGCGCGGCCCGATGCCCCACGCGATGTAGTTCCACATCCAGTTCGCGACGACGCTCACCCGATTTCGCCCGCCCGCGAGGTAGAACACGTGCAGGCCGAGCCACGCCAGCCATGCGGGCGTACCGTGCAGGCGAATCCCACCGGGGGCCTCGACCACCGCGCGCCGGCGTCCGATCGTCGCCATCTGGCCCTTGTCCTTGTAGGCAAACCCTGCGAGCGACCCACCGGAGACCCTCGACTTGATCTGACGCGCGACATGCCGGCCCATCTGCATCGCGACCGGGGCGATCATCGGCAGGGGCCGGCCATCTGGTCCATCGAAGCAGGCCGTGTCGCCGATGACCCACACGTCGTCCGCGAGTTGCAGCATCTCGTTGACGCGGAGCCGGTTCATCCGGTCGGAAAGGCCCAGGGCGGTCCACTCCGCGGGCGCAGAGACACCGGCCGCCCACATGATCGTGCCGGCGGGCAGCACCTCCCCCGACTTGAGATGGACGTCGGACGGGTACATCCGGTCGACCGCCGCATTGACCTTGACGCTCGCCCCGAGCTCCTCGAGCTCCTCCTTGGCGTGCCTGCTCGACTTCTCGCTGAACATCGGCAGGATGCGCGGACCGGCCTCGACGAGCGTGACGTGTGCCGAATCGCAGATGCGGGGGAACTCACGGCGCATGGCCCGCTGAAGCTCAGCGACGGCACCCGTCACCTCCACCCCTGTCGGACCGCCGCCCACAACGACCACACGCAAGTGCTCCCGGGGACGGTGGCCGTTGTCCACCTCCTCGTAGGTGGTGAGAAGGCGGACCCGGATCGCGTTTGCCTCCCTGATCGACTTCATCTGGAGTGCGTGCTCGGCAACCCCCGGCACGCCGAAGGTCGTGCCGACGCTCCCCGTCGCGATGACCAGTTCGTCCCACGGGACGATCGTCCCGTCGTCGAGTCGGAGGAACTTGCCTTCGATGTCCATGCGGACGACGTCGCCCCGGCGAAAATCGACGCCCGGTATTGCCCCGCGCACCGAATAGGCGATGTCCTCGTCGGGGAGTCCGCCCGTGGCCACCTGGTACAGCAGCGGAGCGAAGAGGTGGTAGGGGTTTCGGTCGATAACTGTCACGTGAACGCCGTCGGTGCCCGTGAGCTTCCGCGCGCAGCTCAAGCCCCCGAAGCCGGCCCCGACGATTACCACGCGATGCTCAGCCACCTACCGAGTTTAGTGACATTCCCTGTTTTCGGGGTCCGGGCGAAATCCGGTTACGAAAGGGCCTCGGAAAGCCCGAGCCACTCCTCCTCCAGTGCTGCCTTCCTCGCCGTCAGCTCCTTCAGATCCCTCCCTAGGCGTGCCAGCGCCTCGTGGTCCTCCGGTGACTCCGCCATGCGCGCGTGGATGGTTCGCTCCTCGGCATCGAGCTTCACGATCGACCGCTCGACTCGCGAGAGATCCTTCGCGGCCGCCCGCTGCTCGGCTGCCGAGGTCACCGGCTTCGCCGCAGCCGACTGTCCCCCCGCCTGCCCGAGCGCGCTCCGCACGGCGAGGTACTCGTCGATGCCGCCGATGAGCGACGAAATCCCATTGTCGCCAAACAGTGCCACGAAGTCATCGCAGACGCGCTCGAGGAAGTACCGGTCGTGCGAGATCACCAAGAGCGTCCCCGCAAACCCGTCGAGGAGGTCCTCGAGGGCGGTGAGGGTCTCGACGTCGAAGTCGTTCGTCGGTTCGTCGAGGACGAGGACGTTGGGGCCGCCCATGAGCAGGCGGGTGAGCTGGAGCCTGCGGCGCTCCCCGCCGGACAGATCGCTCACCGGGGTCCACTGGGCATCGGCACCGAAGCCGAGGCGCTCGCACAACTGCGATGCAGTGAGCTCACGGCCCTTACCGAGCTCGACCCGCGACGCCACCGCCTCCACAGCCTCGAGCACCCGCCACCGCGGGTTGAGCTCCTCGAGGTGCTGCGAGAGGTACGCGGGCTTCACCGTCACCCCCGTCGTGACCGAGCCCCGCGACGCGGGAATCTCGCCGAGGATCATCCGGATGAGGGATGTCTTCCCCGACCCGTTCGAGCCGATGATGCCGATGCGGTCGCCAGGGCCGATGTTCCAGTCGCAGTGATCGAGCAGGTCGCGTGCCGTGCCCGCGGAGGGGTCGCCGATCGTCAGTGTCGCGTCGTGGAGTTCATAGACGGTCTTGCCAAGGCGCGAGCCGGCGAACGAGAGCAGTTCCACGGCGTCGCGGGGCGGGGGCTCGTTGCTGATGAGCTCATTCGCGGCATCGATGCGGAACTTGGGCTTGGAGGTCCGGGCTGGGGCTCCCCGGCGCAGCCAGGCCAGTTCCTTGCGCATGAGGTTCTGCCGCCTCGCCTCGCTCGCATTCGCCTGCCGGAACCGCTCCGCCTTTGCGAGGACGAAAGCCGAGTAGCCACCGTCGTACTCGTCGACCTGCCCGTTCACGACCTCCCAGGTGCGATCGCAGAGGGCATCGAGGAACCAGCGATCATGGGTCACCACGACGACGGCGAGCTTGTTCTTGGACTTCAGGTACTCCGCAAGCCAAGCGACCACCTCGACATCGAGGTGGTTCGTGGGCTCGTCGAGGAGGAGGATGTCAAGGTCCGCGATCAGCGCCCGGGCGAGCTGGACGCGACGGCGCTCGCCGCCGGACATGTTGCCCATCGTTCGGAGCAGCAGCGCCTCGTCGAAACCGCCGAGCAGTCCGGTGAGGACCTCGCGGATACGGGCATTCGACGCCCACTCATGCACGTCCTGGCCCGGCACGAGGTAGTGCCCGACCGTCTGCTCGGCATCGACCACCTCCGCCTGCGACACCAGCCCGAGGTTGACGTCCGATCCGATCGTCACCCTTCCGGAGTTGACCGGCTCGACACCAGCCATCACATGGAGCAGGGTGCTCTTCCCCGCGCCATTGCGGCCGACGACCGCAATTCGGTCACCCGCCCCGACTCCCAGCGAGACTCCGTCGAGGAGCGGACGTTCTCCATAGGCCTTCGTGACTTGCTCGATATTGATGAGATTTCTGCCGGCCATGCGTAGCATTCTTCCGTCGGGGCCAACGGGTAGCGAAGGGGCGGCCTTCCAGTGGGTCTGCGACGCCGTTTTCAGTCCGCGGGATCAATCGCTACGGTGACTCCCCAGTCGGCGTTGGGTCATGCGATGCCGGGTTCAGCCCCTCAGCCGGCAACGCCGGACATGCTCGGCAACGGACTGCACCTGCCGATCCGCGAGGCAGAGATCCCGGCAATCCTGGAGCCCCTCCGCGCGACGAACCTGCCCGATGACGAGGGGATCTACCGGGTCGACTGGGCCGGCATCAGGACTCGCATCCCGATGCTGCCCTGGGCGCCACAGGAACTAACCGGCACGACGAGCACCGCGCTTCCCATCCCGACCGACGGCTACCGCTCAGAGGCCGAGGAGTACGTGGCTCTCGCAGTGTCACTGACGAATGACCGCGAAAGCTACCGGGTCGTCGAGGTCGGCGCCGGCTGGGCGCCATGGGCGGTCATGGGGGTCGTATGCGCCGAGCGCTCCGGCAAGCGCGCCCGCGGGATCGCGGTCGAGGCGGAACCGCGTCGCGCCGAGTGGGCCAGGCAGCATTCGGCGGACAACGGCGTCGACAGCCTCATCACCGTCGTCGAGGCCGCGTGCTGGAATACCGACACGACCCTGAGCTTCCCGGTGCTCGACGAGATCGACATGGGCGGCGCCGTCCTCAGTGGCGCGGCTTCACCCGACGGCGCTCCTTCGATGGACTACCGCGGGGCCTTCATCACGCATCGCGACGTCCGCACCGTCACGCTCCACTCCCTGCTCGCCGGTGACGAGCCGACTGACCTGCTCCACGTCGACCTGCAGGGAATCGAACTCGAGGTAATCCTGCCCGCCCTCGATCTCATCGAGCAGAAGGTCCGGTTCCTCGCCGTCGGAACACACAACCGCTATGTCGAGGGAATGCTTCAGAACACGCTACTGAGGCGCGAGTGGGCCCTCCTGCTCGAGTCGCCGTCCACGGCCATCTTCGATGGCGTCCGGCCATCGCTCACCGGCTTCACGATCCAGGACGGCAACCAACTGTGGGCGAACTCCCGGTTCCGTGACGCTCATCCGATGCTCATACGACAGCGGTAAGCGTCCAGCTCGGGCGAAGTGGGCAAGAATCGCCTCCAGCCTTGCTACCGTCATCACACCGAACGGGGGGTCGAGATGGCAATAGCCATAACCACACGAAGAGACAGCACGCGATCACTCACGCTCCCGATCGCCGCCTTCGCCCTGTCATCCGCCCTTCTCGTCACAGCGATATCGGTAAGGAATCTCCCGGCGGTGTCGAGCGATGCGCCCCTGGACCACCTCGTGCAGTTGCTCCCGAGCGCCTTCCTCGTCGTCGTCCTCGTCGTGGCCGTCTTCGCCGGCTCTCGCCTGCGACTGGGCCTGACCGCCTTTGCCGTCGCGGTCGCCGTGCGCTTCGCCGGGCCGGCGCTCGTCGACTCCATCCCCTCCGTCGGCATTCCCGATGTCGTCTGGACCTCCGAGGACCAGGACGGGTACGTCTGGGTCAACGAGATCTTCGCCGGCACCAACGAAACCGTGAGGATCGGCGGCGTCGCCGTACTCGCCGCCACCGCGCTCATCGTCCTGTGCGTCATCTGGCTCGGACTGGTCCTGCGTCCTGTACTCGCGGCGCCTGCGCTCCGCTCGAGTTTCGGCATCGACACCACCCTGCTCATCCTCGTGTTCGCCATCGGCGGAGCCCTCTCGTGGACCTCGTCGTACGGCGCGGACTTCCAGCCCTTGGACCCCTTTGCCGCCTTCGCGTCCAGCGACCTTTGGGTGCTCACCCGGACCATCGTCTGGCTCCTCCCGATCGTCTTGTGGCTCGCCTTCACCTGCCGGCGCGGCGGCGCCCTCGCCGTGGGGGCCACCGCTGGTGTCTTCACAGCAGTAGCGCTCATTCCCTGGGCCATGGACCGCCTGGCCGAAGTGCTCGGTGGGCCGCGCTCGGGTCTTGCCTTCGAGGGCTCGGTCGATCGGGCCGGCCAGGTGAGCGGCTATGAGGCCTTCGACGTACTCGGCACGAGCCCGCTCGTGATCATTCCGTCAGCAGTGCTCCTTCTCGTCACCCTCTGGTGGGCACTCAGCCATCACGCATCGGTCGAACGCGCACGCGTCACTGCGCCGGCCGGCTCACCCGTCAGCGGCCTGGCCGTTCTCGCATTCGTGCTGGCCTGGATCCCGCTCACCTGCCTGCCTGCAATCGTCCTCGGGCACATGGCCTACGACCAGGTAACGACGAGCGAGGTCCCGCAACGTGGCATCGGGCTGGCTCGGTGGTCGATCGTGCTCGCCTACCTGACCTTGGGCGGCACCGTCTTCTTCGTCATGAATACCTGGGTTCGGTGATTGGGGAGCCATGAGCGCGTCGAGAAGGCAATCAGGCAGCGTCGCAGCGATGCTCGAGGACAACGCGATCACGTCCGACTCCACCCCGGAGGGAGAGCGGGTAAGCGGGGCTGCCCTCGTCGGCCTGTGGATCCTCATCCCCGTGGCCCTCGGTGCCGCGTCATTCGCGATCCTCGGGATCACCGAGCTCCTCACCTCCCCGGCATTGAACATCATGACGAACGCCGAGCCTGCCGTCATCGACTGGAGGTGGTGGCTCGGCCTCACGATCGCACTGCAGGTCATTTACTGGCTGCTCATCGCACCTCGCCCGATCACATGTCTGTGGGCCCTGATCCCAGTGATCGCCCTCATCCCGACCTTCTTCATCGCGCGGGAGGTCCTCCTCATTGGCAGGTCTGACAAAGGGGTGCGCCCGTCAACGGAGCCCCGCTTCGACACGTCGGCCGCCAAGGCTATTTGGATCGAGCCCGTCGAGTAGCCTCCGAGAACTGCAGAATTCCACCGGATGTGTTTCGCGCCTAAGACACCATTGCCTATTCTTAATTAGAAGAATTTTCCCGAGTCATGCCATTGGAGGGCGCAATGCCGAACGATGAGAAGTCACCGAAGATCCTTGACCTGCCGATTGGTCTGAAGGGCTCTGGGCAGCGCAAGGAATTCGACAGCCTCGGCACCGTGATGGTCCCGGCCAACCGCTACTGGGGCGCGCAGACTCAGCGGAGCCTCATCCACTTCAACATCGGCCATGATCGCATGCCCCACGAGGTCTACCACGCGTACGGCTACGTGAAGAAGGCCGCGGCGATTGTCAACACGCGCCATCACCGCCTTCCGGTTTGGAAGGGCAAGCTCATCGAACAAGTTTGCGATGAAGTCATCAGCGGCGCGCTCGACCAGGACTTCCCGCTGTATGTCTGGCAGACCGGATCCGGAACGCAGTCCAACATGAACGTCAATGAGGTCGTATCCAATCGATGCATTCAGCTCGTCGGCGGCAAGCTCGGCTCGCAGGAGCCCATTCATCCGAATGATCACGTCAACATGGGGCAGTCCTCCAACGACACCTTCCCGACTGCGATGCACATTGCCGCCTACAAGATGACCATCGAGCAGACTGTGCCGGCACTCAAGCGTCTCCAAAAGGCCCTGGACAAGAAATCCCGCCAGTGGCACTCCGTCGTGAAGATCGGCCGTACTCACCTTGAGGATGCAACCCCGCTGACCGTCGGCCAGGAGTGGTCCGGCTACGCCGCTGCACTCGCCGACGCCATCACCGAGGTGGAGCACTCGACAAGCGGACTGTTGCGTCTGGCCATGGGAGGTACCGCGGTCGGCACAGGGCTCAACTCTCCTGAGGGCTTCGGTGACGAGGTCGCTGCCGTGATCGTGAAGCTCACCGGCTACCCCTTCCAGACAGCCGAGAACAAGTTCGCTGCCCAGGGAACGTTGGATCGGATGGTCCGCGCCCATGCCGGCTTGAAGGCTGCGGCAGTCACCTTGTTCAAGATCGCAAACGACATGCGCTGGCTCGGTTCGGGCCCTCGCACAGGCCTGATGGAACTGGTCTTCCCCTCCAACGAGCCTGGTTCATCGATCATGCCGGGCAAGGTCAATCCCACCCAGGCCGAAGCGATGATGATGGTGTGCATCCAGATCATGGCGTCTGATGTCGCGGTTCAGATGGGCGGATCGGAGGGCAACTTCGAACTCAATGCGTTCCGGCCGATCCTCATCAGCAACTACCTGCACTCCGCACTCATCATGGCGGACATGTGTGACCACTTCCGGGAGTTCATGATCGAAGGCGCGGAACTGAACAAGCCGCAACTGAAGGCGAACATCGAGCGGTCGGTGATGATGGTCACGGCCCTTTCGCCCATCATCGGCTACGACAATGCCTCGGTGATAGCGCACTATGCAATCGACAACAACCTCACCCTCAAGGAGGCGGCGTTGAAGAACGGCGTCACCGAGGAGCTCTTCGACCGCGTTGTCGTCCCTATCAATATGACTCATCCAGATCGCGGCGCACCGAAGGCCGCGGCGAAGCGTGCCTCGAGCGCGCGGCGCCCGACTGCTAAATCGACCACGGGTCGGAACAAGGCATGACCTCGCCCCTCGTCGGCAAGGACGCACTGGCTGCCGAGGTGGGTAACCGCCAGTTCCACGCATCCTGGACATCGAATGAGCACCGGATGCGTCGGCTGCTTGCCGAGTTCATCGGGATGTTCGGGCTTGTGTTCATCCTCTCGGGGGGTGCCGCCGTCCTGGCCAAGTACGGCGGTGGATCTCCGAACACCTACACCGTGGCACTGATCCTCTCGGCGTTCTCCGCGCTCTGGCTGATGGTCGCCATCTTCTTTCTCGGTGATATCTCTGCGCACTTCAATCCCGCGATGACCTTCGCCTTCGCTCTTCGCAAGGACATGGGCTGGTCCATGGCAGCGGTCTACTGGATCGTCCAGTGCATCGCTGCCATCGCAGCCGCCATGCTTGCGAGGTGGATGTTCGGCCCGCTCGGGAACCTGGCGGCCACCCGCCCGCCAGACGGGCTCGCCTGGGAGGCTGTTGCCTTCGAGGCGTTGATCACCTTCGGACTCGTCCTGATGGTGCTGGGGATGGCTAATGGCCCCAAGCTGAGTGGGCCTTACGTGCCCTTCGCGGTCGCCGCCTACATCATGGCCTGGGGCTCAATGGGCGGGCCATTTGACGGCGCCGCGATGAACCCAGCGCGAGCGCTCGGCCCTGATGTCGCGCTGGGTGATCTCAGCACGTACTGGGTCTACGTCGTTGGACCAATGAGTGGTGCAGCCATCGCCGTGCTGGTGGCTACGACCCTGCGCGGATCCGCGAAAGCGCAGGAGGCACGAGCCGCCATGGGGGACCCAACCGCCTGAACCACGACTGAATCGGACCGGCCATCGCAGCCGTGCATTCATTCGGGCTCGGCGTTGATTGCGGCGCGGTGACGACGCTGACTCGACGATGATGCGGGAAGAACATGGGTGCGCCCGGAAAGATTCGAACTTTCAACCTCTTGATCCGTAGTCAAGTGCTCTATCCGTTGAGCTACGGGCGCAGATCACGAACGATCGAGCAGAAGTCTAGCGTGCGCCACCATCGAGCTTGAGCAAGCCTGGTCCGATGACCAAGACATACTCCCCGGAGCCCTCTCGCCGAGGCTTCCTCACCGGTACCTGCGCGATCGTGGGCCTATCGGTCGGCGCAGTCCTCCTCACCGAGGATGCCAGCGCAACCCCCGGAAACAAGCGCCTTCCCGACAGCGATAACCCGGTCACAGGCCAGCAGATACGCCGCCCTGGACCTGCGCTGCCCAGAGGTCGGCACCAAGGAGCGCCCGGATGTCGGTGACTGGCTGCGTCTCGCGCACGGCTGGCAATTCGCCCTTGACGGTGCGCTTGAGCGGGACCCGGACAGCAGGCGCCTCACGCGGGTCAGATCCCGGATGTCGTGCGGGGTGCTCACCATCGGGTGAGCACCGGAGCCGGAACGGCGGCGGAGGCGGGGAGATTTGAACTCCCGATGGGCGTTAAAGCCCAAACCGCATTAGCAGTGCGGCGCCATAGACCGGACTAGGCGACGCCTCCATGCGGTCCCCGAGGGCCACGAATGGCCCGCGATCGGAACCGCCCACATATCGTAGCCCTGCCCGTCCGGCGGCAGAAATCCTCCTCCCGGATACAGCCGGGCCGTAGTCCGGCACACTTGCGTCCATGACGACGACCCTGGCCATCGATTGTGGCGGAGGCGGGATCAAGGGCTGCGTTCTCGACGAGTCCGGGACCATGCGAGCCCAGCCCATCCGCGTCCCCACCCCGTACCCGCTCACCACTGAGCTTTTCGTCCAGACGCTTATCGACCTCGGCGCCCAACTACCCCGCGCCGACCGCGCGACCGTCGGCCTTCCCGGAATGATCCGCCACGGGGTCGTCGTCACCACCCCGCACTACGTGACACGGACCGGGCCCCGGAGCAAGATCGTCCCCGAGCTCGTCACCGAGTGGGCTGGTTTCGACGCGAAGACCGCCCTCGAGCGCGCCTTCGGCTATGAAGTGCGGGTGCTCAACGATGCCGAGGTGCATGGCGCCGGAGTCATCGCGGGCCAGGGACTCGAGGTCGTCATGACCCTCGGAACCGGGCTCGGTTGCGCTATCTATGATGGCGGCCGGCTGGCACCCCACCTGGAGATGTCCCAGGCCCCGATCCGGTGGGGTCTGTCCTACGACACCTACATCGGCGAGCATGAGAGGCGCCGGCTCGGCGATGCCCTCTGGTCACGGCGCATCGCTCGAGTCGTCGAAGGCCTGCGCCCGGTGTTCCTGTGGGATCGGCTGTACATCGGCGGCGGAAACTCTCGGCACATCACCCCGGTCGTCCTCAACCGCATCGGCGACGACGTCGTCATCGTTCCCAACGCTGCCGCGCTCGTCGGCGGCGCCCGCGCTTGGCTCCTGCAAACGGACTAGCCGCCGGCAGTGCGGGAAGATGGGAGTGCTTTGACTACTGCCCGGCGATGGGCTGGCAGTCCCGACACCGTGGGCATTCTCATGTACCTCGCGGCTGCATTCCTGTTCGCATTCAACGGCTCGATCGCCAAGCTGGCGATGTCGGCCGGCCTCGACGCCGTGCGCCTCACCGAGCTGCGCAACGCGGGCGCGATGATCGTCCTCGTGCTGTTCGTCCTCGCGACGAACCGCGGTGCCTTTCGGATCAAGCGCGGCGAGCTTCGCTTCCTCCTCGCCTACGGCGTCATTGCCTTCGTCCTCGTTCAATTCCTCTACTTCTTCACGATCTCTCGGCTGCCCCTCGGTATCGGCACCCTGCTGGCCTTCCTGGCCCCAGTGGTCGTGGCGCTCTGGGCGAGGATCGGGCAGAAGAGCGCTGTCTCCAACCGGCTGTGGATTGCCATTGCCCTCACCCTCATCGGCCTCGCCCTCGTGGCGCAGGTGTGGAACGGAATTCGACTTGACGCGGTTGGCGTGCTCGCTGGCGTGGCGACCGCCGTGGCACTCGCCGTGTACTGGCTGCTCGGCGAGGCCGGTCAGCGGCATCGAGACGGAGTATCCCTCTCCATGTGGGGGTTCATCTTCGCCACGGTGTCATGGACGGTGCTCGCGCCGTGGTGGTCCTTCCCATGGGACGTCCTCCTGCTGCCCACCGAATCACCGATGGCCGGCTTCCCTCACGTTCCCGTCTGGGGAGTCATGCTGTGGGGGGTCCTGCTCGGGACCATCGCGCCGTTCCTGCTCGTCCTGGGGTCGCTACGGCGCATAGGCGCCCAACGCGCCGGGATCGTGGCGACCACGGAGCCGCTCTGGGCAGGGCTCATCGCCATCTTCGTCCTCAGCGAGACGGTGACCTGGCTTCAGGCCCTCGGAGCTCTCGTCGTCGTGGCCGGCATCGTCACGGCCGAGACCTCCCGGCGCAGCGCCACTACCGACCCGGAGGAATCTCTCCCGAGCCCCGTCTGATGAGAACCGACGGCACCACGTGAACAGCGGTCGGTAGGTCCGGCGAATCGATTCGGGCGAAGGCCAATTGCGCGGCCCGACGCCCTATCTCCCTCGGGTCCTGCGCCACCACGGTGACGCCCGGGTCCAGCGCATCGGCCATCGAGAAGTCGTCGAATCCCACAAGGGCCACCGAATGCTGGAGCCCCCGCATCTGTAGGGCGCGTACCGACCCCATCGTGATGAGATTCTGCGCCGCGAAGATCGCCGTGGGCGGTGTAGGGGAATCGAGGAGTGCGAGTACGGCTTCAGTGGCGGACTCTTTCGTGTGGGCATCCCGCCGGACGAGTTCGGGAAGCATGGCTGCGCCAGCGCTCCTCAAAGCCTTCGCGAAACCGGCAAATCTTTGGCTCGCGGTCGAGATGTTCTCGTAGTCGCCAACGAATGCAATAAGCCGATGGCCGTGGCCCAGCAGATGTGCGGTAGCCGTCTCAGCGCCGGCTTCGTTGTCCGTGACGACGCAGTCTGCATCGAATCCGCGGGGTTCGCGGTCAACGAAGACGACGACGAGCCCACCGCGGCGCTCGTGGTGCAGGTAGGACTGCTGCCTGACCGTCGGTGTCATGATGATCGCATCGACGCGTCGTTGGCTGAACGCGAATACCAGATCCTTTTCGCGCTCTGGATTCTCATCGACGCTCGCGGCGAACACCGCCACTGCGCGCTCGCGGGCTATCTCCTCAATCCCGCGGTGGACCGAGGAGAAGAACGGGTTCGAAACATCCTCGAAGATCACGCCGATCGTCGCGGTCTTGCGGTCGGATCGCCGCAGATTGCTGGCCGTGAGGTCGTGGCGGTAGTCGAGATGGCCAGCCGCTCGCTCCACCTTCGCGACGAGGTCCCCCGATACGCCAGACTCACGATTGACGACCCGCGAGACCGTCTTGAGGCTGACGCCCGCCAGCGCCGCGACATCCCGCATCGTCGGGCGCGACCGCAGCGCCTCGCCCGGTGTCGGGGCATTAGATAACGTTGTCATTACGAAAGTCAGTATTGCAGATCCCCCGGTTGACAGCACAAGTGTCTGGCCATAGAAATAGAAGACACCGTTGTCATGAACGTGCATTTTTGGCTTATCGACGAGCATGGCGGCGCTGGGGGTCCTCGGACTCCGAGAAACACAACCAACCAACACCTTGAAGGGAAACCACATGATCAACCGCGTTACTCGCGGGCGCGCCTTTGCCGCTGTTGCGGCATTCGGCGTAGCTTCGATGGTGCTGGCGGCATGCGGCGGCAGTTCCACGTCGACCGAATCCTCCGCAGCGCCAGCAGCATCAGCAGCATCAGCAGCCCCGGCAGACTCAGCGGCCCCGGCAGAGGGCGGCCAGCCAGTCGCGGTCTCCCTCATCACGAAGGACTCGAGCAACCCGTTCTTCGTCGCCATGCAGGAGGGCGCGAAGGCCACCGCCGCCGAGATTGGCGTCGACCTGACTGTCGGTTCCGGCAAGGCCGAGGGCGACGACCAGGGTCAGATCGACCTCATCGAGAACGCCATCGCGCAGGGCCAGAACGGCATCCTCATCACGCCGATGTCGGTCAACGTCAATGACGCCATCAAGAAGGCTCGCGACGCCGGCCTCTTCGTCATTGCCCTCGACACGCCGACCGATCCGCCGGACGCCGTCGACATCACCTTCGCGACCGACAACTGCCTCGCCGGCGAGGCGATTGGTCAGTGGGCCGCAGGCAAGTTGAACGGCGAGAAGGCCGTCATTGCCCGTCTGGTGATCTTCAACGACCGCATGGTCTCGGTTGACTACTGCCGCGACAACGGTTTCCTCAAGGGCATGGGCATCGACACCGTCGACCCCACGATCATGGGTGACGAGGCCACTACAGGAACGTACGCCACCGGCGCCGGCGGCGACTACGAGATCGTCTGCCTCGAGGCCACTGGTGCCAACGAGGAGGGTGGCCGTAAGGGCATGGAGACTTGCCTTTCCAAGAACCCGGACATCAACGTGATCTACACGATCAACGAGCCGACCGCGTTCGGTGCCGCTGCGGCACTTGAGGCTGCCGGAAAGGTGATTGGCAAGGACGTCTACATCGTGTCGGTCGACGGCGGACTCGCCGGCGTCGAGGCTGTCAAGAAGGGCCAGATCCAGGCCACCTCGCAGCAGTACCCGCTGCGCATGGCAGCCCTCGGTGTCCAGGCCATCTACGACATCGTGAACTCGGGCACCAAGCCGGAGAACACCTCGGCTGACGGCACGTTCTTCGACACGGGCGTCACCCTTTGCACCGACGATCCCATGGAGACGGTCACGGCCGCTCCGCAGGAGCCGGCGCAGTACTGCATCGAGAACGCCTGGGGCTAAATCCCAGCAGGTCAACCGCGGGGCAGCCATCTCTTTGATTGCTGCCCCGCGGCGCACCTAGTTCGATAACGTCATATTCATCTTGTCCAGCCGTACGAAAGGGCCCTCGTGAGTCAGACACCTACGGTCACTGTGGACCTCGCCGAGGAATTCATGGCGCCTCGGACCCCGATGCAGCGCATTCAGGCGCTCCTCCACCGGTACCCCTACATCAGTCCACTCGTAGTGCTCGTGGTCGCGATGGTCATTTTCGCGCTCATCAACTCGAGATTCCTGCTGCCGGGCAACCTGTCCTTCCTCACCCAGCAAACGGTCGTCGTCGGCACCTTGGCCATCGCACAGACCCTCATCATTCTCACCGCCGGCATCGACCTGAGCATCGGCGCCATCATGGTCTTCGGCCAGATGGTCATGGCCAATCTCGCCGTTTCGGTGACAGCGTCCAACGTCCTGCCAATCGCCGGCCAGAACCCCATCATCGCCATCCTGCTTGGCATCCTCGCTGCCGTCCTCGCGGGTTGTCTCAACGGTTTCCTCATTACGCGTTTCCGGCTCCCACCATTCATCGTCACCCTCGGAACGCTCTCCGTGTTCACGGCCATCACCTTGATCCTGTTCAAGGCCAGAACTATTCAGGGCCCGGAGATCCCCGACGCGCTGAAGTTCCTGGGCAAGACCATTCAAATCGGCAGTTTCCAGCTCATGTACGGCGTCATCTTGATGGTGATCCTCTTTGCGATCTTCTCCTACATCCTGCGCTACACCGCCTGGGGCCGTCACATCTATGCGGTCGGAGACGACCCGGTCGCTGCCGAACTCTCCGGCATCAACGTCAATCGCGTCATCTTCAGTGTCTACGCAGTCGCCGGTCTCATCATGGGTATCGCTTCTTGGATCTACATCGGCCGCGTTGGTTCCGCCTCGCCAAACGCAGACCCGCTGATCAACCTTGACACAATCACCGCAGTGGTCATTGGTGGCGTGTCCTTGTTTGGCGGGCGCGGCACGCTCATCGGGACCTTCATTGGCGCGTTCATCATTACCGTCGTCGAGAACGGCCTGGCGCTC
>CAFBNE010000075.1_pt1 | contig 16355 bp, 16 predicted proteins | sample 7269181 | NCBI WGS metagenome assembly CAFBNE01 (sample SAMEA6814085, study PRJEB35770) | uncultured Actinomycetes bacterium | biome: Freshwater; feature: Freshwater reservoir; material: water | place: Czech Republic | collected 2017-05-23 | depth 30m m
GCTGACCGAACGGTGCTGCACGACCGCGGCCGGGTCATGGTCGCAGACCGTCGAGCCCGCCTCGACGCGCCCGGCCTTGGCGAGCACCCCGGCCGCTGTGAGCAGATCCTCGACGAGCGTGGTCTTGCCTGATCCGGTCGGACCTACGAGGACCACGTTTCGGATCCCGGACTCGCTGGACGGCACGGGGGCCATCCACCTCTTGTCTGCCATGTCGAGCCCCTCTGCGAAGACAGCGTGACCGCTGTCGCCCTCAGCCTCCCGCGTGGGCCCCCTTCGAGGCAACCGCGCAAGCATTCAGGGCGGGCCGGATTCACCGGATAGCATCAGAGCCCTCGAGTCCGGCGCGCGGACCCTTCGCTCAGGAGAGCAATGCTCAACAATCCGGCTGCCAGAAGACTGGCCAGTGGAGTGATCGAACCCCCGGCACGGCTCCTCCTTCGCCTGCATGTGTCACCCGACGCCGTCACCGTCTTCGGCACGGTCGGGGCGGTCGTCTCGGCACTCGTGTGCTTCCCTGCAGGGCGGTTCGGACTCGGGGTCCTGCTCATCGCCGTCTTCGCGCTGAGCGACCTCATCGACGGCACGATGGCACGGATGGCCGGCACGAGCGGGCCGTGGGGGAACTTCCTCGACGCCACCCTCGATCGTGTCGCCGATGGCGCCATCTTCGGCGGGCTCCTCATGTGGGGGGTGTTCCAGGGTGACGCCGGAACGGCGGCGGCTGCCACGCTCGCGCTCGTCACCGGCCAGGTCACCTCGTATGCCAAGGCAAGGGCAGAGGCGGTCGGGGCCACGGCGAATGTCGGGATCGCCGAGCGGGCCGAGCGTCTCATCATCGCCCTGATAGCGGCGTTTCTCACCGGGTTGGGCGTTCCCTACGTGCTTCCCGCGGCCCTGTGGCTCATCGGCGGACTGGGCGTCGTGACGATCGTCCAGCGGATGGTCGTCGTCCGTCGGCAGCTCCGCCCATGAGCGGCGTCGCCGACGCCGTCACCGAATGGGGATTCGAGGCCGGCTGGAGCATCACCAAGCGACTGCCCGAAGGGGCATCGCGCCGGACGTTTCAACTCATGGCCGATCAGATGTGGCGCCGTCGCGGCCCCTCCGTCGTGCAAGTCGAGCGGAATCTCGCGCGCGTCGACCCCGCGTGGACGCCGGACGAGATCCGCGAGCTCAGCCGCGAGACCCTGCGCGGATACCTGCGCTACTGGAACGAGGCCTTTCGGCTTCCGTCGTGGTCGCCTGAGCGGATCCGCGACACGTTCGACCTCGAGAACAAGGAATGGATGGACGAGGCGGTCCGGACAGGTACCGGTGCGATCCTCGTGCCGGGGCACATGGCGAACTGGGATCACGCGGGCGCATGGGCCGCGCTGCGATACGGCGGCATCACGACGGTCGCGGAGCGGCTGAAGCCCGAGGGATTGTTCGACCAATTCCTCGCCTACCGTCAAACCCTCGGCATGGAGGTCTTTCCGCTCGGCCACCCCGACCTCGTCCGCGACCTCGCCCGGCGGATCAACGAGGGACGCATCGTCGCGCTCCTCGGCGATCGAGACATCAGCCGAAACGGGATCGAGGTGTCCTTCTTCGGTCAGCCTGCCTCGATGCCCGCCGGTCCGGCGATCCTGAGCCTCATGACGGGTGCGCCGCTCTATCCGGTCTCGATGTGGTTCGACGGCGATCGGGTCGACGGCCACATCTACGAGCGGGTCGTCGCCCCGACGGGAGTGGACCGCAGTGAGCAGATCAGGCAGATGACCCAGCAGGTCGCCCACTGCTACGAGGACGGCATCCGCAAGCGACCGACCTCGTGGCACATGCTGCAGAAGGTCTGGCTCGCGGACCTGAATCCCCGGACACCGTGAAGGACGCCCGTCCATGAAGGTCACCCGTCCATGAAGGTCACCCGTCCATGAAGGTCGGAATCGTCTGCCCGTACTCGTGGGATGCGCCGGGCGGCGTGCGATCGCATGTCGCCGACCTCGCCCTCGCGCTCATGGGCCACGGCCACGAGGTGAGCGTGCTCGCGCCGGTCGACGACGGCATCGACCTCCCGGATTGGGTTGTCAACGGCGGACGGCCCGTGGCCGTGCCCTACAACGGATCAGTGGCGCGCGTGAACTTCGGCTTCGGTGCCACAAGGTCGGTCCGCCGCTGGATCCAGGAGGGCGACTTCGACGTGCTCCACGTGCACGAGCCGGTGGCGCCCGGGCTGTCGATGCTCGCCTGCTGGGTGGCGCGCGGGCCGATGGTTGCCACCTGGCACTCGTCGCACGCCCGTTCCAGGATCCTCTCGGCCGGGTACTACATCGCGCAGACGGCGATGGAGAAGCTGAGCGGCCGAATCGCCGTGAGCGAGCAGGCCCGCCGAACCCTCGTCGGGCACCTCGGCGGCGATGCCGTGCTCATCCCCAACGGGGTGCGAGTCGCCGAATACTCGACGGGGCCACTGCTGGACCTTGTCGATCCGACGCGGCCTTCCATCATGTTCCTGGGCCGTGTCGATGAGCCACGCAAGGGATTCGCCGTCCTGCTGTCAGCCCTGCCTGCCATCGTCGAGGCGGTGCCCGACCTCCAGGTCATCGTCGTCGGTCCGGGCGACCTCGATGAGCTGCGATCAGCGCTCGACCCTGGCCTGGCCTCGCACATCGAGTTCCTCGGCAGGGTGTCGGATGAGGTGAAGGCAAGTGCCCTTCGATGCGTCGACGTGTACGTCGCGCCCCACACCGGCGGTGAGTCATTCGGCATCGTGCTCATCGAGGCGATGGCATCCGGGACCGCGGTCGTCGCTTCCGACATCCCGGCTTTCCGGCAGGTCCTCGAGGAAGGGGTGTCCGGCGCGCTGTTCGAAAGCGAGAATCCACAGGCCCTCGCGGCCGAGGTCATCCGGGTGCTCGCCGACCCCGCGCTTCGCACGGAGTTCGAGGTGCAGGGCTGGCGCCGGGTGCAGGAGTTCGACTGGGATGTCGTCGTCGACGACGTCATCGCCGTCTACGAGAGCGTGACGGTCGGCGGCGAGAAGGTGACGACCGACCTGCGCGGCCAGATCGTCGGCCGTCTCGGCGGAAGGAGCACCTAGGTGAATCCGGTCATCCTTTGGCTCATCGGCATCTTCGTCGTGCTCCTTGGCTGGTACCTGAGCAGCACCGCCGGCCGCCTTGACCGGCTGCATCGCAAGATCGACATCTCACGGCTGGCCCTCGACGCGCAACTGCTCCGGCGATCATCAGTCGCCCTCGAGCTCTCGTCCTCGGGGATCCTGGATCCGGCGACGAGCATCCTCCTCGCGGATGCCGCCCACCGTGCCCGGACCGCGAGCGATGTCGACGATGCAGCCCGTTCCCGGGCCGAATCAAACCTCACCGCGGCGCTCGATGCCGCCCTCGAGTACCCCGACGACGTCGCTGAGGTGAGGAGCGATCCGGCGGGCGCCGAGCTCCTCGACGAGCTCGACGCCGCGATTCGCCGGGTCGAGCTCTCCCGCCGATTCCTCAACGATGCCGTTCGCGCGTGCCGCCAGGTGCGCGGCCAGCGGGCGGCCCGATGGTTCTGGCTCGCGGGCCGCGCAGCGCTGCCGCTGTCGTGGGAGATGGACGACACCCCGCCGAAGGGGCTGGGGCCCCGGTAGCCGGGACGCCGGCGGAATGGCTCCCCGGCCCGAAGGGTCATAGCATTTGCATATCGAGTCCAGGCCCGTGCCCGACGGACCTGGCATGACAACACTGAGGGGTTCCTGTGTCGAATGTGCCTGCGGTCGTCGGTACTGAGCGCGTCAAGCGGGGCATGGCCGAGATGCTCAAGGGCGGCGTCATCATGGACGTCGTGAACGTCGAGCAGGCGAAGATCGCCGAGGATGCGGGCGCCGTCGCCGTCATGGCCCTCGAGCGGGTCCCCGCTGACATCCGCGCCGAGGGCGGCGTGTCACGGATGTCCGATCCCGACATGATCGATGCCATCGTTGCCGCGGTGAGCATTCCGGTCATGGCGAAGGCGCGCATCGGGCACTTCGCCGAGGCCCAGATCCTGCAGTCGCTCGGCGTCGACTATGTCGACGAGTCTGAGGTGCTGTCTCCGGCCGACTACGCCAATCACATCGACAAGTGGCAGTTCACCGTGCCCTTCGTGTGCGGTGCCACCAACCTCGGCGAGGCCCTGCGCCGGCTGACCGAGGGTGCCGCGATGATCCGGTCCAAGGGCGAGGCCGGCACCGGTGATGTCTCGAACGCGGTCACCCACATGCGCAAGATCCTCGGTCAGATTCGGGCGCTCACCTCGATGTCGAAGGACGAACTGTACGTCGCGGCCAAGGAGCTTCAGGCACCGTACGACCTCGTGAAGGAGGTCGCTGACGCCGGGCGGCTTCCCGTGGTGCTGTTCACCGCAGGTGGCATTGCGACCCCGGCCGATGCCGCGCTCATGATGCAGCTTGGCGCCGACGGTGTCTTCGTCGGATCTGGCATTTTCAAGTCCGGCGATCCCGCGAAGCGAGCCGACGCCATCGTGCAGGCGACCATGCACTTCGACAGCCCCGACGTCGTCGCGAAGGTCTCCCGGGGTCTCGGCGAGGCGATGGTGGGCATCAACGTCGCTGACATCCCGGTCCACCATCGGCTGGAGGATCGGGGCTGGTGACAACGCCCCCGCGAATCGGGGTGCTTGCTCTCCAGGGGGACGTGAGGGAGCACGAGTCGGCCCTGTCAGCGGTGGGGGCGGACGTCGTTCGGGTTCGCTCCACTGAGCAACTCGCCCTCGTCGACGGGCTGGTCATCCCGGGCGGCGAGTCCACGACGATGTCGAAGCTCGCGCTCAGCACCGGGCTCCTCGAGCCGCTTCGCGAGGCCAGGCGCTCCGGGATGCCGATGTACGGGTCGTGCGCAGGGATGATCATGCTCGCCGACCGGGTCACCGATGCGCGACCGGACCAGGAGACGATCGGTGGACTCGACATCACCGTCCGCCGAAACGCGTTCGGCCGTCAGGTCGACTCCTTCGAGACCGATATCGGCATCGCGGGCGTCGGCCCTGATCCTGTTCACGCCGTTTTCATCCGTGCGCCGTGGGTCGAATCGGCGGGCCCGGAGGTCGAGGTGCTCGGCACGATCGAGTCCGGGGACGACGCAGGTACGATCGTGGCGGTCCGCCAGGGCCAGCTGCTCGCCACGTCATTCCATCCGGAGTTGACCGGCGATCATCGCATCCACCGCATGTTTGTCGAGATTGTGAGGCGCAGCCGATGAGCGGCCACTCCAAATGGGCCACCACGAAGCACAAGAAGGCCGTGGTCGATGCCCGCCGCAGCAAGGTGTTCGCCCGCCTGATCAAGAACATCGAGGTCGCCGCCCGGATGGGCGGTGGTGACGTCGCCGGAAACCCGACCCTCTACGACGCGATCCAGAAGGCACGCAAGACCTCGGTGCCGCTCGACAACATCGAGCGCGCGGTGAAGCGCGGCAGCGGAGCCGAGGCGGGGGGAGCCGACTGGCAGACGATCATGTACGAGGGCTACGGGCCCAGCGGCGTGGCGGTGCTCATCGAATGCCTCACCGATAATCGCAACCGCGCTGCGTCAGAGGTGCGAGTCGGCATGACCCGCAACGGCGGATCCATGGCGGATCCCGGTTCGGTCGCCTACCTGTTCAGCCGCAAGGGCGTCGTCATCGTTCCCAAGGGGGAGGGGACCACCGAGGATTCGCTCCTAGACGTTGTCCTCGACGAGGGTGCCGAGGAGGTCAACGACCTCGGCGAGAGCTTCGAGGTCGTGTGCGAGGCCACGGACCTGGTGAAGGTGCGGTCTGCGGTTCAGGCTGCGGGCATGGACTACGAGTCGGCCGACGCCACGCTCCTGCCGAGCGTCACGGTTCAACTTGACGAGGAAGGCGCCCGAAAGGTGTTCCGGCTCCTCGAGGCCCTTGACGAAATCGACGACGTCCAGAACGTCTACGCGAATTTTGACGTGAGTGACGACGTCATGGCGGCCATCGACTGACCCTTCCACCCACTAGCCTTAGAACATACGTTCGTATCATCGGACGTGAGTCGTTCGGTCGGGCTCCTGTGGGTCCCGTGAGGGAGGGTGCATCATGCGCGTGCTCGGAGTGGACCCCGGCCTGACCCGGTGCGGTGTGGCAGTGGTGGAGGGTGCTCCCGGGCGCACGCTCGTCGCGCGGCACATCGGCGTGCTCACCACCGGCGCCGACGTTGACATTTCTCGCCGGCTCGCGAGCATCGAGCGTGGCATCCTCGCCCTGGTGGTCGAATTCGAGCCCGATGTCATTGCCATTGAGCGGGTGTTCAGCCAGCACAACGTGCGAAGTGCCATGGGCACGGCCCAGGCTGCCGCGATGGCGCTCGTCATCGCGGGGCGGCTGGGCCTCCCGGTCGCCATGCACACCCCGACCGAGGTCAAGGCTGCGGTCACGGGCAGTGGCCGTGCGGAGAAGGCCCAGGTCGCGGCCATGGTCGTCCGGCTCCTCAAGCTCGAGTCAGCGCCACGACCGGCAGATGCTGCCGACGCGGCAGCGATTGCCATCTGCCAGATCTGGCGGGGCACTGCCCAGCGGCGCATCAATGAGGCGATGGCGGCGGTCGCCCGATGATCGACTTCATCCGCGGGACCGTGACGGCGGTGCGGCCCGACCGGGTCGTCATCGACATCGGACCGCTCGGGCTCACCGCGATCTGTACCCCGGCAGCCGCATTGAGCGTCCGAGTGGGGGAGCGGGTCGAGCTCATCACCTCGCTCGTCATCCGCGAGGATGGCTGGACCGTCTACGGCTTCCTCGACGCCGATGAGCGGACCGTGTTCGAGCAGGTGCAGACGGTGAGCGGGGTCGGTCCCCGGCTTGCCATGGGACTCCTCGCGACCCTCTCGCCGGACGAACTGCGCCTCGCGGTCGCGCGAGAGGACCTCGCGACCCTCACGAAGGTGCCCGGCGTCGGGCGCAAGGGAGCGAGTCGGCTCGTGCTCGAGCTGAAGGACAAGCTCGGCCCGGCGCAAGGCATTGTCGCGGCCGGGGTGTCGGGCGGCGCACTTGGCGGGGGATGGCAGGCATCGGTCACGGCGGGGCTCACCTCGCTCGGCTGGTCTGCGAAGGAGGCGGAGCAAGCCGTGCTGGCCGTGGCGCCGCTGGCGAAAGCCCCCGACGGGGAATCAGCCGGCCCTGACATCGCAGCCCTCCTCAAGGCAGCCCTTCGCAGCCTGGACCGCTCATGACCGACCGTCTAATCGACGGCGAGCCGGATCCAGAGGATGTCGCCGTCGAGGGCGCCCTGCGGCCGACCCATCTCGACGGCTTCGTCGGGCAGGAACGGGTGAAGTCGCAACTCGGCCTCGTTCTCGAAGCCGCTCGTCGCCGGGGCCGGGCTGCCGACCACGTGCTCATCAGCGGTCCGCCGGGGCTGGGCAAGACGACCCTCGCCTTCATCATCGCCGCGGAGCTCGAGGCGCCCCTGCGCATCACGTCGGGCCCCGCGCTCCAGCACGCGGGTGACATCGCCGCCGTGCTGTCGAGCCTGCAGCCGGGTGAGGTGCTCTTCCTCGACGAGATTCACCGCACCGCCCGCCCTGCTGAGGAGATGCTCTACCTGGCGATGGAGGACTTCCGGGTCGATGTCGTCGTGGGCAAGGGAGCGGGTGCCACGGCTATTCCCCTGGAGATCGCCCCCTTCACCCTCGTCGGCGCCACGACCCGCGCGGGACTGCTGCCGAGCCCGCTCAGGGACCGCTTCGGGTTCACCGCCCATCTGGACTTCTACGACCCCGCGGACCTCGAGATCATCCTCCAGCGGTCAGCGAGGCTGCTCGGGGTGGACCTGCGGGAGGCGGGGGCGATCGAGATCGCAGGGCGGTGCCGCGGCACGCCGCGCATCGCAAACCGCCTGCTGCGGCGAGTGCGGGACTGGGCGCAGGTCCATGGCGATGGTGTTGTCGATCAGCGCTCAGCGTCGGCAGCGCTTGAGCTCTACGAGGTTGACGCGCTCGGCATGGACCGCATCGACAGGGCCGTCCTCGATGTGCTCATCCGCCGATTCGGGGGAGGCCCGGTGGGCCTGTCCACCCTCGCGGTCGCCGTTGGAGAGGAGCCGGAGACGGTCGAGACGGTCGCCGAGCCCTTCCTCGTACGGCTCGGCATGATCATCCGGACACCACGCGGCCGGGTGGCCACGCCCGCCGCATGGCAGCATGTGGGCGTGGCGCCAGTGCTGCCTGCGCAATCAATGCTCGACCTCGGCGACTAGGGTTACCTTCTATCGTCAAACCTCGGGAGAATCGTGGACTTCGTCACCATCGTGCCGCTGCTGCTCATCGGCGTCGTGTTCTACCTGCTCGTGCTCCGGCCGCAGAAGGCACGGCAGAAGGCCCAGGCGGCGATGATCTCCGCAGTTGCCCCGGGATCGTCGATCATGACAACCGCCGGAGTGTTCGGCACCGTGGTCGCGAGCTCAGCGGACGAGGTGAGCGTGGAGATCGCGACCGGAGTTGTCATCCGGATGCTCCCGGCCGCCATCGCGAAGGTGATCCCGGCCGAGGAGCCTGCATCTGACAGCGCGGCGGGCAGCCTCGACAAGCCGTCATCTGACGACTCCGCACAGTAAGGAACGTTCGTGGCGCCTCCCGCAACAACGAAGCCCCTGCGCGCGCTCATTGCCCTCGCAGTCATCATGCTCGGCCTGATCGCATGGGCTTTTTGGCCGGGCACCGATTCCACCGTCCGCCTCGGCCTCGACCTCCAGGGCGGCACGCAGGTGATCTTGCTGCCGAAGCCGGTGTCGGATGGCGCGAGCATCACCGACGAGCAGCTTCAGCAGACCGTGGCGATCATCCGGCAGCGCGTGGATGGCTTAGGGGTCGCCGAGGCTGAGGTCACGACCCAGGGCAGCGGGGACGGAGCAGCCATCGTCGTGTCCGTGCCGGGCACGAGCCAGGACCGACTCGTCGATCTCGTGCAGAAGACCGCCCTGCTCGACTTCAGGCCCGTCTACTCGATCGACAACCCCGCACCTGTTCCCACGGCCGCCCCGTCGGATTCCGCGTCGGCGTCGCCGACCCCAGCTTCGGCAGCTTCGGCATCGTCGGCGGCTTCGGCATCTCCCGCGGCTTCCGCTGCTTCGGCATCTCCCGCGGCTTCGCCTGCAGCGAGCCCATCAGCCTCCGCGCCGATCGGAACAACGGACATCGTCCAGGCGCCCGAGAACTCCCCTGAGTTCCAGGCCGGGGTCGCAACCCTCGACTGCACGAACCCGGAGGCATACTCCGGCGGAACGCCTGACGACCCGGCGCTGTGGCTCGGCACCTGTGACCAGACCGGCACGGTGAAGTACACCCTCGAGCCCGCCTTCATCAAGGGCACGAACGTCACCGGGGCGAGCGCGGTACTGCCCCAGGGCGGCGTGGGCTGGGTGGTGTCGCTCGAGTTTGACGGCGAGGGCGCCAAGGCTCTCGGTGATGCCTCGACCAAGCTCTCGGCGCTGCCCGATTGCGGTCAGGGCGCAAGTCCCTGCAATGCCTTTGCGATCGTGCTCGACGGCGTGGTGACCTCGGCGCCGCGGTTCAACGAGCCAATCCTCGGTGGCCAGGCGCAGATTGAGGGCAACTTCACCGCCCAGGAGGCGAACGACCTCGCGAACATCCTCAAGTACGGTGCACTGCCGGTCACGCTCGAGGCGGTCGACATCACCTCAGTGTCGCCGACCGTCGGAAGCGAGCAGCTTCGCGCAGGACTCCTCGCCGGCCTGCTCGGCCTCGTCCTCGTCATGGTCTACCTCATCGTGTACTACCGCGCACTCGGCGTCGTCGCGATGATCTCGCTGATTCTGGCGGCAGGCATCTCGTACCTCGTGTTCGTGGTGATGAGCAAGAGCATCGGCCTCACCCTGACGCTCGCGGGCGTTGCGGGAGCGATCGTGGCGATCGGCATCACAGCCGACTCGTTCATCGTGTACTTCGAGCGAATCCGAGACGAGATCCGCGAGGGCCGCACGCTCCGGCAGGCATGTGCGTCAGGATGGGTGAGGGCGCGCCGAACGCTGCTCGCGGCGGACTTCGTGTCGCTGCTCGCGGCCGTGGTGCTGTACCTGCTCTCGGTCGGCAGCGTGCGAGGGTTCGCCTTCGTGCTCGGGCTCACAACCGTCATTGACGTGCTCGTGGCCTTCTGGTTCACGCACCCGATCGTCGTCCTCCTTGGTCGTGCCGGATGGATGCAGCGGGGCTCCCGCTGGACCGGGCTGGACCCTGATCGTCTCGGAGCACCGAGCATGGCGGGGGCGATTGCCCGACAAGGCCGCCGCCACGAGCCGAAGGAGGTGCCAAACCCATGAGCAAGATGTCCGGCCTCGGCCACCGTCTCTACAGCGGGCAGATGTCGATCGACTTCATTGGTCGTCGTCGCACCTGGTACGTCGTCTCGGCGATCATCCTTCTTGTCTCCGTGGGCGCGCTGCTCACCCGCGGGCTCAACCTCGGCATCGAGTTCCGCGGTGGCGCCGATTTCGCCATCCCCTCAGCGACGTGCAGTATCGAGCAGGCCCGGGTGGTCGCGGAGGAGGGCAGCGGCGCCCAGTCCATCGTCACCGAGACCGGCAACGGCACGATCAGGGTTCAGACCGAAGCGCTCACGCCTGCGGAAAGCTCCGTGCTCGCCGGCGAGCTTGCATCGGCGTGCGGTGTTGCGAAGGACGACATCAAGGTCCAGGTGGTGGGGCCAACCTGGGGTGCTGAGATCTCGAAGAAGGCATTGCAGGGCCTCGTCGTCTTCCTCCTTCTCGTCACGATCTTCCTGTCGATCTACTTCGAGTGGCGAATGGCGGTGGCGGCGCTCGTCGCGCTCGCGCACGACCTTGTCATCACGATCGGGATCTACGCCCTCACCGGCCTAGAGGTGACGCCAGCCACCGTGATCGGCGTGCTCACCATCCTGGGCTTCTCGCTCTACGACACTGTCGTCGTGTTCGACAAGGTCCGTGAGAACACCCGCGGCATCACCGGCCAGTCCATGCTGACGTACTCCGATGCCGCGAACCTCGCGGTGAACCAGACGTTGGTGCGAAGCATCAACACGTCGATCGTGGCATTGCTGCCGGTCCTGTCGATCATCGTCGTCGGAGCGGGTCTCCTCGGCGCGGGCACGCTGCTCGACCTCGCGGTGGCACTTGCCGTCGGCATGGCAGCCGGGGCCTACTCGTCGATCTTCATCGCGACCCCGATTCTCGCGCAGATGAAGAATGCCCAGCCGGAGATCAAGTCGCTTGCGGCGCGAGTCCTGGCGCGTCGTTCTCAGGCGGCGAAGGCGGCTGCGGCCGGTGACACCACTGTCGGCGCCGGTTCGACCCTGCGGCAGCAGCCGAAGCGTCCGCCGCGGTCCCGTCGGGGCAAGAGCTGAGTCATGGAGGCCGATGACGAGGCTGTCGTCCGGTCGTGCATCCGCGTGGTGCAGGACTGGCCGAAGGCCGGGGTGTCCTTCCAGGACCTCAGTGGCGTGATGGCCGATGCCCGGGCGTTTCGAATCGTCGTCGATGCGCTGGCGCGCCGGGTTGACGGGCTGGGGGTCGACTCGGTCATCGGCATCGAGGCGCGGGGATTTCCCTATGGTGCGGCGCTGGCGCACCACCTCGGCGCCGGATTCATCACGATGCGGAAGCCGGGCAAGCTCCCCGGCCTCGTCCACGCCCGCGAATATGAACTCGAGTACGGGAGCGCCACGCTGGAACTGCATCAGGATGTGGTGGGCCCCGGTCATCGGGTGGTTATCGTCGATGACGTCCTGGCGACAGGCGGCACGGCGGGTGCTGCCGTAGACCTCGTCGCGCTCTGCGGTGCGCAGATGGTGGCCCTGCTTGTCGTCATGGACCTCCCCTTCCTCGGGGGTCGCAGTGTCCTCGAAGCACGGGGGACCGTCGTGCACGCACTGCTGGCCCCCGCGCCCGGGTAGACTCGACTCGTAGCGCAAGGAGTGCCCGTGTCGAATCAGGTGTCGCCGCCGACGGAGCAAGCAACCGCTGTCGCTCCGTATGCTGGTGCGCCCGACGCCGGCGGGCTTCGGGCGAGGATCGCCAGATTCGCAGGTCCGCGAAGGCTGCATCCGGAGCTCGAGCCCCTCCTGCGCACCCTGCGCCAGTACCATCCCAAGAGCGACACCAAGCTTATCGAGCGTGCCTACGAGACTGCTGCCTACCTGCACCGCGACCAGCGCCGGCGCAGCGGCGAGGCCTACATCACCCACCCGCTCGCCGTGGCCACCATCCTCGCCGACCTCGGAATGAGTGCTTCCACCCTGGCAGCGGCGCTCCTCCATGACACGGTCGAGGACACCGGCTACTCGATCGATGCGCTCCGGGAGGATTTCGGCGAGGAGGTCGCGCAGCTCGTCGATGGCGTGACAAAGCTCGACAAGGTCAAGTACGGGGAGTCTTCGGCCGCCGAGACGGTCCGCAAGATGGTCGTCGCGATGGCCCGCGACATCCGAGTGCTCGTCATCAAGCTGGCGGATCGCCTCCACAACATGCGAACCCTGCGATGGATGCCTGAGGAGAAGCAGCAGGTGAAGGCGCGCGAGACACTCGAGATCTACGCGCCGCTCGCACATCGCCTCGGCATGAATGCGGTGAAATGGGAGCTCGAGGATCTCGCCTTCGCCACCTTGTACCCGAAGATGTACGACGAGATCGTGCGACTGGTCGGGCAGCGCGCCCCGTCGCGAGACCAGTACCTCACCCTCGTGCTCGACGAGATCGATGCCGACCTGCGCAAGAGCAAGGTGAAGGCGAATGTGACGGGGCGGCCGAAGCACTACTACTCGGTGTACCAGAAGATGATCGTCCGCGGCCGCGACTTCGCAGATATCTACGACCTCGTCGGGGTCCGGATTCTCGTCGACAGCGTGCGTGACTGCTACGGGGCACTTGGCATCATTCATGCGAGATGGAGCCCGGTCCCGGGCAGGTTCAAGGACTTCATCGCGATGCCGAAGTTCAACATGTACCAGTCACTTCACACGACCGTCATCGGACCTGAGGGCAAGCCGGTCGAACTGCAGATCCGTACGCACGACATGCACCGTGCCGCTGAGTTCGGTGTCGCCGCCCATTGGCGTTACAAGCAGGATGCCGGGGCGAAGGCAAGCCCTGATGATTTCGGATGGCTGCGCCAGTTGATGGAGTGGCAACGCGAAACCGAGGATCCTGACGAGTTCATGGACTCCCTGAGGTATGACCTCGGGTCCTCTGAGGTGTTCGTATTCACGCCGAAGGGCGACGTCGTCGCTCTCGCCACCGGGGCGACCCCCGTGGATTTCGCCTACTCGGTGCACACCGAGGTTGGGCACAGGTGCGTCGGCGCTCGCGTCAACGGCAAGCTCGTGCCCCTGGAGTCAACCCTCACGAACGGGGACGTCATCGAGATCTTCACCTCGAAGGCGGAGGGAGCCGGCCCGAGCCGCGACTGGCTCGGCTTCGTCTCGTCAGCACGGGCGAAGAGCAAGATCAAGGCATGGTTCTCTCGAGAGCGCCGCGATGAGGCCATCGAGGCTGGTAAGGATTCGATCGTCCGCGCAATGCGCAAGCAGGGCCTTCCGCTGCAGCGAATGATGACGAACGCGGCGCTCACGAGCATCGCCGTCGACCTCCATCAGATCGACGTGTCCGGGCTCTACGCGTCGATCGGCGAGGGCCGCGTGTCTGCTGCGACGGTCATCCAGCGCCTCGTCGATGCGGCAGGCGGGGCTGAGGCTGCGGCTGACGAGGCCGCTGATGCCCTCATTCCTGCGAGCTTTCAGCGCCAGCGGGCGCGCACATCCAGCGACGTCGGGGTTGTCGTCAAGGGCGCCGACGATGTGTGGGTCAAGTTGTCGAAGTGCTGCACGCCAGTCCCGGGCGACGACATCCTCGGATTCGTCACCCGAGGCTCGGGGGTCTCGGTGCATCGCACTGACTGCGTGAATGTCCCGGAGCTTCGTGTCGAACCCGATCGCATTGTCGAGGTCGAGTGGGCGCCCAGCGCGACGAGCCTGTTCCTCGTGAATATTCAGGTTGAGGCACTCGACCGCGCCCGACTCCTGAGCGATGTCACCAGGGCGCTGTCAGACATGCACGTGAATATCCTCAGCGCGTCGGTCACCACCTCGCGCGACCGCATCGCATTGTCGCGATTCACCTTCGAGATGGCCGACCCCAAGCACATGGGTTCAGTGATCAAGGCCGTGCGCAATGTCGAAGGCGTCTACGACGCCTATCGGGTGTAGGGACGAGCGACCCCCTCAGCCCTTGAACTCCGCAGCCGCTGCCTCAGCGGCACCAAGGAGTGCCCGGGTACTCGCGATGGATGCGTCAATGCGCTCCACCTCGACGAGGTCGCCCTTGTCGAGGGCCTTGGCCCGCTTGGCCTCGAGCTTGGCGATGCCGTCGGTGAAGGCATTCGCCGTGGACTCCGCGCGGGCGCGAGTCTCGGGGTTGGTGCGCTTCCAGATCTCGGCCTCGCTGCCGCGGACGGCATCCTCGACCTTCTTGAGTCGGCGCTCGAGGCGGTCGCGATCAGCTCGGGGGAGGTCGCCGACCCTCTCCCAGCGTTCGCTGATACCCCGAAGGGCGCGCTTGGCGGACGAGGTGTCGGTGACGGGCAGGAGCGCCTCGGCCTCGGCGACGAGCGCCTCCTTGGCCGGAACGTTCTCCTTGAGCGCATCCTCCTGCGCTGTTTCCGATGCGGTCTTCGCGGCGTAGAACACGTCCTGCGCGCCCTTGAACCGCTTCCAGAGCTTGTCCTCATCCAGCTTCGAGGAGCGCGGGGCATCCTTCCAAGCGGTCATGAGATCGCGTAGCTTTCGGCCGGTACCGACCCAATCGGTGGAGGTACCGAGTGCCTCAGCCTGCGCGATGAGCTCGCGCTTGCGCGCGACGGCGACCTTGCGCTCGGAGTCGAGTTCGGCGAAATGGGCACGGCGTGCCTTGTCGAACTGGGCGCGCGCGGCGCTGATCCGCTTCCACATGGCCTGCTCACCGGCGCGATCGGCGTGGGGAAGAGACTTCCATTCCTCGATCATGGTCGCAAAGCGCTCGCTGGTCGACTTCCAGGAGGTGGAATCGGCAAGTGCCTCTGCCTCGACGGTGAGCGCCTCGCGGGCTACGGCTGCGCGAGCCCGCTGCTCTGCCTTCTGCGCCTGCGCCGCGGCCTTCGCGGTGGCGATCGAGGCCTCAAGCGCATCGCACTGGGCCTCGAGAGCGGCGATGTCGCCGACAAAGGAGCGACCGGCGAGACCCTCGCGAACCTTGGCGAGCACGAGCAGCGCCTGCTCGCCGCTTGCCTTGCCGTCCTTGAGGCGCCGGCTCACGAGGTCTATCTCGACGACGAGGTCGTCGTACTTGCGTCCGAAGAAGGCCAGTCCCTCGGCGGGGGGACCTGCTGCCCACTGGCCGACGAGGAGTTCGCCCTCGGGTGCCGTGAGATACACGGTGCCGTCGTCGGTGACACGGCCGAACCTGCTCGGATCGCTGCCCTGCTTGACTGCCGGCGGTCGCATGCCCCCGGGGGTGGGCACCGACGAGGGAGCCAGCACAGCGCCTGCAGCGCGATGCGGCAGTGAGGCTGGGGTGGGCACGGGTGCCGTGCCTGGAGCCGTGGCCTCGTCCATCAGGAAACCTGCCTATCTCGTGGGATCACGGGTACATCTTGCACTAACGGCCTGAATGTCATGCGGCGCTGACGGATGCCGACTCGATGACCACCGGCTGAACCGGTGGCCCGTCGGATCCGCCGCCCTCGACTCCGAGGGCGGCAATCTGCTGAACGAGGTCAAGGCCCTCGGTGACGGTGCCCCAGATGGTGTAGCCGGAAGGGAGGCTGGTGTCGCCGTAGACGATGAAGAACTGGGACCCGGCCGTGCCTGGTCCGGCATTGGCCATGGCCACGGTGCCAGCCGGGTAGTTGGCCGAACCCTCGGCCGGCAGGTTCTCGTCGAGGACCGAGTAGCCGGGCCCGCCAGTGCCGTCGCCAGCCGGGTCGCCGCACTGCAGGACGAGGATGCCCGCGGTCGTGAGACGGTGGCACCGGGTCTTGTCGTAGTAGCCCTGCTCGGTGAGGAAGACCTCTGATGCGACGGTGAGCGGGGCGGCGTCCGGAAGGGTTTCGATCGTGATCGGCCCGCAGTTTGTGACGAGGGTTATCCGCGCCGGCTTCTGGGAGAGGGGCGACGGCGCCGGGGCGGTGGCGAACGTCTGGTCATTCGCGCGGATGTCGCTTGGCTCGGCGCACGACAGGGCGGCGGGCGCTGCAGACCCGGAGGGTGCCGGAGTCCCGGAGGGTGCCGCTGATGGCACCGCCTCCGCGACCGGCTCGTCGCTGGATCCGGAGCGACCCACGGCGA
>CAFBNE010000076.1_pt1 | contig 16350 bp, 12 predicted proteins | sample 7269181 | NCBI WGS metagenome assembly CAFBNE01 (sample SAMEA6814085, study PRJEB35770) | uncultured Actinomycetes bacterium | biome: Freshwater; feature: Freshwater reservoir; material: water | place: Czech Republic | collected 2017-05-23 | depth 30m m
GGGCGATGTGCAGCGGGTGGAAGTCGAAGACGTAGGTTCCTGTGCCCTGGATTGCCTTCTTAAGCACCTCCAGTGAGAACGGAGTGTGATCAACTTCCGGCCAGTTGCGCGCAAACCAGAAGTCCATGTTGTCCATGTAGTAGATCGGGAGTTCCCAGATGCCCCAGGCGGTACGGATAGGAGCGGGCTCGCAGGCGTACAGGCGGGTTTCGTTCGACTGATAGAGATAGCCCTGTCGGGCCCACTCAAGCGAGATGAGGTGGCTTCCGGCGCAGGAGTGCGATCTGATCCCGACTGCGTCAGGCGAGCGTATGTTAGAGATGTCCAGGCACCCGTCGTCGGCGGGAGACGTGGGGTGAGGCCCCCACTCATGGCCCGTCGGTCGCCAGTCGGCCGACGCCTCGTGGATGAAGAAGGTGGAACGAGGCAGGTCGGGGTACCTCTCGAGGAACTCCTGCATCTCGTGGGGAGTCATCCAGTCGGTGTCGAAGGTGAGACAGATCATCATGGCCGCTTTCGCAGGGCATATGCCTGAAGATGGCCACAGTTCACGAGACCGGGGATGGCGAGTTCCATCACTCGCGCCACCTCATTGATCGGGTGGTCGTACCTAGGAGCGTCAGGTGCCACGAGCAGTGGGTGGATCACGCGCCCGATGAGGTAGTATGTGCCGAATCCGCGCCTCTCGAGTAGTTCGAATCGCGTCTCGAGAAACTCCTGAAGTTCGGCTTCGCGGAACTTCAGCGTGAGGAGCCGGTCTCGCCCATCGCCGGGAATGACCGAGAGTCCGACGGCGCCCCTCAGGGCGTTCAGGCGCTCGAGTCCCTCCTCGGTCCCTTCCATCAGAACGAGCGTGCCGCCGGGTTTGAGCACGCGCTCGATTTCAATCAGTGCGGCCTGCTGAAGTTCCCAGTCAAGCAAGGCCATGAGGCAACGATGGCTCGTGACCACGTCGAATGCGGCGTCCGCGAAAGGGAGTTCGACGACCGAGCCGTGGATGAAGTCGACGCGAGACGCGAGAGATGGATCCTCTACAGCTAGAGCCTGCATCGCCTGATCGATCATCCCTTTTGTGTAGTCCAGCCCTGTGACACGCGTCGCCTCGTCTCGCGCATAACGGATCGCCGCGTACCCCATGCCGCAGCCCACGTCGAGAATTCGGTCACCCTCGCGCACGAAGCCGGCCGCGTAGTCGATTTCGAGTTCCCGCAAGAGGAAATCCGATGCGGTTGCGGTGTGGTCGCCGGATGCGGCCACCTCCGCGTACCGGCAAGCCAGGAGTTCATGGTCGTCGATGGTGTCCTCCTCGAATGAGCGGTGCGAGCGCGTTCTCCTGATCGCTAACGAGACGCGCCATTGAGTGCCAGTCGCGGGACCAGGCCAGACCCTGTTCGATCACCTGCTGGCGAGTATCGTGATCAGTAAGCATAATCACCCGATTCACGACGTCTCTGGGCGTGAACACAGAGAGTATCGGAGCAGGAGTCCCGCAGATGTCGCTTGTGCTGGACGGCACATACGACGACAGTACCGGAACCCCACACATGAGCGCCTGCGGTGCGGTGCTGCCGAAGTGCGGAAGAGCCGTCTGGTCAAGCACCGCCAGGCTCTCTCGCATCAACTGGATCAGCACCTGCCGGCCCTGTGGCGGTATCCAGCGGACGATGTCCTCGACCCCGAGTGAGGCGATGAGTGCAAGACTCGAGGGGATTTCGGCACCCCAGCTCGTGAACAGCACAGTGATCTTTCCGTGGAATCTCTGCTTCAGTTCCGGGAGCGCACGGATGTAGAGGTCGGTGCCCTTCACCTTCCAGTCATGGCGGAGGGGACACAGCAGTACAGGGCCGAGGTTTACGCGGGCCCTGAGCAGGATGTCCTTTGCCATGTCCCGGGCCGGCGCCTCAACTTCCGGACGCGGCTGGACGAGGGGATGGATCGTGGGCATCACGCGGGGCAGCCTCTGGCTCCGGGCCGTGGCGACTGAGTCGCCGTTGCTTATCAGCACCCCGGAGGCCGCGCGGTAGCCCCGGAGGGTCATCCGCTGGACGGACGTGGTGCCTTCTAGGGCCCAGCGCAGCGTCCCATGCTCGAAGGCGATGAACGGCCTGCCGGTGAGGCCGGCGATTGCCACCTCCGAGCCAAAGGCCTCGACCGCGTCGTAGGAGTCCATCAGATTCGCCAGCATATTCACCCGAGTGTTCACGCGCCTGAACCGCGACACGGAGGCATTCGCGTAATGAGCTAGTCTTCTGCGCACCCGCATCGGTGCCTGCCCTGGCGTCTTGAGCAGGCGAAAGACGCGCTGGGGAGCAGTCTCGTCGGCAAAAGGCTCATGTACCTGCGGCGTTGGAAGTGGTGGCTGCCACTTGTGAAGGTTGGGCACGGGGTTGCGCACCATGTCCCAGAGTCCTGGCGCGGCGGCGTCACCAGTGTTCCAGGCGTTGAGCATGTCGACGGCCACCGAATACGGAGCCTGGATGAACCATGTTGGGCGCGTGTAGTGCGGAGCACCCGACCGTGACCAGTCTGGTGCTAACTCATCGATCTCACTGCTGTCAAATAACGAATACTCCCATTCCGGGCAGCCCATAGAGTGGTAATAGTCCGCGCACAGGACATCGGCCTCCCAGCCGACTCGGCGCAGGTAGTGCCCAATCAGGAAGGCGTTGTTCGCTACGTTACCGACAAGGAGAACTCGCGGCGCTCGCTCATGCCATCTGGTGAACTCTTGAACCAGCCTTGAAGTCGTGGACTCAGGCTCGTCCATAGGCCATCTCCCAGCCGAAGACGCTGGCCAATGTCGCGAAGTCCAGACCGGCGCAGAAGTACTCAGGATGGAGCACCAGAACACCCAGACTCCTCTGCCCTGCTCGACTGCCGAGTTGTTCAAGGACCGATGCCGAATTGACTGCGTATTGGAAGTCGTGTCGTGCGTAGTCGGCGATTACCCACTCATCTGGGCCGATGGCCCAAATCTCGTATTCGTAGCCGCGGCGAAACCACGGATGTTGCATCAGGTACATGTGCATGAACTCTTCGCTCAGCACTCTGGAGGAGCTCTCGCGGTATTCGAGCTGCGTGTACGTTGGACGACTAAGGTGAGGCTCAGGGAAGTTCGCTTCGTAATGCAAGCCGAGCGACGCCATGTTCGTCAGCGGCTGTCTGTCGCGGGGCAAGCCGTCTACGAACGAGAAGTCCGTGAACACTTGGAAGTTCTCCACGCCGTAGATCCATGCCGTGTTGTGGCTGACGCTCCCCTGGATTGGAATGCCGAGTGATCGTAACCACCGCAGCGAAGCCTTGAGGGACCTAATGGGGTCCATGCCAGTGTCTTGGAGTCCCCAGACGTCATTGTGAAGGCCGACCTCCATACCGGTGAGGGCGATGTGGCAAATGAGTTCCCTTGCCACCTCAGAGGCCCGAACTTGTGGCCGGCCCCAGCGACCCCGGGCCAGATCGAAATATGGCGCCGAGTGGTTCAGGTAGTACGTGGCGGGCACTCCGCACGCTGCGAGCACCGATGCCGTCACGGCCGCAGCGGTAATGGTTCCGCAGCAGTCCACCCGCACGCCCAGTATTGAGGCTGACGCAATTGCCCCGAGTGACTGGAGTTCGTCTTCGAGGTCTTGCGGCCCCCTATCGTGGAAGCGCCATGCGGTTCGCATGTGCACGGGGATGAGTTCCGGGAACAATGCCTGCACCTGCAGGAGGAAGCGACTCAGGTATTCGACATCGTTCGTGAGATCCAGAGCTTCGAGGCTGGCGTGCTGACTTACCTCGGTGGCCGTGAGCCGGGCGGAGGCGGAATCGAGGGGCCCGGTCACAGTGCGTCCGCCCCGGTCATCTTTCGGATGATGATGTGGGCCTCATCTACCCCACTCACCTTAGCGCGGATGCGGACCAGGCGCCACACGCACTCGGGGAAGGAAGTCATCAATTGATTTAAAGCCGGTATCGAGACGCGATTGGAGAAGTATCCCGCTGCGTCAACATACTCGTACTCATGATCGGAAGTCTCTATGGTCTCGCGAGAGCATGAGAAGACAACCCACCTTCGTGAGAGCCTGATCATGTCGTGCACAAACGCATCAATATCAGGAACGTTGTCCACCGTAGCCTGAGAGAACACAACGTCGAAGCGCTCCGATCCGAGGAGTTCGGACACGGGGATCGACTCAAAGTCCTTGCCTGAAAAACGGCTATGCCGTCGCGCCAGGGCCACGGCCGTGGCAGACAGGTCCACGCCGGTGTAAGTGGCCTCTGGAAACTTGTCGATTATCCACTGTGGAAAGAAGACCCCCGCTCCGCAGCCAACTTCTAGGAAGGACTCGCTATCGCGAGCTTCCTTGGCGAACCAGTCGCACAGGAATCGGTGGGACTCAGGTCGGCTGTCGTGCATCCACGTGTACCAGTCACGGTCGGCCGCCGGTGCTCGCCAGATGGATCCGAAGGACTGCGGTTCTGGTCGTCGACGGATGTGAGGTGCGTAGCCGAGAGCCCGCATCATTGGTTGTGCGACAGAGTTGAAATCGTGCTCTTGCTCGCCGGTCCATTCGGGCATGTACTGATCATCAGGAATGTGGTGCACGTGATCAGCGATGGAGTTCCCTCCCTGAGGGAAGTGGGTCCCCCAGAACTGATCATCCACGGCCAGCCCGAGCGCATCTGCAACGGCCGCTGCAGATCTCGCACCGCTCTGCCCCGTCCTCACGATGACCCTAGCATCGTGGTCCGTCGCGTGAAAAGAGTTCAGGTGCCAAGCATTTTGAGCGCTCCACATATAGGAGAACTTGTGGATCCACGTTGTCCGGATCCAGTCGAGGGGGTCGAGCTGACCCGCTCGCGGACGCGGGTGAGCAGTGTCATTGAGGTTGGCCTTGAGCGCAAGGTCCAGAGAGTTGCGCTGCGCCGCTGGCGTGCCCCCCTGCCGCAGAGCATGCTCTCGGTACGCGGCACCGCTATTCCTCTGGTTCCAACTCATCCATGAGGATACGAAATCCCGGCCGTCACGGATGACGTAGATGATTTTCGCGCTATATCGCTCGGCCAGGAGGTGGAGGAAGGGTCCGTAGGTGAAGTTCTGCTCGACGAAGATCCGGGATGTATCCTCCGCTTTGGGGTGCAGGCGCTTGTCAAGTACTCTCAGCGCCTGCATCGACGCCGGCCTTACGCCATTCATGACCAACCGCGACTCCATGTGAAGTGCCGGTGCCGGCGCTACGTCGACGTTGGCCCCGAGCGCGGCAGCAAATTCACTTACGTTGGTCGCGCCGCTGCCCGGCGCGCCAACGATGAAGGCGAGTGTCATGCCTGTTGCGTTCCAATCTGGTGGTCATCTGCTCCGATGTCGCTCACGTGCAGTACGGCGCGCACGCTCGTGACTCCGCCATGCAGGCTGTTTGCGCGGCGAGGAATGGAGAATCTTCCGGTTTCGATCGAGCGGTCGAAGACTTCGGCCGCACTCTGGTCCATGGTGGGCGCCCAAATCCCGGCGAGCGCAGTCGAAGTGATTGTGTACTCTCCATCGCCGAATGGGTTGCTGTCGAAGGAGAACTGGAAGGCATGACGACCCGACGAGAGGCTCACTTCGCCAAGAACTTCGCTGGAGGACTGGAAGTACATAAGTGTGCCATCCGTCCTATAGATCTCGATAACAAGGAAGACGTCTCTCAAGTACTCGTTGACATCCAACACGACCGTCAAGGTGAGGGGACCCATGGGGTCAATAGCGTTTGAGTTGGAGTCAGCACCGGTGGCACGGACATCTGCGATCCGGCAGCGTGGACGTACTACGGCTGACACCGTCATGGGCGTGATCGATGTGTGTGCACTCGTGATGTCAGTTTGGGCAGTGAAGATGAATTTCCCACCATCGCCAGGGGTGCACGCGATCTGAGTAAATGCGGTCCACCGTCCAAACTCGACATCGAGGATTTCAAGGACTAGGTCCTTGGCTGGCAGGGAGGTCTGGCATGTCCAACGCATGGCAAGACGTGTACCCGGGGGAAGAAGGCCGTGGACCGCCAGACATATCTGACCACCAGGGGATCCACCGGGATGAGACAGTAGTTCCCGTGAGGTCAACCCCGAGCGGGTGTGCAGCCGTCCCCACGCGGAGTTCCAGAGCCGCAGCTCATGGGGCGAGCCACCCGACGAGTTGTCGAGAGGGACCACATCCGTAGTCGACTTCTTTTCCGTGATCCAGGTGGCTGTGAGATCTCGAATGCGGCACGAGGCTGAGGGATCAATATCGACCCTGCGGAGGCGCACTCGCACCGTGGCTGGATTCGGCACATCGTCCTCCCGCATGAGATGGATCTCCGCGCTCGCGCGGTGGGAATTCGGAACCCGGATTGACTGATCCGCCGCGCGGGCGAGTTCGAGTTCGTAGGACGGCACCAGATCCACCGTGGGACCGATTGCGCGCACCTCGCCATCCTCGAGCCACAGGACCGAGTCGCACATGCTCCTCACAGCGTGTGTCGAATGGGAGACGAAGAGCAGTGTCCGGCCGTCGTCGCAGAGCGCCCTTAGTCGCTGCGCAGCTTTGGCAGCGAAGTACCCGTCGCCCGCACCCAGCACCTCGTCGATGATCACGATGTCGGAGTCCACCGACGTGGCTATTGCAAACGACAGGCGGGCCTGCATGCCGGAGCTGTATGTTTTGAGGGGCATGTGAAGGTGTGCCCCTAACTCGGTGAAGTCAATGATGTCGTCGAGGAAGTGATCGATTCGTTCACGGGAGTAGCCCTTGAGTCGGAGGTTCAGTCGCGTGAGGTCAATCCCCGTCTGGTCACCGTTCCAGGCGGGCACGGCGCCGTTCATCACGGCCACGCTCCCCCTGACGTCTACTATCCCGGAAGTGGGTCCGAGGGCCCCCGAGATGACTCGCAGTAACGTGCTCTTGCCGGCGCCGTTGCGTCCAATGATCCCCATTCGCTGCCCGCGGGGCACGCGGAAGGTGCAGTTGCGTAAGGCCCAGTAGTCGTCATGTCGGTTCCGGCGAAGGAACACCTCCGTCAGAAGGTCCCTGCGCCTGGCGTAGACCCGGTACGCGACGGACAGACCCTGCACATCGACTGCGATGTCCGTCATCGGAAGGCGCCGAAGTAGGGACTGAGGCGGGCGAAGACCCTCGTGCCCAGTAGAAGGGCGACGAGTGCGATGACGGGGAAAACGATCCAGGCGTAGGCGTGCATCGCGACGCCGAAGTACACGGCGTCCTGATAGCACAGAACCATGTAGGTGAAGGGATTGATCCAGATCAGGGGCTGGAGCAGCGCCGGGACCGAGTCGGGCTGGTAGGCGATAGGCAGGAGGAAGGTGGCAACGAGGAAAAAGGAGTTGACGACCTCCCTGGCATCCCGAAAGAAGACGCCAACGGCGCTGAGGAGCAGCGCCACACCGGCGGTGAGGGCCAATTGGACCACCAGCAGGAGTGGCAGGAGGAGGAGCGTCCAGTGCATCTCCCGTCCGACGATCATGTAGGCACCGAGTGCCGTGAAGCCGACGATCCACGTGGGCAGCGACATCAGGGTGTCTCGGAGCGGAAGAGATGCATACGGAACGTTATTGTCCTCAGCCAGCGAATGATTGGCCGTGATCGACGTCGGCGATCGCTGGAGACTCGCCTGCATCGTGAGCCAAGGCACGAGTCCGGCCAGCAGAAAGACTGTGTAACTGCCTTGGGATGGAGAGACCCCGTTCATTCGAACAATGAATACGACGTTGAACAGGAACAAGTAGACCAGCGTGATCAATAGCGGGTTCAGGATGATCCACAGCCCACCCAGCACGTGTCCGCGGAAGGGATCGAATAGCGCCTGGCGCGTTAGGATGAATGAGTAGCGAAGGGTCTGCATGATTCTGGCCCGTCCCTGATCGGAGGTGCGTGCGCCCACAGCGGCCTTCATCGCAGCGATTCCCGTCGACTCAGATGGTAGAAAACGTGATTGAAGCCGACCTGCGGGATCTCGACTACATCCGCGATCACGAAGTGGTCTGTTAGGAGCGGGTCGAGCCAGGACCGGTCGAAATGGAAGAGGTGGAAACGATCCGCCGGGGCAAAGGGCTCGCTTGAGTCCAACGGCGATGGCGAATATGGCACCGAAGCCAACCACAGCAGGGCCCGGCCGTTGCGCGTGAGGACTCGGTGTATCTCCTTGAGTGATCGAGGTAGATCGAGGACGTGGTCGAGGGAGGTGCCGGAGATCACTGTTGAGAATGTCTCGTCCCCGAAGGGCAGGAATTCACAGAATCCCTCGAAACGTCGGATCCGTGTGGCTCCTCCCTCAAATGGGCGTGGGTCGATTCCCGCAAGGTTCTCCTGCGGGAGTCCGGCGAGGTAGTGGGGGTCAACAAGTGAACCGACTCCGATGTCCAGGGTCGGGCCAACTGCGAGTAGGTCGACGAAAGCTCTGAAGAGGCGGGAATACTCGCTGTCCATGTGGCTGCACGAGGCATCAGCATCCTCGGCGTAGGCGTGCGTGTCGTTCTCGAACAGTTCTCGCCAGATCGGGAAGAGGGCCGGCTTGAGTTGGGCGAGCCGTGCCCACAGCTGGTCCATCTCGGCCGGCGCCTTGGAGCATGCCATGGGAACCCTCGGCTCCACGGGTAGGGGCTGGCTCTTCGCTGATGCGGTGAGGCCGAATGACAGGAGGGCAGCGCGCGGGGGTAGGTCGCGAAGAAGGTGTTGGTGGCTCTCGTCAATCCGGCGGGCGACTTCGCCCTGTAACCTCGCAAGCTCGGCGGACAGGCGGGCGGAATCCTGGGCCAACTGCTGGATGTGACCCGGCATGGCTCGAAACCTCTGCCACCACGCGCGAAGACGGGCGATCAGCACCATGCGTTCACGACCTCTCTCACGGCTCGGCAGTCTACTTTCATCCATTTGGCAAGACGGAGGCTCTCACCTGAGCCGCTAGCAGGTCCCATGCGCGGGGAATCAGGTGTGTGAGCCGATCAGTGACGGCAAGGAGGTCGTGCGCGCGTGGAGGAGTTCCGGTGATGAAGGTCGGGGTGATCGACAGCGCCTCTCCTATCAAGGTAGCTAGTGCCTTCAGGCTGATCTGGTCTCGGTGGGCGATGTTGAGGGGTGACTGGCCCGGCATCGAGAGGAGCAGTTCCATTAGGTCTACGGCGTCGCTCACGTGGATCACCGACGTGCGGAGTCCGGCGTTTTCCTCGGGTCCCGGTCCGGGGAATAGGGTCACGGGCCGTCCGAGCCTGATCTGTTCGCACAGACGAGGGAAGAGTCGCCGTTCTTGCCCCGGGCCGAACACGCCGAACAGGCGGAGCACCTGGACCTCCAGCGGTCCATTGAGCGACGCGAGCGCCTGCTCCGCGCGGACCTTGCTTGCCGCGTACGGTTCGTCGTCGCGAAGTGGACTGTTCTCGGGGTGGGGCGCAAAGCTCGGTTGATAGACATTGCCGGTTGACGTGTAGACGAACCGATGTCCTCCGGCGCGGGCGACCATCTCGGCGGCAAGGACCGCAGACATCACGTTCACATTGATCAGGTGTTCTGTGCGTAGGTTGTCCTGGCGCCAGTATGGAGACTGGCTCAGGTAGACGCCGGCGTCGACGGACGCCAGTTTCGCAGTGGGCAGGAGCAGACCCGTGTCCGTGTCGAAGTCCCCTGTGCTCGATGAGATGCGCATTACCCCATGGCCTGCTCGTTCGAGATGCGTGCACAGAGCCTTTCCGATGTACCCGTGAGCCCCGAAGACGGCGACCCTCATGACAGCATCTCGTTGACGGTCAAAATCGACCAGATCAGGAGCCTTCGGTTCTCTCGGCCCGCAAGGTGCTGGTCCACCATCTCCTTCACGGTTGCGTAGTCGAGGAGGCTGAAGATCGGAGCCGAGGGGTTGCCGATTACTGCCTCGACGAGTGCCCGACTGTCGGTCATGAACCAGCTCGCATCCGGTGCGGAGAAACCCTGTTTCGCGTTTTCGCGCGCATTCGGAGGCAGGTAGCCGTGCATGACGTTTCGGAGAACCCGCTTGCCGTCGCGACGCAAGTCCTCCGGCGAAACGGACGGCATCGGTAACAGGAGCTTCTGGTCCAATGGGCAGGCCATGGCGAAGTCGACCAGATCGTTGTCGAGGAAGGGCACCCGACTCTCCAGGGAGTGGGCCATGCTCAGCTTGTCCTCAACCACCAGAAGCCCGCCCAGAAAGGCCTTCGCATCGAGATACAGGCAGGCATTGATGAAGCCGGCCTGATCGGTCGACTCACGTGCACTCGAGGCAAGGGCCCCGTCGAGGAGGTCTCTGGCCGAGAAGTCGCTCACCTGGCTCCAGATGGGGGCGAAAGCCCGCTCAGGCGGGATCCCCGGGAGCAGGCGCGTCCACATAGCGAGGCTGACGTCGAGGAAACCATCGTAGGTGGTGGCGCGCGCCGCTGACTGATAGCGCCAGGGGTACCCGGCGAACAACTCGTCACTTCCGACACCTGAGAGGACCACCTTTACACGGCCGCTAGCCAGACGCGCCGCGTAGAAATTGGGGTAGCTCTGACCGACGCGCGGCTCTTCGAGGATCCGCGAGACGTCGGGAAGGGCGCGTTCCATATCGGTGGCCGTCACAAGACCCTCATGGTGCTCGGTGCCGAAGTGCCGCGAGAGCTCCCGGGCCCTGCCTCGTTCGTCATACCCGAGCTCGACGCCCCGGGCTCGAGCCAGATCGAACCCGACGGTGAACGTGGGAAGCCCAGGGATGTGGCGCGATGACACTGCAGTGATGGACCCCGAGTCCATCCCGCCCGACAGGTAGGCCCCTACGTCAACGTCGGCGACGAGCTGGCGCGACACGGCTTGAACAAGCAGCCGGTCGAGTTCCTCGGTGAGCTCCCGTGGATCGCGCGTGTCACCGTCGCCTCGGAACTCGAAGTCCCAGTACTGCGTCTGCTCGGGCGCGCGGTCGCTGTCGAGATTCACGCGCAGCATGCACCCCGCGGGGAGAAGCTGAATTCCTGCGTTGAGAGTCCGATCGGTCAGGAAGTTCTGGAAGGTGAAGTACTCGACAAAGCCCTGCAGATCGGGCTCCTTCCGTGCATTTGGGTGGGCGATGATGGCGCGCTGCTCGGAGCCGAACAAGAACGTGGCCCCGAACTGGGCCCAGTACAGGGGCTTGACGCCGTAGCGGTCCCGCACCAAGTAGAGGACGCGCACACGGTCGTCGAGAATGCCGAATGCGAACATCCCGTTGAACCGCAGGATGCAGTCCGAGCCCCAGGCATGCCAGGCGTGAAGAACCACTTCGGAGTCCGTACGGCTACGGAAGTTGTAGCCGAGGCCCTCGAGTTCGCTTCGCAGTGCCGCAGCGTTGTAAATCTCGCCGTTGTAGCTGAGAGCGACAGAGCCATCCTGCGACACCATGGGCTGCGCACCCGCCTCAGTCAGGTCGAGGATCGCAAGCCTTCGATGACCGAGGCCGACGTTCGCCTTGATCAGGATTCCCTCGCCGTCAGGGCCGCGATGGGCGATCTCAGCCGTCATGCGCCGCACCACGGCTGGTTCTACCCGTAGGCCGTTGCGCTGGACAACGCCCGCGATTCCGCACACGTCCCTAGAGCCTCGGTGCTATCGGCATACCGCGCCATTGCATCAGGTGGCTCAGCCCTGTTCGAAGATCGTCTTCGTATCGAAAGCCGAGGTCCCTCTCGGCCGCCTCCGTGGATCCGATTCGACTCTGGACGAGTCGTCGAGCATCCTCGTCACTGTATGGCCGGAAATTCACCTCGAGGGGGGAATCGGCGAGCTCGAGGATCAGGTTGCATAGTTCTCTAGTGCTCGTCTGAACCCCCGTACCGACGTTGAAGAAGTGGTCCTCCACACTCGATTGCAGGGCAATCACGTTGGATCGAGCGACGTCGCGAACGGTCACGAAGTCGTATGCCTGCCCACCATCCCCATTGACCGTCGGAGATTCATTTGCTTCGATCTTGTTGAGCATGATCGGGATGACACCCGTGTATGCGGCAGATTGGTCCTGACGCGGGCCGTACACATTCATGTACCGAAGGCCGGTGTACGACAAGCCGTATCGCTCGAAGTACGCGCGGCACATCGCTTCACCCGCGATCTTTGTGGCGCCGTAAAAGTTTCGGTTGTTGAAGGGATGTTCCTCGGTCATGGGCACCTGCTCTGCGTCCCCATAGACGCTCGCCGATGATGAGTACACGAGTCGCTCGACTTCGTGACGTGCACATGCTTCAAGCACGTTGAACGTGCCCTGCACGTTGACGTCGAAAGCCGTGCGGGGGTAGTCGTGGCAGTGCAAGAGCCACATAGCGGCCAAGTGGATCACACCGTCTGCGCCCGCGACAGCACGGTTCAGGATGTCTAGGTCGCGTATGTCGCCTCCAGCAGGGAACACCGAGCACCGTTCATCCTGGAGCGATTCCTCAATGTTTGCATGAGTACCGCGTGCAAAGTTGTCGTAGATGACGACCTCTCGAACCTCGGTGGCCAGGAGTTGCTCGACTACGTGGCTTCCGATGAATCCGGCACCGCCAATGACGAGGACGGATTTGTCGCGAAGATCCATGGGTATTCCCTGAGCTCCTTGTTTCGTGGGTGATTCGTGATACTAGAGCAGGAGTCAGGGGAGGTGGCGGGCGAAGGTGAGCACGTCGGATGGCAGCGGAGGGACCGGCCGCTTGTCGGGCAGGCGGTCGGGCTTTGTGAGCCCCGCGTATGCGGTCAGCGATGCGTTGAGGGCGATATCGGAACCGAGAAAGTGGTCGTACCAGGTCGTTGCCTCAAAGAAGTAGCGGTTCTGGTCGAAGGACGGCAGAAGAACTCGCTCAGATTCCTTGAGAGTCGCGGCCGACGATCCTGAGGGAAGTACGGGCGCGCAGCTGCCGAAATAGGCGGAGTCAATCCCGCAATCGTGAGCCGTGATCACTGGAACACCAATTCCTAGACAATCGGAAGTGATCCCTCCATAAGCAGGAATTGTCAACTGATCGATGACGCATAGGGCGTTGGCCATGTAGGACTGGAGCAGTTGGCGCGACAGAAGCGGCAGCCACTGCACTCGCGTATCCAATCCCGCTTTCCGCAGGACATGTTTGGATCGGATGGAGAAATCTCCCCAGTCGACCAGTTGAAAGGTAACGTCAGCAAACCTGTCTGCGATGAATGAAATACATGTCAGAATCTCGTCCGTACCCTTGCCGACATCGACGGCACTTGGCTGAGTGTGGCGAGCTGGAATGAGGATTGTCCGATCAGGACTCCCGGCTTGCGCCAGCCACTGTTGACGGGCTCTTCGAGCTCGCAGTAGCGGTTCTGCGAACGATGAGTGGGGTCCCTTGATGATGCGCTCCGGACTAATCCCGAGCCTTATCGACGGCGCCAAACAGTCTTGGTTCGTGAGCATGACGCGGTCGGCTACCAGATATCCATGTGCGGATGCTCGGGAGGCAGGGAGGCTAGCCCAGACAAAGTCGCGAAGGGTTCCGTGCTCGAGAGCGACGATCGGCTTACCGGGCGGAGCGAATTCAGCAACGTCGGCATAGGGTCCGTAGAGGTGCACGATGTCTGCGAACGCCAAGGTCTCGGTGATCGCCCGTGTATTCGCGAGTCGACGCCTTGCTGAGTAGAGAAGCGTGGAGGCCAAACGAGGCTTCCACTTCGGCGGGATGACTGACGTAAGCATCTGGCGAATCCATGGCCACGCGATGTCAAGGCCGCGTTCTGTGAAGTAACGGGGGCTCCGGAGGCTTGCTGCATGAGGGGGTAAATCTTGGCCCCACCGGGCGCCTACTTTTGTGCGGATGTGATCCCAGGAACCCGAAACGAACCAATCTGGGGACTGAAACTCAGATCCCCCGATGACTCCATCGAGGTGATTCTGATCGTGAACGTGAAAGGAGAGCTCCTCCCACTCGGGAAACCCCATGATGAATGGAGGTCGCGGTGAGACCACGACGGCATCGAGGCCATGAGCGCGCTGGGCCTTAGCTGAGAGGTAGGCGTTATTGGCGATGTTCCCCACATGCAGGATTCGGAGCGGACGGGTTGTGCCGCCTTCGAACTCAGAACTCATGTGGGTCTCGTGGTGTAGTAACTGCCTCTCGATGAGATTCCTTGCGTGATGTACCGGCGAGTGCGACGAGCAGGCACAGTGGCCAGAGCAGGATGAGTCGATGCCGCATGAGGGTTCCGAGGTTTCCTTCAGTGAGTGCCATCCCTAGCCAGGTGAGGCCGAGATATGTGAGCGCGAGCGCTGAGAGTGGACGAGACAGGGTCCGCCGAAAGCAGATGAGGGCGAAGGCGAGACTGAGGAGGGAGCACCAAAGAATCGTGTCCATCTGAGCAAGCAATGCCAACCGAGCCCAAGTCGGCGACCAGCGAGACATGTCATCTAGTGGCCAGATTGGCCGTGCGACAACTGTACCCAGCGCCTGTGGAAGCCGAACAACCTCGCAGGCTGCAGATCGAGGGGCGGGCTGACCGGAGCAGATCTCGATGATGAAGCCTGAGGCGCCGAGCCTGGCGGCGCGCTCTCGAATGCCGGGCAGCGCGTCAAGGTGCTGCAGCGGCGACTGTGCGCCAATGCTTGTGAAGACGCTGCCGGCCAGCGAGGAATCACCGCGGGATGTTGATGCCGATATGCATACGCCCGCGAGCACTATCAAGGTTGAAGTTGCGACGAGCGCCGCCGCGCGCCACGAGCGTATGGAAAATCGGTATCTGCGAATGGTCGCGGTGGAGCACCAAACTCCGTAGATTCCGATCGCTGCGACGAGGGCGATGAGTACGTAGGCTCGCGAGAGCAATTGAACGATGAGGCTTACAACAAGGACGAATGCCCAGACAATCGACGACCAGCGCCCCAATCCCTCGCGGATCCTCATGCAGGCGAGAACTGCGAGTAGTGACGTCGAGATGACGATTGAGTCCTTCAAGCCGAGGGACGTCCAAAAGAAGGCACTGGGGAACAGCACCATCACGGTCAATGCGACGAAGCGCCAACTCTTGAGCGTTAGCCGACGGCTGTTGCGCTCCTCACCATCGGGAGCCAGAGACATGAGGATTGCTAGAAATGTCATCTGAGCGACGACAGAGAAAAGAACGGAGGTCAGTCGCACTGCAACCAGGGGTGACACCCCGACGTTGACGAAGACTGAGGCGGGCGCAAGCAGCGACAGGCTTCCGGGAACTAGAGTCGCGCCCTCTCCTCCATTCCAACCTGCCCAGTCCCCGGCCCGAGCAAGAATCTCGGCCAGGGTGGCGTAACTGACTTCGTCAGGGAAGCTACCCGACCCCTGGGGAAAGGCCAATGAGATTCCGGCGAGCCGCAGAACTGCCACCGCCAAGATGGTGAGCATGAGGGCCGAGACGCTGACGGACGTCGGCTGGTGGCCCAGCTCGCTACTACGAGCAGACGTCAGTCGCATGTGAGTCCCTTTGGAGCATCTGTGGGCGCCTAGATAACTTGAGCCGACCCTAGGCCCCCGCGACCGAAGGCATAAGGGCGCGGGACGATATCCCAGGCAGGGAGCGGCACTACTCTGAGAGCCTAAACGCCCTGAGACGGAAGTGGGAGCGTGCTGTGGTGGCTGAACGGCTCGTCGTCATCGGTCTGGGCTATGTGGGCCTACCTCTGGCGCTTGAGGCAACGTGCGCAGGTATGCGTGTCACCGGCCTTGATATATCAATTGAGGCTGTCGCCGGCCTTAGTGCTGGGCGCTCACATGTGGACGACATCTCTGACCTTGATGTGGCTGGCATGCTGGGGCGCGGATTCGTGGCTACCGCGGATGAACAGTGTCTGGAGGAGGCCGACGTAGTCGTTATCTGCGTGCCGACTCCGCTGTCTGTAGAAGGCGGGCCCAATCTTTCAGCGGTTGAGGCGGCGGCGCGAGCAGTTGCCAGGCACTTGCACCCAGGGCAACTCGTCGTCCTCGAGTCAACCACGTACCCAGGAACTACGGAGGAGGTCCTGGTTCCCATTCTCGAAGGCTCGGGGCTTCGCATTGGGCTGGATGTCTTCTGCGCCTTCAGCCCCGAGCGCATCGACCCAGGCAATAAAGTTTTCACGCTCCGCAATACGCCCAAGGTCGTCGGCGGCATGACCCCGGAGTGCACGAGACGCGCTGCGGAGTTCTACGGCCGCATCGTCGAATCGGTCGTCATCGCGAAGGGGGTTCGCGAGGCGGAGATGACGAAGCTGCTCGAGAACACCTACCGGCACGTGAACATCGCCCTCGTCAACGAGATGGCGCGATTCTGCAATGAGCTCGAGATCGACCTCTGGGATTCGATCCGCTGCGCCGCCACGAAGCCATTCGGATTCAGCCCCTTCTACCCAGGCCCGGGCGTCGGCGGCCATTGCA
>CAFBNE010000077.1_pt1 | contig 16277 bp, 17 predicted proteins | sample 7269181 | NCBI WGS metagenome assembly CAFBNE01 (sample SAMEA6814085, study PRJEB35770) | uncultured Actinomycetes bacterium | biome: Freshwater; feature: Freshwater reservoir; material: water | place: Czech Republic | collected 2017-05-23 | depth 30m m
AATCTTCCGACCGTCCTGGGGCTTGGGGCCGATTCGCATGTCGTGGTGCCGCTCGCGGCCTACCCCACCTATGCGGTCGGGGCGGGCGTGCTCGGGGCACGCGTGACCGCAACTGATCAGCCCCAGGATGTTTCGGATGCGGACCTCATCTGGATCAACTCCCCGGGCAACCCGACCGGTCGGGTAATGCCGGCGGAGCAGATGCGGGCAATCGTCGCTCATGCACGAAGCATCGGCGCGGTGGTCGCAAGTGATGAGTGCTATATCGAACTCGGCTGGGACGCAACGCCGTGCTCGGTTCTCCACCCGTCCGTTGTCGGCGACGATCACTCGGGCGTCCTTGCGCTGCACTCCCTGTCGAAGCGCTCGAACTTCGCCGGATACCGGTTCGGGTTCGTGGCCGGAGACCCGGAGCTGGTCCACCGGATGCTCGGGATCCGCAAGCATCTCGGGATGATGGTTCCGTCGCCTGTGCAGGCCGCTGCGGCTGCGGCATTCGATGACGACGAACATGTCGCGGTCCAGCGGGCGCGATACTTCGCTCGTCGCGAGATCATGCGGGCCGCGCTCCTGCGAAGCGGATTCGCCATTGACCACAGCGAGGCGGGCCTGTACCTGTGGGCGACCCGTGGAGAGCCCTGCTGGGAGACCGTTGCCTGGTTCGCCGAACGCGGAATCCTCGTGACGCCGGGGGACTTCTACGGAGCCGCCGGCGCACATCATGTACGCGTTGCCCTCACCGCGACGGATGAGGCGGTTGCCGCATTTGCCAGCCGACTGTCCGTGCTGTGAGTCCTGAATCACACCCGGAAGGCGGGCTCGTGGTTCAACGACCGTGCCAACGTCGGTACGCTCAGCCTGAAGGAGGACACCGTGTCTGACGTATCTTTGCGGTACCCCGGAGGGGAACTGCCGCTCGCCGAGGTTCCGTCCACCGTTGGAGAGAGCGGCCTCAATATCGGCCCCCTCCTAAAGGAGACGGGACGCATCACCCTCGACCACGGATTCCTCAACACCGCGGCGTGCTCATCGGCTATCACCTACATCGACGGTGACGCGGGCATCCTGCGGTACCGCGGCTATCCGATCGAGCAGCTCGCGGAGCAGTCGTCCTTCCTCGAGACGTCCTACCTCCTCATCTACGGTCAGCTGCCGTCCCAGACCGAGCTCGACGAGTTCAAGTCGCAGATCCGCATGCACACGATGCTGCACGAGGACCTGCGCCGGTTCTTCGACGGCTTCCCGCGCGACGCTCATCCGATGCCCGTGCTGTCGTCAGCGGTTTCTGCCCTGTCGACCTTCTACCAGGATTCGCTCGATCCTTTCGATCCGAAGCAGGTCGAGATCTCCACGATCAGGCTTCTTGCGAAAATGCCGACGATCGCGGCCTACGCCTACAAGAAGTCGGTGGGGCAGCCGTACCTCTACCCGGACAACTCACTTGGGTTCGTCGACAACTTCCTGCGCATGACCTTCGGGGTCCCGGCGGAGCCCTACGAGGTGAACCCGATCATCTCCAAGGCCCTCAACCAGTTGCTGCTTCTTCATGCCGATCACGAGCAGAACTGCTCGACCTCCACCGTTCGCCTGGTTGGCTCGTCGCACGCGAACCTGTTCGCATCAGTCTCGGCGGGCATCAATGCCCTATTCGGGCCGCTGCACGGCGGCGCGAACCAGGCGGTCATGGACATGCTGCAGAACATCCATGCGCAGGGTGGCGGGGTGAATACGTTCATCCGACAGGTCAAGGATCGACAGGATGGCGTGAAGCTCATGGGCTTCGGGCACCGGGTCTACAAGAACTACGATCCGCGCGCGGCCATCGTCAAGGAGACCGCGTACCGCGTGTTCGAGCAGATGAACGTGAGCGATCCGCTCCTTGACATTGCGCTGCGACTCGAGGAGGTCGCTCTCGCCGATGACTTCTTCATCTCGCGCAAGTTGTACCCGAATGTCGACTTCTACACCGGCCTCATCTACAAGGCCATGGGCTTCCCGACCCGGATGTTCACGGTCATGTTCGCGCTTGGAAGGTTGCCGGGCTGGATCGCCCAGTGGCGCGAGATGATCGAGGATCCGGAGACGAAGATCGGCCGGCCACGTCAGGTCTACACCGGCGAGGTCCTGCGCGACTACAACCCAATATCGACCCGCTAAGGGCTGAATCCGCGGTCTTCGACCTGACCTGATCAATGTCCTCACTCTCGTGCGGCGACATCATCGACCTCGGCCTGCACAAGTGACCGGCGACCCGCTCGGCGATGTCGTTTCCCGACAGTACGAGCGTTGGGTGTACCCGGAGCCAATTGCTGACCTGCCAGCGTGGCTCGACGGTAACTGGGAGTGGTTCGATCCGAGCATCGCGCATCGACTGCTGTGGCCCGATCGCGACTATCAGCCCGAGATGGACATCCTTGTCGCTGGCTGCGGGGCAAATCAGGCAGCGGTCCTCGCGTACACAAATCCGACCGCCAAGGTCGTGGCGATCGATGTCAGCGAACCCTCGTTGGGCCATGAGCGGTTTCTCAAGGACAAGTATCGGTTGAAGAATCTCGAATTGCACCGACTTGCCATTGAAGACGTGGATCGGCTGAACCGAGATTTCGATCTCATCGTCTCCACGGGTGTCCTTCACCACCTGACGGATTCCCAAAGAGGGATGGACTCACTCGGTGGCTGTCTCCGGCGGGACGGGGTCATCGGGATCATGCTCTATGCGCGGTACGGACGGCTTGGCGTGGAGTTGCTCCAGTCGGTCTTCTCTGACCTCGGGCTGGTGCAGGATGATTCGTCGGTCGCAGTGGTGAAGGCGGCACTCTCAGACTTGCCGGAGAGGCACCCAATCAAGAGCTACTTGCCGCTCGCTCGTGACCTGCAGCACGATGCGGGAATCGTTGACACCTTCCTTCATGGCCGCGACCGGAGTTTTACGGTGACCTCGTGCATCGACCTGGTGACAACCGCCGGACTTGTATTTCAGGACTGGTTCGTGAAAGCGCCCTACTATCCGCCCGTGGGATCGACGAGTGCGTTCTTCTCGTCGGTGGCGGCCCTGCCCGAACGGCAGCAGTGGTCTGTGTTGGAGCGCATCTACTCATCAAACGCCTGTCACTTCTTCACCGCGTGCCGGGAGGATCGTCTGACCACCGACTACAGAATCGATTTCCTGTCGGCAGGAGTGTTGGATTATGTTCCCTCGTTCAGGCACCGCTGCAGGGTGGAGGGCACCCGACTCCTTCGGCAAGGGTGGAGTGTTGACCTCGATTCGACCCAACTGGCCTTCTTCCACCAGATCGATGGCCAACGCACGATTGCGGACGTGAATTCAGCCGTGTTGAATCTCGGCGAGTTTGCGCACCTACGTCTTGATGACGTTGCGAACTACAGCAGGCTTCTGTTCCAGTCATTCTGGCAACTCGATGTCCTGGCTATGGGCATTCACGAGTCAGTGGGGCAGAGTTAGGGTGCTCCGCCAACACCGCCAGCACCGCCGTTGCCGACAACACCGCCAGCACCGCCGTTGCCGCCAACACCCCCAGCTCCGCCGTTGCCGACGCCACCCTCGATACCACCCGGAGCGATAACTGAGTCCTGCTGGGCTGGTTCGGGTGACGGGGAAGGCGCTGCGCATCCCGCAACCCACACGAGCGCTGCACCGGCGAAGACGAGTGACGCGGACTCCTTGATTCGACGCTGCATTCTGGTTCTCCTCGATCTCACGTCACTTGGACGCTACAACTCCGGCGCCGCGGGTGACGTCGATCAGTTTGGATGCTCACGATAGCCGCAGACCGAGAAGCCCGAGTGGACCTTACGAGTTCGAGAGAGAACGAGCGGTCCGCGTCGATCCGGAAGGGGGCAAGCCGGTGAGTGGCCTGTTGCTCAATGCGCACATGACTGGCCCATGTCCGTTGAACCATCTAGCCGATGGGCCCGATGATGACTCCCTCTCGGCAAATGCTCATCTTTCGCGCAATCAACATCGCGGGTCTCGTGGCTCTCCTCTGCGTGCTCACCGGGTTACTCGACCTGCAGTTCGTCGTGGGCGAGCAGCCGTGTCCTCAGTTCCTGTTCCAGCGAGCCGGCGTGTTCGGTCTTGCAGCGGGCCTCATGATGAACGTGCTCTGGGGAATGCGCCCTGCCCATTACGCCCTGCCCATTACGCCGTGAGCATCCTCGCGGCCTTTGCTGGTGGCGCCTCGAGCACGCGACACACCCTGCTGCTCCTGCTCTCGAGTCAGTTCTCACTGGGTGACACCGGGGTGCTGCGCCGTAGGGGAATCTCGAGGACGGTTTGCCTGGCAGTTGCAATCTGGATGACCGCTTATCTGGTGATCATCACGATGTCGATACTGCCCGAGTGTGGCTTGGGCATGTGTCCAAGTGATCCGCTCGCTACCGGCGGCGTCTCCAGATTCATCGGCCTCCTTTGCCTATTGGTCATCGTCCTTGGTTCCTTCGCTGGCGGATATGCTCTCAACCGTCGTCTATCGAATCGCGACGATGCCGACACGGCCCCGGGCTCATAGCGTCGGGAGGTCTGGATACCAGCATCGGCCTTCTGGGATATGGTTGCGTGCACTTTCAGCCATCGAGGAGTTTCCATGACGAGCGTGATCACCCGCCGGACCGCCCAACTTTGCCTCGCGGGTCTTGTTGCCGTGACGAGCATGTGCATGGGTAGCAGCGCCTTCGCCGTTGGCATGGCCGAACCGGGTTCGTGCGCCGACGGCGGTGCCTGCCAGGTGGGTGATACCGGCCCGGGCGGAGGGGTGGTGTTCTTCGATGCTGGATCCAAGCAAGCATGGGGCCGGTACCTCGAGGTCGCCCCTTCGGGTTGGTCGGGAACCCCGAGTGATCCGTTCGCCACGTGGTGCGCGGAGGGCAAGGTCGGCTTCACCACTCGGGTGCGCACCGGCACCGCCCTCGGGTCAGGTGCGGCCAACACGAGTGCCATCGTCAAGGCATGCGGCTCCGCGAGCGCTGCCGGGGTCGCGGCGGCCTATGGTGGCGGCGGAAAGGCCGATTGGTACCTGCCGTCGAAGGACGAGGTCAACACCCTCTTCCGCAAGCGCAGCGCCGTCGGCGGCATTCCGGCGAAGTCGCTGTGGAGCTCATCCCAGAGCAGTCACTACGCGACGTATGCCTGGGGACAATTGCTGGTAAGCGAGGGACGTTACATCGGCAGTTACAAGGGATACGACGGAATGGTGCGCCCGATCCGCGCCTTCTGATCGAACGCCAGCGCCGTGAGTGAGGTGGCAGATGTGGTGGGCGATCGAGTGAGGGCGCTCAGGTTGGGGTGTGGAGGGCTGCGTTGAGGCCGCCCCAGGTTCCTGATCGGGCGACGACCTCGATAGCTCCCGACTGAGAGTTTCGACGGAAGAGCAGATCGCTTGCCCCGGATACCTCCTTGGCCTTTGCCACGGTGCCGTCCGGAAGCGTTACCTTCGATCCAGCGGTGACGTACAGGCCCGCTTCTACGACACAGTTGTCACCGAGCGAGAGTCCCACCCCGGCATTGGCCCCGATGAGGCAGGCCTTGCCCACCGTGATGACCTCGGTCCCCCCGCCGGAGAGCGTGCCCATGATGGATGCGCCGCCGCCGACATCGGAACCGTCTCCGACGATGACCCCGGCGGAGATACGGCCCTCGACCATCGATGCGCCGAGGGTGCCGGCATTGAAGTTCACGAATCCCTCGTGCATGACCGTGGTGCCGGGTGCCAGGTAGGCACCGAGCCGAACACGGTCGGCGTCGGCAATGCGGACCCCGCTGGGAACGACGTAGTCGAGCATGCGGGGGAATCTGTCGACCCCGAACACGGTGATGTGATGGCCTCGGGAACGGGCTCGAAGGCGAATGTCAGCGAGGTGATCGGTGGAAGCGGCGCCCAGGCTCGTCCAGGCGACGATGGGGAGGAGCCCGAAGATTCCGTCGAGATTGATCGTGCGCGGGCGGACGAGCCGGTGCGAGAGCAGGTGGAGGCGTAGGTAGGCATCGGCGCTGTCGACGGGCGGGGCCGAAAGATCCTCGACGACGGTGTGCACGGTGCGGACCTCCACACCTCGCAGTTCGTCGTTTTGGATTCCGGACGTGATTCCGGAGACATCCGTGACGCTGCCGCCGAGGCACGGTGCCGGGTACCAGACGTCGAGAAGGGTGTCACCGGAGAAGGTGGCGAGGCCGAGGCCAGCGGCAGGGCCAACGACCGGGGCTAGGAGCGTGGATGAAAGGTCATCGGATGGAAGGTCAGCGCGTTGGGTCACGGGGGCTACCGTATCCGTGTGCCAGCCCTCGATCTCTCGGCAGATGTCATCAGGCTTACCGCCTCACTCATCGACGTGCCGAGTGAATCCCATCACGAGGAGCACCTTGCAGACCTCGTCGAGCAGGCGCTCATCGAATGCGCGCACCTCACGGTCGAGCGATTGGGCAACACCATCGTGGCGATGACGAATCTGGGCCATCTGGAACGCGTGCTCATCGGTGGCCATCTCGACACGGTGCCATCAGCCGGCAATCTCCCGCATTCGCTCGACGGGGATCTGTTGTACGGCCTTGGAGCCTGCGACATGAAGGGCGGCTTGGCCGTTGCCCTGAAACTCGCCCACGGAATGACCGATCCGACTCGTGACGTCACATACGTGTTCTACGAGGGCGAGGAGGTGGCTTCGGAGTTCAACGGTCTGCAGCATCTCGCTGATAGTCGACCGGACCTGCTCGAAGCCGATCTCGCGATCCTCATGGAACCATCCGGGGCTGGGATCGAGGCCGGTTGCCAGGGCACGATTCGGGTCGACGTGAGGATCCCCGGTGTCCGCTCGCACAGTGCCCGCTCGTGGATGGGTGTCAATGCGGTGCATGATGCGGCCGAGGTTCTTGGTCGGCTGGGTGCCTATGTGCCGGCTCGTCCCGTGGTCGATGGCCTGGAGTACCGCGAGGGCCTCAATGCAGTGGGGATCCGCGGGGGCATTGCGGGCAATGTCATTCCGGACGAGTGCACCGTGACGGTGAACTATCGCTTCGCTCCCGACAAGACGGTCGCTGAGGCGATTGAGCATGTGCGGGCGGTGTTTGAGGGCTACGAGGTCACCGTGGTCGATGAGGCGCCGGCTGCGCGCCCTGGCCTGCATCGGCCGGCGGCCATGGACTTTGTCGAGGCAGTCGGGGCGGATCCGCGGCCCAAGTTCGGCTGGACGGACGTCGCCAGGTTCGCCGCACTCGGTGTGCCCGCGCTGAACTTCGGCCCAGGTGATCCGAGTCTGGCTCACGCTGCACACGAGCATGTGCCCGTTGAACAACTCCGGTCATGCCTTGCTCACCTCGAGCAGTGGCTCACCCGGTAGAACGCAGAACGCCAGGGCGCCCGCTCGGGGCGGCCCTGGCGTTCGCGGTGATACGACCTACTGCTTGACGGCCTCGACGTCGAGGACAAGCTTCACGGTGTCGCTGATGAGCACGCCGCCGGTCTCGAGCGCGGTGTTCCAGGTCAGACCAAAGGCCTCGCGGCTGATCTCAGCGGTGCCCTCGAAGCCGATCCGGTTGCCACCCCACGGGTCGGTGCTCGTGCCGGCGAGCTCGAAGACGACGGGGACGCTCTGCGTGACGCCGTGGATGGTGAGGTCGCCGGTCACCGTGAAGGCGTTGCCCTGCTGAACGGCGCTCGTGGACGTGAAGGTGAGGGTCGGGAAGTTCTCGACATCGAGGAACTCTGCCGACTTGACGTGGCCATCGCGGTCGGCGTTCTCGCTGCTGAAGCTCGCCGCCTGGATGGTGAGGCTCGCGGTCGAGGCGCCGACATTCGCGCCATCGATGACGAAGGTGCCCTCGAACTCGGCGAAGCGGCCGCGGACCTTGGCGATCATGGCGTGGCGGATGGTGAAGCCGATGGTGGTGTGGGTGGGGTCGATTGCCCAGGTGCCGGTTATGGCGGCGGGGCTGGTGGTCTCTGCGGTGACGGTCATGAATTCTCCTGAGTAGTTGAATGTTCAAACTGTTCGTTGAAGATACAACCAAACCGTTCCTGTCGTCAAACCTGCCCCGCGCTGCGATCATTACGTCATGAGCATCCTCTTCGTCCTTGTCGCAATGGCCGTGATCGCCGGGGTCGGGCTGGCCGCAGCCGGCCGGCTTGGGACCCTGCCCGAGGCGGTGCCGGATCGGCGGCCCGAAGGCCCGGCAAGCGATCCGTCCTTCGACGTCGTTCTCCGCGGTTACCGAATGGACGAGGTCGATGCCGTGATCGAGGAGCTCCAGCGCCAGCTGGGCCAGACGAGTGACCAAGCATGAGGACGCCGGACGTCGCCACGAGGGGACGCTACCCCACGATCCCTGCCCCGCCCGCTAGCGAGCCCCTGCGGCCGACGATAATAAGCCCAACGCAGGGAAAGGGGAGGCAATGGCCGCGATGAAGCCGCGAACGGGCGATGGCCCGCTCGAGGTCACCAAGGAAGGACGTGGCTATGTCATGCGCGTACCGCTTGAGGGTGGTGGACGACTCGTCGTTGAACTGAACGGCGTGGAAGCGAAGGAACTCGGCGAGCATCTTCTCGCGCACTTCTCGTAGTCGAACCGCTCACGAAGGGGTGTTGGTCTTGGACCGGCACCCTTCTTCGTTGTACCGGTACGAGGGAAGCCCCTAGGTGGCGACGACAACCTCGCTGATCGGCCGGCGCAGTGACGCCACGAGGAGTCCTCGTCCGACCGTGAGCAGGGCAGGCATCCAGTGGTCCTCATCACGGAGCGAGCGCGCGACGTGGCGAAGGGCAGTGAGATCGGTGTCGTGGCGGAGCGGGTCAGCGATGCCTGCGTCGGCGAGCACCTGATCGAAGATGACGAGGCCACCGACCCGAAGCAGGCGGCCAGCCTGGGCCAGGATCGCGGGGTACTCGCCCTTGTCGCCGTCCACGAACACAATGTCGTACGCCTGATCGCTGAGGCGGGGCAGGACCTCGAGTGCCCGGCCGGTGATGAGGCGGGCCCGGACATGGTCGTAACCGAGGGCTGCAAAGGTGTCACGGGCGGACCGCTGGTGCTCAGCCTCGAGATCAATGGACGTGAGCACGCCGTCGGGAGCCATGCCGTGCAGGAGGGCGGCGCCGGAGACACCCGTTCCGGTGCCGATCTCGACGATGGCGCCAGCGCCCACGAGGGTCGCCAAGAGCGTGAGGAGGGATGCGGTTGCGTGGCTGACCGGCGTGATGCCCACCTCGCGGGCGAGAAGACGAGCCTCCTGAACCTCCTCGCTATCGAAGAGCCAGCCCTCGGCGTAGGCCCACGTGGCGGGGCTGACCGGGCCTATCGACCGAAAATCCAGCGAGTCATCGCCGGCTGTGTAGTCGGACATGGCTGTCCTCCGTCGTCAGTGGTGCGCCGATTTCCCTGTACCGATAATGCAGCCTAGCCTGAGCGGTGTGAGCAACGACGATTCCTTTGGTGCGCCAAGCCCTGCGGCGAGCAACCCCCCGGGTTTCCCGCCGACCGCCCCGCCCGCCCCGACCCCCGCGCCGCCGGTGTCCGCACCGAGGAGCAAAGGCCTCGGCGCATTCGCCGTCGTGCTCATCGCAGCGCTGACCTCGCTTATCGTCGGTGCCGTCGCGGGCCTCGGCGGTTACGTCATCGGCAGGGAGGTTGATTCGGCGGCCTCGGGCGGCCAATCCGCGGTGCAGTCGCTCCCTCAGGCAAGCGCCGAATCACCCGTCCGGGCACCGGATTCGATCGCCGGCATCGTCACCTCCGTCCTGCCTTCCGTCGTGTCGATCATTGCCGAGGGGAAGACCGAATCCGGGAGCGGTTCGGGATTCGTCCTTCGCTCCGACGGCTATATCCTCACGAACAACCACGTCGTGAGCCTCGTGAAGAACGGCGGCGACATCACGGTCGTCTTCAGCAACGGTGACGAGGTCCCGGGCAAGGTCGTCGGAACGAACGTGTCGTACGACCTCGCAGTGATCAAGGTTGATCGCGACGACCTGCCGCCCATCGCCCTCGGCAACTCCAAGGCCGCCCGGGTCGGCGACGCCGTCATCGCGATCGGCGCACCGCTCGGCCTCGAGGGCACCGTGACTTCGGGCATCGTGAGTGCCGTCGACCGGGTGGTTACGGCTGGTGGTACCGATGACCTGTCCTATATCAACGCGATCCAGACCGACGCTGCGATCAACCCCGGCAACTCGGGCGGGCCGCTCCTCGATGCCGCAGGACGCGTCATCGGGATCAACTCGGCCATCGCATCGCTCGCCACGAATGGCGAGCCGGGCAGCATCGGCCTCGGGTTCGCGATCCCGGTCAACTCCGCGAAGCGGATCGCCGAGGAGCTCATCGCGACCGGAGCGTCGAGCACGCCGGCCATCGGGGTCTCGCTCGACACGAGCTACTCGGACCGTGGAGCGAAGGTGCGCGAGGTCACGTCCGGGGGGCCGTCGGAGAAGGCGGGCCTCGAGGTAGGCGACGTCATCACGCGGGTCGGCGAGCGGCTCATCAATGATGCAACCGAGCTTGTCGTGGCCGTGAGGAGTTACGCGCCCGGTGACGAGGTCGAGGTCGTATTCGAGCGCGACGGCAAGGGCAAGACCATCAAGATCACCCTAGGAGCCCTCCCGAACAACGACTGATCGATATGGCAGGTGACGTCGCCGGGCAATGCGGCGTACGCTGGCGACGTGTTTGACATCGGCATCGGCGAGATCATGATCCTTGCCGTCCTCGGCCTGCTCGTCTTCGGCCCGGAACGGCTGCCGAAGGCCGCGGCGGATGCAGTGCGCATGCTCAAGCAGGTACGCGGCATGGCAGCGAATGCCCGTCAGGACCTCGCTGACTCAGCGGGAATCGACATGAGCGAGACAGTCGAGGCGGTGCGCAGCTTCGGGGATCTCCACCCCCGCAAGCTCGCCGCAGGGATCTTCTCCGATGACACGGAGGCCCCCACAGGGTCATCAGCCCAAGGATCGGCACAGAAGCCCGCGACCGCATCACAGCCCCCTCGGCCTGCGTTCGACCCGGACGCCACCTGAGCGGTGCCGAGCGGGCCCGGGCAATGCACCCAGGCTCGAGCCGCCGGGACGGACGGCCCCTGTCGAACTAGCGCGCCGCCGGAGTCAGGCCAAGCGACATCCCAGCGAGGCCGCGAGGCCGAGCGCCGAGGGTGCGCGCGATGGCGGAGAGGGCAACCGCGGCCGGCTCGTCAGGATGGCTGAGCACGAGCGGGCTGCCTGAGTCGCCGCCCTCGCGCAACTTCACGTCGAATGGGATCTGGCCCAGCAGTGGGACATTCGTGCCGAGCGCCTCGGTGAGCTGCTCCGCGACGAGCGCCCCGCCCCCGAAGCCGAACAGGTCGATTGGCTCGCCGCAGTGCGGGCACGGGAAGCTGCTCATGTTCTCGATGACCCCGGCAACCTTCTGGTGGGTCTGCTCGGCAAGGGTGCCGGCACGCACGGCGACGTCTGCAGCAGCGGACTGCGGGGTCGTCACGACGACGATCTCGGCGTTTGGGAGCAACTGCGCGGTGGAGATCGCGATGTCGCCGGTGCCGGGCGGGAGGTCGAGGAGCAGGACGTCGAGGTCGCCCCACCAGACGTCGGCCAGGAACTGCTGAAGCGCCCGGTGGAGCATGGGCCCCCGGAAGGCCACCGGCTGGGTGACCCCGCCTGGCTTGAATGGAAGCATCGAGATGACACGAACACCGAAGCCGGTCGGCGGCATGATCATCCCCTCGACCATGGTTGGCGGGGCGGTGGCGCCGAGCATCCGGGGGATGGAGTGGCCGTAGACGTCAGCGTCGACGAGCCCGACCGATAGGCCCATGGCGGCCATTGCGACGGCGAGGTTCGCGGTGACCGAGGACTTGCCGACCCCGCCCTTGCCTGAGGCGATCGCGTAGACGCGGGTGAGGGAGCCGGGCTGCGCGAACGGGATCTCACGCTCGTCATGGCCGCGGAGCAGTTTCTTGAGCTCGGCACGCTGCTCATCGCCCATGACATCTAGCTCGACGACGACGGACGAAACCCCCGCGACGGCACCGACGGCCGCGGTGACCCGGGCGGTGATGGTGTCGCGCATCGGACAGCCGGAGACGGTGAGGTAGACGCCGACGGTCACGGTGCCGTCGGCTGCGATCTCGACGGACTTGAGCATGCCGATCTCGGTGATGGGCCGGTGGATCTCGGGGTCTTCCACGGTGGCGAGGGCCGCTTGGACTGCGGCAGCGTCGATGGTCCGGGATTGGTCGATGGGCATGTAGCGATCGTAGGCCGTGCGCGGGGCCGTCAGGCCGGGCGGTCGTCGGGGCTCGTCCGTCGCAGGGCCTCGATCGATTCCATTCGGGCGGCGAGGTCGTCGATGAGGTCGCGCAGTTCGCCGCGCACGTAGTCGCGGGTCGCGACCTCGCCGAGGGCGAGCCTGATCGAGGCGAGCTCGCGGGCGAGGTAGTCGCTGTCGGCAAGCAGTCGCTCGGTGAGCTGGCGATCCTCCTGATACTGGATGCGATCGCGGTCGGTCTGCCGGTTCTGGGCAAGGAGGATGAGCGGCGCTGCGTAGGAGGCCTGGAGGGACAGGAGCAGCGTGAGGAAGATGAACGGGAAGAAGTCAGGCCGCAGGTCCTGCGGGCCGACCGTGTTCCAGAGCACCCAGCTGAAGACCACCGCGGTCATCCAGGCGATGAAGGCCCAGGACCCGATGTAGCGGGCCACCTTCTCGGAGACCCGCCCGAAGCGCTCGGGATCGTAGGCATCGCGGAGCGACACCCCGCGCTTACGGGGCTGATCCAGTCCGGATGGTCGGCGGCGCGGCGGGCTAACCAAGGTCGTCCCCGTCGTTCTCGCGCCAGTCCTCGGGGAGCATGTGGTCGACGACATCGTCGACGGTGACGGCCCCGATGAGGCGGCCGTTCTCGTCGACGACCGGCAGTGCCACGAGGTTGTAGGCGGCGAATGTTCGCGTGACCACGGAAAGAGGGGCGTCGGGGCCGACCGGGACGAAGCTGGTGTCGAGGACAGAGGAGACGAGGGTCCCGGGCGGCTCCCGGAGGAGGCGCTGGAAGTGCGCCACTCCGAGGTACTTGCCGGTCGGGGTCTCGGTCGGGGCCCTCGTGACGTAGACCTGCGAGGCGAGGGCGGGGGAGAGATCCTTGTTGCGAATGTGCGCGAGGGCATCGGCGACGGTGGCATCGGCAGGGAGCACGATGGGCTCGGTCGTCATCATGCCGCCGGCCGAGAAGTCGTCGTAGGAGAGCAGCCGCCGGATGTCGTCGGCCTCATCGGGCTCCATGCGGCCGAGCAGCGCCTCGGCCTGCTCGGGCGGCAGCTCGGAGATGAGGTCTGCGGCGGCGTCCGGATCCATTTCCTCGAGGACGTCGGCGGCGCGCTCGGCCTCGAGCATCGAGACGATCGCGACGCGATCGTCCTCGGGAAGCTCCTCGAGGACGTCGGCGAGCCGCTCATCGTCGAGTTCGCGCGCCGCCTCGAGCCGTCGCTTGGGGGTGAGGTCGTGCAGGACGGTCGCGACGTCGGCGGCGCGCATGGTGTCGAGGCTCGCGATGAGGGACTCCGCAGACTGGTCGGCGGCGGGCAGGGACAGGCCGCCGATCTCGGACCAGTCGACGACGAACCGCTCGCCCCGCCGGAACCCGCCGCCGCCCCGGCGAACGAAGAGTTGGGTGAGGTACCAGTCGGTCGTGCGGCTCTGCTCGACCGCGACGTCGAGGATCGCGACGCGATCACCGGTCTCGATGAGTGCGACGGAGCGATCGAAGAGCTCGGCGGTGACGAGGGTCTCGCCGGCCCGCTGCTCGAAGCGGCGCAGGTTCACCGTGCCGGTCACGATGACCTGCCCGGTGTCGATTGCGGTCACCTTCGTCATCGGGACGAAGATGCGTCGCCTGGGCTGGACCTCGACCACGAGGCCGGTGAGCCTGGGGGGATGCGACCCGGAGCGCAGCACGACAACGCCGTCACGGACCTTGCCCACCTGATCGCCCTTGGGATCGAAGACCCCGATTCCGGACAGGCGGGCGAGGAACACCCGGGTCGCAGCGCCTGTTGTCACGGTTAAAGGCTACCGTCGCCCATGTGAATATGGCGGTGCCGACGCAGGGTGAGCCCGTATCGGGTGGACTCGCCCGTGCGCACATGTCTCGGCCCTCTCGTATCGATGTGCTGTGGATTGGCGTTGCCGTCGCCTTTATCTCGGCATCGGGACCGCTCATCACCGCGACCGTGGCCCCTGCCCTCGCGATCGCCTTCTGGCGTTGCTTCCTCGGGTCGGGCGCCACTGGCATCTGGGTCGCGTTTAAGGCGAGGAGTGAGTTCCGACGTCTTTCGCGGGGCCAGTGGCGCCTCATCATCGTGAGCGGGCTGCTCCTCGGTGCGCATTTCGCCACGTGGGTGCCGTCCCTGCGATTCACGTCGGTGGCGTCCGCAACCGCGCTCGTCGCGACTCAGCCGGTGTGGGCCGCCCTCATCGCCCGGTCGCGGGGGGTCCGGATCCAGCGGTCGGTTTGGATCGGCATGGCGATCTCCCTCATGGGGGTGCTCGTCCTCACCGGGGTCGATGTCTCCCTCGATCCGCGGCAGCTCATCGGCGACGTGCTCGCGCTCCTCGGCGCGATGCTCTCGGCCGCTTACTTCACCGTCTCCGCGGAGGCTCGCAAGACCGTCTCGACGTCGACGCTGACATTCGGCCTCTACGGGACAGCGGCGCTGCTGCTCGTCGCCCTGTGCCTGCTCCTGCGGCAGCCACTCGTCGGATTCTCGGCAGAGGCTTGGATCCTCATCCTCACGCTCACCTTGACCGCGCAACTGCTCGGCCACTCGCTCATCAACAAGGTCCTCGCGACAACGTCGGCGACCGTTGTCTCGCTCGCGATCCTCTTCGAGCTCCCGGCCTCGACGATCATTGCCGCCGTAGCACTCGGGCAGGTACCGCCGTGGGGCATCATCCCTGCCGCAGCACTCATCATTACCGGGCTCATCATCGTCATCAGGTCGAGCGACGCTTCGGAACTCACCGAGGCGCCGCCGGTATGAGCGTGCTCGCGATCGATCAGGGAACGTCGGGTACGAAGGCGATTGTTGTTGACGACGCTGGCGTGTTTCGGGCCGTGGTCGAGGTTCCGGTGCGTCCGGTGTACCTCGAGGGCGGCGGCGTCGAGCAGGACCCAGCCGGGCTCCTCGCCTCGGTCCTCGAGGCCGGACGCAGGGCGTGCGCAGCCGCGGGCCTGCCGATCGATGCCGTCGCACTCGCGAACCAGGGCGAGACCGTGCTCGCATGGAACCCCCGCACGGGCCAGCCGCTGTCGCAGGCGATCGTGTGGCAGGACAATCGTTCGGCCGGGATCTGCGCTGACCTCTCGGCGCATGCCGCGCTCATCGCACGCCGCACCGGCCTCGTCCTCGATCCGTACTTCTCCGCTCCCAAGATGACCTGGCTGCGCCGCAATGTCACGCGCGAGGGCGTCGTCACGACGACGGATGCCTGGCTCGTCCACCATCTCACCGGAGAGTTCGTGAGCGACGTCACCACCGCGAGCAGGTCGCTCGTCCTCGATCTTGACACGACCCGCTGGGACCCGGAACTCCTCGGGATCTTCGGGCTCGAAGGCGAGCGACTCCCGCGCCTCGTGGCGTGCGACGAGATCGTTGGCAGCACAACAGCGTTCGGGCCCGAAGTCCCTGTCGTCGGCCTCATCGTCGATCAGCAGGCAGCACTGCTCGCCGAGGCATGCCTTGAGCCGGGCATGGCGAAGTGCACGTATGGCACCGGTGCCTTCCTCCTCGCGAGCACCGGGGTGGATGCCGTTCGCTCGACGACCGGGCTCACCACATCGGTCGCGTGGAGCATGAGGGGCGCGACCGAGTACTGCATCGATGGGCAGGTGCTCACCGCGGGCTCGGCGATCCGCTGGCTGCAGGACCTCGGCATCATCGACGATCCGGCCGCTCTCGATGCCCTCGCGGCGCCCGACAGCGGTGGGGTCATGTTCACTCCGGCGCTCGCAGGCCTTGCGGCACCGTGGTGGCGATCCGATGCGCGCGCTGCCTTCGTCGGCATGAGCCTCTCGACCGGGGCACCGCACCTCATCCGGGCGGTCATCGAGGGAATCGCGGCGCAGGTTGCAGCGCTCGTGGCTGTCATCGCCCAGGACACCGGGGCGCCGATCGCCCGACTCCGGGTCGATGGTGGCCTCACGAACTCGCGCGCGCTCATGCAGGCGCAGGCCGATCTCCTTCAGGCCCCGGTCGACGTGTATCCGTCGGCTCACGCAACTGCGCTCGGCGCC
>CAFBNE010000078.1_pt1 | contig 16157 bp, 14 predicted proteins | sample 7269181 | NCBI WGS metagenome assembly CAFBNE01 (sample SAMEA6814085, study PRJEB35770) | uncultured Actinomycetes bacterium | biome: Freshwater; feature: Freshwater reservoir; material: water | place: Czech Republic | collected 2017-05-23 | depth 30m m
ATTACCCTCCAGCACACGGACATCACCAGGTGGAGTCGGCGCCAACGAGCAAGATTTGGCCTGATTCGTACGTATCAGAACCTCCGCATCTTCAACGGCATGACTGCTGCGGAGAACGTCGAAGTCGCTGCACGCCTCGTTGGGTCTGCCACCCACCCTCGGTTGTTCGCCTCCGATGTCCTACGTGACCAAGACCTCGCACCATTTGCCCGGCGCCGCGTGTCAGATCTCGCCTACGGCACCCAGCGCAAGATTGAAGTTGCCCGCGCCCTAGCCGCTACTCCTCGCCTACTCGCACTTGATGAGCCAGCCGCGGGACTGGGCGAGGATGACACCCATCGACTGATCGAAACCATCCAACGGTTCCGAGAGTCGAGCGGTGCGACCGTGCTGCTTGTCGACCATGACATGCACCTCGTCTCCAGCGTCTGTGACCGAATCGTGGTGCTGCACCAGGGCCAAATCCTCACGGAGGGAAAGCCTTCGCAAGTGCTAAGCGACCCTCGGGTCGCGGAGGTCTACTTGGGGACAGGAGCCAAGCCGTGATACGACTCACAGATCTCCGCACCGGCTATGGACGGGCTGAAGCACTTCACGGGGTCAGTATTGACGTACATCCTGGCGAAGTACTCGCGATCGTCGGCCCCAATGGCGCGGGAAAAACCACCCTTCTGTCGGCGATCGCCGGCGTGCGACCGGTTTGGTCGGGGACCATAACGTTGGACGGCGCCGACATCACCTCGACACCGACAGCGAATCGAGTCGAACGCGGGATCGTGCTGTGCCCAGAGGGCCGCAGGATTTTCGCGTCGCTGTCAGTGGAGGAGAACCTCCGAGTTGGAGCGGTGAGCCTGCGGGCAAAGGGTTCTAAGACGAGTCCAAAAGAGGCAATCGAATCTGCCTATGAGAGATTCCCTATCTTGGGTGAGCGCCGAACACAACGTGGCGGAACACTCTCGGGCGGGCAGCAGCAAATGCTCGCCATTGCCCGAGCCCTCATTTCCGAGCCTGACTATCTGCTCCTCGATGAGCCCTCCCTCGGACTTGCACCGGCCGTCATCGAGTACGTCTATGAGATCCTCGGCGCTCTCAAGGAAGGGGGTCTCGCCATTGCAATGGTCGAAGAAGGGGCCGAGCGAGCACTGGCCTTCGCTGACAATGCCCTAGTCCTCAACAGCGGCAAAATCGTGCTTGAGGGCACGGCGAGTGAACTGTCTAGTCACAGCGACCTCGTGACCTCGTACCTCGGGGAGCACTGATGGTAGTCATTCAAGCCCTCATCGACGCGCTGAGTTTCGGCTCTACATACGTCCTACTGGGACTCGGATTAAGTCTGGTGTTCAGTGTTCTCGGCCTCGTCAACTTCTCTTTCGGCGCCCTCATTGTGTGGGGTGGACTGGTGTTGGTGACCCTAACTGGGCTCGGATTCCCCTACTGGGTAGCTGTCCTAGCAATGGTCGTGATCCTCACGCTGATCTCGATTCTCACTGCGAAGGTGGCGTTCCAGCCCTTTCACGGCGCACCTCCGGCAACGCTGCTCTTGAGTTCCTTTGGCGTCGCACTCATTCTGCAAGCGATCGCATTCATCTTCTTCGGGCAAGGCCCCTACTTCGTCGAGACCCCACGTTGGCTCAGTGAGCAAATCCAATTGGGAAGTCTTTCAATCGGCGTGCTGCAGATCGTCACAATCGCTGCGTGTGTTGGGGTGATACTCGTGCTCCAAGCACTGCTTTACCACACTTCTGGCGGTGTACAGATCAGAGCAGTAGCCGAGAGCGCCCAAGTGGCTGAACTCATGGGTATACGCAGTGGCCGAATCTTCACCATGGTGTTCGCCTTGAGCGGCGCCATCGCTGGTGTTGTTGCATTCCTATGGTTTGCCAAACTCGGGACGGCATCCTCTGTTGGGGATCTAAACATCACCCTGAAGGCTTTCATCGTCGTAGTCATCGGAGGCTTGGGGACCTTGCGGGGTGCAGTGGTCGGCGGCCTTCTCCTCGGTGCCTTTGAGGCATTCCTTTTCACTTTCACCCCCGCGGAACTGTCCAGTTGGCAGCAAACATGTGCATTCCTGTTGGTGACCCTGGTTCTTCTGATTCGCCCACAGGGCATCATGGGCCAGAAGGTGGAACTGTCACGATGATCAGTCTTGGTTGGGTCACTGATCGTCCACTGCGCAAGTGGGGCCTGCTGACGGTGGTCGCGCCCGGGGTTATCGTGCCGGCCGCCATAGGCCTGACTGCGCTCATACTGGCAGCAATAGGTGGTCCCCGAGAGATTCTCGTTAGCCTCGGCGTCTCCTGCACACTTGCCGTCGCTTACCAGATCTTCGTCGGTGCTACCGGAATCATTTCGTTCGGGCATATGGCCTTTGTTGCCGTGGGAGCCTACACAGCGGGGCTGGTGACGGTGCCACCGTCCCAGCGAGCAACACTGCTGCCTGACTTACCCGCTCCCCTCCAGCAAGTTTATCTAACGTTTCCCGCATCGCTGGCCCTCGCCGCCGCTGTCTGCGCGCTCCTCGCCCTACTTAGCGGCCTTGTGCTCATGCGGATGAGCGGCGTAGCAGCCGGCATCGGGACCCTAGGACTGCTCGTCATCGTGAATGAGGTGATCCGAAATTCGGGGAGCCTTACAAGAGGAACCCAGACCTTCTTCGGCGTTCCAGCCAATACAAACCTCATCAGCACCGGGGCAGTAATCATGCTCGTCACGGTGCTTGCGCTGCTGTTCAAATTCTCACGATTCGGTATCAAGGCTCGAGCTGGTAAAGATGACGACCTCGCGTACGAGACGCTCGGAGGATCCGTTATCAGGGCCCGCATCTTCGCTTGGGTCCTCTCCGGGGCACTCACCGGTGTCGGTGGAGCACTCATGGCACAACAACTGACTGCTTTCTCGCCAAGCTCCTTCTTCATCATTCAGAGTGTGCCGATTATCGTGATTGTCGTGCTTGGGGGGATCAACAGCGTTGCTGGCAGCCTGCTCGGCGCTGTCGTATACGTCGCATGGATTCAAATCATGTTAGAGGTGGAATCTGGAAGTGTCGTGGGTCTTGAGTTTCCGGTTGTCGCCGGGATCGGTCAACTGACAATTGGCGTTGCGCTCATCCTCGTTCTACGTTGGCGCCCCCTCGGCCTCTTGGGGTCCTCTGAACTGGGCTTGAAGATTCCCGGCCCAGAATCGCTCGCTTCAAACCCGGAAGCCCCTGCAGCAGATGACCTCATAGTGAGTGAACGTGACTAGCCTGGTCCTCGCCGACGATGAGTATTGCGATCAAGGGGCCGGATCCCCAGCAGTCTTGATGTCGCACGGGACATTGATGGACTGGACGATGTTCCGTTCGCAGATCGATGCACTATCTCCCCACTATCGAGTCATCGCATACAACCTGCGAGCGGCAACCCGCAGCGGCTACGACTCCCCCTACACCCTCGAAACTCTCAGCGAGGATTGCCTTCGCATTGCTGATCAGTTCGAAATCGACACATTCGTGCTCGTCGGCATGTCCATGGGCGGCTATATGGCGCTAGATTTTGCGCTTCGCTTTCCTCAGCGGCTTCGTGGTCTCGTGCTTATCGACTCCATGGCCGCGGCGTACTCTGACGACAAGAAGCTTCGCTACGCCGAGGCCTTCGGACCGCTGAACATAGATGGCCCTCTTCCCCGAGCATTCGCTGAGTGGTGCGCACCGATTTGCTTTGGTCCCCGGACGATTGAAGAGCAGCCCGAGTTGGTCCGGTCATGGGTTGAGAGATGGACGTTGCGCCCGGCTCGTTCTGTCTATGGGGAATACCGCTCGTGGATCGACAAGTCCGACCTCAGCGATGACTTAGCTCAGATAGATGTCCCAACCCTCATCATCCACGGGGAGGATGATGCAGGGCTACCGCTTGAGGAGTTTGGCTTACCGATGGCCAAAGGTATCCGCCAATCGACAATGGTCGTTATTCCAGGAGCAGGACACACATCGAATTGCGAACGGCCGGCTGAGGTCAATATCGCCCTGCTTGACTTTCTCAAAGGACTGCCCTCATGACACCAAGACAAGCAGTTGCTGTGCTCGGATCGGTCCCTAAAGAGGATCTCGGATTGACGCTACCGCATGAGCACCTGATCTTGGACTTTGGTGTGCGTTACACGCCTGCGGAAGATGAATCATCCTTAGGGCCGCAGCCACTGCTCGCAGACCGCTGGCGCCTCTTAGCGCGCCCCGCGGGGTACCGTGTCAACCTCGAAGGTACCGACCTCGAATCAGCAACGTACGAGGCAACTTTGTTCCAGCAGGCCGGAGGTCACACTATCGTTGACCTTACGGGACTTGGCCTGGCTCCCGACGTGAGTAAACTCAAAATCATCTCTCAGTCCACAGGCCTAAATGTCATTGCAGGTACTGGCTTCTACATCGCCGGCAGTCTCCCAAACTGGATTTACGAAGCCGATACGAGTGCTCTGGCGCGGCACCTAGTCGACGACCTCACATTTGGAGGAACGGAAGGCATTCGCCGCGGCGCCATCGGCGAAGTCGCGATTGAGACGGGCGAAGAGGTCGAGTTCCGCTGCCTTAGGGCCGCGGCTCGTGCTCAGGCCGAGACTGGAGCTCCAGTTTTCCTGCACGTGATGTCCGGACTCCTGCCCCAGTTTCGCCCGCTAACCGAGCGCATCATTACTGTGTATAAGCAGGAAGGTGGCAACCTCGACAAGTTGGTGTTGTGTCACCAAGATGGCTCCGGCGACGACATCGCCTATCAGATCGGGCTACTGGAGCGCGGAATTCGTCTCATGTATGACACCTTTGGATCCGAGGGCGTCTTCGGATTCGGCACAACCTACGTCCAACTTCCGACAGACACGCAGCGGATAGTCGAGGTATCCCGCTTAGTCGACTGCGGATTCGCAGACATGATCCTCGTCTCGCAAGACCTCTGCTACCAATCTGCCAAGCGATCGTGGGGTGGATGGGGCTTCACCCACTTGATTGAATCACTACGACCTCGGTTCTACGCAGCCGGGATCGAAGAAGTGATGTTGAATCGCCTGATGACTCAGAATCCAGCGGACGTACTCGCATTCGAGTAACTGGTGATCGTCAGCTACTGAGTGAGCTCCTGTGTAGTTCGGCCGGTCGCCAGCATGCCGCAATCGACAGGGAGATCTGCGCCCGTGATAAACGTCGCGTCCCGGGATAACAGGAAGATACATGCGTCGGCAATCGCTCGTGGTGGGATGAGCTTCCGCGTTAGCGGATGAATGGCCCCGTACGTATCCGGGTCAGCTCCAGTCTCGTCGAGTACCGCCTGGATCATGGGCGTGTGTACAGCCCCCGGACTAATGCTGTTGGCTCGAATGCGAGGTGCGTAATCCAAAGCTAATGACTTGGTGAACTGAATTAGTGCCGCCTTTGTCGGACCATATGCAGCTTCGCGGCGCCAACCGATATGCCCCAGCGCAGATGCAATGTTGACGATCGACCCTCCGGTTTCGATCAGTAGCGGAACCGCCGCCCGGGACATCAAGTAGGGGCCGCGGAGATTCACGCGCACTGTCTCGTCCCATTCATCGGGGCGGACGTCGACGACGGCTCCCTGCGGGCCTGCAACCCCAGCCACATTGCACAAATGATCAAGAGGTCCCATACGGCGCACTTCGGTGAAGAGTGCTGCTACGGATTGCTCATCCGCCACATCGGCCTGCAGCGAGGTTGACGTGTGACCGATGGATGCCGCAGTTGCACGAGCGGTCTCCTCTCGGATGTCAACGCATATGACATGCGCGCCCTCTTCGGCCGCGCGGAGGGCAATCGATTGACCAATTCCTTGTCCCGCGCCCGTGACAAGCACCACTTGCCCAGAGAGCCGTGGTCCACGGGAGCCAACCAGAACGGTTTCCTGACCGTTATTGGGCACAGATTCCCCCGTCGACAGGTAGCGCTACACCAGTCACGCTCTCAGCTTCGTGCGACGCCAAGAAGGCAATGGCTGCCGCCACTTCCTCCGGTTCCGCAAGTCGCCCGAGAGGCTGCATGGCCGATACGACTTCAAACGTTCCTTTAGGTTGGCCCTCAAGCCAACCCTCTAACATCGCTGTTCGGCAGAAGGAAGGACAGACGCAGTTGACACGGATCCCCAGCGGCGCGGCATCGACGGCTTGTGCCTTGACAAGGTGGACAAGCCCCCCCTTGGCAGCCGTATACGTCACCTGACCGGGCCACGCGACCAAACCAGCATCCGAGGCCACGTGCACAACGGCGCCCCTGCCCGCAGCAGCCATTATCGAGATCGAGGAGCGGCCAATTCGAAATGCAGTCCCGAGGTTGACATCCAATCCGCTCTCCCAAACCTCGTCATCGGTGTCAGTTGCAGAGCCATCCGCCGGTCGTCCAATGGCGTTGATGACTACATCTAGCCCCCCGAGCCTCGCCCGTGCGAGCTCCAGAGCGGTCAAGACAGCCTTCGGGTCCCGAGCATCACATTCAAGGTCAGTGCCGATTCGACCCGGAAGGTCCAAGACCAGAACACTCGCACCTTCAAGGGCAAGCCTGTTTGCCGCAGCGGCACCGATACCGGAAGAACCTCCGAACACAACCGCCGACTGCCCAGTGAACCGCCTCATCTGTGACCTCCATGGTTCCAGCGTGCCGCTCTCCTGTTGGATGACATCCTACGAGCAATGAACAGAGCCTGCGGACGGTTCTCGGTGAGTTGGCGTGAGAGATGCGCACATTTCCAAGGATGATCTGGAGTCCAGTCAGCTTGAACAGCATTGTCGCTTTCGTAGATCGTAGGGCGTTCAAGGTCGTGCCCAGTAGTGAAACGGCACTGTTCCACTAGCGGAGTGCCCCGTGGTACCTGCGGACTCCCAGCAGGTCCAATATCCGGTTCAGCAGCCCGGCCGCGTTCCCGATCGTCACGGGGCTCAAACCACACGCCGACCCGGACGCGACGTACGCGCTCAACCAGTCGGCCTGGAAATCGATCAGATCCGGCGCGACACTGGCTATCGATAGCCCTATCCCACCCCTCACGACCTGCAGCCCCCGCCACTCCATCACGCACACACGCGCTTCGCTCTCTGGAAAGCAAGGCAACGCCTGATGAACTTCGGGAGCACCTCGAATACCCGCATGACAGGCAGAGAAGTAATCCCCTAAACCGCAGCCGCTTTCCACCCAAGCGACATATGCCACCGCCGGTTGCGTGGGCGACATCCTTGGCGCCACCACCGCCTCCGCAGCGCTCCTGGACCGCCTCCGGCATCGGTCCGTCGTCGCCGACCTCGACTGGGCGTCCTATCGACTCCGCGAACACCAAGCCCGCAACGAGACGCTGCGAGCCACCACAACTGGTACCCGCCAACCACTACAGTGACACCCAGCAGGTGAGGAAATTCACTAGGCAACACTGAGGAAAATCATTGAGCGCCGTCAGTGACCAGAAGTTCTTGGGGGGGTCTCTTCTTCCCGACCCACCGAAGCGCTCAACGAATTCGTCCACAGGAAGTGGTGCACCGTGATTGAGGCCCCGTTTATCGGAAGACTAGAGCGCGACGTCCAGGTGCCGATGCGTGACGGCATCACCCTTAGCGTCGACATTTACTACCCGCTCGATACAGCGACGCCACTTCCCACCCTTCTCGCGATGTCCCCGTATGGAAAGAATGCCCAACGCATGATCCTTCCTGCGCCGGTTGAGGCGCGCGTCACAGATCTGTGCGCTGAAGCCGGCTGGACAAATGACATAGTCGATGCTGGCTACATCCATGTCATCGCCGACGTCCGAGGTAGCGGGAGCTCCGGCGGGACGTTTTACAGCATGTATTCAGAGCAGGAATCTCAGGATGGCTACGACCTCGTCGAGTGGATTGCCGCCCAGTCATGGTCAGACTCAAATGTGGGAATGCTCGGCATCAGCTACTTCGGCACCGTCCAACTCGTCGTTGCGGCCTCACGACCGCCGCATCTCAAGGCCATTGCACCGCTTGAAGCAACCGTCGATCCGTATCTCGCTTGCTATCACGGTGGTGTCCTAGACGGATTTTACAGTGAATTGCCTCACGGCGGAATGACCAACAACACGGGCAGCGGGATGGACCTCGCAGACGCCAAGTCCTGGAGCCTCAGCTACCGTGAAGATGAAGAACTCCAAGACGCTCTGGATTCCGCTCTCAGTAATCCGGATATCCGTCAATACAACATGTTCCGAAGCATTCTGGAAAGCCCCCGGCGGAATACGATCTTCTTTGACAATCTTCTGAATCCCTATGCGGATTCGCCAATGTGGTGGCATCCGAAGCTCGAGGATATTGAAATTCCCGTGCTCTGTGGCTGCGCTTGGTACCCAGATTGTGGCCCTAAGTTCGTGCGCGGCCCCGGTCAGATTTGGGAACGCGTCAAGGGACCAAAGAAGATGATCATGGCTCCGGCCGGTTGGCTGGAGAGGCCTTTCCATCAATACCACAGGGATGTGCTGCGCTGGTTCGACTACTGGATGAAGGGCATAGACAACGGGGTGCTTGATGAGGCTCCCGTGCGGCTATGGCTCAATGGGAGTGAGACGGAAATCGAAGCGGAGGACTGGCCGCTGCCGAATACCGAATGGACGAACCTTTACCTGGGCACCCATCGCCGACTACTCAACCAACCTTCCCGATTCGAGCAGATTGAACCCGACGGCTACGTCCAGCCGCCACCGCTCTCAACGCGGCAATTGTCCGAGGTCATCTACTCAACCGGTCCACAACCCCAAGACCTAACCGTGATTGGCCCCGTGGCGCTCCATCTCTTTGCTGGTTTGAACCATGATGACGGCTGGTTCAAGGCAACACTCCTCGATATCTTGCCGAGCGGTCAGGAAGTCGAGATCTCACATGGTCACCTTCGGGCGACCCATCAGGCGCTGGATCCGGAGAGAAGCCGTGATTGGCTGCCGGTCCATCCCCATACACGCGACTCAGTGGTGCCTTCCGTAAAGGACGAGATTCTCGAGTATTCGATCGAGATCTATCCGATCGCACACGTTTTCCTCAAAGGACATGAACTCGCTATTCGAATCTCAAGTGGGGATCTGCCGGGTCTAGGCTTCTCCTTCCACCTGATGCCTTCCCGAACCATCACCTACACGATCTACCGAGATGCGCAGCGCCCCAGTCGCCTGGTTCTTCCTGTGATTCCGCGCGAAGCGGGGCTGATGCGGCGGCCGTGAAACTTTTCAACGCCTTTCCTCCGGCTTCGTGTGGCCAATATTGGATTGCCGTGCGGGATGCGCAACTGTTCACTTCCAACTCCGATGTAGACGTCGTAGCGGTCGACCGTTCGATATAGCCATAGCCTTTCGGTGCTGGGAGGGCGCCGGTTTGCTCAATCCCCCGTGGCGCCTGCGTACTCCCAGCGCCATGACCGTTTCGGGCGGGTCTGACACTGCGAGGTACCGGCGCCTCGGATGTCGTTGAACACTGTGTGGACCCGTTCTCTCGCTCAGACGCCAGGCGACGGCGATGAAGCGGCTGCTCCTCCTGGGAATGCTGGGCATGTGTGTCCTGCTCGCTCCCGCCGGGATGGTCCAAGAACTCCGATCGGGGCACACGGCCCGCCGAGGCCAGGCGTCGCCGGCGCCGGCTTCCAACGGGGTCGGCACGTCGGTATCCATCGCTGACGCTTGAGGGGATTCGAGGGCTGTATCTCCCCCGCTCTGCATGGCGGACGCCGAGGCAGCATTGCGACCCGTCTCTGCTCCACCACATGAGGCTAGGACCACCGCACAGCCGGCGATCAATGCCGCGTTGCGTAAGCTTTTCTCTAGTGACATGCATGCCTCCAAGACGCGTTCAGCTGATTCCCGTCGATAGCCAATAGATCCAGCGGCATCGGTGCGCGTTCTCCCTACTCTTTGGAGGGGGCGCGTTCGACCGAGGGCGCGGACTCAACCTCCTGCTGACCTGCATTCCTCATCGTGAGTCGCGAACCGTCTGGCGCCGCATGGGTGCCTTCTTCAGATCTGTTCAACGAGGGCGGTGGGTTGCCTGTTCCCGGTCTCCTCGGGCGACACCAAGCCAGACGCCGTGCGATGAGCCAAGCGCTACTTCACCCAGCGCCTGCAGCGCGCCCTGCAGAACTCAACAGGCGAGCCACCTATACCGGAGCACTGATGGTTCACGACCAACGATCGGCTAGCGGGCCGCTTCGCCGATCCAGTAGCCGTCCGAGTTGCCCTCAAGGCTCATCTGCGGCTCGCCGAGCTCGTTCAGTCCAGCGCCGCGCGTGCACGCGCCGCCGCGCACGTCACCGTCATTCCATACCTGTCGCCAGCAGTTCCGCAGGGCAAGCTGACCCCAGTAATTCGGGTGGAGGGATTCCTGCTGGAACGTGTCGTTCGGGTTGACCATGTTGATTTCCATGACCCATTCGCTGCGATCCGCGGCGTCCTCCGCTTGCCACGAGTCGACACCATTATTTGAGCCAACGCGCTCTACATCTGCATCACACAGCGCACGAAGGTCGAATGCCCGGCTCGCATCCATCCGCGCGATTCGCAGGGTTGGACGCTCGGCGCTCGCTTGCTGCGCCGCTTCGACAAAGGTTGTGTTCACCAGCGGCAACAGGGTGTCGGAGGCCCAATTCGCATCTCGATCGCGAAACCCGCACCCTCCGACGAGCTGGCGGTCGTACCCCGACTCGGTGTACCGAATCGCACCGGCACGCGGCAACGGGTTTGGGTACTGCTGGAGCACGAGGGTCCAATCCGAATCCTCGTACCCAGCCTGCTCCATTGCGTCGGCGATTCTCAGGATCGCCTGGGTCGTATCCTCCCGAACTCGGTCAGCTGCCTTGCTGCTGATGTATGACTGAACCTTCGAATCCTTGCTGCAGTACGAGCCGAAGATCGACGGCTTCAGGAAGGACTTGATGCACTCCGCGATGATCGGCGAGAAGTTGAAGTCGTTGCCCCCGATCGAGAGCGCCACCATGGCGACGCGATGATCCTTGGCGAACTCCTTGAGCATGAGCGCCTGCCCTTTGCGCCCACCCTCACTCGAAAAGTCAATACCGGGCTTGAAATTGCCGGCCTCGTCGACCTTCGTCGAAGTGATCGCTCCACTGCATGCGAGATTGAGTGACGGCGTATCACCGATGTGGATGCCCGCCGACGCCGAACGGTGACACCGGTTGACGCTCTCGCGTCCAGCCCCGTCGAAATACGCACTGGAGCCGAGCGCATCGACATCGGCGGTCGTGAATGACTCATTCCCCGCCCACCGACCGGCTTCCCCCGAGATGAACGAATCCCCGAGCGAGACCACCCAGGGCTCGCCGGTAGGGGACCCGGTCGAGGTCACGCCTTTAGCGGCCAGCCGGCCCTGCGTCTGCACCGATCCGCATCCCGCCAGAATGAGGACGCTGGTGAGCGCGACACCGAGCACAAAGGTCAACCGAGTACGTGCCGTCAGGTTGCTGAAAGAGTTCACGGGAGCAAGCCTTCCTTGCGAGCGAGAGCGTGGAGTTCCAATTTCGTGCGCGGGGCGAGGCCTGCCTGTGCATACTTCTCACGCACGCGATCGAGGTAGTGCTTCACGGTGCACGGTTTGATGCCCATCCGTCGACCGACGGCGTCTTGGGTCATGCCCGATGCGTAGAGCACCAGCGCGCGGCGCTCCTGAGCTGAGAGCTGGACCGAGGTCGACTTGAGCCCGGTGCGGTACATCTCCACGATTGGCGCCCACGATCCACCGTTGATCACGGTCTCCACAGCACGGATGAATTCGTCTCCAGCGCAGTCATTGGCGATGTAGCCGGCGGCACCTGCGATGAGCGCCGCCTCCATGCCCTGCACCGACGGGCGCTCGACGAGGACGACCGAGGGTATGCCGTGCATTGCGAAGGCCGATGCGGCCACCACCTCGGTGATCGGGCCCTCGCAGCGGGTGCCGATGATTGCCGAGTCGCAGCCGGTCGCCATGACGACCTCAAGCGCCGCGTGCAGCGAACCCCCGACGTAGACGAGGCGAGCGGAGGGCAGCCCGGCGTTGATGCGGGCCGCTATGCCCTCCCGCATGAGCGGTTGCGCTTCGACGATGACCAGGCGCGGTCCTTCGGCGCCGGATGGCGCCTGACTCGGCAACAGCGCTTGAACGCTCGACACGGTAATGGTCATCAGTCTCCACCCTGGTCTCTCAGTGAAGGTGACGGTACACCACTGGTGTCACCAATGGTGACTTTCGGGCACAATGGCCCTACCGTGCTCTGGACCGAACGTTCGCTACTCCTTTGAGCGCGGATGCCGCTCGGCATTCTTGTCGAGCGCGCGCTGCCCAGCGGCCGCGATCTCGTCGAGAAGGACCACGAGCCCATGGTCAAAGGCCGCCTCGTTGAGTGCGTCGACCCTGTCGTTGCTGCGGGTGACCTCCTCGAAATCCGGATCGGCGATCAGTCGATGCCTCAGGCGTCGGGAGTCCAGGTGATCGGGGGCGCCGCCGAAGTCGAACACGCACGAGCCGAGGACGAACGTCTCCAGCATCTGATGCCGCACGAGCAAGTCGTATCCGCGCAGGCCGAGCCCGCGAAGGGCATCGACGATCTCCTGCTGGTATGCGTTCGAAGTGTCGCTATCAGCGAGCGACTCCGCCGGCGTCAGGTAGGCCGTGGTCACGGCCGGGTGGGCGTGCAGCGCACTTCGCAATGAGCGCGACAGGACGAGCAGCCGCTCCCGCGGATCCGCTGGCAGCTCGCCAGCTCCGCTGATCGCCTCCTCCAGCACCAATCCGAGCACCGCGCGCAGCACGTCGTTCTTGCTCCGGTAGTGCCGGTAGGTGGCGGTGTGATGCAGGCCTGCCTCAGCGCCTAGGGCGCGAATAGTGAGCGCCTCGACTCCGTTCTCCTCGATGAATGCGAGCGCCGCGCGCGCGATCACTTCTGCGGTGCCTGTCGATCGAGCCATGAACGCCACCGTATCGCGCCCGGCTTCCCGTTGCCACGCGCGACCGGATGGAAACAGAACAAGGGGGGCCCGCGCTATCCCCAGAAGAGTGGGGCCGCTCTCGCGACACCGTGCGCCAGCCCGCGAAGACAATGCTGACCATGATGCACCGTGGTTTCGGAGATCTCTTCGCACCGCTTGACCTGGCATCTTTGCCTCCGAAGAGCCACGACAGGCGAATTCGGGTCGAGGGTTTCGGAGTCCCCCAACCGCCGCGGGCCTTCGACGCGCAATCGGGCCAGGACTCCCGCACTGATCTTCCGCACAGTCCACCCATCACATGCGCATGCGTGTTCTTCAGCGCAGCCAGCATCCGTGTTCCACAGAGCGACTTGAGGCCGGCAGCCATCCGGCGCTCCCCTCACACCGGTGTCGTCACTGCCGTCCCAATGACGAACGCGCCGAACGCCCGGTTGCGCTGAGATGAGACCGGTACTGCAGCACCGCGTAGCCGCGACCGTCATGGCCGCGATCTTCCTGATGACCGGCTGCTCAGCCGACATCGGAGCGACCGGCTCGCGCCAAATCGGCGAACTCATCGTGTCCGATGGCGTCGCGCGCATCACGGTGCCGGCTCTGTGGGTCGGCAAGAGCGCGGATGGCACGCCCGTCGGCGGCGTCGAGCCCGCGCAGATCGAGGTATCGACGACTGGCGAAACACCCGAGTACGAGGTCGATCTCGCCGACCTCGAAGCACGCGGTGCCGGCCCGGGCTGGCAAGCGGCCACGAGCGCCGCAGCAGCGTTCAGCACGCTCTTCGTTGGGGCAGATCCAGCAAAGGTCGACCTCACGTTCACAGTCACCGGGCCCATCGACGGACCTTCGGCGGGCGGGGTCCTCGCAGTCGGCATCATCGCGGCCTTCCGAGGAGACTCGCTGCTGCCGAATCGGACAATGACCGGGACGATCACCGGCGACGGAACGATCGGCCCCGTCGGCGGCATCACCACCAAGATCACCTCTGCGGCCCGTGACGGCTACACCACCGTCGTCATCCCGGCCGCCATGTCAGACGACTGGATCACTGGCAACGGGTACACCCAACTGGCAACGCGCCTTGGCGTCACTGTCATTCCGGTGCGGACGATCGCCGAGGCCTACGGCGCCATGACCGGGCGCGAATCCCCGGCGATCGACCCAGAGAACGTCCAACAGATGGACACGAACGTCGCGGCAGCGACCGCGTCCTCAACTGCCAGCGTGATCGATGCGCTCGATGATGCCTTGCGATCTGCACCGGCAGAACTGCCCGATGCCGCTCGTCTCGCTGCGGCACGTGCTTCCGGCGAGGCACGCGAACAGGTGCGTTCCAATGATCTTGCCTTGGCATATGGCACCGCCGCCTTTGCGCTCGTGCGGCTGAGCCGGGCTTCAGGCGCGGCTGAGGTCGAACGACTCCTTGCAGATCTACCGTTGCCATCCGTCAAGACCATGCTTGCCCGGCGTGCCACGGCAGTGCTCGCGAGAGCCGAGCAAAGCCTGCGCGAGTCGTCCACGGCTCCCGTCAACGGTCTTGAGCAGTCGATCGCGCTGCCGGTCGCACTTGCGTGGGCTGCGTTCCCCGAAGCAATGATGGCCGGGCTACTGGCCGAGCTCCCGCACGCTCGACGGCCGGCGACGCTCGTGGAGATGGGCCGCGTCATTGCCGAGCAGGAAGTCGGCCTGCGCACGCTCCTTCCCGCCGCCCTCGACATCGTGGCAGCTTCACCCTCCCGCAGGGAAATGGATGCAGCATCCGTCGCCGCGCACCTGAGTGCCTATAGCCGCTTCCTGGTGCGTGCGGCAGAGGCGGGCGAGGCATATCTGACCGATGTGCTGGGCACGAAGCTCATGTTCGATGGACGTTTCGCCGACAGTGGCGAGGTGGCCGGCGCACTGGCAGCGCGGGCGCAGGCTATTCGCATCACGCCGTCCGTGCAGCCCTACGCCGACGAAGCGCAGCAAGCGGCACAGGCGATGACGTATTTCTGGTTGGTCAACAGGGCGGTCGCAGGATTGCAGGCCTATGAGCAGCTGCCGGAGCTCATCGAAGGCGACGGGTATGCCGTTACCCAGGAGGCAATGGACACCGCAGTCGACGCTACCTGGTGGTTTGTCGAACTCAATGCGCACGAACTCGCTGCCATCGATGTCGATGCGAGTCCAGCTCTGTGGTCTGCGCGGTGGGCCTTCGCGCAGGCTCGGGCCAATCGGAATTCTCGACTGTCAAGCGAATCGGCGTGGTTCGCACAGGGAGAACTATGGTGCGATGCAGTGCAGACGACGATGCTCGTCTCGGCAGTCAACCCCGCTCGTGTCCGCTCACCCGCATAGCAACTGTCCGCGCGACGACAGATTGCGATGACGACAGATTGCGGCCGATGGGAGCGGACACGGCTCCCACGCCCACCGGGGTCGTCGCCTGCACGGTCACGTAGGCATAGTCCGCTTCGAGTCCCCGAATGGTGCAGGTCGTCACCAGCGCCTTGGCTGTGCAGGTCCCAAGCGTGCTGCCATCGGTCGACTGCGAGGACGCCGTGACGGTCGTGGTCGTGATCGCGTAGCCGCCATCAGTAAGTGGCGCCTGCCAGCGCACGACCAGATCACCAGCCTTGGACGTCATGGACATTTCTCGCGGTGCCGACGGGGCGGAAGCCATCGGCACTGCAGACTGCCGCTCCGTCGGCTTGCTCGTCCGGCCGCCGCCGAGTTCGACGGCATCCACCCAGACTGTCTGATAGTTCGCCAAGTCACCGAGTGTGCAAGTCGGCTGCGCGAGCGATACCAGGGCCGTGCATGTCCCCATTAACCTGCCACCCGATTGCTTCGACCAGGTCCGGAACACATAGCGGGTGCTCGGCTGATCACTGAGCGCGCGCGAAACGAATGCGACGAGCGCGTTCTCCGTCGGCAGAACGACGAGATCCCTTGGCGAACTGAGGGCGGTACCTCCAACGTCGATGCTCGGCGCCTGCGTCGACCCGTAGGCGTTCGTCGCGCTCACCGCCACGCGCAGCGGACCCTTCTCCCCACCGACGGCGATCGAGCAGGCGTGCCGAGAGGCGTCGGTGGGACGCTCGCCAAGGCATGATCCGATGGTTCGCCCGGCCGTATCCGCCACGGTGGCCTGCGAAAACATGATCCGACTGCCACCGTCATCGACGGGCGGCGTCCACGTGACGTGAACCTGCCTGGCGAGCCGGCGGGCAG
>CAFBNE010000079.1_pt1 | contig 16035 bp, 11 predicted proteins | sample 7269181 | NCBI WGS metagenome assembly CAFBNE01 (sample SAMEA6814085, study PRJEB35770) | uncultured Actinomycetes bacterium | biome: Freshwater; feature: Freshwater reservoir; material: water | place: Czech Republic | collected 2017-05-23 | depth 30m m
AAGGCGTCGCGGGCAAGTCGAGGAGCCCCCACCTCCGTCCCGGCCGGGGCTGTGGCATCCACTGGCGTGTTCACGGTGTACGCCGGGGTCGGTATGCAGCCGAAGACCACGACGATTCGCATGCCCGTCGCCGCCGGGCAGCCGCTCATGGCGGACTGGAATGGCGATGGCGTCGACTCCCCCGGACGCTACGACCGCGGCCGATGGTTCTACACCAATGCGGTCGTTGGCTCCCCGGCCTGGCAGTCGAAGGGAACCTGGGGCGGGCAGGCGGGCGAGTTGCCGGTGGTCGGACTCATCGACGCCGATCGTCAGCCGGACATCGGCGTGTTCAAGGATGGTGCCTGGAACTGGCGGCTCTCATCCGATAACACCACGCGAACCGAGGCCTTCGGGGCGGCAGGTGATATCCCGGTGGTCGGCGACTGGGATGGCGATGGCGACGATGACCTCGGGGTGGTCCGGCAGGGCACATGGATGCTGCAGTTCACCGGCGTGAAAAAGCCGCCGAGGGTGAGCAAGGGCGTCGACGTATCGATGAACGACGGGACGAAGATCGCCATCGTCACGATGCCGTTCGGACTGGCGACCGACACGCCGATCGTCGGAGACTGGAACGGCGACGGAACCGACACCCCCGGGGTGGTCCGGGCAGCAACGACCTGGATTCTCAGCGAGGGGGTCAATCGGATTCGAAAGACGGCGACCCTTACCGTTCCGATTCAGGCGGGGCAGGTGCCCCTTGTAGCGAGCCAAGGAACCGGAATCGGACATTGCCCGACAGCGTCACCCGTGGCCGAGGCGAAGGCACTGAAGTGGGCGCGACGGGTGAGTCCACCGGCTCGGCTCACCGGGAGCACGGCGAAAGCCGGATACGCGGAGATCCAGGCCACGGTGCAGGACGGCCTGCGCTACGCCATCACGAATGACCGAACGCTACGCCTGGCGACCCAGTGGAGTGAGCCCTACTTCGATGCGCTGAGCGTCCACAAGACCACGGAGGAGTCGATCCGGCGAAGCGCCAACTCCGCGCAGGCCGCTGCGATCATGCTCACGACCTCGAAGTGGAAGAAGGTCCAGAACATCAGCCGGGCAAACCTCCTCGCCTATGCGAAATGGCAGTTGCGGAGCATCTCCTGCCAGCACGCCTCGATCACCCCCGGTGGCTGGGGACTGCAGTGGCAGTCTGCGCTGTGGGCTGCGACCGCCGGCCAGGCGGGCTGGATGCTCTGGGACGAACTCAGCGGGCAGGAGCGCGCCTATATCGCGTCCATGGTCGCGTCCGAGGCTGATGCCGTCGCGGCCCGCGGCCCGCACTACTACCGGACCCGTGCGGGCGTCGAGATCTCCCCCGGGAACTCGAAGGCCGATGAGGTCTCTTGGGACCTGACGGCCCCGGCCCTTGCACTCGCCATGATGCCGGGTGACAAGCGGGCCGAGACCTGGCGGCGCACAATCGTCGAGTACTCCATCGCGGCGTTCGCGCGCCCGAGTGACCTCACGAACAACCTCGTGGTCAACGGGGTGAAGATCAGCAAGAACCTCCCGGGTACCAATGCCAATGAGGACGGCACGATCACGAACCACGGCATCGTCAACCCGGACTACATCCAAAACGTACTCCACCTGTGGTGGGCCGCGAGCATGCTGCGCAGCGCGAAGGTGCCGGTCCCGGAGTCCTTGTTCCTCAACGCCGACATCGTGTACCGCGCCCTGACGGTCGTGAAATTCCCGTCACCGCCGTATGCGGCCCCCGGCGGGATCGTCTACCAGCCGGGGGGCCAGATCTACTACCCGCAGGGCGTCAAGTGGGGTGCCCGTCGCCCGGCGACATTCACCGGCGTCGACTCGTTCGCCTCGCTTTACTCGGCACCGGATACGCAGGCCGCGAAGTTCCTCGCTGCCCATGCGCGCGATACGCGGGGGATGCAGCAGCGGTGGACCGATGGGCGCATCTACGACAAGGGCGATGTCGAGGAGTCGTATGGGCTCGGACGTGAGGAGTACGCGCTCAGCCAGACCGCACTGGCGTGGTGGGCGGGCGCTGTTCCATCCGGCCCCGGCCTGAAACTCGACCGCTCGAACGTACCGGGAGTAAACCTCAAGACAAGGGGCCCCGCCGGCTAAGTCAGCAGTGCAGCCGTTTGTCCCTACGGGGCAAACGGTGAAAAGGGATCTACCGGGTTGCGGTGAAGGCTTGGCACTGTGCCATCGTCGGGAGCAGGCCGGAAGCCCTCGCCTCGGCGAGGGTCGGCGCGGCGGCGTCCTTCTCCGAGAGAACCGACTCGGTACCCCCCGGCCATGGCAGCCCGAGGGCCGGATCGAGCGGGTGGATGCCGAACTCGCGCCCGGGCGAGTAGGGGGTTGAGCACAGGTACCCCACCGTGGCCGAATCGGAGAGCGCGCAGAAGGCGTGCCCGAGTCCCTCGGCGATGTACAGGCCCCTGCGGCTCTCGTCATCGAGCTCCACTGCGTCCCACTGCCCGAACGTCGGCGACCCGACCCGGATATCGACGACGACGTCGAGGATGCGTCCCGAGAAGCACTGCACGTACTTGGCCTGGCCGGGCGGGACGAGCGCGAAATGCACCCCGCGCACGGTGCCGACCCTCGAGACGGAGATGTTCATCTGCTGCAGGGTGAACTCGTGGCCGATCGCCTCTTCGAGGACCGACTCCTTGAAGGACTCGAGGAATACGCCGCGGTCATCAGGCCGGAGTTTGGGGGTGAATTCCCAGACACCGTCGATGGAAAGCGGACGCGTCTGCACGGGCCGAAGGCTATCAGCGCAGCGCACCGACGGGAGGGATGCGCCCGCCGAGCAAGTACGGTGGGGGTCGTGAAGGTCTCCCTGATGGGCACGCGCGGCGTGCCGGCGCTGCACGGGGGCTTTGAGACTGCCGTCGAGGAAATCGGCAGGCGGCTGGCAGCGCGCGGGTACGAGGTCACGGTCTACTGCCGCAATCCGGGCCAGCGGCGAACCGAATACCTCGGGATGAACCTCGTGAATGCGCCCGCCCTTCGCCATCGCATGACCGAGACCCTGAGCCACACGGCAGTGAGCACGGCCCATGCCATCATCAAGGACCGGCCCGAAGTCGTCCTGCTCCTCAATGCGGGCAATGCGCCCCTGCTCAGGCCACTGCAGCTCGCCGGCATCCCGACGGCCATCCACCTCGACGGCCTGGAGTCCAAGCGCGAGAAGTGGCGCGGTACCGGTGCGAGGTACTACCGCTGGGCGGAGCGGGCGTCGGTCAGGTGGGGCGACGAGGTGATCGCGGATTCGCAGGCGATCGCCGACCATGTGAAGGCCGAGTACGGACGCGACAGCGTCGTCATCCGATACGGGGCGGAGATCATCGACCCCGGCAGCGACCGTCTTGGCGATCTAGCGCTCGAGCAGCAGGGCTACCACCTCATCGTCGCGCGCTTCGAGCCTGAGAACCATGTGCTCGACGCGGTGAGCGCCTATCGGCTGAGCACCGAGGCCCGGTCGCTCGTGGTGGTCGGCAGTGCGCCGTACTCGCACGGCTACATCGAGGCTGTGCGGGCAGCGGCCCAGCAAGACCCGCGAATCGTCTTCCCAGGCGGCATATACGACCAGCAGTTGCTCGACCAGCTGTACGCGAATGCCCGCACCTACATCCACGGCCACAGCGTCGGGGGCACGAATCCCTCGCTGCTTCGGGCGATGGGCGCGGGAGCCCCCGTCCTCGCGTACGACGTCGAGTTCAACCGCGAGGTGACCGACAGTTCAGCGTTCTTCTGGACGGCTGCGCCGGAACTCACGGCGATCTTCGATCGATCGGCTGGCCAGGGCCTTGACGACCGGTTGACGGAGTTCGCGGCCAGCGGCCTGGCCAGGATCGCCGCCGTGTACCAATGGGACTCCGTCACCGATGAGTACGAGTCCTTGATCGAGGGCCTCGCAGCGCGCTCGAGGCGCAAGGCGACGCAGCGATGAGCGCGATTGCCCCGACCTCCGCCGCCCTCATCGTCACGAGCAATTCGGCGCGATGGATCGAGCAGACCCTCGCCAGCATCGCGGGGCAGGAGCACCAGCCCGACGCCATCATCGTCATCGACGACAACTCGACTGACACCACCAGATCCATCGTCCATGCGGTCCTCGGGGGCCGGGCGAGCGTCTACCGGGCGACCTCGCGGGCCGAAGACGTCACCACCCGCATCGCCCACAACTTCCATCAGGGGATCCGCGCCTGCCTGGCATACGACGTCGCCGTCCTCGGCGACCATGACGACCTCTGGTACCCGACCCGCGTCGGCCATCAGGTGCGCCAATTCTCAGCGCACCCGGAGATGACGATGCTCGCATCCGACGGCACCCTCATCAATGCCCGCAATGAGTCACTCGACGGCACGTTGCGCGCCACCTTCCCCGTCCCCGGCGACTGGAATCACGAGCGGCCCGCCGAACAGATGCGATACGCCGTACGGCATTCGATCGCGACTGGCGGGGCGAGCGCCCTGCGCCCGTCAGGCTTCGCCGACCTCACGATCCCCGCAGGATGGCTGCACGACCGCTGGTGGAGCCTCGTCGCAACCGCCCGGCGCGGCATGATGATCGACACCGAACTCGTCATCGACTACCGCGTCATCGAAACCCAGGAGGTCGGCCTCGGACGGGGCCGGCAGGACGACTCCAGGCTCAAGCGGCTGACCTCCGCGGTGACCGCCGGGCCGGAGGTCATGGGCAAGCTGCGTGATCTCCACGGCAGGCTCAGGCCGCTGGCGACCGACGATGCCATCGGCGAATCGCTCTCATGGGCCCGCCTGCTCCAGGCCCTGCGGTAGCCGGCACGGACGCGAACCGCCAGCGGAGACGACGTCCGTCCACCGATGCCTGTACCCTCAAGGATGTCCTGCAGGCCAACGTAAGGTGACGCAATGCTGAATTCAGTCGGCTACATCGATGCTGGCACGGGTTCGTACCTGCTTGCCGCCATCGCGAGCGGCGCTGCAGGCTCCTGGTTCTTCCTCCGCTCGCAGATGGCAAAGCTCCGCGGCCGTGGCAAGAGCGCGGCATCGACCGATCAGGCACCCGAGCCCACCCCGACCGACTCGTAGCCCGCACCACACGTGACAACCCTGCCGACCGCGAGTTTCCGCGACCCCGAGAACGCAGCCTTCCTGCACGAGGGCACCTGGACCCGCATCGCCGGCCCATCCTCCGCCGCTGCCCTGCGCACGCTCCGGAGCTCGGATCTCTATGCGTCGCTGACCGCCGCCGGCTCCCTGGTCGCCTTCGAGGAATTGCCGGACGAGGCCGCCGGGCCGATCATCAGGGCATATGCAGCGAGCTCCGGCCGTACGCCGGCACCTGACTCTGCAGTCTTCTCGGTCGAACCGGTCGACGTCATCACCTACCCGTGGGAATGGCCGAACTCGCTCCTCGAGGCGGCCGCCCTGCTCACCCTCGACCTTCGCCTGAGCCTGCTCGGAATCGGCCTCGACCTCAAGGACGCCTCCGCGTTCAATGTGCAGTTCCGCGGCATGCAGCCCGTCTTCATCGACCTCGGCTCGGTCGAGCGGTGGCGGCCGAACCCTTCCTGGAACGCCTCCCGTCAGTTCATCGAGCACTTCATCAATCCGCTGGCGGTCGGCTCGGGCGAGCGGGTAACTGCCGCGGACGCGTGGGATCTTGGCCGGCACCGTGGCCTTCGCTCTGACTCGGCCCGAGCGCTCCTGCCGAAGAAGGCCCGGCGCAGCCTGTCGCTCCTGCTCCTCCAGGCCACGACAAGACCGGTGGAGAAGAACGCGCCGAGTGAGTCGACCTTCGCCGATACTGCGAACAAGAACCAGGATCTCGCCCGCAATGCGACCCGTTCGCTGACGAAGCGCCTCGCGAAGCAGGTTCGCCGGCTGCACGGCAAGGAGCACGCGACCACGTGGGTCGACTACGGCACTCGTGCCCACTACGAGAGCGATGACCTCACCCGCAAGTCGGCGCTCGCCACCGACTTCATCAAGGCCGATGAGGGTCGCGGCCGCCTCGTCCTCGACGTCGGCGGCAACGACGGGTTCACGGCCGCCCACCTCGCACGCCACGCCGGTGCGCGCGTGATCGTCATGGACGCCGATGCCGGAGCGCTCGACATGCTCCATCAGGGCCTTCCGGCCGATATCGGGGGCAGCGTCACGCCGATCCTCGGCGACATCACCAATCTCACGCCGGCCTCGGGCCTGCTCAACCGTGAGTTTGCCGCCTTCACCGAGCGAGTGCAGCCCTCGGCGGTCATCTGCCAGGCCGTGCTGCACCACGTCGTCATCACGCAGGGCACCCCGATGCAGTTCGCGGTCGATGCCCTCGCTGCGTTCGGTGCCCCCCTCCAGGTCGAATTCGCCGACGAGAACGACGAGAAGTCTCGCATCCTGCTGGGCCAGATCCCCAACTGGAGCGGCGACTACTCGACTGAAACGCTCCTCGGTGCCCTGCGGAATCGCTTCGCCCACGTCGAGGTCATGGGCACGACATCGGCCACCCGCGTGGTCGTCAATGCGTGGGGCCTGCTGGGGCAGCGATGAGCAGGTTCACCGCGCGTCTGGGTGAGCGACGCAACACGAGCGCCTTCGACAGTGCCTCATGGCTGCTGGCCGCGGCCGTGCTCGCCGTGGTGATCCCGGCCAACGAGAAGATCGCCGCCAATGACGTGTTCTTCTCCGCGCACGGGGTCTCCCAGATCGCGTGGGTGGCGGTGCTCGCCGTCGCCCTGGTTGCCCTGTGGCTGCTCCTCGCCGGGGTGCTCACCGTGCTGAAGAAGCGTTTGCAGCCGGCGTCCTACGACATCGCTGCGTCGGCCATCATGTTCGTCGTCGCGTGGTTCCTCGCGGGCAATGTCCTCACCCAGACCCTGTTCACCGGCGTGCCGGCCCTGGGCCCGATCATCGGCCTCGCGGTGGCCGCCGGGGTGACCCTGCTCGCACGTCGGTTCACGATGGGGTCGCCGCTGTTCGTCTTCGCCTCCATCGCGGCCGTGGCACCGCTCGTGCTCTCCGTGTTCGCCGGCAGCGCCGCAGCGGCCGCGACCCCGCTTGCGTTCGCCCCTGACTCGCAGCGGCCCTCGATCATGTGGATCGTCTCGGATGAACTCCAGTATCCGCTCGTCTTCGACCAGGCCGGCAAGATCCGCCCGGAGTTCCCGAATCTGCAGGCATTGCAGGCGGATTCGACGACCTACACCCACGCCTATTCCGCGGCGAACTACACCGACTACGCCGTGCCGTCAATGCTCACCGGCATATCGGACATAGCCGCCGAGGGGCCGGAGCGAATGCAGGAGGTCCGCGCGAACATCGGCATCGTCCCGAGCCTGGCGTCGGAGTACTCCGTAGTCATGGAGTCGCCGATCTACCGCTTCGAGTGCGACACGACCGACTGCGCGAGTGTCGGCTCGGCCAAGGACTCGAATGTGGTGAGCCAGTACCTCGGGTTCGCCGCCGACACCGCCGCGATCGCCGGCCGCACCGCCCTGTCACGTCCGTTCTCCGATGCCTTCCCCTCGCTGGACGGGAAGTGGCGCGACTTCTGGAGCGGCGGCGACGAGTTCGGCGACAACGCCGAGGGCAACTCGGTGAGCAAGGCGATCGCGGGGCTGAGGAGGGCCGAGCAGGCAGCGCCGGGCGCTCCGATCTTCTCCTTCTGGCACACGATCCGCACCCACGCCCCCTGGAATGTCGACCGCGAGGGCAAGGAGATCTACCCCTCGCGGCTGCCCATCGTCGAGGATGCCCACATGGTCGGCAGCAACAAGGCCGGCACCTACTCCACGCCTGAGCTGCAGTCGATCGAGCGCCGCCTCTACGCGAACTCGGCCATCGACTTCGACCGCCAGCTCGGCCAGCTGATCGCGGAACTCAAGGCCACCGGCCGCTATGACAACACGATCATCGTCCTCACGGCCGATCACGGTGCGACCATGACCGTCGAGGCTGACAGGCGGGTCGGCGACACCCTCGAGCAGCGCTGGGCAGAGGTGGCCCATGTGCCGCTCATGGTGAAGGACCCGAATCAGGTCGAGCCCGCGACCGTCGTGGCGCCACGCTCGACCGGCCAGATCGCCCGGACCGTCCTGATTGCGGCCGGCGCAACGGCGCCGCCGGAGCTCGCGCTATCCCCGGACCTGTCCAAGGACCTAGCGCGAGGACCGGTGTTCGCCACCGTCGGCGGCGGCGTCATGACGCCCTGGGTCTACGAGGGCGTCGCCGAGCCCGACCCGTGGCTTCCTGAGGACCTCACGCCTCCCAGCCTCGAGCACCCATTCGCGATCGGCATCGACCAGGCGCTTCTCGGCGGCCCGGTGCCCTCAGGGTGGCAGCAGGCGGAAACGGCTGCTGTTGACGCGATCGAGGGCGCGTCGACGCAGCAACTCGTCGTGGTCGAGCGCCAGCCCGGTGCATGCGACCCGGGCGTCACCACGGGCCTCGTCTCGTCAGGCGGTGTCGTGACCGGCTCGGTGCTCTGGCAGAGCGCCACCTCGAATGCGCCTGATCGCGGGTGGGCGATCGTCCCGAAGTCGGAGACGTACGAGTTCTGGTGCCGGGCGGGCTGACGGCCGTGCCGGGGAGTGCCCGACTCCATCTCCTGCCTGATCTCGCGATCATTCTCGGCATTTCAGTATTCAGCGCCTTCCTCTCAGGGTCTCGTCAATGGGCGGGCTTCAACTCCCCGGACTCGGAGTTCTACGCTTCACTCGCCCTCTTCGGCAGCGATGTGACCGATCGGGCCATCGAGCCGGCCTACACCTGGACCCGCCTCGGCTATATCGCCCCGGTTCGACTGCTCGTCACGGCTGGCGATCCGTGGGTCGGGTTCGCCCTCTGGCGCTTCCTGCTCATCCTCGTCATCGTTGGCTCGACGTACCTGCTCGTGAAGCAGGCGAGCAATCGGGTGCTCGCGATCGGGGTGGCCCTCTTCGCTTCCCTCAACACGATGGTGCTCAGCTACGTGGGCAATCCGTACCTGACCGGGGCGATCATGGCGGCCACGACGCTGTTCCTCGCCCTGGCCGCGTGGTGCAACCTCGGTGAAAGCCGGGCCAGGTGGCTGCCCGGCGCTCTCTCGGGAGTCGTTGCCGGGTGGCTGGTGATGCTCAACCCGTACGCCCTGTTCCTCGCCCTGTCCATGTGGCTCGCGGTACGCGCCGTCGGGCTATTCACCGACCACGAGCAGCGCCTGCGGCGCCTGCTCGTCGATGCAGGGGCGGCCGCGGTCGGATTCGCGGTGAGCATCGCCGGGTTCCTCGCCGCAGGCGCGGTCATCTTCCCTGGACGGTCCTGGCTCGGCACCTACCTTGACTGGAATGGCCGCCTCGACTACGCGAGCTTCATCAGCGACCCGAATATCTGGACCCGCGATGTGACGCTCTTCGTGCCGGCCGCAGCCCTCATAATCAGCCTGATCGCGCTTGCCGCAACGCGCGCCAATCGATGGTCACTGATCGCTTCAGCCATCGCAGGCATGAACATCCTCTTCACCTGGGGCTACCTACTCCTCGTTCCAGGACCATGGCTTGAGGCCCCTCACTACACGGCCAAGCTCTGGCCGGGCGCCCTAGTGTCGATCGGGCTCGCGTTCGCGGCGATTGTCGGGGACAGGAGACTGGGCCCGATCGCCTACCTTCCGATCATCGCGGGGGTGCCGCTCGTGCTGTGGGCCGGCCGATGGGAGGCGCAGGTCACGCTCAATCAGGGGCTGCTCATCACCGGTGGATTCCTGCTCGCTTTCGTGCTGGCCGCCATCGCGGCGCGCGGACCGTCAGATGCCCTCGCTGCGCTCGTTGTCATGGGTGCCCTCGTGCTGATCGCCACCGGGGCTCAGATCTTGCAGAACGGCCGGGGCCAGCTCGGGATCTACGGCCAGTACCCCTTTCGTGCTGCGTACGTCGACTTCAACGGCGAATTGCTCATGCGCGCGAAGGTGAAGGCCGAGGAATGGGTGCTGGAGCACACCGAGCGCACCGACCGAATAGCGATCTGGACGGATCCCGACCGAGCCATGTCAGCGGTTGCCGCCATGCAACTGTGGGGCAAATACAACCTGATCACGGGTAACGGCGAACTCTCGCGGGAAGAGGTTAAGGCGCTCGAAATCCTCAAGCCGACCGCGATCGCGATGTATGCGCCGAAACGGGAGCAGATCGACACCTTCTGGGCCAGCCTGCCGGCCTGGGCGCTGCCCACTACACCCGAATGCACGACGGTGACGTATCTGGGCGTAGGAGAGCCGGAGCCGTCAGTATGCGTAACCCACCTAACCTGGCTCAACTAACCCCAACGAATCCCACCCTCCCCCCTCAGTCATTTCATCCGGAATCCGGCTGAGCTAGCCAAACTTCTGGTCATTCGGGTGGGATTTCGGTCATCTCAACCAGCAGCGCGGACCGGAGTCTGCGCCGACCGCACCCCAGGACCCGCAGACCACAGCTCTGGGCACCGCGGTCGCCTAGGCTGAGCGACGTGTCAGGGGCCGGGTCATGAGCGCCACTCTGCTCGACGTCACAGACCTCATCGAGTTCCTCCAGCGATGCGAATCCGTGTCAGGGGTGCAGCGCGTCATCGCGGAGACGGCACCACTGCTCTTCCGCGGGGCAGGGCACCCTGCCGTCGCCGTCATCCTCGACCGGCCGAGCGGGAGGTTCGTTGCACTGACGGGCGACGAGAGCAAGGCCATGCTGGACGTGCCGAGGAGCGCCACGCCCCCTGATCGCGATGCAATCGCCGCGGTTGCCACCGGAGCCCTGTTGCGAGCCCGCACTGCCGCTCCCATCGACATCACCCCCGACACAGTGCTCGTGTTCCTCGGCGCGGTTTGGATCAACGATGCCCTCATGCTCGCGGCCCGCGATGCGGGTGCTCGAGGCGCCCGACTCGTCTTCCTCCTCTACGACCTCACCCCTGTGCTCGAGACGGGTCATACCGCGGCGGTGAACATGCTCTTCGAGCGCTACCTCGCCCTCGTCGTGCAGGCCGCCTCCGCTGTGCCGGCGATCTCCAAGGCGAGCCGCGACGACTTCGTCCGCTACTGCGAGCAGGCGGGAAGGGCCGCGCCCCCGGGCGAGGTGACGGGCCTGCCGTGCGGCATCGGCCCCGGCCGGTTCGACACCACTTCGACACCCTGGCCTAGGCCATATGCGCTGCTCGTCGGCACGGTCGAGGCGCGCAAGAACCACCTTCTCGCGCTCAAGGGCTGGCAGCGGCTCGTCGAGCGACATGGGCAAGATGCCGTGCCCGACCTCGTCTGCATCGGTCGACTCGGCTGGCACGCTGATGAGTTCCTCCAGCAATACGTTGCGACGCAAGGACTCTCGGGGAAGGTGTCGCTCCTGAGCAACAGCGTCAGCGATGTCGACCTCGCCCGCTTCTACGCCCACGCGGATTTCACGGTGTATCCGAGCAGGTACGAGGGCTGGGGGCTGCCGGTGAGCGAGAGCCTTGCCTTCGGCAAGGTCGCGATCACGGCGAACAATTCGTCGCTCCCGGAGGCGGGGGGCGAGCTCGCGTCCTACTTCACGAGTGACGATGTCGATGATTTCGTCCGTGTCGTCGAGATCGAGGGCCTTGACGTCACTGCGCGCGCGACACGAGAGGCGCGCATCGCCGAGGAGTTCGAGGACCTGACCTGGCAGCACGTCGCCGACTGCATTTCCCATGACATTGCACGCGCTCACGCGCAGGAGGCGAGGAAGCCGGTGTTCGCAGAGGTCGAGCTCGGACGCGAGTACGTCCTGGCGACAGTAGGAGAGGCGCCCGACTCCGGCTACGCCGACCAGTACATGCGTCACCTGCAATCGGAGGGACTCAGCCCGATGCTCCGGCAGCCGCGAGGCACCCGAGACTTCGAGACGGTCGATGCCGCGGTCATCGGCACCTTCGGCTCGCCGCAGGCCTGGGGCAATGAGCTCAGGCCGGGCAGGCGGGCCGATTTCAGGATCATGCGTCCTGTCGACGGCCCCCTCGTGCTCCTCGTCGCGACCCGATCGATGCCGGGGGTCGTGCGTATCGACGCCGTGGGCCCCGGCGGGCCGGTGCACGAGGAGGTCTATCTCGGTTCCGTCATCACCCTCCCGCTCGGCTCGGGCGCAGCGGGCGAGCCGGCGCAGGTGAGCCTCACCGTGACCGATGCCCAGGATTCGGTCGAGGGATTCCTCGGCATCCGCTCGTTCGTGGTCCTGGGCGCAGATGATCTGAAGAGCCAGGTCGTCGCGCTCAAGTCGACAGCCGACGCGTTGCGGCAGGAACTCGACTTCGTCCTCAATACCCGGTCCTGGAAGGTGACTGCGCCGCTGCGCAGGCTCAAGGGCCGAGGAGCGTCCTGATCTGATCGTCGAGTGAAACCGCCCGCTGGGTGGCCTTCACTGCGGGCGGCACTGACGATTGCGCCGCTACCACCGATAGCGTGTAGGTCGCCGACCCAGGGGAGTTTGCGGCATCACCGGGCGAGATCGCTGTGACGAGGCACTCACCGGAGGCGAGGGCGGTGAGGACGGCGCCGTTGACGAAGCAGGCACCCGATGCGCGAAGGAGCACGGTCGTGCCGGATGCACTGGATCCCACGAGGGTCACGGATTGCCCCCGCAAGATCGTGATGGGTAACGCGACCGACCAAGGCACCCCCGATGCGGCCACGACAGTGAGGGCATCCGGGCGTTTGGTTCCCTGGACGAAGACTGACTGGGTGGCCGTTCCGCTGAATCCTGGGTTCTTCCCCGTGTATTCGACGGAGATCGTATGTACCCCGCTTGCGGGCATCGTCACCAACTGAGACCCGACCCCGTCGACAACCGGGGATGAACCGACTGGCGTCGTGCCGTCGATGAGGAAGGCGACGCTTCCGTCGGGGATTCCTTGCCCCAGTATGGCCTGCAGCACTGTGGGTGATCCGGCGTAAAGGGCGACTGGCCACCGCACCGAAACCGTGGCGTTGGCGGTGGTCGTGTTCGGCTCCGAATAGGCGCTCACTGAGGCGAGTTGGCCCCCGGACGAGGGAGTGTAGGTGGCCTTGATCGGGATATCGCCGCTTGAGGTTGGGGTCCAGGGCAGGACGGACGTCGACGTTGCGGTAGCGCCAGCGATGACGCTGGACGTTGATGCGGTGCCCGTCGTGCTCACAAGGGTTGCCGAGGTGATGGTATTGCCGGTGCTTGTCGACAGGGCAAGGGTGCCCATGGGCGGGAGCACGCCGATCGGGGCCACGACGACGCCCAGCAGGTTGTTCGAGACTCCCTGCTGGAGATGGTTCTGGGCGAGTAGAACGGTGTAGGTCGGCATGGAAGCGATGGTGATGGTGGTCGAGCCGGCGGTCATGATGGACCCGAGTCCGCTGATCGTCCAAGTGCCGGCGGCGGTGGGGGTCCATGCGATGGAGCCTTCGCCACCTGCTCCCAGGGTCGCCTGGGTCGTGAATGCCGCTGGGCCCGAGAGGAGGCCGACGGTCACTGTTCGACCGGCCGCGATGGGCGCCGCGATCGTGATGGTCTGGGGCACGCCCACCATGCCGTTCGGGGTCGCGATGTAGCTCGATATGGCCTCTCCTGCACCACCGGAGGCCCCGAGGCCGAAAATGGAAAGCAATGAAAGGGTGACCGCTGCACCGATGAACGGACGTTGCGCGCGGAATCGAGATGTCATCAGGAAAGTCATGTTCGGCTCCTCAACGGGCCAACTGTTGAATACCCCGCACCCAGGCGCGAAGAGTGAGCGAAGACTATGTGAACCGACGGCGGGCCGCCTTGCCGGTAGGCTGACGGCTCCATGGGAGTGAAAGGTGGAGGGACGTGCTGACCGACCTCTACACGCGTCGGGCCCTCATTTTCGCCTTCGCCAATCGCGACTTCGCCACCCGCTACCGATCGAGCATCCTCGGCTGGTCGTGGTCGCTTATCCAGCCGCTCGCGACCCTTATCATCTTCGCGGCGGTCTTCAGCCTCGTCTTCCGCATCAAGGCCCCAGAGCTCGGCAACGGCGAGGGATCGTCCTACGCCGCTTTTCTTTTCACCGGCCTCGTCACCTGGAACCTGTTCTCCGGTCTGCTCACCCTGTCAATGACCCAACTGAAGAGCAGCGGTGAACTGCTGAAAAAGGTGCAGTTCCCGGCATGGGCACCGGTGCTCGGTGCCTCGCTGGTCCAGATGATTCAGGTGCTGCTCGAGTTGGGCGTGCTGGTCATCATGTTCCTGTTCCTGCGCAACATCAGCTGGACCTGGATCCTCGCGCTTCCGATCCTCGTAGGTATGGCCCTCTTCGCCCAGGGCGTTGGCCTTGTTCTGTCGATCATCAACGCGCGGTTCGGCGACGTCATGTACATCGTTGCGGTGGCGCTCGGGGCCCTGTACTTCCTCACCCCGGTGCTCTACCCGATCAGCATGGTGGATGGCCAAAACGAACTGCTGTCATGGGTTGTGAAGCTCAACCCGGTCTCTTGGTACGTCGAGGGTATGCACGACGCGATGTACTCGCTCGTGGCGCCACCGGCACTCGTCGTCATCGGTCTTCTCGTCGGCGGTTTCCTCACCTTCTGGGCTGGCTTCTGGATATTCAACCGCTGGAGCGAAGACATCGGGGAGATGCTGTGACCATCCAGCCGGTCGGCACCAGCCTCGCAGTCGACATCCAGCATGTTGGCAAGCGCTTCAAGCGTCACACTGATCGACGAAACAGCATCAAGGAGCGCCTCGTTCGCGGGCGCGCCCGCAAGCCGGAGGATTTCTGGGCCGTGCGCGACGTCACGCTCCAGATCCCCAAGGGCAGTGTCTACGGGCTCATCGGCCACAACGGCTCCGGCAAGTCGACCCTCCTGAAGATGATCGGCGGCATCTACCGTCCGACGGAAGGTTCGATCACGACCGACGGACGAGTCGCCGCGCTCATCGAACTCGGAGCCGGCTTTCACCCCGACATGACCGGCCGCGAGAACATCAATCTCAATGGCTCGATCCTCGGACTTCCGCGCAAGGACATCCAGGCGGTCACCGAGGAGATCGTCGAGTTCAGCGGGCTCGGTGATTTCATCAATGACCCCGTCAAGCATTACTCGAGCGGCATGTATGTCCGTCTCGGCTTCTCCGTTGCGGTGCATATGAAACCCGACGTTCTCGTCGTCGATGAAGTGCTCGCGGTGGGCGATGAGGAGTTTCAGCGCAAGTGCTTCGACCACCTCTATGCACTTCGGCGCTCGGGTCGCACGATCATCGTCGTGAGCCATGGCCTGGGTCAGCTTGAGGCGCTTTGCGATGAGATCGCCTGGCTTGAGCATGGTGAGCTCCAAACTGCAGGTGCCCCGACCGAGACCATCGCCGCGTATCTCAAGCGGGTCAATTCGGACGAGGCCGCGCGCAATCCGCAGATCGAGGCGGTGCGCGACGATGACGGCGACCCGCGAGCCGGCGACCAGAGCATTCGGGTGCGCAGCGCTCGCATCGTCGATCTCGAGGGCAAGGCCATCGGCCACGCCGAGACCGGCACGACCTTCCAGATCAGCCTCGAGATCACGGCCCGCGAGCCCGTGCTCGGGCCCAACGTTCGCATCGCCCTGCAGCACGAGTCGGGCCCGCTTGTCACCATGGTGAGCAATCACCGGGTCGAGACCGACTTCGGCATCGTCGAGGGCGACCGAACGATCACGGTCGCGCTCACCGACAACCCGCTCCTGCCCGGCCGCTATCGGGTGCATGTCGACGTCTTCGACTTCAGCGGATCCAAGCTGCTCGACTCCTGGAACGACGCCGTCGAGTTCCCGGTGCGCAGTCAGACCGGCGAGATCGGCCAGGGGTTCGTGCAGCTCCCCGTCCAATTCAGCATCACCTAGGCGCGTCCATGCTCACAGAGAAGAACCCGATCATCAAGGCCAAGCGACGCGCCGGCCGGGTGAAACGCTGGGCCAAGCGCAAGCTGTGGGAGCGAAATATCGGCAAGGACTACAAGGCCTGGCTGGCCCTGGCGCCAGAGATCGTCGCCGGGTCGACCGATCACCCGATCACCATCTCGATCCTCGTGCCGGTCTACAACCCCCCGATCGAG
>CAFBNE010000080.1_pt1 | contig 15844 bp, 19 predicted proteins | sample 7269181 | NCBI WGS metagenome assembly CAFBNE01 (sample SAMEA6814085, study PRJEB35770) | uncultured Actinomycetes bacterium | biome: Freshwater; feature: Freshwater reservoir; material: water | place: Czech Republic | collected 2017-05-23 | depth 30m m
ACGTGGAGCGGTCATCGTCATCGGTCGTGGCGGACTGGGAACGGGCCGGGACCGGAGCGGTCATCGACATCGATGCCGCGATGATGCACGCGACCCTCGAGGTCGTCGGGCATGCGCTCTTCGGAAGCGATCTGTCGCATGATGCGGCCGCGCTGGCCGATGCAACGCTCGATGCGCTCGACGTCGTCATCGCGAGGGCGCGCGTCCCGATCGCGCCGCCCGGATGGATCCCGACCCCCGCGAACCGGCGGTTGGCTGCAGCCAACCGCGTGCTCGACGGCGCCGTCCAGCGCATGCTCGCCGAGCGGGTGCGTGCGCGGGTCCGAACCCACGACATGCTCGACATGCTCATGGCGGTCCGGGATCAGGACGGCGTGGGCCTTTCGGACGAGGAGATTCGAAACCAGATGGTGACGTTCATCGTCGCCGGGCATGAGACGGTGGCGAGCGCGCTCACCTGGGCCTGGGCCCTGCTCGCAGCCCATCCGCATGAGCAGGCGGCGCTGCATGCGGAGCTGTCGGAGATCGTCCGTGATTCGCCGCTGACGATCGCCGACTATCCACTTCTGGTGCGCACGCGGGCGGTCTTCGACGAGGCACTGAGGCTCTACCCGCCGGCGTGGCTCATCACCCGCAAGGCCATCGAGGGAGGGGAGCTCGGCGGCCGCGAGGTCCCGGCCGGCTCGCTCGTCATCATGAGCCCGTGGCTCCTCCACCGCCATCCGTCACTTTGGCGCGCTCCGGAGGAGTTCCGCCCGTCACGCTTCATCGACGATGAGATCGACCGCAGTTCGTTCCTCCCGTTCGGTGCCGGCCCGCGCATGTGCATCGGGCGCGACTTCGCCTACGTCGAAGGCGTGCTCCTGCTCGCGCGGCTCGCCTCGCGTTTCGAGGTCGGCTACCCAGGCGGCGCGGGAGTGCCCGCCACCGACCCGCTCGTGACCATCAGGCCGGCCGGCGGACTCAGGCTTCGGATCACCCTCCGCGCGTGATGTAGTCCAGGAGGGCGGCGCGCTCTCCCTCGAGCTCGCCGAGCCGCGACTTGACGACGTCGCCGATGCTCACGATGCCGATGAGGTCACCGGTGTCGCCAGTGATCGGGACATGCCGGATGCGTCGTTCCGTCATGAGGTGCATGAGCTCGTCGATGCTCGCGGTCGGCGGCGCGCAGTGCACCTGGGCAGTCATGATCGACGCGACGGGGGCGTCGAGCACCGCACCGCCGTGATTGAGGGCGCGGACGACGTCGCGCTCCGACACGATGCCAGCGATGGTCGATCCGTCTGGGGAGACGACAAGGGCGCCGACCGAGTGCTCGGCGAGCATCGCGACGAGCCCGGCGATGCTCGCCTCGGGGTGGATGGTGATGACGGTGCTTCCCTTGGTGCTGAGGATGGTCGTGAGCTGCACGGTGGGCCTCCCTAGCTGATTCGTCTCACCAGTGTGGACCTGTGCGGACCGATTGTCAGCCGCTAGCCTGCGCTCATCGTGCCTATCGGTCGCTTCGCAGCAGGTTCAGGACCGACTCGTGGAGGACTCCATTGGTCGTGACCGCGCAGCCGCCCTCGAGCGCCGGGCGTCCGTCGAATGCCGTGATGCGGCCGCCTGCCTCGGTGACGATCGGGATAATCGCTGCGATGTCCCATGCCCCGAGCTCGGGTTCGGCCGCGACATCGACCGCGCCCTCGGCGACCAGGATGTGCGACCAGAAGTCGCCGTAGGCGCGCTGCCGCCAGGTTGCATCGAGCAGGGACTTCAGTCCGGTCTTGGTGATGGCGCTCCAGCCGACGGCATCGGAGTAGGAAAGGGATGCATCGTCGAGTGACCGCACGAGGCTCACCTGCAGGCGCACGGGCTCGCGATCGAGCATCCGGCCCCACGCCCCGGTGCCGCTGGCCGCCCACCAGCGCCGCGCGAGCGCCGGGGCCGAGACAACGCCCACCACGACTGCCCCGTCGACGACGAGCGCGATGAGGGTTGCCCATACCGGGACCCCCCGCACGTAGTTCTTCGTGCCGTCGATCGGATCGACGATCCACCGGCGGGTGGCGGATCCGTCAGAGGTCCCGAACTCCTCGCCGAGCACGCTGTCGTCGGGCCGATGCTCGGCGAGCATCGCGCGAAGGGCGAGCTCTGTCGCCTTGTCGGCCTCGGTGACCGGCGTGAGGTCGGGCTTCGTCTCGACCTTGAGGTCGAGTGCGCCGAAGCGATCCATCGTGATGAGGTCGGCGGCGTCGGCCATCGCCAGCGCAAGCTCGAGATCAGGGCCAAGCCCAAGGGGGAAGGAAGCATCAGGCGCATGGGTCACGGGTGAAACCTATCCAGCGTTCCGGGCCGCGCCGAGGGCTGCCTAGGGTGATGCCATGCCCCTCGTGACCGAGTCGACCCTGTTCGACACTGTCTTCGGGCTGCCGCTCCACCCGCTTGCCGTGCACGCTGCCGTCGTCCTCGTCCCGCTTGCCGCGCTTGGAGCGGTCATCATGGCCGTATCGCCAAGGCTGGCCCGCCGCTACGGCGGCCTCATTGTCGTGGCCGGCGTGGCATCCTTCGTCGCGTCGTTTATAGCGAAGGAGGCCGGCGAGTCGCTCGCGAGCAGGCTCGGGGTGACGGCGCAGCACGCCCAGCTCGGTGATGTAGTCCCGATCTTCGCACTGCTCCTCGCACTCGGGCTCATCGGGTTCTGGCTCGTCGACCGCGGGATCCCCGGCAATCGGTCAAGGCCCTGGTGGCTGCGGGTCGCTGCCGTGGCCCTCATCGTGATCGCGGTCCTCGCGACGGTGTGGACGGTTCGAGCCGGTCACTCCGGTGCCGAATCGGTGTGGCAGGGCCTGGCCGGCAAGTAGGGCGGCCTCCCGGGAGCTCAGCGGTCAGTCGGACCATTCGGTGGTCGAGCTTCGGCCCGCGAGCAGCCGGCGCATCGACGCGAGCCGTTCCCTCACCCCGGGCTCCTGCCCATCGGCCCAGGTGGTCAGCGCGCAGTCGGGCTCATCGTGCGAGCAGGCACGCGGGCAGTGCTCGGTGCCGCCAGCGAGGTCAGGGAAGGCGGAGATGACCCGGCCGAGGTCGACGTGGGCAAGGCCGAATGAGCGGATCCCGGGGGTGTCGATGATCCAGCCGCCGCCGGGCAGCGGGATGGCGCGCACGTTCGTCGAGGTATGCCGGCCCTTGCCGGTGACGACATTTACCCGGCCGGTGCTGCGATCGGTCCCGGGGACGAGGTTGTTCACGAGGGTGGACTTGCCGACCCCCGAGTGCCCGACGACGACGGTCACCTCGTCGGCCAGTGCCTGCTGCAGTGCGAGGGGCGGCTGTCGATCGCTCACCTCGAACATCTCGAAATCGAGCGGTGCGTACATTCGTCGCAGCTCGTCAGGCGTGACGAGGTCGGTCTTCGTCACGATGAGAAGCGGACGGACGCCGGCGTCGTACGCGGCGACGAGCGCGCGGTCGATGAGCCCGAACGAGGGGGCCGGATTGGTGGTTGCGGTGACGATCGCCAGTTGCGTGGCGTTCGCGACGATGACGCGCTCGACCGGATCGGTGTCGTCGGCGGTGCGCCGCAGGGTCGATACCCGCTCATGCCGCCGCACGACCCGCGCCTGATTGTCGATGTCGCCCGAGAGATCGCCGACGAGGTCGACGTCATCGCCGACGACGATCCCCTTGCGTCCGAGCTCGCGAGCCTTCACCGCATAGATCACTCGCGGGCTGGAGCCAGGATCCGGCGATGGGATCGCGACGGTGAATCGGCCTCGGTCAACGGCGATGACGGTGCCTGCCAGGGCCTGCTCATGCGCGGGCCGGTCCTTGGAGCGAGGTCGCGAGCCACCACGGGTCGGCCGGACGCGGACATCGTCCTCGTCCATTCGATCGTGGCGACGGCTCATGAGGGATCGCGGGGAAGGAGGAGCGCATGCCAGCGATCGGCGAATCCGGGCAGGGTCTTCGCGGTCGTCTCGATGTTCTCGACGGCGATCCCGTGCACGCGCAGGCCGATGATCGCCGCGGCGGTCGCCATTCGATGGTCGTGATAGGTGGAGAACCTGCCGCCATGGAGCCGAGATGGCCGGATCCTCAGCCCGTCGGCGGTCTCGACGGCATCCCCGCCGAGGTGGTTGATCTCGTGCACGAGCGCCTTGAGCCGATCGGTCTCGTGGCCGCGCAGGTGGGCAATGCCGTGCAGGTGGCTCGGGCTCGTTGCGAGCGCGGCGAGTGCGGCGATCGACGGGGTGAGCTCGCCCACCTCGTGCAGGTCGGCGTCGATGCCGTGGATCTCGCCGTGCATCGTGGCGGTGAGCCCGTGGGAATCGTGGGTGACGACGGCGCCCATCTGCTGGAGGAGGTCGCGCAGCCAGTCGCCAGGCTGGGTCGTGGTCGTCGGCCAGTCGGCGACCGTGACGGAGCCCTTCGTCACGAGCGCGGCGGCGAGGAATGGCGCGGCGTTCGAGAGGTCGGGCTCGATCGTGCAGTCGTGGGCGAGCACCCGCTGAGGGGCGACATGCCAGGCATTCGGCTCGGGGATCGAGACCTCGACCCCGTGATCGGCGAGCATTGCGATCGTCATGTCGATGTGCGGCTGACTCGGGACCGATGCGCCAGTGTGACGGATCGTGAGGCCCTGTTCGAAGCGCCCGCCGGAGAGCAGGAGCGCCGAGACGAACTGGCTCGAACCGGAGGCGTCGATTGACACCTCGCCGCCGGCGACCTGGCCCGTGCCGCGGACGGTGAACGGGAGGGTGTCGCCCCCATCGACGGCCACGCCGAGTGCCCGCAGGGCGCCGGTTATGGTCGACATGGGCCTGGTCCGGGCGCCCTCGTCGCCGTCGAAGCGCACATCGGCGTCGACGAGCGCGGCGACGGCCGGCACGAATCGCATGACGGTTCCGGCGAGGCCGGCGTCGATGCCGACAGCGGGCCGCCTGCCGGCCCCCGCCGCGGGTGGGGCCGGTATGCAGGCGATGTCGATGTTGCCGACCGGGCTCGGGGTCGACACGGTGAATGCTGCGCCGAGGGCCTCGAGCGCCGTGATCATCAGCCGGGTGTCGCGTGCGTCGAGGGCCTCGTGGATGTGGCTCGGGCCGTCGGCAAGCGCGGCGAGGACAAGGGCGCGGTTCGTGGCGGACTTGGAGCCGGGGACGCGGACGTGGGCCCGGACCGGGCCGGTTGCGGTCGGCGCGGGCCAGAAATCGTGACTCGTCATCAGTGCCAGCGTAATCCCTGCGGGCAGGGTAAACGAATCCCAAGCCTCCGGCCCGCCATTCATTCAGCTGGCCCGCATTCCGGGCGAGATGCGCAGGAGGGGGAATAGCCTTCTGGGATGGCCGATGCGTCGAATGTGGGAGACCTGCTCCCCGAGGGCGGCCTGGCCGAGGTGCTGCAGCAGCGCCACGGCGGCCTCGGCTCGCCGATGCTCGTCGTCCGCCTCGCGATCGCGGTCACCGTCTCGTGGCTCATCGCCCTCGCGGTCTCGCAGAGCGCCCTTGGCATCTTCGCACCCATCACGACCCTCCTCGTCGTGCAGAGCTCTCCGTGGAGCACTCTGGGGCTGTCGCTCCAGCGGATTCTCGGCACCGGGATCGGCGTGCTCGCGGCCTCGCTGTGGGTCAACCTCGTCGGCCTCACCTGGTGGTCGTTCTTCATCGCCGTGCTCGCCGCGCTGCTCGTCGCCCGTCTCATCCCCTGGTCCGTCGCGGGGCAGATCCAGATCCCGATCGCCGTGGTCTTCGTCCTCGCGCTCGGTGCGGGGTCGATGGGCCAGGACTTGTGGCGTGTGCTTGATGTCGTCATCGGCGGCCTCATCGGCCTCCTCGCCGTCTACGTCTACCCGCCGCGTCCGCGCCCTGAGGCCTTCGAACGGGCCTTGGAGGCCTACCGCGATGCGATCGTCACGGTGCTTCGGCGCATCGGGGAGGAGAGCGGTGGTCATGCGTCGGTGCTTCCCCAGGGCGTGAACCACGAGTACGTCCCAGGTAGCCGGGCGCTGAGGCTGGTGGCGGAGGACGCCAGGCAGTCGCTCACGAAGCTCGCGGAGAGTGCCCGGTGGAATCCGCGCGGACGTTCGGTCCTGCCACGGCTGCAGTCCGACGCGCGGCGGTTGCGCCGGCTCGGCGGCATGACGGTGCAGATCCGCGGTGTCTCGGGCGCGGCCGATCTCCTCTTTGACCGTGCCGAGCCTTCGCGCCTGAATGCGGCAGAGTTCCGAAGGGTCGTCGCGTCGCTCGTCGATCTTGCCGGGGCAGCGCTCGGGGAGCAGGGCGGCCGGGTCGCGCCGCGTGCACCGGAGGTCGTGCAAGCGATGAGCGATGAGCTCGCCGCGGCCATCAGGGACTCGGCGGACTCCCTCGTGCAGGAGGGGAGGGGGCCGGGCGGGTCGCTGGAGTCGGTCTCGGCCCTCGGCCGACTTGATCACGTACGGCGGCAGCTGACGGTGTTCGCGCTCGCGGGTGAGAATGGCGGCGGCGACGGCGATGAGGACACCGACGACGACGTGTCGCCGGTCCGGGCTGGGGACGAGGAGTAGGCGTGTGCGGTCGATATGCAGCGGCGAAGGACCCCGCGGCCCTGGCAGAGGAGTTCGGGGTTGCCGCGCCCCCTGAGGAGATCCTCGGGCCCGACTACAACGTCGCGCCCACGAAGCGGGTGTACGTCGTGGTCGACAGGGATCGGGATAAGTCCCCTGAGCGGGCGCTCGTCGTGGCTAGGTGGGGCCTCATCCCCTCCTGGGCGAAGGATCCGTCGATCGGCTCGAGGCTGATCAATGCGCGGGCGGAGACGGTTGCCGAGAAGCCGGCCTTCCGGCGCGCCTTCGCCAAGCGGCGCTGCCTCGTCCCGGCCGACGGCTACTACGAGTGGTACGTGCCCGCCTCGCTGGGGGCAAAGGACGCGCCGGTCGGCAAGGCGGGCAAGTCGATCAAGCAGCCGTTCTTCATCCACCCGGCAGACGGGTCATCCCTCGCGATGGCCGGGCTCTATGAGTGGTGGCGCGATCCCAGCCGGGATGAGGCCGACCCGCTTGCCTGGCGGCTGACCTGCACCATCCTCACGACCGATGCGGCCGACGAGGTTGGGCGCATTCACGACCGAATGCCCATGACCATCGCCCGCGAGGACTGGGCTGCCTGGCTCGATCCGGCGACGGGGGCGCAGGCTTCAGAGCTCCTCCGGCCGGCAGGCGGGCCGGGCCTGGAGGCCTACCCGGTGTCGGTCGCGGTGAACAGCGTCCGGAACAACTCGCCGGAACTCATCATCCCGCTGGCAGCGGAGGACGTGATTCCCGGAGCAGGCCATTGACCGGGGAATGCCGGTCGAGGGCGTGGCGTTGGCGCGATTGTGGTGGACAACGTGCGATTGAGCCTTGCGTCCGGCGCCTCAACAGGCGTAGCGCCACTGGACTTCGATGGCGTGGCGGTACCGGGGCTAGGCTCTGACCTGATGACGAAGACTGAGACGGCGCAGGAGCGAGCCGAACGCTTCGAGCGAGACGCGATGCCATTCATGGACCAGTTGTACGGCGCGGCCATGAGGATGACGAAGAACCCGACGGATGCCGAGGATCTGGTCCAGGAGACCTACCTCAAGGCCTTCGGTGCCTTCACCTCGTTCACCGAGGGCACGAACCTGAAGGCCTGGCTGTTCCGGATCCTCACGAATACGTACATCAACATCTATCGCAAGAAGCAGCGCCAGCCCTACCAGACTCCCACCGACGAACTCACCGATGGCCAGCTCCACGAGGCCGAGTCCCACACCCCGCGTGGCCTGCGATCCGCCGAGACCGAGGCGCTCGATCGGCTGGCGGACAGTGATGTCGTCGAGGCCCTCGCGGCAATTCCCGAGGACTTCCGCCTCGCGGTGTACCTCGCCGATGTCGAGGGCTTCGCCTACAAGGAGATCGCCGAGATCATGGGCACCCCCGTCGGCACGGTCATGTCGCGGCTCCACCGCGGGCGCAAGCTCCTGCGCGAGAGCCTTACCGACTACGCCATCGAGCGCGGGTTTCTCGCGGCACCGCCGAACGATGCCGAGGCGATGACGAGTGGGTCAGATGATTCCGACGGGAGGGACCTCCGATGAGCTGCGGCAATCCCCACGCGACACCGTGCACCGAGGTGCTCTCGCTCCTGTACGTCTACATCGACGATGAGATCGACGAGGTGCACCGCATCGAGGTCATGACCCATCTAGGCGAGTGCCCGCCGTGCGTCGATCACTTCTCCGTCGAGCGACGGCTCAAGGCCCGGGTGCGAGATGCCTGCCTGGCCGAGCAGGTCCCCGAGCAGGTGCGTTCGAGGATCATCGCGCAGATCCAGCAGGTCTCGATCACCTACCGCTACGAGTAGTCCACGCCCCGCGTGGAAGAATGCGGGCTCATCGAGCATCGGAGTTCCAAATGGCCCAGACGATCCGCGCTGAGATGGTTGCCTCCGTCCATTCCGTCCTCATGGCCGAGGGCGATGCCGTGGTCATCGGCGACACGCTCGCCATCCTCGAGTCGATGAAGATGGAGATTCCCGTGCTCGCCGAGGAGGACGGCACCATCACCGAGATCAGCGTGGCGGTCGGCGACGTCGTACGCGAGGGCGACATCATCGCCATCATCATCTAGCCGGGGGTTTCGGACCGTTCGCCGCCGGCAGCGATGCCTGCGAGCCTAGGATCAGGATGTGGCGATCCTGACGAAGCTGGCGTCGGAGCGAACCGACCTCACCGAGGCTGACCGCAATCGCCTTCTCGCGGTGACGAGCGAATGGGCGCTCGTCGCTGACCTCGCGATGAGCGATCTCGTCCTGTGGCTGCAGACCTGGAACGAGGGCGGACTCGTTGCCGGGGCCCTTGTCCGGCCGACTACCGCGCCGACGAATGTCCCTGACGACATCGTCGCAACCTTTGCCCCTCGGGGGAGGTTCCCCGATCTTGACGCGGCGATGGCATTCGGCCGCCACTACGGGAACGCGTACCCGATTCACTTCGAGGGCCGGGTCATCGGAGTGGTGGCGCGCCACTCATCCGCGCAGCCGAGGGTTGCGGGCCAGCTCGAGCAGATCTACGTCGGCACTGCCGACGACCTCCTCGCGATGCTCGTCGAGGGAGTGTTCCCGGCTGAGTCGATGATCGACGAGGCAACTGACTCCCCGCGCGTGGGCGATGGGCTGATCCGCGTCGACAGCGCGGGCCTGGTGTCCTATGCGAGCCCGAACGGAGTGAGCGCGCTGAGGCGACTGGGCGTCGTCACCGACATCGTGGGGACTGACATCCACGCGCTCATCGCCAGGCTGTCCCACCGCCCGGGCCAGATGGACGAGGCCCTGTCCCTCATCACGAGCCGCCGGGCGGCGGGCCGCACTGATCTCGATAACGGCGCTGCCACGGTGCTCGTCCACGGCATCCCCCTGCGCCGGGGGGGCGTGGATGTCGGCGGCCTGCTCCTCCTGCGCGACGTGACCGAGATCAGGCGTCGTGAGCGTGCGCTCATGTCGAAGGACGCGACCATTCGAGAGATCCACCATCGAGTGAAGAACAATCTCCAGACGGTGGCGGCCCTCCTGCGGCTTCAGGGCCGACGGGCGGTGAGCGACGAGACACGTGAGGCGCTTGCCGAGGCCCAACTGAGGGTCGCGGCCATCGCAGTCGTGCACGACGCCCTCTCGCAGCACACGAGCGACGTCGTGGAATTCGACGAGATCCTCGACCGAATCATCGGCCTCGTGCGCGATCTGGGCCCGGCCTACGCCGGTGGTGATCCGCCGCCACGCATCGTGCGTTCGGGGGGCAGCGTGGCGTTGCCGAGCGGCATTGCCACCCCGTTGGCGATGTGCGTCGCCGAGTTGCTCCACAATGCCGTCGAGCACGCCCATGCGACCGAGATCAACCTCATGGTCGAGCATGCAGCCGACCGGCTTAGCGTTACCCTCGCCGACAACGGGCTAGGCATCCCGCTCGACCTTGACGTCGCGAATGCCGGCCTGGGCCTGCAGATTGTGGAATCCCTCATGACGGGGGACCTGAGGGGCGATATGCAACTGCGGCGTGGCGATGCCGGCGGTACTCACGCGAGGCTGACCCTGCCGCTGTCGACAGCGTGAAGATGCGGGGCTAGGCGTTGCTGCGTGCCCTTAGCCGGGCATTGCGACGCTTCAGGGCCCGTCGCTCATCCTCGCTCAGACCACCCCAGACTCCGGCGTCTTGACCAGATTCCAGAGCCCAGCGCAGGCATTCATCAACCACGCTGCAGCGACGGCAGACAGCCTTCGCCTCTTCGATCTGAACCAGGGCGGGGCCGGTGTTGCCGATCGGAAAGAACAGCTCCGGATCCTCGTCACGGCAGGCCGCCTCATGGCGCCAGTCCATGCGTCTCAACTCCATCGGGGAACGCACCGCAGGTCTTGCGGTGCTCGTGATTGCTTTCACGAAGCCGATTCATCAAGTGCGCAAAGCCTGGGATCGCCACGCGTTGCACGGAGGAAGTGAATCGGCCCGGAAAGCAACGGACATGTATAGAGTCGCAGACGTTTGCCCCTGCCACAAGGGCAAACCGGAATTTACGGTGAATCTTACTGTCGGATAGATCACAACTTGATCACGACCGGTGCCCGATCGGCCCCTCGGATCGCCCGTTGAGCCCGGCGAGGCTAGGCGAATACCTCCAGGGCATCGGGCACCGACTCGAATAGGACCTCGGAGAACACTCCGATGCTCTCGCCGTCAATCTGCAGGCTGGTCGGAACCGTCATCGTGACCGCAAACGCATCGACGTCGTGCCAGACCACGATGGAGTTCCGGGTGGACCCCGCCTTCGCGTGCATGATCATCCGCCGGGCGGCGCGCAGCGTGCTCGGGGTATCCAGGCTGCGAAGCGCGAACATGTCAAGGCCGGTGTCGAAGGACGCGTCGGGGCACGGCTGGATGGGCCAGTTGCCGAAGTAGGTCCAGGGGCTGGTGTTCTGGACGATCACGTGGAACACGCCTTCGACGGGGAGGTGGCCGCGGCGACTGAGCGACAGGCGGGGATGGCGTCGATCGGTGGTCCAGAAGATCTGCCGGATGACCGTTCCGAGATACCGGACGGGGGTCGCTGCGTGGCCCGCCCTGCGCTGCCGCTCCATGGCCTCGATGACCTCGGCGTCGAGGCCGATCCCGGCATTCGCGATGAACCAGCGGTCGGCCGCGCGTCCGAGGCCGATGCGTCGGGTGTGACCCCGGCGAACTGCGTCGAGCAGGTGGCCGGTGGCCTCGACGGGGTCGGCGGGCAGGCCGAGGGCGCGGGCGAACACATTTCCGCTGCCCCCGGGGACGGTCGCGAGGCGGGGAAGCCCCTCGCGAACGCCGTCGGCGAGCAGGCCGTTGACCACCTCATGGATGATCCCGTCTCCACCGAGCGTCACGACGATGTCGAGGCCCTCGCGCCGCGCTCGCTCGCCGATCTCGATTCCGTGCCCCTTGTGGGTCGTTACGGTGACCTCAAGGTCGAGCTCGCGCGAGAGTGCCTGAACGAGGACATCGGTCACCCGGGGTGAGGTTGTGGTCGCGCGAGGGTTCACGACGAGCAATCCGCGCATCCCGCCACCCTAGTTGCGCCCCGGCTCGCGATGCAGGCTGAGGTCCGGCCCAATCCTGGGGCCACGCCATAGAGTTGCGCGCGTGGCACGCCTGATCCCGGAACGTCCCTTCATCGCACTCGGCCTCATCGCAGGAATCGAGGGGATCGGACTGCTTGCCTATGCGGCCTTCGACGCCATAGAAGGCATCAGGATCGGCGCAACCGGGCCGGCGTCAGTCTCGAGCGTGCCGGCGCTCATCCTGCAGATCGCGATCCTGGCCGCCTTCGGCGCTGGCCTCGTGCTCGTCGGGACCGGCTGGATGCGGGCGCGGCGCTGGGCACGGGCCCCATTCCTGCTGGCCCAGTTGATCGCCTTGGTGATCGGCGCCCCCTTGGCGTCGGCGGCCGGCGGGGTGGAGCGGACGGCGGGCATCGTCATCATCCTGCTCGCGGCCATCGGTATCGTCCTCGTCTTCACCCCGGCCGTGACCCGCTCACTCGCCGAGCACTTCGACTGAGCCCGCCGCGTCCATTCGCATCTGCTGCGCGGCGTGGAGACGCATTCTGTCCATCGACGCGCTGAAGAGCCGAGACACGTGCACCTGGGAGATGCCGAGCTCCGCGGCGATCTGGGACTGGCCGAGCTCGTCGTAGACCTTCGCGACGACGATGCGGCGCTCGCGCTCAGGAAGGATGTCGAGCAGCGAATCGACCATCATCCGGTTCTCGACGTCCTCGAAGGAAGCATCGGCGAGGCCCATGGTCTCGGCAAGGGTGCGCCCCTCGGCATCGACGGGGGTGTCGATGGATGCCGCGCCGCGCGCGGTCGCGGCCTCGAGTGCCGAGAGGATCTCCTCCGGCGGGACGTCGAGGTGGGCGCTGAGCTCGGCCACAGTCGGGGAACGCCCGAGTTGAGCCGACAGGACGCTCCTCGCGCGGTTGACCGAGGACGTGAGATCGCGAAGCCGACGTGGCACGTGCACCGCCCACGAGTCGTCGCGGAAGAACTTTCGCATCTCGCCGATGATCTGCGGGGTGGCGAAGGTGCTGAACTCGTAGCCCCGATCGAGGTCGAAACGGTCGACTGCGTTGATGAGGCCGACGATGCCGACCTGCACGACATCGTCGCCCGATGATCCGTGCGCCCCGTATCTCTGCGCGAGATGGTGCACGAGTCCGAGATGCATCGTGACGAGCTCGTCGCGTACTTCACGAAGCTCCGACTGCAGGTTCGAATCTGCCGCCTCGTCCTGCCGGCCTTCGCCGTCGCGAAGCCGCGCAAACGCGGCGAACAGCTCGCGCTCGCGGTCACGCTGCTCCGGTGTCCAGCGTGATGTCCGACCGCTCATGCCCCGGCTGGCTGCAGACCGCGCATGAGCAGGGTGAGGGTGACGAGTCCGGCGAGCTCCTCGGCGCGAACCTCGTCGACGAGGGCCCGCATGACGATCCAGCCGAATCCCTCCGGATCCGGGAGTGGAGCATTCAGCGCATTCGAGGTAACGACCATGGTGAGCTCGGTACCCGAGATGATGAACGAGCAGGTGATGGTCTCGTCGCCGCCGGTGATGAGATGGGAGACCGCCTCGTCGATGGCGAGGCGGGCATCCTCGACCTGATCGATCGTGAAGTCGAGGCGGGCGGCGAGCGTTGCCGCCGCCGTGCGCGCGAGCGCCACGTTCGATGCGTGCGCCGGGAAGCTCAGGGTGATGGGCTCGAGCATGGGTGACCTCCTTCGCGGGTGCTCTCAGCCTATCGCCGGGCGCGCCGGGAAGGCCCGAAGCCGCTCCGGGCATACGGTGAGCCGATGCGGGTGATCATCATTGGTGCAGGGTTTGCGGGACTGAGCGCGGCCACCTCGCTCGCCGATGCGGGAGTTGACGTGACGGTGCTCGAGGCGCGTGACCGCGTCGGCGGGCGTGTCTGGTCCCAGGAGCTCGTGCCCGGCGACCCGGGAACGGTGATCGAGCGCGGAGCCGAGTTCGTTCTCGATGGCTATGAGCAACTGACCGGCTGGGTGGCAAGGCTCGGCCTGGAGCTCGCAAACACGACGATGAGCTACTACGTTCGCGAGCCTCGGGGCGGTGAGCCGGTGACGGTCGGCGAGGTCGTCATCGCTGCAGCGGTCCTTGCCAAGGCAGCCGAGGCGGCGCCGAGCTGCGTATCAGTGGCAGGCATCGCCCAGGAGGTGCTCGCGGCCTCGCCGGGGTCCGCCGGCAGGGTCAGCCCAGCGGCAGTCGGGGCCATTCTCACGAGAATCTCGATCAGCTGGGCTTCGGAGGTGACCGAGCTCTCGTGCAGGGCCCTCCAGGGACCGGCGTCCGCTTTCGAGCCGAATCCCACGTATCGCGTCGCCGGCGGAAACCAGGGGATCGCCCAGGCGATGGCCGCCCAGCTCGGCGATCGGGTCCGACTCGGCTGCCCGGTCCGCCGGCTCACCCACGACGAGGGGTCGGCGACCGCCTGGACCGATGAGGGGGCCGAGCTGGCCGACGTGGTCATCGTCACGGTGCCGCTGGCCTGCTCGAGTGCCTTGCCGGTGGAGCCGGCGCTCCCTGCGTGGAAGCACGAGGCGTGGTCGCGCACCGGACTCGGTCAGGCGGCCAAGTTGCACGTCATGCTGGCGGAGCCGGCGCCTGCGTCAGCAGTCCTGTCGGTCCCGGACGGCTACTGGACCTGGGTGGCGACCGATGCGTCGGGCTCGCCCCAGCCGATCGCCCACTGCTTCGCCGGATCGACGCCAGCGCTGGATCGCCTCGGGGTGAGGGGCGGGCCGGGAGGCTGGCTCGCGCGCCTCGCCGGCCTGAGACCTGAGCTCTCGTTCGATGCGGATCGGGCACTGCTCACCACCTGGGCGGACGATCCTTGGGCCGGCATGGCCTACTCGGCGGAACGCTCGGTCAGCCGCGAGGACGACCCGGACCTGATGGCCGCGCCGGTCGGCCGGTTGCACTTCGCCGGGGAGCACACGGCCGGACCGTGGTCAGGGCTCATGGAGGGGGCGCTGCGTTCGGGGGAACGGGTGGCTCAGGAAGTGCTGGTCACGTGGGGCCCGCGAGGGCCGCAAGGTCGATGAGGGCCTGCCCGCTTACCCGCTGAACCGTCCATTCGTCCATCGGCACCGCCCCGATCGACGCATAGACTCCCAAGGCGTCCTCATTCCAGTCGAGGACCCACCATTCGAAGCGTCCGTAGCCCTCGTCGACGCAGACCTTCGCCAAGGTGGCGAGCAGGCCCTTGCCGAAGCCACGGCCGCGGAACGCCGGGCGGATGAACAGGTCCTCGAGGTAGAGGCCATGGACACCGAGCCAAGTGGAGAAGTTGAGGAAATAGATGGCGAAGCCGGCGAGGGTGCCGGCCTCGGGGTCGTCGTCGACGACGAAGGCATGGACGGCGGGAGCGGGCCCGAAGAGCGCCGCGTGGAATTGCTCGGGGGTGGCTACCGCCTGGTCCGCGAGCCGTTCGTACTCGGCGAGCTCGCGAACCATGGCAAGGATCTCACCGACGTCACCGGGTACGGCCCTGCGGATGAGGCCGGTCGGTGACGTGCTGCGATCAGGGGTCGGCATGAGACCTGAGCCTAGGCCGGGGCAGATTGCCGTCAAGCTACTACAGGACGGTGACCGCTTCGTCGTACGCGTGGCGGGGATTGCGCGGATTGTCCGCCCCCTCGGCGATGTGCCCGAGGTTCACGACGAGCAGGGACTCCAGGCCGGTGCCGGCCTGGAGGGTCGCATTGAACAGTGCCGCATGCGTTCGGGCGGCATCGTCGGCGAACTTGACCTTCGCACCCGGGACCTGCGGCAGGAATCGGGCGAGATGCTCGTGAAAGTCGGAGTCGGCCGCGAGGATGGCGACGACCGGTGCGGAGAGGGACTTGGGGCGATTGCCCTCCGCGAGCAGCGGGAGGAGCCGGGCCTTTGCCTCGTCGCTGCGGATGAAGGTGATGCGCAGCGGCTGGGAGTTCATCGCGGTCGGGCCGAAGCGCATGAGGCCGTAGAGCTCGGCGAGCTCCGCATCGCTCACCGGGGCATCTGTGAAGCCGTAGGCGGTGGGGGCATCGTGGAACAGCAGGCTCGCGGTTTGCGCGTCGATGGCGCGGCTAACGGGTACGCCGGGGCTGGTGGATTCGGTGGTCGCGGTCATTCATGCGTGTCTTCGCTCGCACCGCCGGGCGACTGCTCCCCTTAGGCGCATCAGTAGCAGTTGATCTCGCTGAGCGACGCTCCCTGCGCCCGTCGCTCGGACCGCGGCAGGGTCACGATCGCTGTCTGGCCGCGTCGCACGCGCGGGAGCACCGCGGCGACGTCC
>CAFBNE010000081.1_pt1 | contig 15697 bp, 28 predicted proteins | sample 7269181 | NCBI WGS metagenome assembly CAFBNE01 (sample SAMEA6814085, study PRJEB35770) | uncultured Actinomycetes bacterium | biome: Freshwater; feature: Freshwater reservoir; material: water | place: Czech Republic | collected 2017-05-23 | depth 30m m
AAGACCACGCTGACCGCTGCGATCACCAAGGTGCTGCACGACAAGTACCCGGACGTGAACCCGTTCACGCCCTTCGACATGATCGACAAGGCGCCCGAAGAGCGCCAGCGCGGTATCACGATCTCGATCGCACATGTCGAATACCAGACGGAAGCGCGTCACTACGCCCACGTCGACTGCCCCGGTCACGCTGACTACATCAAGAACATGATCACGGGTGCGGCGCAGATGGACGGTGCGATCCTCGTGGTTGCAGCGACCGACGGCCCGATGCCGCAGACGAAGGAGCACGTGCTCCTCGCCCGCCAGGTCGGCGTCCCCTCGCTCGTCGTGGCACTGAACAAGTGCGACATGGTCGACGACGAGGATCTCCTCGAGCTGGTCGAGATGGAGGTTCGTGAACTCCTGTCGAGCTACGAGTACCCGGGCGACGACATTCCCGTCGTGCGCGTCGCGGCCTTCCCGGCACTTCAGGGTGACGCCAAGTGGGGCGAGTCGATTCTCGCCCTCATGGACGCGGTCGACACCGGCATCCCGACCCCCGAGCGCGAGGTTGACAAGCCCTTCCTCATGCCCGTCGAGGATGTCTTCACGATCACGGGGCGTGGAACCGTTGTCACCGGACGCATCGAGCGCGGCATCGTCAAGGTGAACGAGGAGATCGAGATCGTGGGCATCCGCCCCGGACTCGCTCCCAAGTGCGTCGTAACCGGCGTCGAGATGTTCCGCAAGCTGCTCGACGAGGGACAGGCCGGCGAGAACGTCGGACTGCTCCTGCGCGGCATCAAGCGCGAGGATGTCGAGCGCGGCCAGGTGTGCTGCAAGCCGGGCACGATCACCCCGCACACGGATTTCGATGCTCAGGTCTACATCCTGTCGAAGGACGAGGGCGGCCGTCACACGCCGTTCTTCAATAACTACCGTCCGCAGTTCTACTTCCGCACGACCGATGTCACTGGCGTCGTCTACCTGCCCGAGGGCAAGGAGATGGTCATGCCTGGCGATAACACGGACATGCGGGTCGAGTTGATTCAGTCCATCGCCATGGAAGAGGGACTTCGGTTCGCCATTCGCGAGGGTGGACGCACGGTCGGTGCGGGTCGCGTTACCAAGATCCTCAAGTAGTCGGGAGGCCGGGCGGCTGGTAGCAGCCGTCCGGCACCGATTTCGCCCGATCGCTCGCAACAAAGGGTTCACAGCAAGGCGAGACAGCATGACCAGCAATCCACACGCATCGGCACACGAGAAGTAAGGACACCAAGCCACCATGGCGGGACAAAAGATCCGCATCAGGCTCAAGGCCTATGACCACGAGGTCATCGATTCGTCGGCGCGCAAGATCGTCGAGACGGTGATTCGTACCGGTGCAAAGGTTGCCGGACCCGTGCCGCTGCCGACGGAGAAGAACGTGTATTGCGTCATCCGTTCGCCGCACAAGTACAAGGACAGCCGCGAGCACTTCGAGATGCGGACCCACAAGCGCCTCATTGACATCCTCGACCCCACGCCGAAGACGGTCGACTCGCTTATGCGACTCGACCTTCCGGCTGGTGTCGATATCGAGATCAAGCTGTAAGGACGAGCAGACAATGGGCACCAACGTGAAGGGCGTACTGGGCGAGAAGCTCGGCATGACCCAGGTCTGGGACGACAACAACAAGGTTGTCCCGGTAACTGTGGTCAAGGCTGGGCCCTGTGTCGTGACCCAGGTACGCACCCCCGATAATGACGGCTACTCGGCCGTGCAGATCGCTTTCGGAGCAATTGACCCGCGCAAGGTGAACAAGCCTGCGTCCGGTCACTTCGAGAAGGCGGGCGTGACACCGCGCCGCCACCTCGTTGAGATCCGCACTGACGATGCCTCCGAGTATGTCCTTGGCCAAGAGATCAGTGCCGACACCTTCGAGGTGGGCCAGATGGTCGACATCGTCGGTACGACGAAGGGCAAGGGATTCGCGGGCGTCATGAAGCGCCACGGGTTCCATGGTCTGCGCGCGACGCACGGTGTGCAGCGCAAGCACCGGTCGCCGGGCTCCATCGGCGGCTGCTCCACTCCGGGCCGAGTGTTCAAGGGCATGAAGATGGCCGGTCGCATGGGCGGCGAGCGCCAGACGACCTTGAACCTGAAAATTCAAGGTGTCGATCTCGAGCGCGGACTCATCCTCGTGAAGGGTGCAATCCCGGGCCCCAAGGGCGGTCTCGTGTTCGTTCGCAGCGCCGTGAAGGAGGCCTGAGCATGACTTCCGTTGATGTCCGTACCCCAGCAGGCAAGCCTGCAGGCACCGTTGAGTTGCCGGCCGAGATCTTCGACGTGCAGGTGAACATTCCCCTGATTCATCAGGTGGTGGTCGCACAACTCGCGGCGGCCCGTCAGGGCACGCACTCGACCAAGACGCGCGCTGAGGTGAGCGGCGGTGGTCGTAAGCCCTACAAGCAGAAGGGCACCGGTCGCGCCCGTCAAGGTTCCATTCGGGCTCCGCAGTTCACTGGCGGTGGCGTCGTACACGGACCGAAGCCGCGGGACTACTCGCAGCGCACACCGAAGAAGATGAAGGCGGGCGCGCTTCGCGGCGCACTGTCGGACCGCGCCCGCGATGGCCGGATCCACGTCGTCTCGGAGCTCGTGACCGGCGAGGTACCGTCCACGAAGAAGGCGCTGGCGGTGATCAACGCACTGAACCTGGAAGGGAAGGTGCTCCTGGTCGTGTCGCGCGAGGAGACGACCTCGTGGCTGTCACTGCGAAACGTGCCGAACACGCATGTGCTGAGCCCCGATCAGCTGAACACTTACGACGTGCTCGTGAGTGATCAGGTGCTGTTCACGAAGCCTGCCCTCGACATGTTCATGGCTGGAGCCCCCACGGGCAAGAGCGTCAAGGCAGTTGCCGCTGAGAGCGAGGTTGAGGCATGAGAATCGCAGATCCGCGTGACATCCTGGTCGCACCGGTGATCTCGGAGAAGAGCTACGGGCTCCTCGACGAGAACAAGTACACGTTCATCGTGTCGCCCGGAGCGAACAAGACCCAGATCAAGATCGCAGTTGAGCAGGTGTTCGGCGTGAAGGTGACGTCGGTCAACACGGCCAATCGCGCAGGCAAGCGGGTTCGCACCCGGACTGGCTTCGGCCGCCGCGCCGCAACGAAGCGAGCAATCGTGTCCGTTGCAGCAGGTGACCGAATCGACATCTTCGGAGGCCCGGTTTCTTAACCGGGACTTCAGACTGAAGAGGAACAGCTATGGGAATCCGCAAGTACAAGCCGACTACGCCGGGCCGTCGTGGTTCGAGTGTGGCCGACTTCGTCGAAATCACGCGGTCGACGCCGGAAAAATCACTCGTTCGTCCATTGCCCAAAAAGGGTGGACGTAACAACTCCGGCAAGATCACGACTCGTCATCAAGGTGGTGGCCACAAGCGCGCCTACCGAGTCATCGACTTCCGTCGGGCTGACAAGGATGGCGTGCCGGCGAAGGTCGCTCACATCGAGTACGACCCCAACCGGACGGCGCGTATCGCGCTGCTCCACTTCGCGGACGGCGAGAAGCGCTACATCCTCGCGCCGAACAAGCTGAAGCAGGGCGATCCGATCGAGACAGGCCCAGCGGCTGACATCAAGCCCGGGAACAACCTGCCTCTGCGCAACATCCCTGTCGGTAGCGTCATTCACGCGGTCGAGCTACGTCCCGCAGGTGGGGCGAAGATTGCTCGCTCCGCAGGGGCGTCGGTTCAACTGGTGGCCAAGGATGGTCCGTACGCCCAGCTGCGCATGCCTTCGGGCGAGATCAGGAACGTGGATCTGCGCTGCCGCGCCACGATCGGCGAGGTCGGCAACGCCGAGCAGTCGAATATCAACTGGGGCAAGGCCGGTCGTATGCGCTGGAAGGGCAAGCGCCCGAGCGTTCGTGGTGTGGCCATGAACCCGGTCGATCACCCGCATGGTGGTGGTGAGGGCAAGACATCTGGTGGCCGTCACCCCGTCAATCCGAACGGCAAGCCCGAGGGTCGCACCCGTAAGGCCAACAAGGCCAGCGACAAGTTCATCGTCCGCCGTCGCAAGACCGGCAAGAAGCGCTAAGGGAAACCGACATGCCTCGCAGTCTGAAGAAGGGCCCGTTCGTCGATGGCCATCTGCTCAAGAAGGTCGACGTCCAGAACGAAGCCGGTACCAAGAACGTCATCAAGACCTGGTCGCGCCGTTCGATGATCATCCCGGCGATGCTCGGTCACACGATCGCGGTTCACGATGGCCGCAAGCATGTCCCGGTGTTCGTGTCGGAGAACATGGTCGGGCACAAGCTCGGCGAGTTCGCTCCGACCCGCACATTCCGTGGGCACGTGAAGGACGACCGCAAGGCGAAGCGCCGGTAGGTTCTCGCGCTTGCCGATACAGAACGGCACGCATGGAGATCGGACAGGCACCAACAACGAGCACGCACCAACCAAAGAGCAAGGGGAAAGCGATGGAAGCCAGGGCCCAAGCGCGGTATGTCCGCGTCACGCCCATGAAGGCGCGCCGCGTCATCGACCTCATTAGAGGGATGAATGCCGGCGACGCCCAAGCGGTGTTGACGTTCGCACCGCAGGCGGCAAGTGAGCCGATCGGCAAGGTGCTGGCCAGCGCGATCGCCAATGCGACGAACAACTACGCGATGGACGCGCGTGCGCTCGTCGTGAGCGCCGCCTACGTCGACGAGGGCCCGACCCAAAAGCGGATCCGTCCGCGTGCACAGGGACGCGCCTACCGGATCCGTAAGCGCAGCAGCCACATCACGGTGATCGTGTCCGATGGGCGTGAGGTCATCGAGGTGAAGCCGGTGGCGAAGAAGGCTCCGAAGGCAGCGGCTGTGCCAGCCGAGAAGGCTGAAGTGAAGCCAGCTGCCAAGGCCGCCACTGCGAAGAAGGCGGCTGCGAAGTCGACGGATGGGCCGGCTGCAAAGAAGGCCGTATCCAAGTCGAGCGACGCGCCCGCTGCGAAGACCACGAAGAAGGCGGCTGCAAAGGCGACTGAGAAGCCTGCCGCCGATACGACCGAGACGAAGGACTGAGACCGTGGGCCAGAAAGTAAATCCGCATGGCTTCCGCCTGGGTATCACGACCGACTTCGCCTCGCGCTGGTTCGCAGATTCCTCGAAGCAGGGTCAGCGCTACCGTGACTATGTTGATGAGGACGTGAAGATCCGCAAGCTCCTGTCCAAAGGCATGGAGCGGGCGGGTATTTCCAAGGTCGAGATCGAGCGGACACGTGATCGCGTTCGGGTCGACATTCACACTGCGCGCCCGGGTATCGTGATTGGTCGTCGAGGAGCCGAGGCGGACCGCATTCGCGGCGACCTTGAGGTACTCACGGGCAAGCAGGTGCAGTTGAACATTCTCGAGGTGAAGAACCCTGAGATCGACTCGCAGCTCGTGGCGCAGGGAATCGCGGAGCAGCTGAGCAGCCGCGTCTCATTCCGACGGGCGATGCGCAAGGGCATGCAGAGCACGATGAAGAGCGGTGCGCTCGGTATCCGAGTCCAGGTTTCTGGTCGGCTCGGTGGGGCTGAGATGTCTCGCACGGAGTTCTACCGAGAGGGACGAGTCCCCCTGCACACGCTGCGCGCAGATATCGACTACGGCTTCTATGAGGCGCGCACCACGTTCGGCCGGATCGGTGTGAAGGTGTGGATCTACAAGGGTCAGGCACTGGGCACGCGCGCGGAGCGAGAGGCAGCCGCAGCGGCGGTGCGTCTTGGTCAGCGTGGAACTGCCGCGCCGGCACGGCCGCGTCGACCGCGCGAGGAGGCCGAGGCGTCCCCGGAGGTTGCGGTCGTCGAGGCGGCGGTCGCAGTTGCAGTCGAGGAAGTGCCGGCTCCCGCTGAGGTCGCCGTCGAGGCAACCACCGCTACTGAAGGACAGGAGGCCTGATCCATGCTAATTCCACGCAGGGTCAAGCACCGTAAGCAGCATCACCCGACACGGCGCGGCGTTGCCAAGGGCGGAACGAAGGTCACCTTCGGGACGTTCGGACTCCAGGCGCTCGAGCCGGCCTATGTGACGAACCGGCAGATTGAGTCGGCTCGTATCGCGATCACCCGTCACGTCCGTCGTGGCGGCAAGGTCTGGATCAACATCTACCCGGACCGTCCGCTCACGAAGAAGCCGGCCGAGACCCGCATGGGCTCGGGTAAGGGTTCGCCCGAGTGGTGGATCGCGAACGTGAAGCCAGGACGAGTGATGTTCGAGCTCTCCTACCCGGATGAGAAGGTTGCGCACGCCGCACTCACCCGCGCTATGCACAAGCTCCCGATGAAGTGCCGCATCGTTCGTCGTGAAGAAGCAGGTGAGGATTAAATGGCAGCAGGTACGCAGGTTGGCGAATTGCGCAACCTCGACAACGAGGAGTTGACCGCGAAGTTGCGCGAGGCGAAGGAAGAGCTCTTCAACCTTCGTTTCCAGGGCGCGACCGGCCAGCTTGAAAACCATGGCCGTCTTCGTGCCGTGCGCAAGGACATCGCGCGGATCTATACGATCCTGCGTGAGCGTGAGCTGGGCATTACCCCGATTGAGGGTGGCGCAGCATGAGTGCGAAAGAGGCAGGCGTGGAAGACAAGCGCGGTTACCGCAAGACCCGCGAGGGCCTTGTGGTCAGCGACAAGATGCAAAAGACGGTGGTAGTGGCGGTCGAAGATCGCTTCAAGCACCCGATGTATGGCAAGGTTGTGCGTCGGACGAGCAAGTTGAAGGCGCACGACGAGGCTGGCACCGCCGGCATCGGCGATCGCGTTCTGCTCATGGAGACGCGCCCCCTGTCAGCGACCAAGCGCTGGCGCGTGGTCGAGATCCTCGAGAAGGCCAAGTAATAGGTTCCGCCAGGCTCTAACACGAGAACCGGCAGACGATCAGGAGAATGCAGTGATTCAGCAGGAGTCGCGACTTCGTGTCGCCGACAACACAGGTGCCAAGGAGATCCTTTGCATCCGCGTGCTCGGCGGTTCAGGTCGACGCTACGCCGGTATTGGTGACGTCATCGTTGCCACCGTCAAGGACGCGATCCCGGGTGGGGGTGTCAAGAAGGGCGAGGTCGTGAAAGCGGTCATCGTGCGCACCCGCAAGGAGCGCCGTCGTCCCGATGGCTCGTACATCCGATTCGACGAGAACGCGGCGGTCATCCTCAAGGGTGATGGCGAGCCGCGGGGTACGCGCATCTTCGGCCCGGTTGGCCGAGAGCTACGCGAGAAGAAGTTCATGAAGATCATCTCGCTCGCCCCGGAGGTGTTGTAGTCATGCCGAAGTTGAGGATCAAGAAAGGTGACCTCGTGCAGGTCATCTCCGGCAAGGATCGCGGCGTTAAGGGCAAGGTCATCGAGGTGGTCCCGGACGCCGAGCGCATCATCGTCGAGGGTGTGAACCGGATCAAGAAGCACACGAAGATCGGTCAGAATGCCCGTGGCGCGAAGACGGGCGGGATCATCACGACCGAGGCGCCGATTCATGTGTCGAATGTGATGATCATTGATCCCGAAGATGGTCGCCCGACCCGTATCGGCTACCGCAAGGAGCAGGTCGAGAAGCGTCGTCCGGACGGCTCCACATACGAGGCAGAGCGCAGTGTGCGCGTCTCCCGTCGCACCGGTAAGGACATCTGACATGGCGACAGCAACGACAGATCGCGAGATGCCGCGCCTCAAGGCGCGCTACCGCGCCGATATGGTCCCGGCACTCATGAGCGAATTCTCGTTCGGGAACATCATGCAGGTGCCCGGGGTGACGAAGGTGGTCGTGAACATGGGCGTTGGCGAAGCAGCCCGCGACTCCAAGCTCATCGAGGGCGCGATCCGGGACCTCACCGAGATCACCGGGCAAAAGCCGCAGGTCACGAAGGCTCGCAAGTCCATCGCGCAGTTCAAACTGCGCGAGGGCCAGCCGATTGGCTGCCACGTGACGCTTCGAAATGATCGCATGTGGGAGTTCCTCGATCGTCTCCTGTCGATTGCGCTGCCCCGAATCCGTGACTTCCGAGGCCTGTCGCCGAAGCAGTTCGACGGTAAGGGCAACTACACCTTCGGTCTCAACGAGCAGTCAATGTTCCACGAGATCGACCAGGACAAGATCGATCGGGTCCGGGGCATGGACATCACGATCGTGACGACTGCATCGAATGATGACGAAGGGCGCGCACTGCTTCGCCTTCTCGGATTCCCGTTCAAGGAGGCCTGAGCCAGATGGCGAAGAAAGCGCTGATCCAAAAGCAGCAGAAGAAGCCAAAGTTCAAGGTTCGGGGTTACACGCGCTGCAACAAGTGCGGTCGTCCGCATGCGGTGTACCGTAAGTTCGGCCTCTGCCGGATTTGCGTTCGTGAGATGGCACACGCCGGCGAACTGCCGGGCGTGACAAAGAGCAGCTGGTAACCAACGACGTTGCAGGTCCGTACCGCAAGAGCGGGATGGAAACCACACCGAGGAAGGCCGTAGGCCATTAAATGACTATGACAGACCCGATTGCGGACATGCTTGCGCGACTGCGCAACGCTAACTCCGCCTATCACGACAGCGTGTCCATGCCGCATTCCAAGATCAAGGTGAGCATTGCCGAGATCCTGCAGCGTGAAGGCTACATCGCGGGCTGGTCCGCATCCGATGATGTCGTCGGCAAGACGTTGACCCTCAAGCTAAAGTACGGGCCCTCGCGGGAGCGCTCGATCGCGGGCCTTCGCCGAGTGTCGAAGCCCGGGCTTCGCGTGTACGCGAAGAGCACGACGATTCCGCGCGTGCTCGGCGGTCTGGGTGTCGCAATCCTGTCCACGTCGGGTGGTCTTCTCACAGACCGCCAGGCACATAGCAAGGGTGTAGGCGGAGAAGTCCTCGCCTACGTCTGGTAGTCGGAAAGGAGTTCGAGGATGTCACGTATTGGGCGTCTGCCGATCCCGGTTCCGACTGGGGTGCAGACAACAATTGCTGGCCAGGACGTCGTCGTCACTGGTCCTAAGGGCTCGCTGAGCCTCACGGTCGCGATGCCGATCGAGGTGCGTGCCGAGGAGGGCAACCTCATCGTGGTCCGACCCAATGATGAGCGTCAGTCGCGTGCACTGCACGGGCTCACGCGAACACTGGTCGCGAACATGGTCACCGGCGTCACAACCGGTTTCGAGAAGACCCTTGAGATTGTCGGCACCGGTTACCGGGTCGCGGCGAAGGGTTCGGATCTGGAATTTCAGCTTGGGTTTAGTCATTCTGTTTTGGTGACCGCTCCGGAGGGCATCGCCTTCCAGGTCGACAGCCCGGTGAAGTTCAAAGTTCAGGGAATCGATAAGCAGAAGGTCGGCGAGGTTGCCGCGAACATCCGCAAGTTGCGCAAGCCGGAGCCGTACAAGGGCAAGGGCGTTCGCTACGAGGGTGAAGTCATCCGCCGCAAGGCTGGAAAGGCGGGCAAGAAGTGAGCAGCTCCTTCGGTATCAAGCTGGGATCTGGCAACAAGGTTGCGGTCGGCCGAAAGCGCCGCCACATTCGTGTGCGCAAGAAGGTCTCGGGCACCCCGGTTCGTCCGCGCCTGGTCGTTACCCGTTCGGCGCGACACGTTGTTGCGCAGATAGTGGACGACACGAAGGGCCACACGTTGGCATCGGCTTCCACGATGGAGGTCGACCTGCGGGGGGTAAGCGACGACAAGACCGCTAAGGCTCGCAAGGTGGGACAGTTGGTCGCGGAGCGCGCGAAGCAGGCCGGTGTCGATACGGTTGTCTTCGATCGTGGCGGCAACAAGTACCACGGTCGTGTGGCGGCACTCGCGGATGGCGCCCGCGAGGGCGGCCTGGACTTCTAAGTCGTAACCGGTTTTCGAAAGAATTAGAGAGGTATTCCTATGTCAGCAACGCAGCGCCGCGGGAGCGGCGCAGGCGAGCGCAAGGATCGCAAGGAGCGCAGTCCTCGCGAGGAGAAGTCTGCATTCATCGAGCGTGTGGTTGCCATCAACAGAGTGTCGAAGGTTGTCAAGGGCGGGCGTCGCTTCAGCTTCACCGCCTTGGTCATCGTCGGCGACGGGGATGGTCAGGTAGGCGTGGGCTACGGCAAGGCCAAAGAGGTACCGGCGGCGATCGCCAAGGGCGTTGAGGAGGCAAAGAAGAGTTTCTTCCGCGTCCCGAGGATTCAGGGCACGATTCCTCACCCGATCACGGGCGAGGCATCTGCCGGAGTCGTCATGCTGCGTCCTGCTGCACCGGGTACTGGCGTCATCGCTGGAGGACCAGTGCGCGCGGTGTTGGAGTGCGCCGGAATTCACGACATCCTGAGCAAGTCGATGGGTTCGGACAACGCGATCAACGTCGTTCATGCGACGGTGAAGGCGCTGAAGATGCTCGAGTCGCCCGAGGCGGTCGCGGCACGACGTGGGCTGCCTCTCGAGGCCGTGGCTCCGGCGGCGCTGCTCCGTGCACGTGCAGCAGGGCTGAGCGCATCATGAGCCGCCTGAAGGTTACGCAGACGAAGTCGAAGATCGGCGGGACAGCGAATCAGCGCGATACCCTTCGGTCACTCGGTCTCAAGAGAATCGGTGACACCGTCATCAAGGACGACCGTCCGGAGTTCCGGGGCATGGTCAACATGGTGTCCCATCTAGTTGTCGTCGAGGAGGTCGACTAACCATGACGCTCAAGGTTCATCATCTGCGCCCGGCACCGGGTGCGAAGACGGCGAAGACGCGCGTTGGACGCGGTGAGGCGTCGAAGGGAAAGACTGCTGGCCGCGGTACCAAGGGTACGAAGGCCCGCTATCAGGTTCCGGCTCGGTTCGAGGGCGGTCAGATGCCCTTGCACATGAGGTTGCCGAAGCTTAAGGGCTTCAAGAACCCGAATCGGGTCGAGTTCCAGGTCGTGAACGTGGCGGCCATCGAGAAGCTGTTCCCGGCCGGCGGCGACGTCACGGTTGCTGATCTCGTGGCGAAGGGCGCCGTACGTAAGGGCCAAAAGGTCAAGGTTCTGGGGCTCGGCGACATCTCCGTTGCAGTCAAGGTGAGCGCCGACAAGTTTTCTGACAGCGCTCGTGACAAGATCGTCGCTGCCGGCGGTTCGGCTACCGAGATCTGATTCGGATCGTCCATTCATGCACACCGAAACCTGAGCGGGAGGCACAGTGCACATCAGTGCGTTCGGAGCCGCCCTGCGAACACCGGACCTTCGCAAGAAGATCCTGTTCACCCTGGGCTTGTTGGCAGTCTTCCGTCTCGGGTCGGTGCTGCCGACCCCGGGTGTCGACTACGCCGCTATTCAGCGATGTATCGACGTTGTCGAGGGGAATTCGATCTACGCGCTGATCAACCTCTTCAGCGGTGGTGCGCTCCTGCAACTGTCGGTGTTCGCACTGGGGATCATGCCCTACATCACCGCCAGCATCATCCTTCAGTTGTTGACCGTGGTGATCCCGCGGCTCGAGACGCTGAAGAAGGACGGTCAGGCGGGTCAGGCGAAGATCACGCAGTACACCCGCTTCCTCACGATCGGCCTCGCGATCCTGCAGTCGACCGCGATTTTGTCGTTGGCTCGGACACCCGGCGCGCTGTTCAGCGGCTGCAACGAGGCGATCATTCCGGATCAGGGCGTATGGATCATCCTGGTCATGGTGATTGTCATGACCGCGGGTACAGCGGTGGTCATGTGGTTCGGGGAGCTCATCACCGAACGCGGCATTGGTAACGGTATGTCCTTGCTCATCTTCACGTCGATCATCGCGAGCGTGCCGTCTCAGTTCGCATCGATCTGGGGGAGCAAGGGTCCGCTCACCTTTGCGATGACGCTTGCGGTCGGGCTTGTGGTCATCGGGCTCGTGGTGTTCGTTGAGCAGGCGCAACGCCGTATTCCTGTTCAGTACGCGAAGCGCATGGTGGGCCGGCGGATGTATGGCGGTACCTCGACCTACATCCCTCTCAAGGTGAACATGGCTGGTGTTATCCCGGTCATCTTCGCGTCGTCCCTGCTCTTCCTGCCGACGCTCTTCGTGCAGTTGACCGGAAGCACGGCTGCCTGGTCGGTCTGGATCCAGCAGAACTTCGGGACGGGCACCGGTGGCTGGTACCTGCTCTTCTACTTCCTGCTCATTGTGTTCTTCTGCTACTTCTATGTGTCGATCACCTTCAACCCGGTTGAGGTGGCTGACAACATGAAGAAGTACGGCGGCTTCATCCCGGGCATCCGGGCGGGCAAGCCGACCGCCGACTACCTTGACTACGTGCTCACGCGGTTGACTGCGCCCGGCTCGATCTACCTCGGTCTGATCGCTGTCGTACCGGTCTTCGCATTCGGGTTCTTGGACGTGTCGTCGAACTTCATCTTCGGTGGAACAAGCCTGCTCATCATGGTTGGCGTCGGTCTGGACACCGTGAAGCAGATCGAGTCGCAACTGCAGCAGCGCAACTACGAGGGCTTCCTCCGCTAAGGGGGCACTGCCGTGCGACTCGTGATCATGGGCCCGCCAGGGGCCGGCAAGGGCACGCAAGCCGTGGTGATTGCCGAGGCCATCGGAGTGCCGCATATTTCGACCGGTGACATCTTCCGGGCGAATGTGTCGGCGGGTACGCCTCTGGGAGTTCAGGCGAAGGCATTCATGGATGCGGGGGAGTATGTCCCCGACGACGTCACGAATGCGATGGTGCGTGACCGTTTGGCGGAGGCGGACTGCGGTGGCGGGTTCCTCCTCGACGGATACCCGCGGACCCTGGAGCAGGTCGGTGAACTTGATTCAATGCTGTCGAGTGCCGAGGTCGGTGTCGAGAAGGTCATTGAGTTGACCGTTGATGTCGATGAGGTCGTGAACCGTCTCATGGGGCGTTCAGCAGAGCAGGGGCGATCCGATGACGGCGAGGATGTGATCAGGCGCCGGCTCGAGGTCTATTTCGAATCAACGGCACCGCTGACAGCGCTATATGCGAAGCGGGGTTTGCTGGTTCAGGTGAGCGGCATGGGTGTCGTTGAAGATGTGAGCGGCCGGGTGCTTGCTGCCCTCGGCGTTACCCCGTAGTCCAGCCGCAACCCGCAACCCGCAACCTGACCGCAGAAGGGGTGCCTGGCTCGATGTTCCGCAAGCGAGAGTCCATTGAGATCAAGTCCATGGAGCAGATCGCCAAGATGCGCGAGGCTGGACTCGTTGTGGCGTCGACCCTGCGATTGGTGGCCGACGCGGTGCGACCGGGAATCAGCACGAAGGAGCTCGACGTTATCGCGCACGACAACATTCTTCATATGGGTGCGTCGCCGTCGTTCCTCGGTTATCACGGTTTTCCAGCAGTCATCTGCACGTCGGTGAACGACGAGGTGGTGCATGGGATTCCCGGCTCGCGTGTGCTCCACGAAGGCGATCTCATTTCCATCGACTGCGGAGCGATCGTCGACGGCTGGCACGGAGATGCGGCCATAAGCGTCCTCGTGGGCGACGTCGCCCCTGAGGTGGCTGAACTATCCAGGTTGACCGAAGCGTCGATGTGGGCGGGTCTCGCGCAGGCAAGAGCAGGGGGCCGGCTCTCGGACATCGGCCATGCGGTCGAGGCGGTTATCAACGCTGCGGGTGACTACGGAATCGTCGAAGAGTATGTCGGCCACGGCATCGGGACGAGCATGCACATGCATCCCCCGGTGCCGAACTATGGCAAACCCGGCCAAGGTCCGCGCCTGTCGGTGGGCATGGCGCTCGCGATCGAGCCGATGGTGTGCCTCGGCAGCAGCGAGGTCGGCGTGCTCACGGACGGGTGGACGGTCGTCACCTCTGATCATCGGTACGCCGCGCACTGGGAGCACACCGTGGCGATTACCGAGGACGGGCCCTGGGTGCTCACCTCGTTGGATGACATTCACCTCTAGGCGTGGACGAAATCACCAAAAATTCGGAAATTTCACCACTCCCCTCGTCGTTTCATCCATCATCTGGATGAAACGACGAGGGGAGTGGTTGTTTGGGATTGCTTTTGGTCATCTCGTCCAACACTCCACGGGGAAGCGGGGAGCCGTTGTCCGGATAACGGAGTGAGGGTCCTCGGATTATGAGGAACGGCCGCCGCCGCGTAGACTTCGGAGGCTGATGTGGGGCTTCCCCGTTCGTCCGCTCAACTTCGCCCGGTTTATCGGGAGTCTTTGCGTGATCAAACGTGGTGTGCCCGCGCTCCCGTGAGGGAGCCTCCACCTGGAGATCGGCTCAGGCGGACGGAAGCTGAGGGTATGGGCAAGAAGGACGGCGCGATCGAGCTCGAGGGCACGATCACCGAGTCATTGCCAAACGCAATGTTCCGCGTGGAGTTGGACAACGGGCACAAGGTTCTCGCGCACATCAGCGGGAAGATGCGGATGCACTACATCCGGATCCTTCCCGATGATCGGGTGGTCGTGGAGCTTTCCCCGTATGACCTCACGCGCGGCCGAATCGTCTACCGATACAAGTAGTCCCGTCCCACCGCAGCCGAGTACTCGAGAAAGAGCCACGATGAAGGTCAACCCAAGCGTCAAGCCGATCTGCGACAAGTGCAAGGTCATCCGTCGCCACGGCGTCGTCATGGTCATCTGCGAGAACACGCGCCACAAGCAGCGTCAGGGCTAGTCAGCCTGACGAGCGGGCAGCGCAAAAGCGCGTGCTCGCACCGTCGATCGGGGAGATAACCCGGACTTCGGAACCATAGGAGATCCCGACCCCTCGCAGGTACCCGAACGCGCGAGGACGACACCTTCGGTCACGAGGCCGAAGACCAGCCTTGGCGGGCTGGACCGGATCCCCTTTCGAAACCTCGTGCTGAGCAAGAAGAGAGAACGCCACATGGCACGTCTTGTCGGTGTCGATCTGCCACGCGAAAAGCGCATGGCAATCGCCCTCACGTACATCTACGGCATCGGCCGCTCGCAGGCCGTCAAGGCCCTCGAGGCCACGGGCATCAGCCCGAACCTGAAGTCCAAGGACCTCAGCGATGACCAGCTCCTCGCACTGCGCGACTGGATCGACGCCAACCTCAAGGTCGAAGGCGATCTTCGCCGCGAGGTTTCCGCCGATGTCCGGCGCAAGGTCGAGATTGGTTGCTACCAGGGAATTCGCCACCGTCGTGGCCTCCCGGTTCGTGGCCAGCGCACCCATACGAATGCGCGCACCCGCAAGGGCCCGCGCAAGACAGTGGCTGGCAAGAAGAAGGTCGGCAAGTAGGCCGACCGGCTCACTTCCTCAAACGAACCAGGAGATAACGACTTATGGCACCAAAGGCTGGCTCCAAGGCCGCGGGCGCGAAGAAGGTCCGCCGCAAGGAAAAGAAGAACGTGGCCCACGGCCACGCTCACATCAAGAGCACGTTCAACAACACGATTGTGTCGATCACCGATCCCACGGGTGCGGTCATCGCTTGGGCCAGCGCCGGACAGGTGGGGTTCAAGGGCAGTCGCAAGTCGACGCCCTTCGCAGCGCAGCTGGCAGCCGAGGCTGCCGCGCGACGCGCGATGGAGCACGGCATGCGCAAGGTTGACGTGTTCGTCAAGGGTCCCGGCTCCGGCCGAGAGACCGCAATCCGTTCGCTGCAGGCAACTGGCCTCGAGGTCGGCTCCATCGCCGATGTCACGCCGGTTCCGCACAACGGCACCCGCCCGTCCAAGCGTCGTCGCGTCTGACCGCGCGCAGAATCACAGGAGATATTGACTTATGGCGCGTTACGTAGACGCCGACTGCAAGCGGTGCCGTCGCGAGAAGATGAAGTTGTTCCTCAAGGGCTCCA
>CAFBNE010000082.1_pt1 | contig 15553 bp, 13 predicted proteins | sample 7269181 | NCBI WGS metagenome assembly CAFBNE01 (sample SAMEA6814085, study PRJEB35770) | uncultured Actinomycetes bacterium | biome: Freshwater; feature: Freshwater reservoir; material: water | place: Czech Republic | collected 2017-05-23 | depth 30m m
GGACCCGTACCGAGGATGCCGTTCTCGGACTGCAACACGACTGTCACGCCCTCGGGCAGATGCTGCGGGACCAGGGTAGGCAGACCGATGCCGAGGTTCACGTACTCACCGTCCCTCAACTCGAGGGCCACACGGGCGGCGAGCCCTTCACGAGACAGGGTCATCGTCCGTCTCCAAAGTCGATAGCAGCGCATCTCGCCAGTCGTCCGGACTCGGGGAGTCATCCGCTGGATCTGAAAATGGGCTGGGTCCGTTCGCCGTCATCGATCTCCCATCTCGTTGCTAGTGGTACGCCGCTCGATTCGCTTGTCTGCGGCTTGCTCGGGCGTCAAGGGGACCACTCGCTGCACGAATACGCCCGGCGTATGGACGGTCTGCGGGTCGATCTCGCCCGGTTCGACGAGTTGCTCCACCTCAGCGATCGTGATCCGACCCGCGGTTGCGACGAGCGGGTTGAAGTTGCGGGTGCTCTTGTCGAACACCAGATTGCCGTGACGGTCACCAACGGTGGCGCGCACGAGCGCGAAGTCAGTGACGATTCCCAGCTCGAGGACGTACTCACGTCCATCGAAATCCCGCGTCTCTTTAACCGGCGACGTGACCGCGACTCCGCCGGAACCTTTGTAGCGCCAGGGCATCCCACCTAGGGCGACCTGGGTGCCTACTCCCGCAGGGGTGTAGAACGCCGGGATCCCTGCACCTCCAGCGCGGAGACGCTCCGCGAGTGTGCCCTGCGGGATGAGCTCGACCTCGAGTTCCCCTTCGAGGAACTGCCGTTCGAACTCCTTGTTCTCCCCGACGTAGGACGAGGTCATTCGCGCTATGCGGTGTGATTCCAGCAGCAGCCCCAGGCCCCAGCCGTCGATCCCACAGTTGTTGGAGACCACATCGAGTTCGGAGATTCCCGCCTCCAGCACAGCCGAGATCAGGGTCGACGGGATGCCGTTGATGCCAAACCCGCCAACGGCGATGGATGCGCCATGTGGAATGTCAGCGACGGCGGACGCTGCGGATGGGAAGGTCTTGTCCACATGGGCTCCAGATCTGCGCGAGTGGGGAATCATGCTGGTAGGCCGTCATTTCGTCATTCGGACTCTCAGAGGCCGTGCGGTCTGTTCGCGGAATCGTCGACGGCTCCTGAGCCGGGTTCGCCTGAGCGCCGGACCCGGAGCAGGGATGGATCAATCCGGCAGCATCTCGAGCACGTAGAGGTTCGCAACGGTTCCTCCGTCCACGAGCAGATCGGCGCCTGTGATGCCCGATGCTGCATCGCTCAGCAGGAACAGCACGGTGTTCGCCACCTCCTCGACACTGATCATTCTCCGAAGCGGAACACGGTCCCAATCACCGTTCATGGCGGCCAATCGGGCTTCGCTGAATGCTGATTCGACCATCGGCGTGCGGGTGTACCCCGGGCTGACGGAGTTCACGCGGACCCCGGTCGGACCAAGTTCCACAGCAGCCTGTCGAGTCAAGTGGAGCAGACCTGCCTTCGTCACGTTGTAGCCGACATACGGTCCGTCTACCCCATGACCGTCGATCGACGCCATGTTCACGATGGCGCCTCCCCCGCTATCCCGCATGAGCGGTGCAAGCTTCTGTGTCAGGAGAAACGGAGCGGTCAGGTTCACCGCCACCACGTGGTCCCACGTCACCTTGTCGAGAGTCAGAAATGACGCATCATCGAAAATGGCTGCGTTGTTGACAAGCATGTCCAGGTTTCCACCCCACATCGATGCAGCCGCATCAACCACGGCCGCCACCCCCTCGTCCGTACCAACGTCCGCAGTGATGGTGTGAAGTTGCGCGCCATCCCCACCTTGGGGGGACAGTTCCGCCGCGGCCTCGTCAAGGCGGGCCTTCGTGCGGCCGACGATGAGCACGTCAACGCCGGAGGCAAGAAGCTGACGCGTGATTTCGTGGCCAATGCCGAGCGAGCCTCCTGTGACAACTGCCGACTTGCGTGTGCTCATGTGCGCTCTCCTTGACTCTCCGTGATGCCGTCGACCCAGCCGACGGCAGACGTGAATGGTGAACTGATCAGTGACCCGTGATGCCACCATCGACAGCGAGGGTCACTCCGGTGATGTAGCTCGACGCAGAACTGGCCAGGAAGATGACGGCGGCATCGAGCTCCGCCTGCGTTCCCATTCGGTTCAGGGTGCAGTGCTGGGCGAGGAAGGTGGACAACGAATCCTTGGGCACGTCATCGGTCATCTCGCTGACGAAGTAGCCAGGGGCAATCGCGTTCACACGGATGCCCCTGCGCCCCGCCCATTGTGCGGAAAGATCCCTTGTCAGTCCGATCACTGCTGCCTTGCTTGACGAGTACGCCGCCTGCGGGGCAAAGGACTTCACGAGCCCGAGAACACTCGACACATAAATAATGCTGGATCCCGGCTTCATCACCCTGGCGCAGGCCTGTGCCATCCAGTACGTGCCGTTGAGATTGACGTCTACAACGCGAAGGAAGTCATCAGGCGCCTCCTTCAGCGCTGGAACAGCGGTACCGAGGCCAGCGGTGTTGACGAGAATGTCCACTCGGCCGTACTTGCTCATAGCGTCGTCGACCGCGCGTGCGCACTCGTCAGGTGAGGTCACGTCTGTCTGGACGCAAAGTGCGGACCGCCCAAGGCGCCGGACTTCGTCGGCCGTGGAAGCAAGGCGTTCCGACCGTCGAGCAGCGAGCACAACGTCAGCACCCGCATCAGCGAGCGCCCGCGAGAATCCCGCCCCCAGACCGGAACTGGCCCCGGTGACGACGGCAACCCTGCCCTCGAGTGAGAAGGCCTTAAGCACACCCATTGCGGCTCAGGACAGTTCGAAGTAGCGGTCGGACTCCCACTGGGTCACGAACGACTCGGGATTACCTCCGGCATTGTGGTAGTTCCACCACTCCCAGGTCCTCGTGCCCGCCCAATAGTCAATCATTTCGGAACCCATGACGTTGCTCAAGATCGAGTCGGCCTTGAGTGCCTCAATGGCCTTTGTGATGGTGTTCGGAAGGCGACCGATTTTGCCTGGGTCGCCCCAAGCCATCGTCGTGTAAGGCGGTGGCGGCGTCATCTGGCCCGCGATGCCGGCAAGGCCCGTGCCGAGCACGGCGGCCAGTACGAGGTAGATGTTCGCATCCGAACCGGGGACTCGGTACTCGAGCCTGGAGTACTTAGGGTGCTTCACCATCGCGCGGATGGCCGTCGACTTGTTGTTGATTCCCCACGTGGTGGTGGTTGGGGGTCCCTGGAACTCGCCCATTCGCCGGAACGAGGTGATCCACGGCATCGCGAACGACGTAGTTCCTTCGATGGTGGCCATCAGCCCGCCGAGGAAGTGCAACATGTCCTGCGACGGACCTTCGGGGTCGTAGAACGCGTTCACTCCATCCTTCTCCAGCGAGATGTTGATGTGCGAGGCCTGACCCCACTCATCACTCCACTTCGCCATGAAGGTCACAACTCGACCTTGGTCGTTGGCTACCTCGCGCATTACTTGCCGTGTCCGGGCCCAGTTGTCGGCGACAGTGATCGGATCGCCCGGCGCGATGTTGATCTCGACCTGTCCAACGGCTGACTCGTCGTTCCACGCTTCCCAGACGATGCCAAGCTCGTCCAGTCTGTCCGAGACGGCGAATAGGTACTCCTCCCAGTCTTTCGACTTGGTGAGGTTGTACGCGGAGCCCGATGTTCCTCCCAGCGGCGTAAGGTCCCGGTAGCCCTTCAACCGAGCCTCGTAGATTGACTCCTGGAACACCGTGGCCTCGACCTCGATGGCTACTTTCGATGTGAATCCGAGGTCCTTTACGCCTTCGTAGATGCGTCGCAGCGCATTGCGCGGACACACGGAGATTGGCTTGGACTCGCCCCAGAAGTCACCGATGACCGAGGCCCGACCTGGTGACCATTCGATGAGGGTCGACGTGTCAGGACGCAGGTAGATATCGGCGAGGTCGCCTCGCCAGTCCGGCCACGCGAATCCGTAGTAGGGGGTGGCACCCATATCGAGGCCGAACGCTACATCCGCGAGGGCGAATCCAGAGGTGAGGCCCGACTGGAATTTTGCCGGCGACACCACCTTGCCAATGTATGCGCCATCCAGGTTCGTGCCCTCGACGCGGATGGTCCGGATGCCCCGCTCCTCGATCCACTCCATCGCATCTGACGTGGCGATGCTGTTACCCACGGAATCGCACCTTCCATCCGGCTCCGACCATGACCGAGAGTTGTGCAAAGGATCCCTGAACATTGATCAGGTTCAGGTAGGCCGAGTCGCTGATGGAGTCGATCCCCTCGAGTACTCGGGACAGCTCAGTCGCTGATCCCGCAATCCTGTAGACCGGCTCCCCCGAGCCAAACACCAACTCTTCGTTGTTGTCGAGGCATTGCACGACCAGGCGGGAGGGGAATCCCGGGTCCCCAGCGTTGACGCGCCAGAACCGCTCAGCCGCGTCCCGCCACGACATCAGGGGGGGGTTCAGGATCCGCTGAAGGGCCTCGACCTCCGTCGGGTTGGCATCCGCCCCAGTCCCCTCTGACCAGGCAAACGGCCCTGCAGCATCGAAAGTTAGGGTGAACTTTGCGTCCCCAGCTACGCCATGCGACACGTGCACTCGATCGTCGGAGAAGTCGAGCGTTGCCGACTGGATTCCGTCCTCGGTCTCGATGGCGTAGGGGCCCTTGAGGGGTTCAATTGCCTCGGGACCGCGCGAAATCTGGGCGCTCTTGCGCAACGTCGTGCCGACGAAGTAGACCAGCGGGGTGGCGTCTGCCTCAATCGTAACTTTGCCCATGGTGCTCGCGATATTCCGCTCTTCCGACAAGGAGACGGTCACTTCTTGCCGTATCCACCGGTGAGGTCCGCCCCGACTGGCGGGGTGTCGCCGAGGAGGACGCTGGGGTCCGTCATAAGACCGTCGAATTCAACCCAGCCAAGGAACGGCGGACACACTCCCCATCCAAGAAGGCGCTGGATCTCCTCGGGGAACTCCTTCACAACCTCACGGGAGAGGCTGAGGTAGTGGTTCTCCTCCTGACGCAGCCAGCCAATGTCAAGTGTCAACGTGAGGCCTGTCCGTGGAGTGTTCGTGTTGTTCGTTCCGCCAGCGTGATACGTGCCGCCAATAAAGATGACGGCTGAGCCGGCCTTCATCTCGGTCGGCACGGCCTCATCCAGCTGGGGCACTCGCTCGTCGTCCCACTTGTGACTTCCGGGGATGACAAGGGTTCCGCCGTTCTCGGCGGTGAAGTCTGTTACCGCGAGCATCACTTGCACGCGGGCCTGTCGACCACCTTCAGGGTGGCGCCACTGCCAGATGGCGTCGTCGCGATGAAGCGGCTGCGCCCCCTCGCCAGGGTAGATCTCAATAACCTGTGTGACGCCGATCTGCATGCTGGCGACCATCTCGACCGAGTCGGAGCCGAAATAGCATGAGGTGGGAACCTCGAGGAAGTGCTTTGCAGCGGCCTGATAGTGGGGTTCAAGTGCCACATCGACCGCATGCTTGGTGTGCTGGAACACACGCCCGAGTCTGCGCGTGCGGTTTCCGGAGAAGTCGTCGCTGCCGAAGCCAATTGCGTCGAGGGGCGCCCGGATGTCGTCGCGGATCGCCGCAAGCACCTCTGGACTGACGAAGTCACTGATGATGACTCCGCCATCTCGCTCAATGATCTCGATGACTTCCTCGTTGCTGCTGCTCTTGGCAAGAGTCGTGAGCCCCATTGATTCACCTTTCGATAGGTCTCCGGAGGTTCCCGAAGTTCGACTTCGTCTACCGTCTAAGTCAAATGACCAATCTGCCGGATCCCGTGCCCCGTGTCAATGGATTCCGGGAGTTTCGCTGTCCCGAATTCCAGTCCCCGTCAACCGCTGGCGTTGCTACGCCTCTGTAGCTAGGGCGATGCACCGGAGTCCCTGTTCGATGAGCACCGGCACCGCTTGCTGCACTCGCGCGGCCTCCCGCGTGCGGCCAGGATCGAGCCTCGCACGATGCACGATCCCCTGCGCGACCACCGCAAGCTTGAAGTTCGCGAACGCTAGGTATGCCGGCCAGTGGTCGAGTTGGCGGCCGCTCAGCATCGAGTACTGCTCAGCCATCTGCTCGGCCGGCAGAAGCCGAGCGCTGGTCCAAGCAGCTTGTTCGCCAAGAATGAGATCCAGCGGATGACCCCGGTACATGCACATCATGGCCAAATCAGCCAGTGGATCGCCCAGGGCGGCAAGCTCCCAGTCAAGTACGGCGAGAATGCTCGTTCCGTCACTGGCGAAAATGACGTTGTCGATTCGGTAGTCACCGTGGGTAATCGTGCTCGCTGAGTCCTTCGGCAGAGCGTCTGCGACCGCTCTCCTCAAGGCGTCAATCGCGGGGGAGTCGTCGTTCTTGACGAGGTCCCACTGCCCCGCCCAGCGATCGAACTGTCGTCGCATGTAGTCCCCGCGCCGGCTGAGGTCGCCAAGTCCGACGGAGGCCGGATCAATCTGGTGGAGGTCGACCAACACGCGGATCAGCTCCATCGTGCAGTCCTGCACTTCAGCATCGCTCATCTCGGAGAGATTCTCCTGCGTACGGATGACACGGCCATCTACGAACTCAGTGACGATGAAGGGAGTGCCGAGGATCGCGGGATCGTCACACCTGAGCACGGGTCGGGCCACAGGAACACGGGACCCGTGGAGACAGTTCGTGATGTGGAACTCGCGGCCAACATCGTGCGCCGAGGGGGTTAGGCCGGAGTACGGCGGACGGCGATACGTCCATCGATGGACATCGTCCGACAACAGGAAAGTGAGGTTCGACTTGCCACCGGAGATCATCTCGGCAACGAGCCGCCCATTGACGTGGATGTGATGTGCCCGCATGAATCCCTCGAGCGCGGCGATCTCGCCGGCAGCCAAGGCGTTGTGATCAGGCACTGGCGACTCACCCTCCATACTGGGTCCTCGCCATCGAAAAGGCGCGTTTGGCAATCGCCCAACGGTGAACCTCGGACGCCCCGTCGTACACGCGGAAGGGCCGAACCTCACGGTAAATTCTGGCAACCATGAGGTCGTCGGTCATCCCGAGCCCTCCACACATCTGCATGGAGCGATCTACGACTCGGCAGATGGCTTCGGCACCGAATACCTTTGCGATGGAAGTTGCCTGCGAGGCACTTTCACCTCCATCGAGTTTCGAGCAGGCCGTCATCAACAGGGCCCGCGTCGCCGCGAGATCAATCTCATTGTCGGCAATGAGTTGCTGGGTCATGCCGAGTTCACCCAGAGCACGGCCGAAACCGCGCCTGTTCACCACATACGCGAGGGCAATATCGTGCGCGCGCCGGGCGGCGCCCAGCCAGCGCATGACGTGGGTCATCCGTGCAGGTCCGAGTCTCCACTGAGCGAAGTCGAATCCCAAGTCGATGTCGCCGAGGATTGCCTCGTCCGGAACCCATACGTCTGTGAATGTGAGCTCGCAGTGACCGCCGATCATGCTGCGATCGATCGTCTCCAGATGCCTCACCAGCTCGATGCCGGGAGTATCCGCGGGCACGAGGAACATCGTGGCGCCGCCTCGGTCTCCCGGCATGCCCTTGGTGCGCGCCATGAAGAGGTAGAAGTCCACACCATCCGCGCCAGTGATGAAGTGCTTGTGCCCACTGAGGACCCAGCCACGGTCGACTCGGCGCGCATGTGACCTGAGCGCCGAAGGGTCCGATCCCGCTCCGGGAGCCGGCTCGGTCATTGCGAAGGCCGAACGGAATTCCCCGCGCGCCAACGGACGCAGGTAACGGTCCCGCTGTTCCTCGTTGGCGACGTGCTGCAGTAGGTGGATGTTCCCCTCGTCTGGTGCTGCGACGTTAAGAGCGAGCGGACCGAACAGCGAATATCCAGCCTCTTCGAAGATGGGGACCCGGTCAACCATGTTGAGGTTATGCCCACCGAACTCGCTTGCCACCTGGGGCGCAAAGACACCAGCCGCCTTGGCGGCATGTTGCATCTTCACTCGGACGCGGTCTCCGCCAGCAGCCTCGATGTCGCCCTTGGCAGCCTCCTCAAGGGGTTGAATTTCCTCGCGGATGAAGTCCCGGGTGGCGTCGGTGAGTGCCGCCAAGTCCCGCGGTGAGATCCTGGTACTCAACAACGTCCTGTCGTCTCCTGAGTGTGTCACTTGGCCGAGCGAAACTTCTTTGCCACGTCTGACAGCCACACAAAGGCTTCATCCGGGGTCGCCTGCCACTCGGGGTGCCACTGCACGGTTAGAACAAGGCCGTTCTCATGTTCGACGGCCTCAACGATCCCGTCCGGCGCCCGACCCGACACGACCATTCCTCGTCCCGGTGTGGCCACGGCCTGATGATGCCAGGAATTGACAACTCGCCGTTCGCCATAGATCTTCGCGGCCAGCGATCCCGCAGAGAAGTCCACGACGTGGTCGGCGTGACCATCCGTTGGCGGCTGCACATTGGGCAGGTGCGGGATGGGACCATGGGGAAGGTCCTCGATAAGAACACCCCCGAGACCGGCGTTGATGAGTTGATGACCTCTACACACGCCGAGAATGGGCATTCCGCGACGCAGCGCCTCCACCACTAACCGCCACTCGTACACATCGCGATCTACGGAAGGGTGGGCGCTGTCATCACGCACTATGTTCTCGGGATCACGCCGGCCGGACTTGAACGACGCTGACACGTCCTGCCCGCCGGTGACGACCAATGCATCCAGGTGATCGAGTAACGCGTATTGGTCTGCAGCGTAAGGGATCGACACGGGGACAGCTCCGAGTCGTGCCAATGACTCCGCAAAGCCCGAGATAGCGACTTCGATTGTCGCAGGGTGGTATCGGTCGTCCATCGATGTCAGCGCTGAGGCGTTGAGCTCGCGCACGGTGTATCCAATGAGGGGAGCGAGGCCTGACATCACTGGGTTCCGTTCGAAGGCGGTTGATGGGCCGACGATTCAGGGCCCGTTCCGCTCCACAACTGCTTCTTCAGGAGGAACTTCTGGATCTTCCCGGTACCGTTCTTCGGGAGTTCCTGGAAGACGATCGTCTTCGGAACCTTGAAACCGGCGAGTGTCCGGCGCACGTGCGCCATGAGTTCAGCGTCTGTCACTTCGCTCCCGGGTTTGAGTGTGACAAAAGCGGCCGGTACCTCGCCCCACTTCGCGTCAGGCTTGGACACGACGGCGACCTCAAGCACCGCTGGATGACTCGCGATCGCCTGCTCTACCTCAATGGAAGTGATGTTCTCTCCGCCGGAGATGATGACGTCCTTCGCCCTGTCCCTCAGCTCTACGTAACCGTTGACATGCACGACGCCGAGGTCCCCCGTGCGGAACCACCCGTTGGCGTTCACTGCAGATGTCGCCTCCGGGTCATTGAAGTATCCGAGCATGACATTGTTGCCTTGGATCACGACTTCACCGAGCGTTGCGCCATCCTCCGGGACATCCCGGTCATCTAGGTCTATGACGCGGATCGGCCTTCCGACAACATTGGAAATACCCTGCCTTGCACGAAGAACCGCAGTGTCCTTGGCAGTTTGCGTGTCCCATTCGGGTTGCCACTCACAGACAACCGAGGGGCCGTAGGTCTCAGTTAGCCCATAGAGGTGCGTCACGTTCATGTTCAGTCCCGTGAGCTGCTGAATGAGCGCGGGCGACGGCGGTGCTCCGCCCGTCGCGACTTGTATCGGCCTCGGGGCGGGGCCTGCGGTGGCTCCCGCCGCTGCGACGACGGAGGAGAGGACCGTCGGTGCGCAGTTCATGTGGGTCACACCGTTCTTCCGGATGTTCTCCCACACCCGATCGCCGTCAACCTTCGGCAGGCCGATGTGCGTTCCACCAGCTGCTGTCACCGCCCACGTGAAGGTCCAGCCATTGCAGTGGAACATGGGAAGGGTCCACAGGAACCTTGTCCGCGCATCCAGCTTCGCCTGGCTGACCATCGCCAGTGATTGCAGGAAGGCGCCGCGATGGGAGTACATGACACCCTTGGGCCGACCGGTCGTTCCACTTGTGTAGTTCAGTGCGATCAGGTCGAGCTCGTCCACAACAGGCTTGACCGTCGGGCTCGACTGGCTCAGGACACGCTCGTACTCACTGCCGTCCGATCCCGCGGTGATGATGTCGAGGCCGGCCAGCTGAGCCGCAATGGGCTGCAGGAGCTCGGACAGCGCCTCATGAACGATCAGACACCTGGCCCCGGAGTGCTCCAGGATGTAGAGAATCTCGAGAGGAGCCAGCCGGGTGTTGATCGCATTGAGAACGCCACCCGCCAGCGGTATGCCGAAGTGACACTCAAGTAGGACATTCGTGTTGGGAGCCAGGACGGCGATGACCGAGCCCGACCCATAGCCCCTGTCGATCAGGGCACCCGAGAGTCGGCGACAGCGACCGGCGAACTCTGCGTATGTGTAGGACCGCTCCTCGTCGACGTACGCCGGCCGATCCCGGAACCCGAATTCCGACCGCTCGAGGAAGGAAACAGGGGATAGGGAAACCTCGCTGAATGGCCCCACGGGTCTCACCATGAGCCGTCCCCCAACTCGAAGACCAACGGATTCAATCCGGGAACCTCCCCAGCTAGTCCGGTGCACTTCGACACGTCCAACGCCTGAGTCGTGCGTGCAATTGCAGCGTTGTTGACGCTGTTGAGCAGCTCAAGCACTCGACGTCACCCCCAACGCAACAGGTTCACGGAACATAGTCATTTGACTTTGTCGAATGACATACTCTCGCGCTTGCCCATCAAATTCAAGGGCCAGGTCAGGATGAATCGGCCTCTCAACCACCAGCCACCTTCCGTTGGACCTGCCGACGAAAGCCGTCTCGCAGCCGCATCGGGTCGACCCTGGCGTCGCGAGCGTCACCCTGGTGGGGGCCTCAACGATGTCCCGTGCGCGGCTCCGAATCCTGAGCATCTGTTCGGACGTGGACCGGGCTGACACCGCGGCCGCCCTTACTGGATTCGGCGGTCGCGGCCGGCCCACTCGATGTCGCGCAGTGCGTACTTCTGGATCTTCCCAGTGGACGTCTTCGGCAACTGGTCCACGATCACGACGTCACGTGGCGCCTTGTAGTGGGCAATCCTCGACCGCACGTGCTCGATCAGCTCCGCGGGAGTGACCGATTGACCGTCCTTGATGATGACGAACGCCTTTGGTCGCTCGCCCCACTTCTCGTCCGGCACACCGACAACAGCGACCTCGAGGACGGCAGGATGGCTGATGATCGCTTGTTCGACTTCGACGGTGGAGATGTTCTCGCCGCCCGAGATGATCACGTCCTTCGCACGGTCCCTCAAAGCGATGTAGCCATCCGGGTACATCACGCCCAGATCCCCTGAGTGGAACCATCCGCCCCTGAACGCCTGCTCCGTCGCGTCGGGGTCATCGAAGTAGGCGATCATGACGTTGTTACCACGCATCACTATCTCGCCCATTGTCTGCCCGTCGGCCGGCACGTCGTTTAGTTCCAGGTCCACAACCCTCAGTGCACCTGCTTGAACCATCGGCACACCTTGACGCGCCATCAGTGCGGCACGTTCACCCTCTGCCTCATCGATCCAATTCGGCTGGATCTCGCAGATAGAAAACGGTCCGTATGTCTCGGTCAGTCCATACACGTGGACGATCTCGAAGCCGAGTACTTCCGCCTGGTTGATCAATGTGGGGCTGGGCGACGCGCCCGCGGTGGTGATGATGACGGGCCTGTTCAGTTCGGTTGCACGATCATGATTGAGGATGCTCGTGATGACGGTAGGGGCTGCATTCAGATGCGTGACGCCCCTATTCGAAATGGCATCCCAAATGACATCGGCCCGAACCTCGCGGAGGCAGACGTGCGTGCCACCGACGGCGGTGATCGCCCATGCGGTGCACCAGCCGTTGCAGTGGAACATCGGGAGTGTCCATAAGTAGACGGACTGAGGCGAGTGCCGGGAGTGGATTAGCTCACCCAGGGCATTGAGGTACGCGCCTCGGTGTGAGTACACGACGCCCTTGGGACGGCCGGTCGTTCCCGACGTGTAGTTGATGGTGATCGGGTCTAACTCGCTGTCGACGCTCCAGTCGACGTCACACTCCTCGCGCACAGCGATGAAGTCCGGGTAGGCCATCCACAAGTCAGACCCCGGCAAGGCGGACGACTCGGCGACGATGCCTCGCTCGAGGTTGGGAAGTCCTACTGCCGCTCGAGCAGCCACGTCCGCGAATACCGCATCAACAATCAGTATCCGGGCACCAGAGTGACGCAAGATGTAGTTGATCTCGTCAGCTGCGAGTCGCGTGTTGATCGCAACGAGGGTTGCCCCTGCCAGTGGCACACCGAAATGAGCCACCAGTAGTTTGGGGACATTTGGCATCATGTAGGCGACCCGGTCACCCTTGCGAATCCCAGCCGTCAGCAGTGCCTGGGCCAACTCCTCGGCCTCGGCGGCCATCTGAGAGTACGTAGCCACCTGCTCACCGTCGACGTAGGCGATCTTGTCTGCCCAAACGGTCGCCGACCGCTCAAGGAAGCTGAGCGGCGTCAACTGCGCCATCGAGACAGCTGTCATGGATTCTCACCTTTCCCGAGGGCACGCTCCCGCAACCCGATTACGCGGTCGGCAGCGTTCAACGGTCGGATCATTACCCCGCACATGAGAGTCAACGCCCCCTGATGGACGGTCATAGAGTGCGGCCCGTCCGGCGACGCCCCAAGTAGGCCGCAAGACCGACCCCAACGATCAGGGCCGCGCCGTTCACGTAGCTGCTGACGTAGGCCGGAACGCCGGCGAGGGCGAGCCCGTTGTTGATCACTGCGAGGAAGAAGATGGCCACGATGACGCCACCGACGTTGTACCGCCCGGGCTTGATCGCCGCCGCGCTCAAGAAGGCTGCCGCGAGGGCCGGCAGCGTCAGACCCACACCGATTCGCGGATCCGCTCCGGCCTGCCTGGCCACGGACAGGATGCCGCCCGCTGCGGCAAGCAGACCTGAACAGACGAAGGCTGACGCAATGATGAGCCTGACGCGAATGCCTACGAGCTTCGCCGCCTCGACGTTGGAGCCGATCGCGTACAGGTATCGGCCAAACGGCGTGTAACCCAGTACATAGGCGACAGCAACAGCGGCGGCGACGAGGGCGAAGATGACCGAAGGGATGCCGAACCAGTTCCCGAGTCCGAAATTCACCACGACGTCCGGGATGTCTGTGGTGATCGCGAGGCCACCGGTGACTTGGTTGGTGACGCCATCGAGGAGGGTCGCCGTGCCTAGAGTGGTGATGACCCCATTGACCCCGAACTTCGTGACGATGACCGCGTTCACGAGTCCGAAGGTGGCCCCAAGAGCAAGGCCGATGGCCGGAGACGCAATCGCGCCGATGCCATTGGACATTGCCAGCGCCGTGACGATCGATGAGACTCCGGCGATGGCCCCGATAGATAGATCCCATTCGTTGGCGATCAGGGGGATGAGCGCGCCGAGGGCGACGATTCCGATGACGGCTTGATTGCCCAGAAGAATCTGAAGGTTTGCCAGAGTCGGGAACGTATCCGACGTCGTCGGCCACAGTGAGAAGAACACCGCCACTGCAATGAGAAGGAACAGGAGGGCGTACGCCTCAAAGAAGTACCCGACCGAGCGCCTGCCACGTCTCTGGTTGCCGGGGCTCCTTGGGGTGAAGTCCACGGATTGATCGACGACTACGTTGTCGTGGCTGCTCATTCGCTCTCCATCGTGAGTCGCTCAAGATTCGTGTCGGTCAAGTCATTGCCTGCGACTTCAGCGACTAGGCGTCCCGACTGCAGGACGAGCACTCGATCGCTGACGCCCGCAAGCTCTTCATAGTCAGACGACACGACCAGCACCGCTGTTCCCTCGGCCGTTGCGCGCCGGACGAGGTCCCAAATCTCGAATCGGGCCCCGACGTCCACACCCTGCGTCGGCTCGTCCAGCAGCAGTACCTGCGGCTTGCGTCTGAGCCATCTCGCCATGACGACCTTCTGCTGGTTTCCTCCCGACAGGGACGACATCAGGGAGTCCAGGTCCTGCGTCTTGATCATGTAGGAGTCGACGATGCTGCGACCGTCACTCGCCTCCTCGCGATGGCGAATCGCACCTCTTCGAAAGTACTGGGCGACGGTCGACATCCCGAGGTTGTCGAGCACCGAGAGGCTGTTGAAGGACGAGTCTCTGACGCGGTCTTCGGGGACGTATGCGACCCCTTTCCGCATTGCATCCCTCGGCGAATGGGCAAGGACCGGGGTGCCCTTGACCTCAATCGTGCCTGACTCCGGCTGAAGCAGGCCGAAGATCATCTTCAAGATGGACGAGCGCCCGGATCCGAGGAGGCCGGCAATCCCAACAATCTCGCCTGCATGAATAGTCAAGGAGATGTCCTTCACCGGCCCGCCAGAAAGGTTGCTCGTGGACAAGACCAGCTGACCGACGGGCAACCGCGACTCGCCGGCCGCCAGGCTCTTCACGCTTCGCCCCATGATGAGGTCGACAAGACCGGCATGGTCCACGGCGGTCCGCGGGAGCGTCGCTACGTGATTGCCGTCGCGCAGGACTGTGATCGTGTCAGCGACAGCCAGTACCTCGTCCAGGCGATGCGTGACGAAGATGATGGTCTGGCCATTCGCGGCGTAACCACGCAGCGCATCCAGAAGGACGTTCACTTCGTGGGCCGGCAATGCGGCGGTGGGTTCATCGAGCACCAGGACGCCCTCGTGCGCGCCCTCTTGGTCCTGAAGCGCCCTCGCGATAGCGACCATCGTTTGGTTCGCGGGGCTGAGTTCAGACAGTTGAGTGTCGGGATCAGCGTCAATGGCGAAACGATCGAGGAGCTCAATGGCTCTCCTCCGGGTCTCCTTCCACGAGATCTTGCCCCCGACGCCGGTGAGGTATCCGTGTCCCAGGCAGAGGTTCTCCGCAACGCTCAGGTCGGCAAACGTCGAGTTCTGCTGGTGAACGACGCGAACACCCAAGTCGCTTGACTGGGTCGGGCTCACAGAGGTCGCATCGATCAGGTTCGTCCCGATCTGGAACTGTCCCTCGTCCGCCGACTGGATCCCGGCCAGAATCTTGATCAGGGTGGACTTACCTGAGCCGTTGCCCCCGAGGAGGCAGTGCACCTCTCCACGCTTCGCCTCGAACGTCACGCCCTTCAGGGCCCGGGTTGCACCGAACGACTTGGCTACGCCTTGCACCCGTAACGCGACGTCATCAGCGGGGCGGGTCTGAGAGTCGATCATGGCTTCCGGGCTCATTCGGTTACGACCCGCGCCGATCCTGTGAGGGAGACACCCAGCGGCGGAATGCCATGTTCTACCTCATTCGGATCAGTCGATGAACCCTCGACATGGACAAGTGACTTGATCTAATGACCGATACTATTGATGCGTTTCAGGTCCAAGTCAAGGGTTTACCCAGGTTCAGACGGACCGTAGTACGAGCATGACTGGCAGTTAATCAACAGACACTAACCTCACAGAGCGACCCGGACACCGTAGTGCCTCAAGTCAAATTGCCCGCGAAACATGTTCGGTGCCTCAATTAAGAATGCCCGCGAAAACGGGGTCGGTTCA
>CAFBNE010000083.1_pt1 | contig 15155 bp, 12 predicted proteins | sample 7269181 | NCBI WGS metagenome assembly CAFBNE01 (sample SAMEA6814085, study PRJEB35770) | uncultured Actinomycetes bacterium | biome: Freshwater; feature: Freshwater reservoir; material: water | place: Czech Republic | collected 2017-05-23 | depth 30m m
ACCCGTTTCTCGTCAAGGCCGCCGGACCGCTTCGTCAGGGACGATGACCCGATCTTGACGACGAGCCTAGGAGCCTTCGCGATCGAAGCGCGCGCCGCCGACATCAGACCTCGCCATCAAGCCGAACATCGACACGCACATCCGTTCCGCGCGGGCCTTGATGGGGACCCTCGCCTGCCATGATCGATGGCTGCCAGTCGAAGACGACCGCGTTCTCCTCGCCACCGATCATCACGGTCGCGCCAGGGGTGGCGCCGGCCTTGTAGAGGGCCTCCTCGATACCGAGGCGGGCAAGCCGGTCAGCGAGGTAGCCGACGGCCTCGTCGTTGCTGAAGTCGGTCTGCCGCACCCAGCGCTCCGGGCGCTCGCCGCGGATCCGGTAGCCATCCGCCTCGGTGATGACCTCGAACCCGATGTCGTTGACAGCCCGGGGCGTGATGACAATCCGCGGCTCCTCGTCGGGGATGGCCGCCTTGCGCGCTTCCATGACGAGCCCGGCCATCGCGAATGAGAGCGGTCGCAGCCCCTCGCGGGTGGCAGCGGATATCTCGAAGACCTGGAGCCCGCGCTCCTCGAGGATCGGGCGCACCATGTCGGCCAGCGTCCGGCCGTCGGGAACGTCGATCTTGTTCAACGCGACGAGCCGCGGGCGGTCGAGCAGACCCCCGTAGGCCGCGAGCTCCGCCTCGATGACATCGAGGTCATCGATCGGATCACGGCCCGGCTCCATGGTTGCGCAATCGAGAACGTGGACGAGGACGCTGCAGCGCTCGACATGGCGCAGGAACTCCAGACCGAGCCCCTTGCCCTCGCTCGCTCCCGGGATGAGACCGGGAACATCTGCAACGGTGAACACGGCCTCGCCCGCCGTCACCACACCGAGGTTGGGCACGAGGGTGGTGAAGGGGTAGTCGGCGATCTTGGGCCGCGCCGCGCTCATGGCCGCGACCAGGCTGGACTTGCCGGCGCTCGGGAAGCCGACGAGCGCGACATCGGCCACGCTCTTGAGTTCTAGGACGACGTCGCGATGATCACCGGGCTCGCCGAGGAGCGCGAACCCGGGTGCCTTGCGGCGGGGTGACGCGAGCGCGGCGTTGCCGAGCCCGCCCCGGCCCCCGCGCGCGATGACGAAGCGAGTGCCCGCGCCAACGAGGTCGGCCACGATCTCGCCGTCAGGGGTGAGGACCATCGTGCCGGGCGGCACGCGCAGCACGATGTCGTCGGCCTCGGCGCCATTGCGGTTTCCGCCCTGGCCGGCCTTGCCGTTCGCAGCCTTGCGGTGGGGGCCGTGGTGGAACTCCAGGAGGGTCGTGACGCTGGAGTCGACCGCGAGGGTGACATCGCCACCGCGGCCGCCATTGCCGCCATCGGGGCCGCCGAGCGGCTTGAACTTCTCACGCAGGACGGAGGCGCAGCCGTTGCCGCCGTCACCGGCTTGCACGTGCAGGGTGACGCGGTCGACGAACGTTGCCACCGGATGCTCCCGTTCTCACTCGTTTGGGGCTATTGGCTGGGGCTTTAACTTGGGCTGAAATGCGAGACGAGGCGGACCCAAGCGGGCCCGCCTCGTCCACCAGCCTTGTGGTGCTGACCTATTCGCCAGCGAGGATGTTCACGACCCGGCGCCCGCGGCTCATGCCGAAGTCGACGCGGCCCGCGGCGAGCGCGAACAGGGTGTCATCGCCGCCCCTGCCGACGTTGTCACCGGGATGGAAGTGGGTCCCGCGCTGACGCACGATGATCTCGCCCGCATTCACGAGCTGCCCACCGAAGCGCTTGACGCCTAGGCGCTGGGCGTTGGAGTCGCGGCCGTTGCGGCTGCTTGAGGCACCCTTCTTATGAGCCATCTCAGATCACTTCCCGGTCTTGATGTCGTTGACCTTCACCGTCGTGAGCTCAGAGCGGTAGCCCTGGCGACGGCGGTAGCCGGTCTTGTTCTTGTACTTGAGGATGTCGATCTTCGGGCCACGATGGTGGTCGACGATCTCCGCGGTCACCGACACCTTGGCGAGCACGCTCGCATCGGTCGTGACAACGGCGCCATCAACGAGAAGCAGGGCGGGCAGGGCGATGGAACTGCCCGGCTCCCCGGCAACCCGGTCAAGCACCACTACATCGCCAACGGCGACCTTTTCCTGCCGGCCGCCAGCGCGCACAATCGCGTACACCACGTACTCCTACCTGTCGATTGCTCATTCACGAACGGGCCGGCACGCAGCCTGCAGGACGCGGATGAGGAGACGCCCAACTCGGGCATCCGGGGCTCAGCCTACGGACAGGCGTGGCGCAGGGTCAAACCGACTCCGGTTTGACCCCGTCGGACCGCTCCTCATCAGACCCGGACAAGGCGTCCTGGCCGTCATCTTCGTCTTCGTCGTCGTCTTCGTCGTCGTCGTCTTCGTCGTCTTCGTCGTCTTCGTCGTCTTCGTCGTCTTCTTCGTCGTCTTCGTCGTCGTCGTCGTCTTCGTCTTCGTCTTCGTCGCCTTCGTCATCCTCTGCGTCTTCCTCGGCCACGTCTTCGTCGTCGTCCTCATCTGCCACGTCATCGTCAGTGACATCGACATCGACATCGGCATGGGCATGGGCAAGGTCATCGTCGATAAGCACGTCCTCGACGAGATCCTCGTCCGGAACCTCCTCGTCAACGGCCATGAGCACCTCGGTCGCTGCCAGGGCACGCGCGGCAACATCCGCCGGATCGACCGCGTTCGCCGGGCGCCGGTTGCGGGGAGACTCCACGTGCTCGGAATCCACCGGGTGAAGCGACACCTTGATGCCACGTCCGCCGCACACCTCGCACTGGGTCGAGAAGGACTCGATGAGGCCGGAGCTGATCCGCTTGCGGGTCATCTGAACCAGCCCGAGCGAGGTCACCTCTGCTACCTGGTGCTTGGTACGGTCGCGTCCCAGGCACTCGACGAGGCGCCGGAGCACGAGGTCGCGGTTGCTCTCGAGGACCATGTCGATGAAGTCGACAACGATGATGCCGCCGATATCCCGCAGTCGCAGCTGCCGGACGATCTCCTCGGCCGCCTCGAGGTTGTTGCGGGTGACCGTCTGCTCGAGATTGCCACCTTGGCCAGTGAACTTGCCGGTGTTCACGTCTACCACGGTCATCGCCTCGGTGCGGTCGATGACGAGCGAGCCGCCCGAGGGCAGGTAGACCTTGCGGTCGAGCGCCTTTGCCAGCTGCTCATCGACGCGATGCAGTGCGAAGACGTCGCTGGTGCCGACATGGCGGTGGAGGCGCTCGGCGAGGTCGGGCGCCACCGAGGTCACGTAGTCGCTCACGGTCTGCCATGCGGTGTCGCCCGAGACCACGAGCGAAGCGACGTCCTCGTTGAAGATGTCACGCACCACCTTCGTCGCGAGATCGGGCTCGCCGTACAGCAGGGTCGGCGGCGAGGCAGACTTCACCTTGGCGCTGATGTCGTCCCACTGCGCCTGCAGCCGGGCGATGTCCTGCTCGAGGGCATCCTCGGGCGCCCCCTCTGAGGCCGTCCGGACGATGACGCCTGCATTCTCCGGCATGACCCGCTTGAGGATCCCCTTGAGCCGGGAGCGCTCGGTGTCCGGCAGCTTGCGGCTGATGCCCGTCATCGAACCGTCCGGCACGTAGACGAGGAATCGGCCCGGAAGCGAGACCTGGCTCGTGAGTCGGGCGCCCTTTTGGCCCACCGGGTCCTTCGTCACCTGGACGAGGACGGGGTCACCCGATTTGAGCGCGAACTCGATGCGCTTGGGCTGGCCCTCCATTCCTGCGACATCCCAGTTGACCTCGCCGGCATAGAGCACGGCATTGCGGCCACGGCCGATATCGACGAAGGCGGCCTCCATGCTCGGCAGCACGTTCTGCACACGCCCGAGGTAGACATTGCCGACGAGCGAGCCCGAGGACCCGCGGGTCACATAGTGCTCGACCAGCACGCCGTCCTCGAGCACCGCGATCTGCGTGCGATCGCCGGACTGACGGACGACCATCTCGCGGTTGACCGCCTCGCGACGGGCGAGGAACTCGGCCTCGGTAAGGATCGGGGCCCTGCGGCGCCCAGCCTCACGGCCCTCGCGGCGCCGCTGCTTCTTCGCCTCGAGTCGGGTTGAACCACGCAGGGATCCGACATCGTCGGTGCCCTTCGCAGCCCGGTTGCGGGTCCGCGGCTCTCGGACCTTGACCACCGTGTTCGGCGGGTCGTCAGGCGAGGGCTCAAGGTCATCATTGCCACGACGGCGACGGCGCCTGCGCCTGCGGCCCGCAGCCTCGTCGCCCTCATCGTCGCCCGACTCTGAGTCATCGCCAGATCCCTCGGCAGCCTCGTCGGACTCCTCGTCACCCGACTCGGAGTCCTCACCACGACGTCGGCTGCGGCCACGGCCGCCCCTTCGTCGCCTACGACGCCTGCTCTCGTCATCGCCCTCGTCATCGGAGGCCTCATCGGACCCCTCTGCCGCCTTCTCGGACTGCTCGTCGGAAGACGCGGACTCAGCCTTCGCCGCACCACCCGAACGGCGGCGCGACCTAGCCTGCGGGGCCGGAGGTTCATCGTCACCGTCATCGGATGGCGTACCGGCACCGGACACATCGGGGGCCTGGAAGAGCGGGGCGACGAACGCCGCCGCCACTGCCTTGGCCGGACGCCTGCCGCGGGCTGGCGCCTGCGATTCGGGCACCTCCGCGGCATCGCGGCTTCCGGAGTTCTGGGTTCCAGAGTTCTGGGTTCCAGAGTTCTGGGTTCCAGAGTCGCCGCTTCCAGCATCCGGCTGGCTGCCGGCGGCATCTTCGGCGATCGGGGCAACCGTGCGCCGTGACGGCCTCTTCGCTGTTTTCTTCGCCGGCTTCTCAGCCGCCTCGCCGCCTAGGTCGACGGCCGGGGCACCCTCGGGCTCAACGGCAGCCTGCTTCTTCGCGGCAGACTTGCGGGTCGTCTTCTTCGCCGGCTCCTTCACCTGCTCGGCAGCGGGCGCTGCAACCGGTTCGGGCGCCTTCTCGAAGACCACCTCGGCGGGCGGTCCAGCCGGCCGGCTCGCCGCCCGGCGCCTCGCGCGCGGCGCGACCGCTGAGGGGTCGCTCGAATTGGAATCGGGGCTGGTGTTCATTTCGTCGACCATCAGGTCGACCTCCTTCATCGGCTCAGTCCACCGGACGACCGGGGTGCTGCTGAGCCCTACGGGTGTGCCTGACCGGCGGCCATGCACACAAAGCCTTGGTGTTCTCGCCTCGCGCCGTTAGGCGGAGCGGTCGGGGGCGAAGGGATCGCCCACGGTCGCAGTCACTGGGTTGAGCGGCCCCTGTGCCAGCCGGGTCACCCGAGGGGGCACTGGCGGCACAAGGTCGGCCACTCGCCGCAGTGCGGCAAGAACGTCGTCGGGTCGAACGGACGGTGTGACGTGCCGAACGACTCCGGTGAGTATGGCACAGTCTGCCGCTGCAGACGTCAGCGGCGCGTCCTGCGCGCCGACCGCCTGCATCGACACCACGGCCACCCGGGCATCGAACCGGCGCAGGCCCTGCTTCGTCAGCCGCTCCACCTCGACCTCCGGCGCGGCGAGCAACGCCTCTACGCAGCGGGCGAGCGCATCAAGGCTCACCCCCGGCACCTCGAACTGCCACGAGCTCGCCTCAAGACGCTGGACGAAGTCCGGCGTCCGGGCTTGCACGACCTCGACAACGTCAAGACCAGGTGGCAGCGCCTCGTCGAGGGCTGCGCGCATGCGATCCGGATCGCATTCCACGGTGACGCCGATCTCGACATACTCAGCCTCGCTCGCCACCCCGGTCGGAGCTGAATTCGCGTACGAGATCTTCGGGTGGGGCGAGAATCCGGCGCTGTAGGCCATCGGGACCTGCGCCCGTCGCAGCGCCCGCTCCAAGGCCCGCTGGAAATCGCGATGACTGGAGAACCTCAGCCGCCCGCGCTTGGCGTAATGGATGCGCAGTCGTTGCACGGTAGGCGCGACATCACGCTCCGGCGGCCTGCGGGCCACCCGGACTAGGCCAGCACCGGCGGGCGTGCCGGCATCGCTGGCATGGGAAGGTTCGTGACGCCGGTCGGTCCGACCTGAATCTCGGTCTCCATCTGGTCGCAGACCCCGCAGTCGAAGCAAGGGGTCCAACGGCAGTCCTCGACCGCTACCTCGTCGAGCGATGCCTGCCAGTCCTCCCAGAGCCACTCGGCGTCGAGGCCAGAGTCGAGGTGGTCCCAGGGAAGCACCTCTGCGCGCTCGCGCTCACGGATCGTGAACCAGTCGACGTCGACCGACTCTTCCGCGAACGCCTTCGACGCGGCGAGCATCCAGCGCTCGTAGGAGAAATGCTCGCTCCAGCCGTCGAACCGCGCGCCGTCGCGCCACGCCTGGACGATGACCTTCCCGACCCTACGGTCACCGCGCGACAGGAGCCCCTCGACGATTCCGGGCTTGCCGTCGTGGTACCGAAGGCCGATTGCCTTGCCGTACTGCCGGTCGGCCCTGATGGCGTCGCGGAGCTTGAACAGCCGCGCATCTGTCGACTCATGATCGAGCTGGGCGGCCCACTGGAACGGGGTGTGCGGCTTGGGCACGAAACCGCCGATCGAGACGGTGCACCTGATGTCATTGCGGCCGGTCGCCGAGCGGCCGGCCTTGATCACCTCGCGTGCGAGGGTCGCGATCTGGAGGATGTCGTCATCGGTCTCGGTCGGCAGGCCGCACATGAAGTACAGCTTGACGGAGCGCCAGCCCGCCGCGTAGGCCGTCGTGACCGTCCGGATGAGGTCCTCCTCGTTCACCATCTTGTTGATGACCCTGCGCATTCGCTCACTGCCGCCCTCGGGCGCGAACGTGAGGCCGCTTCTGCGTCCGTTGCGGGAGAGCTCGTTGGCGAGGTCGACATTGAAGGCGTCGACCCGGGTGCTCGGCAGCGACAGCGATGTCTGGGTGTCCTCGTAGCGATCGGCGAGGTTGCGGGCGATATCGGCGATCTCGGAGTGGTCCGCGCTCGAGAGGGACAGCAGCCCGACCTCCTCGTAGCCGGTCTTCTGGAGCCCGGCCTCCACCATCGCGGCGATGCCGGTGATGCTCCGCTCGCGCACCGGCCTGGTGATCATGCCGGCCTGGCAGAACCGGCACCCACGCGTGCAACCCCGGAAGATCTCGACGCTCATGCGCTCGTGCACGGTCTCTGCCAGAGGGACGAGCGGTGCCTTCGGGTACGGCCACGCATCAAGATCCATGAGCGTGTGCTTGCGGACCCGCCAGGGCACGTCCGGCCGATTCGGCGCGACGCGTTGGATGCGTCCGTCCTCGAGATAGGTGACGTCGTAGAACTGCGGCACGTAGATGACGCCGGTCCTGGCGAGCTCGAGCAGCAGGCCCTCGCGTCCGCCGGGGCGACCGCCTTGCTTCCAGGTGCGCACGATGTCGGTGATGAGGAGGACCGCCTCCTCGCCATCGCCGAGGACCGCTGCATCGATGATGTCGGCGATGGGCTCGGGATTGAATGCCGCATGGCCCCCGGCCACGATGATCGGATGGGTCTCGTCGCGGTCGACAGCGAGGAGCGGCAGGCCCGCGAGGTCGATGGCGGTGAGCATGTTCGTGTAGCCGAGCTCGGTCGAGAACGAGAGCCCGAAGACGTCGAAGTCGCCCACCGCACGGTGGCCATCGACGGTGAACTGCGGCACCGAGTGCTCGCGCATGAGAGCCTCGAGGTCCGGCCACACCGCATAGGTGCGCTCCGCAAGGACGTCGTCACGCTCGTTGAGGACCTCGTAGAGGATCTGGACGCCCTGGTTGGGGGCGCCCACCTCGTAGGCATCGGGGTACATGATCGCCCAGCGCACGACGGTCGACTCCCACTCCTTGAGGGTCGCGTTCAGCTCACCGCCGACATACTGAATCGGCTTCGAGACGAGCGGCAGGAGGAGTTCGAGCCGGTCGAAGACCGAGGCGCCTGACTGCGCCGGCAGGGTGCGATTCATTCGCTGAGTCTAACCGCGCTGGCGTTTTCCACCCATCGACGTCTTACCTGGCCCGCCGGACGTCACATGGACGTGCGCCGCCCGTGCAGGCGCACGTTCTCGAGGAGTCCGATGCCGACCCAGCAGGCCATCATCGCCGTCCCCCCGGCCGAGACGAAGGGCAACGGGATTCCGGTGATCGGCATGATGCCCAGGCTCATCCCGACATTCTCGAACATCTGGAACGCGAGCCAGGCAACGACACCGGTCGCGACGAGCCGGCCGTAGAGGTCGTCTGCGCGCAGGGCGATGAGCACGCCCCGCACGAGGATCACGCCGAGCAGGATGAGGAGCACCATGGCACCGATGAACCCGAGCTCCTCCCCCACCACGGTGAAAATGAAGTCGCTCTCGTTGACCGGCACGAAACTGCCCTGCGTCTGGGGTCCCTCGAACAGCCCATAGCCGGTCAAGCCGCCCCCGCCGATGGCGATGCGAGCCTGATTCGCGTTGTACGCGGTCGAACCGGTGTCAGCGTGGGGATTCATGAACGACGTGAGGCGGGCAACCTGATACGACTTCAGCAGGCCAAGCTGAATGGCGAGCATGATCACCGCAATCGCCCCGCCGATGAGCCCGAGGACCCATCTCGTCCGCGCGCCGGACACCGCGATGATCGACAGCGCCACCGAACCGAGGATGAGCACGGTGCCGGTGTCGTTCTGGACAAGGATGATGACGAGGGGCAGCGCCGCGACTGCGATGCTCACAAGCACCTCGCGATCGCGTGGCTCGCTCTCGGAATCCTGCTTCTCCGCTAGGACGCTTGCCATCATGAGGATGACCGCGATCTTCGCGAACTCCGACGGCTGGAGCGTGAAGCCTCCGGGCAGGTCGACCCAGGCCCGAGCACCGGCAACGCTCGTGCCGATCCCCGGCACGAAGGGCAGGATGAGCGTGAACACCGACAGCCCGTAGACGATCGGGGTGTAGGCGAGCAACGACCGGTAGTTGACCTTCGAGACGAGGATTCCGAGGGCTACACCGATCGCGACATTCAGCAGGTGCCGCTTCAGATAGGACTGCGGGTCATTGTCGGAGGCCATGTCCGACCGGCTCGCCGACCAGACGAGCATCGATCCGAAGATCGCGGTCAGGGAGGCAGCGATGAGAAGGACCCAGTCGAGTTCGCGCCAGTAGGCAGCCCCCCGCTGCCGTGACGGGATCTTCGGCCGTGAGGTGACATCGGTCACCGAGAACATGCTCATCCGGTTGCTCCAGCCTCGACTACCCGCATGCCTGAATCCTTGCCCTGGGGTGCGACCGGGGTCCCGTCAGGCCGCACGACCGGCAGGCTCTTGCGCGGCGCACCCCCGATGAGCACGCTATCGGCCGGATTCACCACCTCGCCGGTCACGCCGAAGATCGACTCGAAGATGGCCCGGACGCTCGGTCCGGAGGTCTTCGATCCGGTGCCGCCCTGGGTCACCATCATGACGATCGCATACCTGGGCTTGTCGGCCGGTGCGTACGCGGCGAACCACGAGGTCGAGACCTTGGTGCCCGTCACCTGGGCGGATCCGGTCTTCGAGGCCACCGGGATCTGGCCGAGGGGAAAGCCCTCGAACGGGATCTCGCCTGACCCGTCGGTGGTGACCCCGGGAAGTGAGTCCTGCAGGAACCTGATCGTCGACTTGGGCACGCCAACCTTCGATTTCACCTTCGGCTCAACCTCCTTCACGACCTTGCCGTCCGGGCTCATGATCCCCTTAATGACCTGCGGCTCGTAGACGGTGCCGCCATTCGCGATGGCCGCGTACACCATGGCCAGCTGAAGGGGCGTCACGGCCGTGTCGCCCTGGCCGATGGCCGCATTCAGGGCATCGCCCTCGCGCCAGCGGAAGCCGTCAGCGCAGTTCTCCTTGTCGAGTGCGGTGAAGTAGTCGGCGAGCTTCGGATCGTTCTTCCGGGTCTCGGGGTACCCCTCCACCGCATTGCGGCACCAGACGTCCTTCTTTGCCTCCCAGTTCGCGCCCTTGAACAGGCGGCTGGAGACGCGTCCGGCCGACTCGCCCGGAAGGTCGATCCCGGTCTTGGATCCGAGGCCGAACATCCGGGCCACCTCGGCAATCGGGTCGGGCGAGGCCTTCGTCGAGTCCGGGCCGCCGCCTCGAAGCCAGAACTCGTCGGCGATGCCGTAGAAGACCGTGTTGCACGAGACCTCGAGGGCTCGGGCCAACGTGATCTTGCCGTACGCCGCCGACTCGAAGTTGCGGAAGATCTGCGATCCGAGTTTCACCCGGTTCGGGCACTTGTACTCGCCGTAGAGGTCGAGTCCCTCCTTGCCGGCAGCTGCAGTGCTCACGACCTTGAAGGTCGAGCCCGGGGCGTACAGGCCCTGAATGGCATTTGACGACAGCGAGTCGCTGCTCATGAGAGCCTCGAACTGCTTCTTGGTGACCCCGCCGACCCAGATCGTCGGGTCATACGTCGGGTAGCTCGCCATGGCGAGCACATGCCCGTTGCGGACGTCGATGACGACGGCTGCGCCCGAATCGCCGGGGTAGCCCTGCTCCTGGGCACGCTGCACCGCCTCGACGAGCTGCTTTTCGACGACCGACTGCAGTTTCGCGTCGATCGAGGAGACGAGGTAGCTTCCCGGCACGGCCGGTCGCTCATCAACGGTGCCGGTCACCCGACCACCGGTATCGACCTCAAGGGTCGTCACGGCCGGAGTACCTCGCAGCACGGTGTCGTAGTACGCCTCGAGCCCAGACCGGCCGACGACATCGGTGCGCCGCAACCGGTCGAACGCCTTCGACTTGCCCTGCTCCTCGAGTTGCTGCTCGGTGACCGGGCCGAGGTAGCCGAGGATGTGCGCGGCATTGACGTTGAACGGGGTCGGGTAGATCCGGATCGCATCGAGTCGCGCGATGACCCCGGGGAACTCGGTGCGGTTCTCCATGATCTCCAGTGCGGTGAGGGGCTTGACGTCGCTCGTGATCGGGATCGGCTGGTAGGGAGACCCGTTCCAGCACACGGGCGGGGGCTTCGCGCCCTCCGCTCCGCAGGTCATGAGCCTGTCGCTGATCTGCTCGGCCGGGATCTCCAGCGCCTTTGCCAGCCGCTCGATCACCCGCTTTCCGCCGTCGGCCTCGCGCTCGAGTGTCACCCGGTTGATCGTCACGACCATCGACGTGCGGTTCGAGACGAGCGGCCGGCCCGCCTGGTCGAGGATGAGCCCGCGGACCGCAGGATTCACCACCTCGCGAGCGGTGTTGCTCTGGGCCGCCGCCCGATACGACTCGCCGGACAGCAACTGGAGGTAGAGCAGTCGCGACACGAGGGTGCCGAGGAGCGACAGGACGAGCACCCCGAGGATCATGAGTCGAAGGGTCGACCGCTGGCTCACGCTTCGCTCCCTTCCACCGTCTGCTTCGTCCCGCGCCGTCTGCTTCGTCCCGCGCCGTCTGCTTCGTCCCCCGCCGCGTCCTACTCAACCGCGACCAGGTGACCAGCCGACCAGCCTGCTTCCCTTCACGAGGACGTGGCTCCACCGTACGTTGCCCACGGTACGACGCAGACCATGCCGCACCGGTTCCCGCTGGTTATTGGACCGCCTCCGGGGTGACCTTCGCCACGAGCGCCGAGACGGCCGGCACGACGGCGAGGCCGAGCAGGGCCCCGTACAGGGTCGCTGTGAGGAGCAGAGACGGTGCCTGCTCCCAGTCCACCCGCTCATTACCGAGCACCGAGGTGATCGCAGCGAAGGCGATCACGAAGGCCCCGCAGCTGAGGCCGATGATGCCGATGAGCAGCGGTGGATTGCGGTCGCGCGGGTCGACGGCGGCACCGGACACGAATCCCATGACCATGAAGATGAGGGCGACGACGCCGATCGGCCCGGCCGTCGAAGGCGCGAAGTCGAGCGCCATTCCGGCCCCGAACCCGACAACGGCACCGGTGAGCGGGCCGTAGGCGAAGGCGAGCGCAATCACGGTGACGAGCAGCAAGTCGGGGGTCGCGCCGGGCAGTCCGAGTCGGGCGAGGAAGGACTGCTGGGTCACGAGCGCCAAGAACACGAGGGTCACGCACAGCAGGGTCTGGCGGCCCCACATGTCAGTTGCTCCCGCCGGTCGCTGGCTCCGGGGTAGCGGCCTGCTCGACCTCCTGGCTGGGCGTCGGCGATCCCGATGGCGTGACGGTCGCCGAGGGCGAGGGGGTCGGCGAAGCCGAAGATGATGCCAGCGATGTGGGGCTTGGCAGGACGATGCTCGGCACGGTCGGGGCCGTGGGCGCCCGCGTGGCATCGGGCAGGACGGAGTCGCGCGGGTCCTCGCGCGGCGGACGAATGACGACGCCGACAACGCCGAGGGTCGAGACGTCGGCGAAGGGGCGGATCGTCGCGATTCGGGTCAGCTGTCCGGCGGTCCCTGCCACGCTCACGACCTCACCGATCGGGATCCCGGGCGAATACGGGCGCCCGCCCTTGGAACCGAAGGTGACAAGCGACTGGCCAGGCTCGAGCCCGGCGCCCGGATCGATCATCTGGAACTCGAGGGAGTCCTGCCGCCCGGTGCCCGAGAGGATGCCGATCTCACTTGAGCCGCCTACCCTCGCGCCGACCGAGATCGAGGCGTCGACGAGTAGGACGACGGTCGCGGTGTTCTTCGTCACCGACTGCACGCGGCCGACGAGACCCTGGCCGTTGATGACGCTCATGTCGCGCTGGATGCCATCGGCATTGCCCGCATCGATGGTGATCGTCCACGCGAACTCCTGAGCAGGACCGACCGCGACGACCTCCGCGGGGACGATTCGGTAGCGGCCAACTCCGGAGACCCGGAGCAGGCCATCGAGCTGCTCGGCGCGTGCGCGGTCGGCTGCCGAGCGCTCGACGAGAAGGCGCAGCTCATCGTTCTCCGCTGTGAGTCCTGCGATCCGCTCACGCTGATCCCCCCAGGTACCCCACCAGTCGCGCACCCCGAGGAAGGGGCTGAAGATCACGCCGCCGACCTGCTCACCGCCTCCGACCGCCCCGCTCATGGCGGAGCGGAAGCTCGTGAACGGTCCCTGGCCTCCTCGGAGGTCCAAGATCACGAACGTCAGGGTCGTGATGAACAGGGCCGCGAGCACGAATCGGGTGCGACGCGAAAACATCTGCTCATTCTCCCGACTCGTGCAAAGCGGTGGATCCTCGGCCCATGCTGTTCAGGGCTAGCGGCGAGGCTCCGACACGAGAACCTGCTGAAGCGCATCGAACTCCTCGACGCACTTGCCGGAGCCGAGCACGACGCAGTCGAGCGGCCGATCGGCGATGAGGATCGGCATGCCCGTCTCGTGGCGCAGGCGCTCATCGAGGCCCTTGAGCAGCGCGCCACCACCGGTCAGGACGACGCCTCGGTCCATGATGTCGCCCGAGAGTTCAGGCGGGGTGCGGTCCAAGGTCGCCTTGACGGCATCGACGATCGCGTTTACCGGCTCGTCGATGGCCCGACGGATCTCCTCGGCGGTCACGACGATGGTCCGCGGCAGGCCGGTGACGAGGTCGCGGCCGCGAATCTCGGCGTGCGGCTCGTCCGGCGCCGGGAATGCCGAGCCGATGGCGACCTTGATCTCCTCGGCCGTGCGCTCCCCGAGCATGAGGGAGTACTCCTTCTTCATGTACTGGATGATCGCGTTGTCGAGTTCATCGCCGCCGACACGGACCGAGAGGCTGCAGACGATGCCGCCAAGTGAGATGACGGCGACCTCGGAGGTTCCGCCGCCGATGTCGACGACCATGTTGCCCATCGGCTCGTGCACGGGCAGCCCGGCGCCGATCGCGGCGGCCATTGGCTCCTCGATGATGAAGACCTTGCGTGCGCCAGCGGCGTAACCGGCGTCCTTCACCGCACGCTGCTCGACCCCGGTGATGCCCGAGGGAACGCAGATGATGAGGCGCGGCTTGGCCAGGTGACGACGCTTGTGGACCTTCTGAATGAAGTAGCGGAGCATGCGCTCGGTGGTGTCGAAGTCGGCGATGACGCCGTCCTTGAGCGGACGGATAGCGACGATGTTGCCCGGTGTGCGGCCGATCATCCGCTTGGCTTCCGCACCCACCGCGAGGATTCCGCCAGTGTTGTTATTGATCGCGACGACCGAGGGCTCATTGAGAACAATGCCCCGGCCACGCACATAGACGAGCGTGTTCGCAGTGCCGAGGTCAAGGGCCATGTCGCGACCGACGAACGATGACGAAGCCATAGGGAGGAGGCCTTCCGGGCGGCTGTTGGGATCCCCATCGTACGCCGTCCCAGACCCTGCGCCCGAAATATACCATTTGCACCCCTCGCGGGCGCGCCATCCGCACCGGCGCCATGCGCCCTCGTGCGCGTGGTCTCACGGGGTGTTCAACGGTTCACCGTCTCACCCCACGTTCCCGGCCTGCTGCCGCGCAGGCAGCCACCTCAGCGGCCGACTGCGGGCTCGGTGGCGATGCTCCTCGGTGGCGATGCTCCTCGCTGGCGATGCTCCTCGCTGGCGATGCTCCTTGGTGGCCGGTGCGCCTTGAAGAACGGGTGCCGTACCGACGTCGTCATCGGCCATGAGCACCAAAGCGTTCCCGTCGGACATGATGTGCCCTCTCGAGGACGCCCGCCGGGGCCGGACAGACGTCAGCCACCCCCTTCACCGACTCGCGGACCTCCGCCACGATCTGCCGCTTCCACCTCTGGAAGGCTTTGAAGATCTCGCCTCGACCGTCGCTGACGTTTCGGAACGAGATTGCGGAGGTGACATCGAGGCACTCGATTCCGCGTGCAGTGACGAAGCTGCCCTGGCCAGACACGATCACCGCCTCGCCACCTCCGGCTGCTGCCCTACGCATAATGGCGTGCGAGCCGGACGACGAAGGCAATGTGTGATTCGAGTACGGGCATCCACAAGTCGTAGCATTACCAGCAGCTATTCACGGCCCGTTGCACAAGTCGTTGCATTCCCCAGCAGCTATTCACGGCCCAATGTCAGACCCCTTTTCTAGGGTGGGTTCATGTTCACCGGTGTTGATCCGTTCACCTGCTCGGCGGGTGAACTGCTGGCGGAGCTGGCGTGCCTGGAGCCGGGGCTGTCGGTGATGTCGTTGCTGCGGTCGGTCGCGGTCGATGGGCTGTCGCCTGGGGATGCGGTGACGTACCTGCAGGTGCATGAGCGGTGCCGTTCGTGGTGGGAGTCGCAGCAGGT
>CAFBNE010000084.1_pt1 | contig 14996 bp, 10 predicted proteins | sample 7269181 | NCBI WGS metagenome assembly CAFBNE01 (sample SAMEA6814085, study PRJEB35770) | uncultured Actinomycetes bacterium | biome: Freshwater; feature: Freshwater reservoir; material: water | place: Czech Republic | collected 2017-05-23 | depth 30m m
GATTCCCACGAGGTGCCACTGCTCGTGAAATTGCTCGCTGCAGGCCAACCGCTCTCCGTCCAGGTGCATCCGAGAGCTGATCTGGCGAGACGGCGATGGCACGACCAGCAGTCAGCGGGCGCACCGCAGATCCTCGCTGACGGCAACGAGAAGACTGAGCTTCTCGTTGCGGTCGAACCGTTCGAGGCCTTCGTCGGATGGCGCCCAGTTGGTGAAGCCGCTGCGGTGCTCTCGCGAATTCCCAGTGCATCGGCAGCCGCCGAACTCCTTGCGGCCGGTGACCGTATCGCTGCTATCCGCACGCTCCTGGCCGCCGAAGGTCTCGCGGAGGCGGTGGCCCTCCTACCGCGAGCGTCGATTGATGCAGGGCTCCCTGCGATTGAGTGCTCCGCTTATGAGACTGTCGCGATCACGTATCCCGGAGACCAGGGCGCCCTCCTCACTGCTCTGCTGGCGCATGTGAGCCTGGATATCGGGTCGGCCATCTACGTTCCCGCCGGAGTGCCGCATAGCTACATTCGTGGACTGGGCTTAGAGGTCATGACCACGTCTGACAATGTTCTGCGGCTCGGTCTGACGCCCAAGCCCATCTTTGCCGACGAAGCGATCGAGGCACTGGACCTTGACACGGCCCCCCAGGTGATCCGCCGCGTCATCGGTGAACCCATCGCACCTCAGGGCGCGCCATTCGAGGCGCTGCTGGGGCGTCGGTTGACCGGAGTACGTGCAGCCGATGAAGCCGATGTCGATGCGAGTCAGGAGCTCGCCGCCCTCGAGATCCTGCGCGAGGGAAGATTCCGACTCTGCCTTGCGATCGAGGGTACAGCGACCGTCACCACGGATGCCGGTTCAGTGGTCCTCAACCCGGGGTCGGCGGCTGTCATGTCGCGCGAGGAATCGGCCGCTAGGGTGAGCGCATCGGGGCTTGTCGCGTTGGTGGCGGACTGCGGAATCACTCAGACTGGGGTCTTACTTCGTGAGCACTGAAGGCGGCATGCGTGCCGTTATGGCGGCGCTGCTTGCCAACATGGGTATCGCAGTCAGCAAGTTCATTGCTTTCGCGTTCACGGGCTCGTCATCGCTACTGACCGAGGCCATTCACTCTGTGGCCGACTCGGGGAATCAGATCCTGCTGCTCATTGGCAACAAGCGTTCGAAGAGGAGCGCGGACGCAACGCACAACTTCGGATACGGCCGACGAAGGTTCATCTACGGATTCATCGTCGCGGTCGTACTGTTTCTTGTCGGCGGGCTGTTCTCCCTGTACGAGGGCCTGCATAAGATCCAGCACCCCGAGGAGGTGCGAGATGCCTGGATCGCCTTCCTCGTGCTGGGCATCGCCATCGTCATGGAGTCGTTCTCCTTTCGTACTGCCCTTCACGAAGCGCGCAAGGCGAAGGGACCCCGCAGTCTTGGACGATTCTTGAAGGACGCGAGACAGCCGGAGCTCCCGGTGATCCTGCTCGAGGATGCCGGTGCCCTCGTCGGCTTGGTGTTCGCCATGTGCGGGGTATCCCTCGCCGTCATGACCGGCAACGGCGTATGGGACGGCATCGGAGCCATGTGCGTCGGCGGACTGCTCGTCATCATCGCCGTGTTTCTTGCCATGGAGATGGCGGCAATGCTTGTCGGCGAGGCGGCCCTCCCAGAGGAGGTGGAGGCCATTCGGGCGGCGCTTGAGTCGAGTGATGGCGTGCTTCGAGTCATACACCTGCGAACTCTCCACGTTGGTCCGGATGAACTTCTCGTCGCGGCAAAGATTTCGGTCGCACACAGCGACACCGGCCTGCAGATTGCGGCGGATATCGATTCTGCGGAGGCGGCGCTTCGGGCGGCCGTCCCGACTGCCCGCTACGTCTTCCTCGAGCCGGACATTGACCGCGGCGCCGAGAGCCTTTCGGATACGGAAGTCGGCGCTGGGTCCTGAGATCGGCTGGACATGTCGCATGTTCTTGCGCTGCACAAGATTGCGCTGCACAAGATTGCGCTGCAAAAGATTGCCAAGTCAGAAGGGCCGGCGCGACCAGGCAGCACGATTGTCGGGAGTAAGACGTGACGGCACGTCACGGCACGTCACGGCACGCCACAGTGCTGAACGGCAGCGACCTCTTATCGCCCTCGACATGCATGCCCCTCGACATGCATGCCCACCGACACGCATGCCCACCGACACGCATGCCCACCGACACGCATGCCCACCGACACGCATGCCCACCGACACGCATGCCCACCGACACGCATGCCCACCGACATGCATGCCCACCGACACGCATGCCCCTCGACATGCACCGCTCCCGACAGGCAGCGGTTTCAGAAGGGAGGGAGATCAGGGTCAAAGTGACGCGAGATCAGGTGGTGCGGTTAAAGGCGGCAGGATCAACGGCTGGAGTAGCTCCGGCGCCTCCCGCGAGTAACTGCGGCCCTGGGGAGACCGCCAAGTGCATGCGCCAGTAGGTTCGCTGACTTCGACGTCCCACCCTCCGTGCGTCTTGAGCTGATGGTGGCGGGTGCAGAGAGCGCCGACATTGCCCGGACTTGTCTCACCTCCATCGCTCCACGCTTGCGCATGATCGATCTGGCACGTAGAGGCTCGTCGTCCACACCCGGGGAAGCGACAAGTCCTGTCGCGAGCGATAACGAATTCGCGGAGTCGCTGCGGTACTGCGTACACCCGGCGGCCGTAGTCGAGCTGGTGGCCGGTGAGCGGATCGGCGATGATCCGGCGCATCGTCGCATCAGCGAGGAGTTCGCGGACGACCTCGGGCGGAATCGGACCCGCGCCGTGCAACTCCGCCGCCCCGTCGCGCAAGGCAAGGAGGGTCGCTAGGTCAATGACGAGGTCCACGTGGGCCCTGATGGAGGTTGCGGCGATGGGGGATGGACTGCCCGCCATGCCCGGCAGGTCGGCTGTGCTCGCCTCCGCTGAGCCATGGTCTTTCGCTGTTTGGGAGGACGCGAACCCCGGGGCCCGCCCGACGCTGGACGCGAGGATGAGTTCTGCCAAGGCCGCGGACCGTCTGACTCCGATGGCCGGGATGCCGATCGACTGGATGCTGGCAGCCGAGACGCCGATCGTGGGTCGCGTTTGCGCCGAATCGCAACGAGGCACCTGAACGATGGAGTTCAACGCGGAAAGGCACGCGTGCGCGTGCTCGGTGGACATCCGGGCGAGGAGCAGGGAGACGCCATCGTGTTCGTCGACGACGAACACATCACGCTGATGAAGCGCTTGTCGCCGACGCCGGGCAGTCCCAACGGGGTCAACGGCGTGCAAGGAGCGAGCAGCGGCTTGGCGAGTGCGTGCGACTGTCGAGCGGACTGCCGTGGGCAGGACCCGCGATTCAAGGGCTTGGCAGTGTTGGTCGAAGAGCTCGCGCTCTGCGTTGTTAGTGGACCATGCGCCCTCGAACCTTTGCGCCGCCGTAACGATGACTTCGACATGCTGGGGAGTGACGGATCCAATGGCGAATGCGCGCTGGGTTTCGACCAGCGGGCCGGCGAGCAGCCGTGCGCTGTCGATGCGGTGCTGCGCGGTGGAAGGGGACCAGCGCATGGCAGCCGCAATCTCCTCCCGAACGGCATCGACGATCGTCACGCTGCCCTGTGCATCGAAGCCCAGCACGTTGTCGTAGAGCACGACGCTGTCGATGTGCCGATCTGTCCCGGCGGCACGGACAAGGGCCGGGACCTGATGTGCTGCCCACCATGACGCGATGCGGTCGTGAATCTGCAGATAGGTGATGGCCCCTGATCCGGTCAGAGAGCCAACGTCGATTGCGGCCAACTGCGCCATTGCGATGGGGCCGACGTCCAGCGAACTGATGGCGTCAAGGTGTTCTTGGGCACTGATGCTCGATTGCATTCGCGTGGTCAGGGAAGCCCAGCCTTGGAGTGCATTGGAGTTGTGCGATTCGACGTCGAGCGTTTCACGGGGGCAGGTGTCATCGGGAGCCACGTCATAGGGCGGTGCGTCATCGATGAGCGCGTCGATGAGCGCGTCGAAGTGAGCGTCGAAATCGGCGTCGAAATCGGCCTCGAACTCGGCGCTTGCGAGCGGGCTCGAGCACACGTACGCCTGCGAGATGGGCGCATCGGGCGTCTCAGTCTTCATGCGGGTGTCGCCGTGGATCTGATCGCAAGTATCGAACACATGTTCGAATATACCTCTCGCGCGGGAGGTGTGCAAGGCCCGCGCGAGCCCGGTGAATGTGCGCATTTGCAGAACCTCTGGCACACTTGGGAGCGCTGCGGACCATCGAAGCCTCGTGACGTCTGCCTACTTCCCGATTCACGTCCCGGAACAGACCTATTCACGAGGAGTTTTACATGACTGTGTTCAAGTCCGATGGCACCCCTGATTTCAAGGTTGCTGACCTAGCGCTGGCCGACTTTGGTCGCGATGAGATCCGCCTTGCCGAGCATGAGATGCCCGGCCTGATGTCGATGCGTGCCGAGTTCGGCACCACCAAGCCGCTTACCGGTGCGCGTATCACCGGTTCGCTTCACATGACTATCCAGACGGCGGTGCTCATCGAGACGCTCGTCGATCTCGGTGCGGATGTCCGCTGGGCGTCCTGCAACATCTTCTCGACCCAGGACCACGCTGCCGCCGCAGTGGTCGTCGGCCGTGATGGCACCGTAGACGCACCGAATGGCGTGCCGGTGTTCGCATGGAAGGGCGAGAGCCTGACCGAGTACTGGTGGTGCACCGAGCAGATCCTCATGTGGCCGGATGGCAAGGGTCCGAACATGATCCTTGACGATGGTGGCGACGCCACGATGCTCGTCCACAAGGGTACGGAGTTCGAGGCTGCCGGTCTCGTGCCGACTGCCGACGAGTCGACCTCCGAGGAGTACGCGGTGGTGCTGGAGACGCTGCGGCGCACGCTCACCGAGGATGCCACTCGATGGACGAACATCGGCGCGGGCATCATGGGCGTCACCGAGGAGACGACGACCGGCGTGCATCGCCTGTACGAGATGATGCGCGAAGGCCGTCTGATGTTCCCGGCGATCAACGTCAATGACTCGGTGACGAAGAGCAAGTTCGACAACAAGTACGGCTGCCGTCACTCGCTCATCGACGGTATCAACCGCGCGACCGATGTCATGATCGGCGGCAAGGTCGCTGTCGTCTGCGGCTTCGGTGATGTCGGCAAGGGCTCCGCGGATTCGCTCAGGGGCCAGGGCGCTCGCGTCATCGTCACTGAAATCGATCCGATCTGTGCGCTGCAGGCGGCGATGGACGGCTACCAGGTGGCACGCCTTGATGACGTCCTGGACATCGCGGACATCTTCATCACGGCGACGGGCTGCTATGACGTCATCACTGCCGAGCAGATGTCGAAGATGAAGCACCAGGCGATTGTCGGCAACATCGGTCACTTCGACAATGAGATCGACATCGCGGGCCTCGCGGCAACCCCGGGGATCGTTCGCAAGACGATCAAGCCGCAGGTTGACGAGTGGACCTTCGCCAATGGCAAGTCGATCATCATGCTGTCAGAAGGACGACTGCTGAACCTTGGCAACGCGACCGGGCATCCCTCCTTCGTGATGTCGGCATCGTTCACCAATCAGGTGCTCGCCCAGATCGAGCTCTTCACCAAGCTCGATCAGTACCCGCTCGGCGTGTACGTGCTGCCGAAGTTCCTCGACGAGAAGGTCGCGCGGCTTCACATCGACGCGCTCGGTGTTCACCTGACCGAACTCGACAAGAAGCAGGCAGAGTACCTGGGCGTTGACGTGGCCGGTCCGTACAAGCCGGAGCTCTACCGCTACTGATCCAACCGCACGCAGATCGTCGAGAGGGCCGCCCCGAATTGGGGTGGCCCTCTGGCATGCCCGGGTGCTGCTCGATCGCTGGACGGGTACTCGGCATGGCAGATGGCCGAACCCGTGTGCGCTCGTCGTACGTTGGTCACGGGTCGGCTGAAGGCGTGCGGGCCTGACGGCGCCGTGGAGCGCGGGCGGGTGGAGAGATCGGAGAGGTTGTGATGGCGACGTACGAGTGTGTTGATGAGATGACGATCGAGGCGACCCCGCCCGAGTGCTTCGAATCCTTGATGGCTGAAGTGGCCGGGCACAGCACCTGGTGGGAGCCGTTCGTAGTCGCTCGACCGAGGGCTCAGTCCCGGGCGGACGATGAGGGTGCGGGCAATTATCTGAAGGCGAAATCGGAGGAGCGACAGGAGACCGCCCTGGAAACTGAGCTGAGGGCTAGCGCTGGTGGGACCACGGATCGATACTGGTCGACGACCCGCAGGTCAATCCAGGTCACCGGGATAGAGACGAACCGCCGTGTCGTCATGAAGGAGGTGGACGGTGACTTTCGCGGGGTTGAGGAGTGGACGTTTGAGCCAATGGACGCAGACCGAACCCTCGTCAGGGTGCATTGGCTGACACAGCCCCACGGTCGGATGCGGCTGAAGTCCCTGCTCGGCGGGGTCGTAGACGACCACTCATTGATTGTTCGTGAGGGCTTTCGGGGCATGGAGCGCCACATCTGGGAGCGACGGAGGATGCACCGGCATGGGTAGCGGAGACAGCGTGACTGACAGACCGTGGCGGTAGCGTCTGGCCATGGAGGCAACAGGACCTGATAACGAGAGGGCAGGTGGCTCGGGAGCTCCCGACCCGAGCGAACGCCATCCGGCCGCAGACTATGTCGGATGCCCGGTCACCGTCTTCGAGGCCCTGTCTCAAGGACGCCACCTGCGGCCACCGCGTTGGGGTCTTGGCGATGTGTTCATCACGCTCGGGCTCACCGTGGTCATCGCACTCGTCGCGTCTGACCTGCTCGAGGCCGCTGGGGCGTCATTGGGGGTCATCGTCATCTTCGGCGGGCTCATCGGCTGGACGAGCCTTGCCGGCTGGCCGATCCTCATCACCAGGCTCAGGGGCAATGGGCCCCGCATTGACCTAGGACTGAGGTTGACATGGCATGAACTCGGCTGGGGAGTGGTGACCGGCGTCATCGCACTCGTGCTGGCAGCGGTCGTGACCCTCATCAGCACCTCCATCTTCGGTGAATTCGACTCCGCTGCAGGTGAGGTGGCCCGCGAGATCCTGACGGAGGACAGCCGCCTGACCCTCATTGGCTTTGGGCTCATGCTCATGGTCGGTGCCCCGATTGCTGAGGAGTTGGCCTTCCGCGGGCTCCTCTTCGCCGGCCTGATGAAGCGAGGCGTGCGGCCGGGGCTGACGGTGGTCATCACGACCTTGGCCTTCGCCCTATTCCACTTCGAGCCCGTCCGACTCGGGGTCCTCATCGCGATTGGCCTCGTCCTTGGTGTGGCCCGAGCTCGCAGTGGTTCCCTCGGAGTGTCGATAGTCGCGCACGCGGTGAATAACGCCCCTGGTGCCATTTTCGTCATGCTCGGGTTCCCAGGGTGACAACATACGGTCATGACCATTCCTGCAGGCATGGCGACACGTGGCCGGGTGCTCGTCGTCGATGACGACCTCGCACTCGCCGAGATGCTCGGAATCGTACTGCGGGGGGAGGGGTTCGAACCGGTGTTCTGCGCTGATGGCGCGACTGCGGTGCAGGCATTTCGTGAGACTCAACCCGATGTGATCCTGCTGGACCTCATGCTTCCGGGCATGGACGGTATCGACGTGTGCCGGGCAATCCGCCTGGAATCGGGTGTTCCGATCGTCATGCTCACCGCGAAGAGCGATACCGTCGACGTCGTCGTCGGCCTGGAATCCGGTGCCGACGACTACATCGTGAAACCGTTCAAGCCCAAGGAGCTCGTCGCAAGGATCCGTGCGCGGATCAGGCGGCACGACGACGCCCCGTCCGGGGCTCTTTCGATAGGCGACGTCGCGATTGATGTGGTGGGTCACACCGTGTCGCGGGCCGGTCGGGGGCTTGCGCTGACGCCCCTAGAGTTCGATCTGCTCGTTTGCCTGGCTCGACGTCCAGGTCAGGTCTTCACCCGGGAGATCCTCCTGCAGGAGGTGTGGGGCTACCGGCATGCAGCCGACACCAGGCTCGTCAACGTGCATGTGCAGCGACTGCGGGCGAAGATCGAACATGACCCGGAGAGGCCCGAAATAGTGCTGACCGTTCGGGGTGTCGGCTACAAGGCCGGCCCGGCCTGAGATCTCATCATTCGATGCGTTGGATGCACCCCATGCATGCTTGGACCGAGTTGCTCGCAGGCCCGAGATGGCTACTGCACCTGTGGCGCCGTTCGCTGCTCCTACGGGTGACCTCGACAACCCTCGTGCTCTCGATGGTCGTGATGATGGTGCTCGGGTTCTCGCTGCTCTCCCGCGTCACCACCGGACTCCTGAGCTCCAAGGACCGTATTGCGGTTGGCGAGGCGGCCGCTGGGCTGGGCGAGGCGCAACGACTGCTCGATGCGGCGGACACCGGCCTTACGACCCCATCCGCATCCAGGCTCGTCGACTCGGTGGTGAGCGCGCTCGCCGGCCGCGCCGGCTCTCCCGGACAGTTCGACGTGCTGCTCCTCTCATCGGGTGATGCCGCCGACGCACCGGAGCGCGGGACGAATCTCGTTGCCGTCTCGAGTGTGCCGGTTGCGCTGAGGGAGGCAGTGGTCTCGTCGCAACGGCAGTCGTGGACGTACTCGGAGATCCGCTTCCTTGACGGCCCGGGGGTGCCCGGATTGGTCGTCGGCGCACCGCTTGTCGTGCCGACAGTGGGCTTGTACGAGCTGTACTACCTGTTTCCGCTCGCACAGGAGCAGGAGACACTTGATCTGGTTCGCGGTGCCGTCATCCTCACGGGCGTTCTGCTCGTCGGCCTGCTTGCCTTCGTCGCATGGTTCGTGACTCGGCAGGTGGTGGCTCCGGTGCGAGCCGCGGCCCAGACGGCGAGCAGATTCTCGGCCGGCTTCCTGTCGGAGCGGGTTCGAGTGAAGGGCGAGGACGACCTCGCGCAGCTGGCCGCCTCGTTCAACGACATGGCCGCCAGCCTGCAACGTCAGATCAAGCAGCTCGAGGGCCTGTCCCGGGTGCAGCAGCGGTTCGTGTCTGACGTCTCGCACGAGCTTCGAACGCCGTTGACGACGATTCGCATGGCCGCCGACGTGATGTTCGAGAATCGTGCCGATTTCGATGCTCCGACCGCTCGGGCAGCGGAGTTGCTGCAGGCCCAGTTGGATCGATTCGAGGCGCTCCTCGTCGATCTCCTGGAGATCTCCCGCTTCGATGCTGGCGCCGCCGTGCTCGAGGCCGAGCATGTCGATGTGCGGGAACTCGTACGCCGGGTCGTTGAGCGCTCGTTGCCGCTTGCCCACCGGTTGGGGACCGACGTCCGGCTGTTGGACGATGCGGGCCCCGCTGGTGAGTGGGGATCGGCGCGAGCGGACGCCATTGACGGTGACGAGGACTCGCGCGGCGTGAGTGCCGGTGCTCAGGCGGGTGCGCCGGTGGAGGCATGGGGCCAGCGTTCCCCGGAATCCGGGAGATCACGAGAGGCCCTGCCTGATGGTGACCTGCTCTATGCCGTGAATGGCGATGCGCGAAGGATTGACCGCATCGTCCGCAATCTCATCGACAATGCGGTGGAGCATGGTGGTGAGCGAGGGGTCGATGTTGAGGTCGGGCAAAACGACAAGGCGGTCGCGGTGACGGTTCGGGACGATGGCGTCGGGTTGCGTCCGGGGGAGTCGTCGCTGGTATTCAACAGGTTCTGGCGTGCTGACCCTGCGCGAGCGCGAACGACAGGCGGAACAGGGCTGGGCCTGTCGATCTCGCTCGAGGACGCACGGCTCCACGGCGGCTGGCTCGAGGCCTGGGGCGAACCGGGACGAGGGGCCTGCTTCCGCCTTACCTTGCCGCGTCAGGTCCGAGGCCCTATCGGGGAGTCACCCCTCCTGCTGAGCGCCGTGGAGCAGAGCGCTCCTCGGGATGCGCAGGCGGACGCACCAGCGGCACGTGCGCTGGGCAGGCCGGGGGGCGCTTCGTCGGGGGAATTGTCTGCGAGGGGGCTTTCGCAGAAGGGTCGATGGGGACTGCCGGAGGGGACCAGCAATGGCGGGACGCCCGACCGTTTCGATCCCGGAAGCTGGTCGTCAGCCGACCCGGTGCGTGATGGCCCCGGGGAGCCAGAATGATGGGTGGCTCACTCGTGGGTCGGCTGGGCCTTGTCGGCGCTGCGGTCCCGCTCATGCTTCTCGTCGGTTGCGGAACCATGTCCTCGTCCATCGTGGCCCAGGTTCCAACCTCGGGACCGATTCAGCAGGGTGACCAGATCTCGACGGACCGCGAGGACCAGTTCATTCGCGTCATTGCTCGGGGCCCGAGCCCCGGGATGATGCCGGCGGACATCGTTCGGGGCTTCCTTGACGCTTCGGCATCATTCGATGGTGATCATGCGGTGGCTCGTCAGTACCTGACCGATCAGGCGAATTTCCTTTGGGACCCGTCCAGCGGGGTCGCGGTGTACGAGGGCGCGGGCGTGGTGTCGGCGTTTGGTGGCAGGGCAACGCTCTCCGCCAGCGAGGCGGGCCGAATTTCGACCATTGGTCACTACGACGTTTCAGCGCCAGGGTCGGAGCTGAGGAGCACGTTCGATCTCGTGAGAGAGGATGACGAATGGCGGATCAGCCGGGCGCCGTCGGGACTCATCCTTTCCCTCGCTGACGTCGATCGCTCATTTCGCTCCCTCTCCGTCTACTTCTTCGATCCAACGTTCAGCACGCTCGTTCCGGACCCGCGGATGGTCCCGGTCCTCGGTCCGGGGCAGGCGACGACACTCGTGAAATACCTCGTCGACGGGCCGAGCGAATGGCTGCTCCCGGCTGTTCGCACCGGGTTTCCCGATGGGGTTGGCCTCGGGATCGAGTCGGTGCCGATCGAGTCGGGTGTTGCGGTGGTTGACCTGACGCCCAATGCGCAGCTAGCCGGCGACAGCGCCCGCCAGGCGCTCTCGCAGCAGCTCATCTGGACGCTGCGTCAGGTGCCGGATGTGGCGGCGGTGAGCATCACGAGCCTCGGCCAGCCGCTGAGCGTCCCCGGAGTCGCATCCCCGCAACCGCGCGATTCGTGGCCGGGGGTGGATCCGGGAGGCGTGCCACCCGGATCGAGCGGCTATGTCGCCAGGTCGTCGTCGGTGGCCCGGATGTTCGCCGGAACCACGCGCCCCGTGCTCGGCGGAGCGGGTGACGGTCAGGTCTCCTTCGTCGACATTGCCGTGTCGAGGGCATCGGACTTCATCGCGGGCATTGATGCCCAGGGCGGCCTGTGGAGGGGACCGCTGGGGCCCGGGCGGCCATTGACCCAGCTCGTCGCCGGGGCGAGCCTGTCCAACCCGGTCTTCGATCGCTCGGGGGTGCTGTGGGTCATCGATGCTGATGAGGGACTGGGTCTCGTCCGACCTGATGGCACGCGGGCGAGCATCAGGGTGACGGGACTGGAGGGGCGGACGATCATCCGCTCGGCGACGCCGTCGAGGGATGGGACGAGGGCTGCGCTCGTCGTCCAGAGCGGACCGCGCACCTCGCTCCTGCTCGGGCGAATCGTTCGATCCGGGCCCGGGGGCGAGATCAGCATCGATGACCCGATCAGGGTTGAGTCGAAGCTGACCGAGGTGATCGATGTCGCGTGGTCGGGCGCCGATTCCATCGCGGTGCTCGGGAGCGTCGAGGCGGGGGCTCTGGAGGTGTTCGACATCGATCTGGCGCGGGGGTCGGTGGCAGCCCTTGGCTCCCCGGAGGCCCCGCTCTCGATTGCTGCGGCGCCGGGCCTGCCGATGCTCGCCGGAGGTGCAGACGGGCAGATATATGAGCTGAATGCCGGGTCGTGGCGCAGCCGTGCGAACGGGACGTCTCCGGCCTATCCGAACTAGGCCTGTGTCCCGTCCACAGGCGTGACCGCATCGCTGGCGGCGGCTCGCCGGATCCCGGCATGCTCGGTCAATGGCGCGACGGGCGGCGACGGGACGCGGGACCGCATGGCGCGGAAGGGCACTGGGGGTTGCACTGCGCCGCCTGCTGGAGGCCCTGTTCGCGGATGTCGCGGATCTCACGCTTTCGAGGGCATGCGTTGCATGCGGTTCGGTGGGATCCCTGCTCTGCTCGACGTGCGAAGCGTCGCTGATCAAGGTTCGCAGGCACGAGGTTCGCAGGCATGAGGTTCGCAGTCACGAGGTCCGGCGACGAGGGGAGGCTCCGGTCGGCCGTCCGGCGAGCATGCCACCGATCATTGTCGCGTCGACGTATGACGGGGCGGCGCAGCGCGCCATCATCGCACACAAGGAGCACGGGGTGCTCGGCCTGACGCCGGTTCTTGGGTCGATGCTCGCCGTGTCGATCGCGGTGCTGGGCGAGGGGCCATTCGTGATCGTTGCCATTCCTCCCCATGCTGATGCCATCAGGCGTCGTGGAATCGACACCCTAGGCGCGATCGCTGATCGGGCGGCGGGCGAGCTGCGAGCGGCGGGGTGGTCTGCGCAGGTGATCCCGGTCCTGAGGCGGCAGGCTGACGGCGGACGCCATGTGGGCAGGTCAGCGCATGAGCGCCGCTCCGCAGTCCACGCAGCATTTGCCGTCGATGAGCGCATGCTCCGGCGCATCACGCAGGGGGTGGCGCTCATCGTCGTTGATGACGTCGTCACGACCGGCGCAACCGTGTGGGAGGCGGTGCACACGCTGCGGGCGTCGGGGCTCGTGGTCGAGGGCATTGCGGCGGTCGCCGGCACCGAGCGCCTCAACCGAGCGTCGTGAGGCCCTCGTGCACTCCTCTGATCACGGCATCGACCCGAGATGTCGCCTGCAGTTTCTCGAGGATCTTTCGCACATGGTTCTTGACGGTGTTCTCGCTGATGCCGAGTGACTGGGAGATGGATCGATTGGATTGACCCGCTGCGAGCTGGTCGAGCACCTCGCGCTCCCGTGGGGTGAGGCTCGGCCCGGTGAACGGGGAACGTCGAGCGGTGACCTCGACGAGATCCGCGGGGAGCAGGTCGCCGATCCAGCCATCGATTCGCTCGCCTCGCTGGACGAGCCCGAACCGCAGGACATCGCGGTGGATCCGGAACCCGACCTTCGTCGCGACGGTGCGTGACGGGTCGTTGCCGACGCCTGCGCACCACCTGATCACCTCGAGGCGCAGGGCCATGAATGCCCAGCCGCAGGCGAGGCGCAGCGCACGGGTCGCCACCTGATTGCCGCGGAGCCAAGGGGCCACGAGGTAGCCGACCTCCGCGCCGCCCACCCCGTCGAGCCGGAGGTCCACGGTGCCGCCCCACCTGGCGCCGCCGTGGGTGACAGCCCAGGTCGGGGCGCCCCACCACTGATCGCCTGCCCCGTGGGCGGAGATCCAGGTGTGCGCGTCCTCAAGGGTGTACGGGGTGGGGATTGTCGTCCAGCGGACGATGTCCTGGTCCTGGCAGGCCTCGGCGATGTCGGGCGCATCGGCCGCGGTCGGGGGCCGCAGGAGGACAACGCCATCACTGAGAATGGGCGGTGTCAAGACCTGCTCCGCGTCGGGCGAGGAGGTGGCCATGCGAGCAGTCTCCCAGCCCGTCTGGAAAAACCGCATGACCCCTCTACGATGGAGTGTTGCGTCGCGCGTCCGTCATAATCGGCAGCCGAATGCTACGAGCCCGAATGCTACGAGCCCGAATGCCCCGAGCCTGAATGCCCCGAACCGAAAGGTCGCCCACTGTGGGACTCCTCGACAAGATCCTCCGCGCCGGAGAAGGCAAGATCCTGCGACGATTGCATGCGATCGCCGAAGCGGTCAATGCCATCGAGGAGGACTTCGCCTCCCTCACTGACGCGGAGCTGAGGGAGCTCACCCAGGAGTACAAGGACCGCTATCAGGCCGGGGAGACCCTCGATGACCTCCTGCCGGAAGCGTTCGCGACCGTTCGCGAGGCGGCGCGGCGAACGCTCGGCCAGCGTCACTATGACGTCCAGATCATGGGTGGGGCAGCCCTCCACATGGGCAACATCGCTGAGATGCGCACGGGTGAGGGCAAGACCCTCGTTGCCACCCTGCCGTCCTATCTCAATGCGCTGTCCGGCAAGGGCGTCCATGTCGTCACGGTCAACGACTACCTTGCCGAGCGCGACTCCGAGTGGATGGGACGCATCCATCGGTTCCTCGGCCTCGAGGTTGGCGTCATCCTCTCGGACATGACTCCTCCGGAGCGTCGCGTCGCCTATGCCGCCGACATCACCTATGGCACGAACAACGAGTTCGGCTTCGACTACCTGCGCGACAACATGGCGTGGTCGCGTGATGAGCTCGTCCAGCGGGGCCACAACTTCGCGGTGGTCGACGAGGTCGACTCGATTCTCATCGACGAGGCGCGCACGCCCCTCATCATCAGCGGCCCGGCCGACCAGGCGACCAGCTGGTATGCGGAGTTTGCCCGGATCGTGAACATGCTCAAGCGCGATGACGATTACGAAGTCGACGAGAAGAAGAAGACGATTGGCGTCCTCGAGTCGACCATTGACAAGGTCGAGGACCAGCTTGGAATCGACAACCTGTACGACACGGTGAACACCCCGCTCGTCGGATTCCTCAACAACGCGATTCGGGCGAAGGAGCTGTTCAAGAAGGACCGCGACTATGTCGTCATCAATGGCGAGGTCCTCATCGTCGATGAGCACACCGGACGAATCCTGTCCGGCCGCCGGTACAACGAGGGCCTTCATCAGTCGATCGAAGCGAAGGAGGGCGTGGAGATCAAGGCGGAGAACCAGACCCTCGCCACCGTCACGCTCCAGAATTTCTTCCGGCTGTACGCGCGGCTCGGCGGCATGACCGGTACTGCCATGACCGAGGCCTCGGAGTTCTCGCAGATCTACAACCTCGGCGTCGTGCCGATCCCCACCAACCGCCCGATGGTCCGTATCGACAACGCCGACCTTGTCTATCGAACCGAGGCAGCGAAGTACGACGCCGTGCTTGCCGACATCGTCGAGCGTCATGAGCACGGGCAACCGATTCTTGTCGGTACCACGAGCGTGGAGAAGTCCGAGCACCTGAGCAAGCTGCTCAAGCAA
>CAFBNE010000085.1_pt1 | contig 14668 bp, 9 predicted proteins | sample 7269181 | NCBI WGS metagenome assembly CAFBNE01 (sample SAMEA6814085, study PRJEB35770) | uncultured Actinomycetes bacterium | biome: Freshwater; feature: Freshwater reservoir; material: water | place: Czech Republic | collected 2017-05-23 | depth 30m m
GAGCGCGAGAAGGGCATCACGATCCTCGCGAAGAAAACCTCGGTTCACTACACGGGCGATGGCGCCCCCGAGGGCGGCGTGACCTTCAACATCATCGACACCCCCGGGCACGCCGACTTCGGCGGCGAGGTCGAGCGTGGCCTGGAGATGGTCGACGGTGTCGTCCTCCTCGTCGATGCGTCCGAGGGCCCGCTGCCCCAGACGCGCTTCGTGCTCCGCAAGGCCCTCCAGAAGAACCTGCCCGTCGTCCTCGTCATCAACAAGGTGGACCGGCCGGACTCCCGCATCGAGGCGGTCGTCGACGAGACCTACGAGCTCTTCCTCGACCTCGACGCCACGGAGAAGCAGATCGACTTCCCGATCGTCTACACGAGCGCGAAGGCCGGCCGTGCATCGCTCACGCGAACCGCTGATGGCGGAATGCCCGAGGAGGAGAACCTCGAGCCCCTCTTCAAGACCCTCCTCGAGACGGTGCCAGCACCCCAGTACGACCCCGAGAAGCCCCTCCAGGCCCATGTGACGAACCTCGACGCATCGCCCTACCTCGGACGCCTCGCGCTCTGCCGCGTCCACCAGGGCTACATCAAGAAGGGCCAGCAGGTCGCGTGGATGAAGATCGACGGGACTGTCGAGCGCGCGAAAGTCGTCGAACTGCTCATCACAAAGAACCTCACCCGAGTCCCGGCAGAAAGCGCGGGCCCCGGTGACATCATCGCCGTCGCTGGTATCCCCGGGATCACCATCGGCGAGACCCTCGCCGACATCGAAAACCCGGTGGCCCTGCCCGTCATCACCGTCGACGAGCCCTCAATCTCGATGACGATCGGCATCAACACCTCGCCCCTCGCAGGCAAGAGCGGCAAGAAGCTCACCGCGAGCATGGTCAAGCAGCGCCTCGAGCAGGAGCTCGTCGGCAACGTATCGATCCGGATGAACACCACCGAGCGCCCCGACACCTGGGAGATCCAGGGCCGTGGCGAGCTGCAGCTCGCCATCCTCGTCGAGATGATGCGCCGTGAGGACTTCGAGCTGACGGTCGGCAAGCCGCAGGTCGTCACGAAGATCATCGACGGCAAGAAGAATGAGCCCATGGAGCGGCTCTCGGTCGACATCCCCGAGGACTACCTCGGCGTCGTCACCCAGCTCATGGCCCTGCGCAAGGGCCGCATGGAGCAGATGGTCAACCACGGCACCGGTTGGGTCCGAATGGACTACATCGTCCCGGCTCGCGGCCTCATTGGCTTTCGCACCGAGTTCCTCACCGAAACCCGCGGCACCGGCCTGCTCCACCACGTGTTCGACCGCTACGAGCCGTGGCACGGCGAGCTTCGGACCCGTCCGACCGGCTCGCTCGTCGCCGACCGCACCGGTCCCACGACCGGGTTCGCGCTTGCGAACCTGCAGGAACGCGGAACCATGTTCGTGGGTCCGGGGACCGAGGTCTACGAGGGCATGATCGTCGGGGAGAACTCCCGTCAGGATGACATGGACGTCAACCCGACGAAGGAGAAGAAACTCACGAACATGCGCCAGTCTTCGGGCGACATCCTCGTGCCGCTCATCCCGCACAAGCACCTGTCCCTCGAGCAGGCCCTCGAGTTCTGCAGGGAGGACGAGTGCGTCGAGATCACGCCCGCTACCGTCCGCATTCGAAAGGTGATCCTCGCGGGCGCCGAACGGGCCAGGGCGGGGCGCAGGCCCAAGGACTGAAAGGGTGCGGTCTCGGCCGCTTCCTTGACCGGCACTCTGCGTCATTTTGGTCACGGTGACGAGTCATTTCACGGAGCAGACCCACAGGCTGCGGGAGTCGGGTAGCCTCGGGCCGACCCGACCGAGGGTCCGCGATTCGAGTATTCGGGGGTAGGAATGTCGCTCACCGTGGTCGAGGCGCCATCCGGCGCCGGTGACCCCGTTCTTGGTCGAAGCCTGAGGCAGATCGTCTGGGCGCGCGTCCGGCGTGACCGCGTCGCGATGACGTGCCTGGTCATCCTCATCGGGCTCTACCTGGTCGCGATCCTGGCCCCCGCAATCTGCGCGGTCATCGGGGTCGACCCATACTCATTCGACAGTGCGTCAATCAGTGACATGGGAGGCGGGCCGGTCGGCCCGTGGGGCGGCATCAGTCGCGAACACCCGCTCGGCGTCGAGTGGGGCACCGGCCGCGACATTTTCGCCCAACTCCTCTTCGGGCTGCGCATCTCGCTGCTCATCGCGACGAGCGCGACGATCATCACCGTTGTCATCGGCACCGTCATCGGCATCGTGTCGGGCTACTCGGGGGGCAAGACCGATGCAGTCTTCGGACGCATCATGGATCTCACCCTCGCCTTCCCGTTCCTCCTCATCATCCTCGCGCTGTCGGGCGTTCTGACCCAGCGACTCACGTCGCTGGGCGTGCCGGAGGGAAACCCGTCACGCATCACCTACATGATCCTCGTGCTCAGCGTCTTCGGCTGGCCGTACCTCGCGCGCATCGTCAGGGGCCAGGTCTTCAGCCTGCGGGAGCGCGAGTTCGTCGAGGCCGCCGTCGCGATGGGGGCGAGCAAGTCGCGGATCCTGTTCGTCGAGATCCTCCCGAACCTGTGGGCGCCGATCCTCGTGTATGCCACGCTCACGCTGCCCACGTACATCGGCACGGAGGCGGCGCTGTCGTTCCTTGGCATCGGCGTGCTCCCGCCTGACACCTCGTTCGGCGCGATGCTCGCAAGCTCCGTGAGCTATTTCAGTGTCGTGCCGTCGTACCTGTTCATCCCGGGCGTGCTGCTCGTCACCCTCGTCGTGACCTTCAACCTCGTCGGCGACGCCGTCCGTGACGCCCTCGACCCGAGGGCTGGTCGCCGGTGATGACCGATTGGGGATTTGAGAATTCCAGCAGCCGGGGCCACTTGCCCCGGTCCTGCCGGTTGACATCGGGAGCCTCCCGGTGCCGTTGATAGGAGGAAACATGGGGATTGCCAAAACAGGCTCCCGCATCGCCGTGCTCGGTGCAGTCGCTGCACTCGCGCTTGCGGCGTGCGGCGGGTCTTCGAGCAGTAGCAGCAGCAGTGGGGGAGGCGGAGAGCCCCAGACTGGCGGCACCCTCTACTACCTCACGAATGCCGAGCAGTTCGATCAGATCGATCCGCAGCGCATCTACACCGGTGAGGATCTGGCCTTCTTCAATGGCACGATCTACCGCACCCTGACCTCGTACAAGTTCTCGCCGGACGCAGCAGAGGGCACCTCAATCGTGCCTGACCTCGCGACTGATACCGGGACCGCGACAAACGGCGGCAAGACCTGGACCTTCACCATCGTCGATGGCGCAACCTTCCAGGACGGCTCGCCGATCACGTGTGCCGATGTCGCATACGGGGTCTCTCGCACGTTCGCGACCGACGTCATCACGGGTGGTCCGACCTACGCGATCTCCATGCTCGATATCCCGAGCGATGAGGACGGCTCCTCGTCGTACAAGGGCCCGTACGTTGGCACCGGACAGGAGCTCTTCGACAAGGCCGTTACCTGCTCGGCGGACAACAAGACGATCACGTTCAACCTGAACCGTCCCGTCCCCGACTTCAACTACACGACGACCCTCACCGCGTTCGCCCCTGTTCCCAAGGCTGCGGATACCGGCGAGAAGTACGGCGATGCACCTGTCTCGTCCGGGCCCTACATGATTGAGTCGAATCAGAACGGCAAGGGCGGCAAGATGGTCATGGTCCGCAACCCGAATTGGGATCCGGCGAGTGACACCTACCGCAAGGCCTACCCGGACAGCTGGCAGGTTGATTACGGTCTCGACGTCAAGGTCATCGACCAGCGCATGATCGCGAGCTCCGGCAACGACCAGACGGCCCTTGCAAACGGCGTTGAGCCCGAGCAGCTGGCTGTCATCTACAAGAGCCCGACGGAGCCGCAGGCGGAGTACGCAGGCCGTGCAATCAGCGAGCTGGATCCCTACGTTCGCTACTTCGCGATCAACACCAAGAAGGTGCCGAACCTGAAGATCCGTCAGGCAATCGCGGCAGCCCTCGACCGCGAGGCGCTCCGCAAGAACGCGGGCGGCGACTTCTCGGGTGACTACGCCGATGGCGTCATCAAGCCCAACATGGGCGTCGACTACGCGCCGACCGGCATGTGGGACACCCTCCTCGGGCAGAAGATCCCGGACACGGGTGACCCCGAGTACGCGAAGAAGCTCATCGCCGAGTCCGGCGAGCCGGCCCCGTCGCTGACCTTCGACTACCCGCAGTCGCCGACCGCCGACAAGGCTGCGGCAATCGTGGTGGCATCGCTCGGCAAGGCTGGCATCACTGTCACGCCGAACCCGATCGAGCCGGGGCAGTACTACGGCGTCGTCTTCGATCCTGAGAAGGCACACGAGATCATCAACGCGGGTTGGGGCCCTGACTGGCCCAACGCCTCGACGATCATCCCGGAGCTGTTCACCCCCGTGGGCGGCTTCAACCTCTCGCAGTACGACAGCGCCGAGTACACCGCGGCGTCGGATGCAGCGAAGATTGAGCCGGATCGTGCGAAGCAGGCCAAGATGTGGCAGGACCTCAACACGAAGGCCATGGCCGACGTGGCTGCGGTCCCGACCCGTTTCGGTCGCGAGCAGCGCATCACCGGCACGAAGATCGGACCGGTCTACCTGTGGCCGGCATACGGCTCATGGCCCTACGGGGACATGTACGCCGTCAAGTAGAGCACCACGCACTGTGGGGCAGATGGTTCGCCATCTGCCCCACAGAACGCTCGCCCCTCACGGCGTGACCGCATCATCGACAGAGCACCGACGAGCACGAAAGGGGAGTGATCCGAAGGTTGAGTACCTACGTCATCCGGCGCGTGCTCAGCATGATCCTGCTCCTCGTCCTCCTGTCGCTCGTCGTCTTCATCCTGTTCAGCCTTCTCCCGGCCGACCCGGCCCGGCTCACCTGCGGAAAGTCGTGCACCCCTGAGATCATCGAGGCGAACCGTCATCGGCTGGGCCTGGACATGCCGGTTCTCGCCCAGTACTGGGAGTTTGTGAAGGGGATCTTCGTCGGACGCACGTACGCCGCGAACTCCCCTGACCCAGTCCAGTGCAGCGCACCATGCCTGGGGTACTCCTTCAAGCGCGGCGAAGAGGTGTTCGTCCTCATCAAGGACCGCCTGCCGGCAACGATCTGGCTCGCCTTCGGAGCATTTGTCCTGTGGCTCGCCGCAGGTATTTCGCTCGGCATCTACTCAGCCCTGCGGCGGGGTCGCTGGCAGGACCGCAGTGTCATGGGCGTCGCGCTCGTCGGCTACTCGCTCCCGTCGTTCTTCATTGGCCTCGTCGCCATTTTCTTCATCATCATCCGATGGCAGTTGCTGCCGTTCCCGTCCTACATCTCGCCCCTCGAGAACCCCGTGCAGTTCCTCCAGACGATGATCCTTCCGTGGATCATCCTCGCGACCCTGTACGCGGCGTTCTACATGCGCCTCACGCGCAACCAGATGCTCGAGGTCCTCGGCGATGACTACATTCGAACGGCGCGAGCCAAGGGCCTGCCTGAGCGCGTCGTCATTCGCAAGCACGCGCTTCGTGCTGGGCTCACTCCCATCGTTACTGCCGCAGGGCTCGATCTCGCCGGCCTGCTCGGGGGCGCCATCATCACCGAGAGCATCTTCAGCCTCCCCGGCATCGGCAGCCTGGCCGTCAACTCGGTGAATGATGCAGACCTTCCGCTTATCGTTGGCATCACCCTCGTCGCGGCAACCTTCATCATCTTCGCGAACCTGATCGTCGACCTGCTCTACGCCGTGATCGACCCGCGCGTGAGGCTCTCATGACGAGTGCATCCGCGCCCTTCCTGTCGGTGCAGGACCTCTCGGTCACCTTCCCGACCGAAGATGGCCGCGTGCAGGCGGTCGATGGCGTCTCGTTCTCGGTCGAACGCGGCAAGACCCTCGCTGTGGTTGGGGAGTCTGGCTCAGGCAAGAGCGTGACGGCCCAGGCGATCATGGGCCTCCTTGACCGGCGGCTGAGCTCGGTCACCGGCCACGCCTGGCTCGAGGGCCGCGACCTCGTGGCCATGGACGACGACGAGGTGCGCCGTGAGCGCGGCAGCCGAATGGCGATGATCTTCCAGGACCCGATGTCGAGCCTGCACCCGTTCTACCGGATCGGGGCGCAACTGTCCGAGGCCGTCCTGGTCCACCAGAAGGTGAGCAAGCAGGCGGCCCGCGAGCAGGCTCTCGAAATGCTCAACAGGGTCGGGATCCCGGACCCGAGAACCCGGATCGACAACTACCCGCACCAACTCTCGGGCGGCATGCGGCAGCGAGTGATGATCGCCATGGCGCTCATCAACTCGCCGGCGCTCCTCATCGCCGACGAGCCGACCACTGCCCTTGATGTCACGGTCCAGGCGCAGATCCTCGAATTGATCGGGAACCTGCAGCAGGAGTACGACACCGCGGTCATCATGATCACCCATGATCTGGGGATCGTCGCCGACATCGCCGACGATGTCGCGGTCATGTACGGAGGGCGCATCGTCGAGTCGGGGTCCGTCGATGACATCTTCTACCGACCGCAGATGCCGTACACGCTGGGCCTGCTGGCGTCCGTGCCCCGCCTCGATCAGGTCCGCGCCGAGCGACTCGACCCGATCCCCGGGAATCCCCCGTCGCCCATCTCATTGCCGCCCGGCTGTGTCTTCCAGCCACGTTGCGCCTACAGCGACCGCGTCGCCGACCACGCGTGCGAGGGAGTTCGTCCCGAGCTCGTCGATATCGGCGGGGGGCATGCGGTGCGCTGCCATCTTGACGGTGGCCAGCGCCTGGCGATAGCCACGGACGTCCTTGACGCACTCGCGGGGAGCGGAGCATGACCGACATCCCGGCAACGGACGACGCGGTCCTTCGGGTCACCGACCTGCGCACGCATTTCCCCGTTCGCTCCCGCGGAGTCTTTCCGAAGACGATCGGACAGGTGAAGGCGGTCGATGGCGTGAGCCTGTCGGTGGCCCCCGGCGAGACCCTCGGACTGGTCGGAGAGAGCGGCTGCGGCAAGTCGACGACCGGCCGGACAGTGCTTCGGCTCATCGCCCCGACGAGCGGCACGATTGAACTCGACGGAACCGACATCACGCGCATGTCAGCCAAGCAACTCGTTCCCCTGCGCCGCAAGGCCCAGATGATCTTCCAGGACCCGTACAACGCCCTCAATCCCCGCCACACCGTCGGCACCATCATCGGGGCGCCGTTCGAAGTGCAGTCGGTGTCACCACCCGGCGGGGTGCGGGCTGCCGTTCAGGACCTCATGGCGCGGGTGGGCCTGAACCCCGAGCATTACAACCGCTACCCGAGCGAGTTCTCCGGGGGCCAGCGTCAGCGGATCGGCATTGCCCGCGCAGTTGCACTCCGGCCGAAGATCATCGTCTGCGACGAGCCCGTCTCCGCACTCGATGTCTCGATCCAGGCCCAGATCATGAACCTGCTCAAGGATCTCCAGGACGACTTCGGAGTCGCCTACCTGTTCGTGGCGCACGACCTGTCCGTCGTGCGGCAGATCTCGCACCGGGTCGCCGTCATGTACCTCGGGCACATCGTCGAGCTCGCCCCTCGCGATAGCCTTTACTCCAAGCCGCTGCACCCCTACACCCACGCCCTGCTCTCCGCGGTTCCGCTGCCCGACCCACGCGCGCAGGCCAATCGTGAGCAGATCAGGCTCAGCGGCGACCTGCCGAGCCCGATCAACCCGCCGAGCGGCTGCGTGTTCCATACCCGCTGCTTCCGCGCCGAGGATCGATGCAAGGCGGAGGTTCCTGAACTGCGGGAACTCCTCCCCGGTCATACCGTCGCCTGCCACTTCCCGATGTTCGACCTCGAGGTGGGCACCGTCATCCGCGGGCCTCAGGGCGAGGTGTCCGAGCTCGATGCCCCGGAGGTTCGGCCCCCGAGCGAGGTCATCGCCGATGTCGTCGAATCCGGTGGGCTCGCCCGAGCCACGGGAGTCGACTACGTCACCGGACCTGACGCGACCCCTCCGGACTAGCGATCCGGCACACTGAGTGCCATGCCCCGTCGGTTTGCCCTCCTGCTCCTCGCGAGCCTGATGGGCGCGGCCGGATGCTCGGTGGGCGCCACAACCACAGAACCGTCGGGCACTTCCGTCCCGGGATTCGATCGTGCCATCGACCATGTGGTGAGGCCGGGGGGCCCAGATGGTGGGGTGCTGCGCCTTGTCTCGACCCGAGGCTGCGGCGCATGGCTACCGGAGCAGGCGATAGGCCCGTGGTGCGTGAACATGCAACGCCTCGTGACCCGGCAGCTCATGACCTACGGGGCAGATGCCGGTCGCAGGGGCGCGGTCGTCGTCCCGGACCTCGCTGCAAGCCGGGGGACGCCGAACGCCGACGGCACGAGATGGACCTACGAACTGAAGTCGGGGCTGCGCTGGGAGGACGGCGATCCGATCACGGTCGATCAGGTCGCCGACGGGATCCGCGAACTCGATCTCGATCGTCGCGACGTCACGGTTCTCGACATCGCCGTCGAGTCGGCGGCGTCACTCTCGGTGACCCTGCGCGAACCCTGTACCGACTTCGATGCGCTGCTTGCCCTGCCGGCTTCGGCGCCGCGGCGCGAAGGCGCTGCCCTCGTGGCATCCGGGCCGTTCCGCATCGCCTCGAGCGGGCCGACAACCGTGTTCGAGCGGAATCCGCAGTGGGATGCGGCGACCGACGAGGTGCGCCGGCCAAAGGTCGATCGGGTGGAGTTCACGGTCGTGCCGAGCGACGCCGGGATCGCGGCCGAAATCGGCTCCGGTCGGGCGGACCTCGCTGTCCAGGGCCGAATGGAGCCGAGCCTGGCCCGGAGGATCATCGACGACCCATCGTTCGCGGCTGCGTCCGATAACCCGGGTAGCGGTCGCATTGCGATGCTGGCGCTCCCGGCGAACTCGAGTGCCGCCCTGCTGGAGGTCGACTGCCGGCGGGCGGTCTACTCGGCGGTGGACCGACTCGGCGTGGTCGCCGCGCTCGGCGGTGACGTCACGCCCGTCGGGCTCGCGGCCAAGCCGGCAACCTCGCTCTCACCTCCCACCATCCCGTCCTACGACGCGTCCTATCAGCCATTCGCCGTAGGTGACGGCAGTGGCAACCTCGATGCGGCCCGGGCCTCGCTCGAGCGCTGTGGGCATGCATCGGGCTTTTCGCTGCGGTTCGCATTCGCTGACACTGCCGCGAACGCCGAGATCGCCGCGTCGATCGGCTTGGCGCTCGCGCGGGTGGGGATCGTCGTGGATGGAGTCCCGATCGATCCGGCCGACTATGCGCTGCTCACCGTCTCGCCGGCCGCAATGAAGGCAGCGCGAATCGATATGGCGCTGCTCGTGGAGTCGCCCGCGATGTCGGGCACTTGGGGGTTCTGGAATCCGCTCGTGAGCGGGAAGCTCGTCGGGTCCGGGATAAGTACGAATGTGGCGCAGGTGCGCATTCCGAGCGTTGACATCCTGCTGCGGTCGCCAGAGATCACCTCGCAGAGCCCCGGGATCCAGGAGAGTGTCGGCCGGATGATCGACAGGTTCGTGCTCGATGACTGCTCCTACATTCCGCTCGCGACCGTCCAGACGCTCCTGCATCGTCCGGCGACCCTCACGAATGTCACGACGAATGGCGGCCTCGGCAACGAATACGACCTCGTCCAAATCGGCAAGGAAACCACCCCACCCCCCACGTCGTTTCGTCCAGAATCCGGCTGAGCTGACCAGATAAATGGTCAGTTGGCAGGCAAAGTGGTCATGTCATCCGTTGATCCTTGCGGTTACAGATTCGGGTTCTCCGCACTCACGCGCCTAACCCCTGAGCGCATCCCTAGCCCGCACACGGCACGCAACGAACAAGCCAGCAGCGAGCCACCGCGCGCTGCCCGACACCGTCGAGGTCGCGGGCACGGAAGGGCAGGTTCACCCGCGGAGATCGACGGAACGACAGGAGGAGCCCGCAGGACGAGATGACCAGAACCGTGGTCAAGTGACCAATTCTCCGGTCAGCTCAGCCGGATTCTGGACGAAACGACTGGCGGGTGGGGCGTTAGCCGAGGTGCGTGCGGAAGAAGTCGATCTCCAGCCGTAGCAGGTTCTCAGCGACGACCTCCTGCGGCGTCATGTGCGTGACCCCGCTCAGCGGCACCACGGAGTGGCTGCGCCCGGCGGCCAGCAGTGCGCTGGAGAGCAGGAGCGTATGCGCGGCGAGGACGTTGTCGTCGGCGAGGCCGTGGATGAGGAGAAGCGGCCGGGTGAGCTGGCCGGCCCGCTCGATGAGCGAGGTGCGCGCATACGCCTCGGGTGAGGTCTCGGGGTGGCCTAGGTAGCGCTCGGTGTAGGCGGTGTCGTACAGCGCCCAATCGGTGACGGGCGCCCCGGCGACGGCAGCGTGGAAGACATCCGGACGGTCGAGCACGGCGAGCGCCGCGAGGTAGCCGCCGAAGGACCATCCGCGGATCCCCACCCGAGACAGGTCCAGATCGGGCTGCCCTGCCGCGAGCGCTTGCAGCGCATCCACCTGATCCTCGAGCACGCGCGACGCGAGATCGCCGAGGATGGCTCGATCCCATGCCGGGCCTCGCCCAGGGGTGCCGCGGCCATCTGCCACGACGACCGCGAACCCCTGGTCGGCGAACCACTGATCGGTCGCGTACGCGCCGGCGGAGCGGACGACCCGCTGCGCATGCGGACCGCCGTAGGGCGAGACGATGACCGGCAGCGGCCCACTGCCGCGCACATGATCGGATGGCCAAAGGACGCAAGTGCGCAACTCGAGGTTCGCCACCGTCGAGTAGTTCGGCGCGACGCGGATGAGCGGGCGCTCGGCCAAGGACTTGACCGGGATGCGCCGGTCTCCGTCGACGATCGTGAAGGTCGTGCCTGCCTGCGAAGGATCCGTCACGATGTCGACCCGGAGACGGTCGCCCGCGACCGCCGCGGCCCAGCAGTCAGGGGGAGTCAGCTCGACGGCCTCTCCGCTCGTGAGGTCGATGCGAAACACGCCCTGCGACTCGGGCGCCGACGATGCCGTGACGAGGCAGGAGTCGAGGTCCGCGCGCAGGAGATCCCTGACCTGCAGCCCGGGTGGCGACACGGGAGTTCCCGCTCGGGTGAGTCGGTAGGTGTCGGTCGCGACGTCGTTGACGATGTCGACGAGGACGCCGGACGAGTCGACCGTGGGCACCCCGCCCGCGACATCGACCCACGCATCGTCCGTCCGGGTGGCAAGAATCTCGAGGGCTCCGCGCTCGGGATCGACGCGCCCGATCTGAGCCGTCCGCTGATCGCGTGACAGCAGCATGACGACGCCATCGTGGACCGACGCGAGATACGGGAACCGCTCGGCGTCCCAATCGATGCGAGTTCGCGTGCCGTCAAGGGCCACGAACCACAGGCTCACGATCGCATTGGCGGTCCCGGCAGCCGGATAGCGATGGGGCACCGGCTCGATCTCCGGACGCGCCGGGTCGCCGATCCAACGGACAGCGACGCAGCTGTTGTCGTACTGCTCGACGAGGAGCCCGCCTGCGAGCCACCAGTGCCCGCGGAACCGATCGAGTTCCTCTGCGGCGATGAAGTCGGCGAGCCCCCACGCCTCATCCGGGTGGGCCGGCTCGCAGAGCGCGATCGACGCCTCGTCGCCGAGGCGGACCACGAAAAGGCCATTGCCGCTCACGAAGGCGACATGCGTGCCATCAGGGCTCATCCTGGGGTCGATCACCGGCCCGGGTGCGGGTAGTTCGATCGTGACGCCGGATGGAATGTCAACGACGTACGGCACGCCCGAGAGAACGAAGGTAGCGATCTTGCCAGCCTCGTCGAGGCTGAAGGCGGTGATGCCGGAGGTCACCTCGCGCATGCGCTCGCGCCGAGCCCGCTCCTCGGGCGGCAGGTCGCCGCCGGCGAGGAGGTCAGACGAGGAGACGAGCAGCCGCTCCGCTTCGTCCGAGACATTGACGCACCACAGGTCGCCGGCCGATTCCTGGCCGCTGCCGCTGCGAATGAAGAACACGCTGTCGCCGGCGATGGCGAACCCTCGCGGCCTGCCGAGCTGGAATCCGCGAGTCCGGGCCTTCTGGCGGGGGAACGTATCGGTGCTCGACATGGACAGCATCGTGCCGCATCCGGGGCGACACGGTAGCGTCGGAGGGTGAATCGACGACTCCTTTTCGTGCACGCACACCCGGACGACGAAACAATCGGCACCGGGGCGACCATGGCCAAGTACGTGAGCGAGGGCGCGCAGGTCACGCTCGTGACCTGCACCCTCGGCGAGGAGGGCGAGGTGCTCCTCGAGGAGTTCGCCCATCTCGCGGCGGACAAGCAGGACGCCCTGGGCGACCACCGGCAGACCGAGCTCGCGAATGCGATGAGCGCCCTAGGCGTGACTGACTGGCGCCTCCTCGGCGGGGCCGGGAGGTTCCGCGACTCGGGCATGATCGGGACCCCGAGCAACGACAACGACGCCTGCTTCTGGCGGGCCGACCTGCTCGAGGCGGCGCTGCCGCTCGTCGAGATCATTCGAGAGGTCCGCCCGCAGGTCGTCGTCACCTACGACGATTTCGGGGGCTACGGGCACCCCGACCACATCCAGGTGCACCGGGTCACGATCTATGCACTCGCGCTGGCCGCCTCCCAGACATTCCGGGCCGACCTCGGCACCCCGTGGGCTCCGAGCAAGGTGTACTGGACCGCATTCCCCAAGAGCGTCATGCGGGCCGGGATCGAGGCGATGAAGGAGCACGACGCCTCGAACGAGTTCGCGTCGATGGATCCGGACGATATCCCCTTCGCGTGCGACGACGAACTCGTCACGGCCGCAATCGACGGGAGCGCGCACCTGCCGGCGAAGATGGCCGCGCTACGGGCCCACGGAACCCAGGTGAGCGTCGATGGCGGCTTCTTCGCGCTCGCCGACAATCTGGGGGCGGAGGCCTTCGGTACTGAGTACTACCGGCTCGCCTCCGGTGTGAGCGGCGCCCCGCAAGGGCAGCGCGAGCCTGACCTCTTCGCGGGCATCAGCGAGTGACACGGCGCGCACCGGGGCCGCTGGCCACCCTGCGCATCATCGGGCTGTCGGCGGTCGGCCTAGCCGTTGGGATCGTCGGCTCCTTCGTGCAGGCGACCCGGGCCATCGTGCCCCTGCCGTCGGGGCAGGTCGTCGTCCCGTGGGGCATGATCCTCGTTCTCGTGACGGTCGTCCTCGTCATCCGCGGGGCCGCCTGGCTGATCGGCTCGCGGGCCGGGGGCTGGGCGGTGTTCGCGGGCTGGCTCGTTGCCACGGTTGTCATGGCGGCGGAGTCGCCCTCGGGGGACCTTGCCATTTCCGGGGGCGGACGTCAGATGACCTACCTGCTCGGCGGGGTGATCCTCGGTGCCGCGGCGGCCACCTTCCCCGTCCTGGGACGTTCGTCGCATACCATCGACGGAGTAGGTCCCCTATCCAACGAGCCCCCGCACTGAAGGAGTCCCCCTCTTGGCCGAGCATCGCCGCCTCACGGCGCTGCCTGATGTCGGAAACAGGGCAAAGCTCGTCGTTGGTGGGGCACTCGCCCTGCTCGTGGTCATCTACATCGCCCTCATCGTGCTCTCCGGAGGGGGCGTCCGGCAGGGCTCGGTCGTGAGCGGGGTCACGATCGGCGGGCTCAGCTCAGCCGAGGCCGTCGCCTCACTCGACGCGACCCTGGGGAAGGCCTCCCGCAAGCCGTTCAAGCTCGAGGCGGCCGGCAAGGAGTTCGTCGTGAAGCCCCGGGACGCCGGTCTCGCGTTCGACGCGCAGGCAACGGTGGAGAGCGCCTCCGGGCGATCGTGGAATCCATTCACCCTTGCCGCGGATCTCCTGGGCCAGCGCGAGGTGGAGCCGGTCGTCGTCGTGGATGAGCCGGCGCTGACGAGCCAGCTCGCCGGAATATCGCTCGCCATCGACCGCCCCGCAATTGAGCCCTCCATCACGATCGAGAGGCAGGAGGCGAAGCTCAAGCCGGGAAAGAACGGACGGGCCCTCGACGTCGAGGCGACGTCAGCGCAGCTGATCGAGGCGCTTCTCGAGCCGAGGGAGCCAATCGCGGCGCCGATCGCGAAGGTGTTGCCATTGATCTCCGGGGAGTCCGCGGATGAGTCGATGGCCCTGGCTCGAACGGCCATGGACAATCCCATCATCGTGAATGCTGGCGCTGCATCGGCCAAGCTGCGTCCGAAGGCGATCTCGCGTGCGCTGAGTTTCACAGCCGCCGGTGGTCAATTGGAGCCGCGAATCGACGGTGAGGTGCTCCAACGGGCCCTTGACGGCAAGCTCAAGGGAGCCGAGGTTCCTGGTCGCGATGCCTCGTTCAAGATCGTCGGGGGCAAGCCGGTCGTGGTGCCGTCAATCGTCGGGAAGGGAGTCTCTGACGTCGAGCTCGCGACTGCCGTCGTCGGTGTCCTCGGGGACGATTCGCCGGCGCGAAATGTCACTGTCTCAATGGCGATTCGAGAGCCTGCCGTCACGACCGAGCAGGCTCGTGCGCTTGGGGTTACCGAGAGGCTGTCGACCTTCACGCAGAAGTTCCCCTACGCGGCGTACCGAGTGCAGAACATCGGTCAGGCCGCGCGCAATGTGAATGGCACGCTCCTCCTGCCCGGCCAGACCTTCTCGATGAACGATGCCATGAAGGAGCGGACCGA
>CAFBNE010000086.1_pt1 | contig 14601 bp, 9 predicted proteins | sample 7269181 | NCBI WGS metagenome assembly CAFBNE01 (sample SAMEA6814085, study PRJEB35770) | uncultured Actinomycetes bacterium | biome: Freshwater; feature: Freshwater reservoir; material: water | place: Czech Republic | collected 2017-05-23 | depth 30m m
CACCCACCGTGGTGTGAGTATCGCCAAGGTGGTGGGCACACCCATCGATAGGTCTTTAGTCCCTGGCCTCGGGACCCGTGCCACTCGCTACTCAATCATCGTGGCTCATCAGCGGCGCTCCCCAGGTGAGCTGCTCGCCATCGCTAAGCTCGCGGACCCTGGTGGAGCGCACATCGTCCTAGCCAACTGGCTGATGACCCCCGAAGACAGGCGTATGGCCCTCAAGCAGTCACGGGAAACCAAAGTTACAGCGCTGGTTATCGATGCTGCGGCTTGCGGATACGTCGCGGCCCGCGCTCCGAGGTCCTTCGCGACCTTGCAGGAAATCAGCCTGCCGTACGCGGTGTTTTCTCACTACTCGCCGAACGTCGCCGGTGACGTACCGGATGAGGTGTTCGTAGGCCGGTCTGAGCAGATCGCAGAAATCGCGTCTCCGACAGGAAGCCTGTACGTGTACGGGGGCCGGCAGCTCGGCAAGTCTGCAGTTCTGCGCAAGGTGCAGCGGGACTTCGACAACGGCCAAGACCGCATCGCCATCTACGTGGACCTGAAGGCCACCGGAGTTGGCGAATACATGGAGCCCGAGCACCTGTGGTCGGTCTTGCTCGACGAACTGCGATCCCGGAATGTGATGCCCAACAGCGCCAAGACCGCGAAGCCGGAGAACGTAGTTCGGGCCGTGCGCGATTGGCTGAACGAGGAGCCCGCCAGAAGAATGCTGCTGCTCCTCGACGAGGCGGACGCATTTCTGGAGGGAGAGAATGCCGAGCGGCACATTAAGGGGCGCACCGTCAGGTTCCCCAACATCCTGCCTTTGAAGGATCTGATGGACTCCAGCAACCGCAGGTTCAAGGTGGTCTTCGCCGGCTTGCACCAAGTCCAACGGTTCTCCAGCATCAGCAATACCCCGCTAGCCCATGGAGGTCGCGACATCGCCATCGGGCCGCTCGAGCAAGGCGCTGCGCTGAGGCTCGTCGAGGATCCCCTACGCCACCTCGGCTACCGCCTAGAGAGCCCAGAACTGGCATGGCGACTCCTTGCCACTACCAACTACCAGCCTGGCCTCGTGCAGATCGTGTGTGACCAGCTCATCAAGGACCTGCACCGGGCGCCACTCGCCGCGGAGGCTCCTCCCGTGGTCGTCCGGGCGGGCGATGTCCAAGCAGTCCTTGAGAACAGGGGTGTTCGAGACCAAATCGCGACCCGATTCCGACTCACTATTTCCCTTGAAGACCGGTACAAGGTGATTGCTCTGGTCCTTGCGCACCACTCGCTCGTTGATGACTTCACCCGCGACTACAGCCAGGAGTTCCTCGTCGGCGAGTGCGCATCGTTCTGGCCCGAGGGGTTCTCAAGCATGGACTCCCGAACCTTTGTGCGGTATCTGGAGGAGATGGAGGGCCTTGGCGTGCTCCTCACCCGGGACGGGAGAACGAAGATTCGCTCCGTGAATGTCATTCGCATGCTCGGAACGCCTGAGGCGATCGAGAACGAGTTGATGGAGGGCAATTTCGCACTCCCGCAGCAGTACAACCCTCGATTCACCCGCCGGCACCTGGCAGGCCTCACGCCAGAGAGCCACAGCCCGCTGACGGAGGATCAGCTGGCCACGCTGCTGCCCATGAATCCGCCACCTGAGGGGCAGGTGTCCATCGTTGTCGGATGTGATTTGACCAACATCGAACGCGTGGTGCCCGCGCTGCACGCCGTCGCCCACGAGCGCGCGATCGAAATTCGCACGGTCGCCGCCGACGGCGTTGACGCCGCTCTCTCTGACCGCCAACGGTCGCCGCTAATCGTCGATGCCGTCACCTTGGAGGACAGCGACTACTTCAATGACATCACCAAACGCCTGCTGAGGCAGGCACAGGCAGTCAACCAGCGCAGCATCGTTGTCGTGGGAGCATCACTCGCCTCTTCCGTTTCCGAAATGAACCTGCCCGGCATTCCCCGGCTCCGCGTTGAGCCACTGGGCCTGTGGACCAGCGAGTCTCTTCGCTCGTGGGTCGAGTTGCCATTCGAGAGTAAGGCTGACCGCGCTCGCGTCATCGATGTCACGGGAGGGTGGCCATCTTTGGTAGAACCTCTGATCGCGGAGATGCGCAAGGGAGAGTCGCTGACCAGTGCGATCAACAACCTCGAAGCAGCGCTTGTCGCCCCTACCAAGGAGAAATCCCTACTGAGCAGAGTCTTGCTCGTCCAGGAGCCAGCCGGGAGGGTCCTGCGAACGTGGGCAACTTGGGTCGATGTCGGGGCGCCAGGAGAAGTGCACGAAGTCGCCGAGGTCGCCGAGCTATCCCTTCCCGATACACAGAAGGTCATTGACTCCTGGACCAACCTCGGACTGATCGCAGACACCGCAGAGGGCCCCGTGCTGAACTCCCTGTTCCATCGCTTGGGCTTGAGACTGGCATCGGCCTGATGTCCTGGTGGGATACCAGTCACGGCCTGGAACTCCCAGGCCCGCAACGGCTAATTCGTCGCGTAGCACGTCACCTAGAATCCGGCCGAACTGCCGTCGTCGTATTCCCAACAACGGCGGTTGACTCCGGCCTCGCCGATCACGTCATTCGAGACATCGAAAACATCACGCTGTCGGGCCCCGTCGACCTACACGACGCCTCTGGACCGTGTACCGCACTGTTGCGCACGCTTCGCGTCGAATGCCACTCAAGCGATCCTGCCCTCAGGTGGCTTGCGCTCGCCAACAGCCCTGCCGCCCATGGCACAACCCGTACGGTTACTTCGTGGGAGTGTGACATCACTGAAGTTCTGCAGCGTTGGCCCCACGCAGTGCATGCGAGGTCTGGAGCACCAGCGGGCAACCCCATGAACTTTCTCGTTGGAGTCCAATTCGGCGACTACCCCTCCGAAGCAATCGACGGGATCGACCGTCTCCATGTGGACGTTACCTGGTGGGCAGGCGCCATCAGCCGCTTGGATTCCCTCTTCCATGCAGAACTCCATTCCGACGGAACCCTCACTCGACTCCAGCAAGAGACCATCGTCGAGGTCTGCGGATGGGACCTAGACACGGCCGAGGCTCTACTTCAAATCTGGGACGGCGATCCAGATAGCCTCGCTGATAACCTCGCAGCGCTACCATCGAAGATTCAATCGGTTGCTGTCCCCGCGAATGCGCCGCGCAGCGCGCCGGGCGTAATGCCGCCAAAGCACCGAGTCGCATGGAATGACGGCTTGCTGGACCTTTGGGACGGTTCGCCCCGTAGCCGGCCAAGTCCTGACCAAATTCAGGCAGCCATCTGGCGCGCCCAGTGCGCCGTTCTCTTGCCACGCCTCGAAGAACAGCGACGGCGTATCCAGCACGACTTCTGGAGGTACGCGAGTGCATCCGCAATACTCAAAATCCTCAACGACAGCGTTCCCCCTGGACACGAACTACACCACGAGCTGCCGGGTGTAGACGAAGTCGTACTGGAACTAGGCCAGATGCACTTCGCCTGCTCGACGGGGAGGGCGACCCTGCCGAACGCCCCACGCACGCGACTAAGCGCGTTGCGCGATGTGCGAAACTCACTCGCCCACGGTCAACCTGCACCGGCCGACCGTCTCAACGGCCTTGACGACCTGCTGCAGTGACACATCGCCATCCCCTGCTTGCTCCGCGGATGCAACGACCCGCGCGATCCTCGGGACGTACACCCAACTAAGGCGATGCCACGTTGCCTGTCTGATGCGCACCGTCAGAGCCCCTCCCACCCCTTCACGAGAGAGATGTGGACGAGGTTGCATCGGTGGCGCTAGACGCCTGATCGTTGTTGAGACTCCCTCCCCTTCACGACGAAGGGCGCACTTGGGTCCTTTGCGTTTGCCTGAGCGGGATTCGAAGTTGAGATTCCCGCCCCTTCACTAGGGAGGGGCGCACCGGCAAGGCTCATTGCGCAGATTGGGCATCGACACCGGAATGGGAACAGTATGCGCAGGACACTGCGTAAATGGAATTTCCTCGTTATCCCGGTGTGCTGGCGGTAACGTGGAACTGGCATCGCTACGGTGCCGGATTCGGGGGCAGTGTGCAATGGGCTCATTCAGCCAGCGCCAATGGCCGTTGGCATCGACTCGACGATCACCTCGTCGACACCGGCGAGCTTGCTGGTGAGTTCGCGGCCCCGTTCGGGGCAACGTCGCTGACTCGCTGGCTGGGACGTGTCCACGACCTTGGCAAGGCGCCTTGCGCCTGGCAGGAGGCTCTGGTGTCGGCTGCGTCGACTGGCAGGGCGACCGGGGTCCGCCATAAGGAGCATGCCGCGCGTCTCGCCGGTCGGGAACTCGTCCGCACTGTAGGCGGGGAGGTAGCTGCAGTCATCGCTGCGTCCGCCCTGCTCGGGCACCATTCGGGGATCCCCGACCTGTCCAGCGGCGACGCAGGGGCTCGCAGCACCCGAGATGCCCTGACCGAGGGGGCGCTCGACGAGGAGATCTCGGCGGCAGTCGAGGCGCTTCAGTCAACGCTCGGCGACCTCGTCGTCGAGGCACACGATGTCGACCTGCCGTCTTGGTTGCCGACCGATGCGAGCGGCACCGATCCGGTCTGCATTCGCCGGCTGGAGATGTTTACTCGGATGGCCCATTCGGCGCTCGTAGACGCTGACTTTCTCGACACCCAGCGCCACTTCTCCGACAGCGCCCAGCCGCGTGTGGCGCCAGCCGAGGACTTTGCACTCCTGTCAAGTGATTTCGCGTCTGCACGGGCGAACCTCGTAACTGGACGGCTGGCGACAGCGGTGGGACGTGTCCGCGAGTCAGTGTACGAGCAGGCGATGTCGTATGCGCAAAACCCACCAGGGATGTTCCGTCTGCCCGCTCCGACCGGGTCGGGTAAGACGCTCACCGCGATGGGGTTTGCGCTCCAGCACGCGGCTTCGAACGGACTTCGGCGCGTGGTCGTCGCGGTGCCGTTCACATCGATCACAACGCAGAACGCGCAGGTGTACCGGGAAATGCTCGACCGTCCAGGCCTGCCGCGAGTTCTGGAGCACCATTCCGCGGTCCTGGACGGCGATGCAGGATCGTCTCGCTGGCGCCGGCTGGCAGCAGAAAACTGGGACGCCCCGGTCGTCGTCACTACGACGGTCCAGCTCTTCGAGTCACTCCTATCAAACCGGCCGTCCCACACGCGCAAGCTGCACCGCCTCGCCGGCTCGGTCATCGTCCTGGACGAGGTGCAGTCACTGCCGATGAGTCTGCTGCCGGTCATCCTGGACGTCCTTCGGACCCTCGTCGACGACTACGGGGCCACGGTCGTACTGTCGACGGCGACGCAGCCACAGTTCTGGGCGCTGCCCGTCTGGGCTGGATTCCCGTCCACGAGCCTGCTGCCCCAGGAGCAGGCGGTCAGGTCTTCGCTGCGGCGCGTCTCGTACGAATGGCGCCTAGGACAGCCAAAGCCCACATGGCCGGAGGTCGCCGGATGGCTTGCCGCCGAGCGGCAGGCGCTGGTGATCGTCAACACGACGCAGGACGCCCAGTCGCTTCACCGGGCGACCCTGGATGCAGTGCAACCAGGGTCGACAGTCCTGCATCTGTCGACGCGCATGTGCGGGGCGCACCGACTGGACACACTCGCACGCGTCCGGGGCCTGCTGGACGATGGGGACCCGGTGCTCCTGGTGTCGACTCAGGTCGTCGAGGCTGGCGTTGACGTCGACTTCCCCGCCGTGTTCCGCGCCATCGGCCCCCCCGACTCGATCGCGCAGGCAGCCGGCCGCGCTAACAGGGAGGGACGCCTTGCCGGCCTGGGGCGCGTTGTGGTGTTCGATCCCGCCGACGGCGGCCTGCCCGGTGCCGAGTACCGGACCGCAACTGAACTCGCAAGACAGGGATTCGCTGCCCCCGCCATCGACCCGGATGACGTCACAGCGCTAGCGACCTACTACGAGGACCTGTACGCGAAGTTGCTGCCGGGAGGCGCCTCGGGCCGCGGCACGGCCATCAGCGGCGCGCGGGAGTCGTTCAAGTTCCGCGAGACCGCCTCGCTGTTCCGCATGATCGACGACGCGGGTGTGCCGGTCATCGTCGAATACGACGATCCGCACCAGCATGCAGCCGGCCTGATCGCCAGGCTTCGGGCCGGGGGTTCGCTCGATCCGCAGGAGTGGAGGTTCCTCCAGACGCGCACCGCGACCCTGTCCCGGGCTGTTGCCGCGAAGGCGGTCGCCGCTGGGCTGGCGGCCGATGTCACACCCCCCGCCAAGGATGGGCAATCGGGTCGAGTTCTCGCCTGGCAGGGCCGGTACGACGACCTGCGGGGCATCGATCCGAACGAGCCGACCAACGCTGAGGAAGTGATCTGGTGAGCACAGACCCGCGATCGTCCCACCACGACTGGACAGGGCTCGTCCCGCCGGCGACGTTCGAGCATCCACCGCTGCGGGTCATCGTCCAAGCTGACACCGCGTGCTTCACCCGAGCCGAGTTTCCCTCTGAGCGCGTCTCCTACTCCGTGCCGACGCCGACGGCGCTTGTCGGGACACTCTCAAGCGTTTTCTGGAAGCCCCAGTTCCGGTGGATCATCGAGTCGGTCGATGTCCTTCGGCCGATCCGCTGGATGACCCAGCAGCGCAACGAGGTCAGCGACGTGCAGTCCCTCGCCAAGGCTGCAAGCGGCGCACGGTACGACGTCGAGGACATGCGCGTGCAGCGCCAAACAATGATGCTGCGCGACGTCGCCTATCGGATCCACGCGAGCATCTGGCAGCACCCCGATGCGGAAGGCACTCCCGCGAAGTGGCGCGACCAGTTCAACCGCCGGGTCGCCCGAGGCGCATACTTCCGGCCGCCATACCTCGGGATGCGCGAGCATGTCGCCGACGTCCTGCCGGACGATCCCGACCTCCTACCAATCGCGTCATCGCAGGACCTCGGCCTGATGCTTCACACGATCACCTACGACGAGGCGACCGGGGCCGAGGACTACGCGTGGTTCCACGCGCGACTCGAGAACGGCAGGATGATTGTCCCGCGCCGTGGCGCGAGCCTGGCCGACACTATCTCGAGTGCACCGTGATCATCCGGGCGCTCGCCGACGCTGCCCGGCACCTAGACGTCCCGCTCGATGGATACCAGGTGAAGGCGACGCCATGGGCCCTAACTCTGTCGCCCGCAGGCCGGGCGGTGTCCCTGGTGCCGCTGGAGTTGACTGGCGCGGATGGCAAGGCAACGCCGATCCGCCAGGCCGTGCCAAAGGTGACTAGGACCGTCAACGTCGCCCCACAGCTTGCCTGCGACACCGGGGTCTACGCCATCGGCATGGCAAGGCCGCCAGCCGCGGGCAGTGATCGCTACGACTGGGCAGCTCCCGGGGCCCGCGACATCGAATGCCACGCCGCATGGACTCAAATGGCCAGGGACTGGGCAGCCTCGCTTGCCGAGCCTGACGACGGCGTGCAGGCGCTGCTCGCCTGGCTGGACTCCGGCAGGCTTGGCCTGGCGGACGTGATGCCCGAAGCCGACGCGGACCGACGTGCCCTGGCCATCGGGAACGTAGCGATCTACGCGCAAGGAGATCCCGGGCCACTTCACCTTCGGCCGTCTGCGGTCGCCTTCTGGCAGGCGCACGTCAATGCAGCGAAATCGCACCATCGCGGCCCGTGCTCCTCGTGCGGACGCGAGTCGGCACTCGTCGACACTTTTCCGACGGGGGTTCCCAAGCGGCTGGTCCCCGGCGCCGGCCAGGCAACCGTCGCGTTGACCAGTGCGAACTTTGCGACGTCGTCGCGGGACCTGAAGATCACGCAGCTGGCCAATGCTCGCATCTGCGCGGCGTGTGCACTCGGAGGCGTCGCCGCGCTCACTGCCTTAGCCGACGACCGAAACCACTCCTGGACCGGGGATGATGCCCGGACCGTCTGGTGGCTCAGGTCCGGCGCAGCCCCGAGCATCTTCTCGTTGCTCGACGCGCCGCCGCCCGCTGAGGACGTCCGCAGAATCTTCGACCAAGTACGCGCCGGTGCACCGCTGGACGGGCTGGCGAGCCTTGACGACGAGTACTACGCGCTGACCTTCTCGGGGCGCGGCCCGCGGCTGATCGTCCGATCGTGGGTCGACACGACACTCGGAGAGGCCGCCCTGTCGCTCGCCGCCTACTTCGACGACTCCGCCGTCGCCCGCATCGGGCAGCCCGAACGCCAGTGGCAGCCGCTGTGGAAGATCGCGAAGTCTGCCGGCACCAGGCGAACAAAGTCCGGGACGGTACTTGAGGAAGCGCCACACGGGGCCCACGACGCACTCCTGCGCGCTGCGCTGACCGGCAGCTCCCCGGCCCAGGGACTACTCGCCTGCGCGACCGCCCGGTCTCGGGCAGAGATCGGCTTGGCAGCCGATGAGCCCCATGCGTGGCGGGATCGGGAGCATGCCCGTGCCTGCCTAGTCAGACTGATCCTGAACCGAAGCCCTCAATGGAAAGGACGCCCGCCCGTGCCAGGACCGACGCTTGACCCGGATAACCACGACCCGGCTTACCTGTGCGGGAGGCTCTTCGCCGAGTACGAGGGGCTCCAGCGCTCCGCGCTCGGCAGCGACGTCAACGCGACGATTACTGATCGCGTCTACGGCAAGGCAATGGTGAGCCCTCTGATGGTGTACCCCTCGTTGGACCGACTCGGCAAGGCCCACCTGCGAAAGCTGAGGACCAGCGGGAAGGAAGGCGCCGCCGCGGCGATCGACCGGCGGGTAACCTCGCTCGTCGCCTCGATCGGCCCGATACCGGCAGCCCTCGACGTGTCCGGCCAGGCCCGATGGATGCTCGGCTACTACCAGCAGCGAGCCGCCAGCGCTGCCAGGGCCCACGCGGCGAAGGAAGCGAAGGAAGCGTCTGCAGCCGCGGGCCTGCCTCCAGAGCCTGGCGACACGACCGAACAGCAGATCACGTCACCGACACAGACAAGGAATCAGCCATGACCAGTGCCCTGCCATACCTCGACCCGGATGTCCGCCACGATGCGCTCCTGCTCATCGAGGTTGTCGACAGCAACCCCAACGGAGATCCGGATGCCGGCAATCAGCCGCGTACCGACCCAGAGACCGGCCACGGCCTCATGACGGACGTCAGCCTCAAGCGCAAGGTCCGGGACACCGTCGACACGATCCGCGGCACCCTCCCGGATCCGGCTCGGTACGGCATCTATGTCACCGCCGGCACCGCCCTCAACACCGTCCACGACACCGCGTATGCCGCCGTCGGCAAAGGCGCGACGCCCGAGACCGCGCAGCAGTGGCTCCGGGACCACTACTTCGACATTCGGATGTTCGGCGCCGTGATGACCACTGGGAAGAACACGGCCGGCAGAGTCACCGGTCCAGTCCAGTTCGGCATGGCCCGCTCGATTGATCCCGTCGTGCCGACAGAGCTCGCCATCACTCGCGTGACCAAGACGGTCGCCGGCAACGAGGACCAGTCGGAGATGGGCAGTAAGTGGATCATCCCTTACGGGCTATACGCGGCACGGGTGCACTACTCTGCCGCGGTCGGAGCCTCGACCGGCGTCACGGGCGAGGACCTCAGCGTCCTGTGGAGTTCGCTGTCCACGATGTGGGACCACACGCGGTCCGCCGCCCGAGCGAACATTACGACCCGCGGTCTGTACGTCTTCACCCACTCATCGACACTTGGCGATGCCCCGGCGGGCCGCCTCCTAGAGACCATCACGGTCCGCAAGAGCACCGATGCGCCTCCGCGGGCATTCGTCGACTACGCCATCGGCATCCCCGACCCGGGCAGCATCCCCGATGGCGTCCGTCTCAGCGTCCTGTAGCCGGGTGCCGGCTCGGGGGACCGCCGCGGAGCCCGGGCCGGCACCAATAGTCGAGGCAGTGGAAGGACTGTGGATCCAGATCTCCCGAATCGAGCATCACGCCTACTGCCCGCGGCAGGCTGTGCTCATCGACCGCGAGGCCTGGACCGATAGCCGCGAGACTGTGCGAGGCTCCATTGCCCATGCGAGCGTCGACTCGTCCGCGAAGGACCACCGCCACGGGCTGAAGATCCACCACGCCGTGGCTCTGCGGCACGACCGGCTGCTGATCCGCGGAACCGCCGACACCATAGAGGAGCATCCCGACGGGAGGCTCGTTCCCGTGGAGCACAAGTCAGGCCGGGCCACAGCCGACACCACCCCTGCAGTCCTGCAGGTCGTCGCGCAAGCGCTGTGCCTTGAGTCGATGACCGGGCGCGCAGTCCCGTCAGCTGCCGTGTTCTTCATGGCCACGAACTCCCGACTCGACGTCGACGTCCGTGCCCACCAGTCCGCGCTCGAGTCGGCGATCGCGGAACTGCGGCTCAATCTTAAGTCCCCGCGTCTACCCCCTTGGACGTCTCAGGTCCAGCGTTGCCACAAGTGCAGCATCCGGCTGGGCTGCATGCCCGAACTCGCCGGGAGGGAATCCGCGTGAGCGCCGATGAGGTCCTCAACGTCCTTTTCGTCCACACTGCGGGCTCGCACCTATCCCTCGAGGGCGGTGCGGTCCGGTGCTTTCATCCTGTCGACGATTCATGGCGGCGTCTGCCGCTGGCCCGGATCGAGTCGATCGTCATGATCGGAGCGGTTAGCGCATCCACCGACCTGCTCCTGCACTGCGCCGAACTCGGCATCCCTCTTCACTGGGTGTCCGAGTTCGGGAAGCCACGTGCCACCGCCCTCGGCCCGTCCGCGATGGGAGGAGCCGTCCGGGCAGCCCAGCACGCAGCCCACGCGGACGGCGCGGCGCGGCTCTCCATCGCGCGAACGTTCGTCAACGGGAAGATCACGAACATGCTCTCCGTCCTACGGACGGCTTCGCACGATGCGACCGGCCATGCCCGGCAGGGCCTCCGGGAAGGGATCGAGCGGATCGTCGCCGCCCGCGACGCGCACTCGGGAACCGAGACCGACCACCCCGAATCCCGCTTTGCGGTCCTCGGTCTGGAAGGAGTGACGAGCCGCTCCTACTTCACGGCACTTCGGCACACGCTTCGCACGGATTCCGGGATCGACATACCCACCCAACGCACGCGCAGGCCCGCTACCGATCCGGTAAATGCCACCATGTCTTTCGCGTACGGCCTTACGCGAATGAGCGTCCATGGCGCCATTCACGCCGCAGGGCTAGACCCCGCGATCGGCTACCTCCATGGGGACCGGGACAGGCAACCGTCTCTCGTGCTCGACCTCATGGAGGAGCTACGCCCGGTCGCCGACAGACTGGTCGTGAGCCTCCTGAACCGACGACAGCTGCGATCCGCGCACTTCACGAAGTCGGTCAGCGGTGCTGTCGAGCTCACCGAGGACGGACGTCGCACACTGTTTACCGCCTGGCACGAACATCGCACCGCCCTAACCCAGCACGAGATCCTCCGCCGCGACATTCCACACGCCCTCGTCCCTCTGACTCAAGCGCGGCTGATGGCACGCTTCCTCACCGGCGACATCGACACCTACTCCCCGTACAGGTTCTAGACGCTGTGGACCTCGTTCTGGCCTACGACATCGACACGACGACCCCGCAGGGTCGGCGCAGGCTACGCCTCGTTGCCAGACTCTGCGAGGGATACGGCCAGCGGGTTCAATTCTCCGTGTTCGAGTTGGTCGTGAGCGAGAAGCAGTACCCACGGTTGCTCGCCGACCTCTCGGCCCTGCTCGATGCAGCAGACTACGTGCGCATCTACCGACTCGACATCGGTGCACTTGATCGCGTCACGGAACTCGGCACACGGCGGCATCTCCCTCACCGGGAGAGTTGGATACTGTAAGAACCTCGAACGATGCTCCCCTCAGCGCGAGGTTCCCCAGCGAAACTTGACAATTTTCATGCGAAAACGGACATCGAATCGCTCAATTTCCACCTGCTCTGAATGAATCCCCTGATCAGTCAGGGTGCGCCCCTTCCTCGTGAAGGGGCGGGAGTCTCAACGTCTTGTTTAAGGACTCGGTGACGTCGGATGCCGCCGGTGCGCCCCTTCCTCGTGAAGGGGCGGGAGTCTCAACAACTTGCGGATCGCACCGATGGTCGCGTCACGCATGAGTGCGCCCCTTCCTCGTGAAGGGGCGGGAGTCTCAACGTCGACGCGGATGGGCCTGTTCGGCGAGTTGCGGCTCCGGCGTGCGCCCCTTCCTCGTGAAGGGGCGGGAGTCTCAACCTGACCCCGGGAGGCAAGGAGAAGAAGCGGACGAGGTGCGCCCCTTCCTCGTGAAGGGGCGGGAGTCTCAACAGAGGTATCCGCTTGATCATCGCAGGTGATCCCCTGTGCGCCCCTTCCTCGTGAAGGGGCGGGAGTCTCAACTCGTACGTGAACGCGCCAGTCGTCGCGAGACCGGTGCGTGCGCCCCTTCCTCGTGAAGGGGCGGGAGTCTCAACCCTATCCTTCGGCGGCGCCGGGACTACGATCGTTGAGTGCGCCCCTTCCTCGTGAAGGGGCGGGAGTCTCAACAACAACACCACCCCGGAGGAGGCGATCGTCGCGCTGTCGTGCGCCCCTTCCTCGTGAAGGGGCGGGAGTCTCAACTCAAGGCTAACGGCGAGCGACTTCATTGCCGCCTCGGTGCGCCCCTTCCTCGTGAAGGGGCGGGAGTCTCAACTTTGATGTCGGCGCGCATCTCCTGAGCGTCCTTCGTGCGCCCCTTCCTCGTGAAGGGGCGGGAGTCTCAACGAGATGCGCGACATCGCGCCCCTCAACACCCTCGGCACCACGTGCGCCCCTTCCTCGTGAAGGGGCGGGAGTCTCAACGGCAAGGACCTGCTCGACGGAACCGGAACGACGGAGGTGCGCCCCTTCCTCGTGAAGGGGCGGGAGTCTCAACTATGACGCGGTGATGTCTGGGACGATGCAGCATGACGGTGCGCCCCTTCCTCGTGAAGGGGCGGGAGTCTCAACACTAGTGCGGCTCCGCACTCAACCGGTCACGGCTCACGTGCGCCCCTTCCTCGTGAAGGGGCGGGAGTCTCAACCTGCTGGACCGATGATGGCAACGACACTGTCCGGGCATCGTGCGCCCCTTCCTCGTGAAGGGGCGGGAGTCTCAACAACGGCGGCGGGCGCAGGTTCGGGTACAACGCGAGCATGTGCGCCCCTTCCTCGTGAAGGGGCGGGAGTCTCAACACCGTCGCGCCCGTCACGTGACGATGCAGCCGCAGGGTGCGCCCCTTCCTCGTGAAGGGGCGGGAGTCTCAACCGCATCCGTCATCGAGGCCGAGCAGTTGCGGCAGCGCCTCGTGCGCCCCTTCCTCGTGAAGGGGCGGGAGTCTCAACCTTCTCCCTCAAACTTGCTGCACGGACAACCCGCACGTGCGCCCCTTCCTCGTGAAGGGGCGGGAGTCTCAACCCCAGTACGCCGCCATGTGCGGAGTCGACCCGGAGTGCGCCCCTTCCTCGTGAAGGGGCGGGAGTCTCAACACCAGAACGATCTTCGTTCCCGTTGCGTAGGCAACGGAGTGCGCCCCTTCCTCGTGAAGGGGCAGGAGTCTCAACACAGTACCGACCGAATACGTTGACGGTCGTGGAAGTGCGCCCCTTCCTCGTGAAGGGGCGGGAGTCTCAACGCCCTCCGTCGCTCCAGGCTCCAGCCGCCCGGACCCGAGCGCCCCTTCCTCGTGAAGGGGCGGGAGTCTCAACCTCGTCTACTCCGCGATGAAGCGGCAGGGACTCACCGAGTGCGCCCCTTCCTCGTGAAGGGGCGGGAGTCTCAACCACTTGGTGACGATGAGGTCGACCGCCTGTCCCCAGTGCGCCCCTTCCTCGTGAAGGGGCGGAGTCTCAACTTCACTAGGTCGCCGAGGTCCGTCGCGTGGCCCCGGGATTACCCCGGCGGTCCACGTCGTACCGCCACTCCTCCGGTCGCCCGCTATTGAGGACACACCCTGCGCAACGTCTGCAGGCACCAGTCGTTTTCGCCCCTTCGCCGGACCCGCACCACGCCCCTGCAAGCGGCCAAGCTCGCCGTCGCCAATTTCAGCTGGTGCACGGGGTGTCTCAACTGGACTGGCGGAGTGTCACGAACGAAGGACGCGACACTTCGGCCGAATTCCGCATCGCGCACGTCATGCGCGTGATCGGCTCCCGATACCCAGCTTGGCCAGGACGCCGATCAGTGACCGGACCCTTCCCATGACCCGGCCCAGCCTCGATGGGGATACGCCGGGCTGAATGCCTGCTCGGACGGACGCGACCGTGCTCGGGCTGCAGCCCACCGCGCGGGCGATGGCCGCGTTCGACGCGCTCGGCTGGCGGCTCGCCTCATCGACGATCCGCTTTCGCTGGGCGGCCGGATCGCCCGGGTAGGAGCGGCCGCCGCGCCCGACCCGTCGCTCCCCCGGGCCCTTCAATCTGTCCTCCAAGTCAGGTTGGAGCCCCTTGGAGCCGTCCGGTCTGTCCTGAGCCTCGGTAGTACGCCGGACGGCGGCGGCACGGATCCGCAGTTCCGGGACTCGCGCCCTGGCAATGCCGCAGCGGCGTGCGAGCTCCGCGTCGCTCCCGTTCCATCCGCATGCGAGCAGGTCGATCGCCTTGCCGGTGCGCTCGCCGGTGCTCGTCGGACGGCCGTGGCGCACGTTCGCCTCGATCGCGAGTGCCATGAGCTCGACGTCGTCCAGGCGCGCGTCCAGGAGTAC
>CAFBNE010000087.1_pt1 | contig 14167 bp, 14 predicted proteins | sample 7269181 | NCBI WGS metagenome assembly CAFBNE01 (sample SAMEA6814085, study PRJEB35770) | uncultured Actinomycetes bacterium | biome: Freshwater; feature: Freshwater reservoir; material: water | place: Czech Republic | collected 2017-05-23 | depth 30m m
CTCGCCCCTCGTCGAGCGCTGGGTGCTCGACGGCCAGCAGGCGCGGCTCACCCAGGCCTCGCTCGAGACCCTCGCCGTGATCGCCTACCGGCAGCCGATCTCGCGAGGGCGGATCAGCGCGGTCAGGGGTGTGAACGTCGATGGCGTGATCCGGACCCTTATTGCGCGCGGTCTCATCGAGGAGGCTGGGCACGAGGACGAATCGCATTCCATCCTTTATCGCACGACCTCGCACTTCCTCGAGCGCATCGGGGCGGCATCCCTCAATGACCTCCCACCGCTCGCCGATCACCTGCCGAGCCTCGCGGAGCTTGATGACGTGCTCGACTCCGTGGCGATCGGCGACTGAGTGAGCACATCGTGACGGCCGACGAGGGAGTGCGCCTTCAGAAGGTGCTCGCCCTCGCCGGCATCGGGAGCCGGCGCAGGTGCGAGCAGTTCATCGAGCAGGGCCGCGTCGAGGTGGACGGGGTCATCGTTGCCGAGCAGGGCATGCGGATCGACCCCCTTACGGCGGTCGTCCGCGTCGATGGTCAGCGAGTGCCGACGGTTCCCGATATCACCGTGGTCGCGTTCAACAAGCCTCACGGAGTCGTCTCGACGATGGCTGACGATCGTGGCAGGGCGTGCGTCGGTGACTACGTGCAGGATCGGCCCGAACGGCTGTTCCACGTTGGCCGGCTCGACGCCGACACTGAGGGACTCCTCATCCTCACGAATGACGGTGAGTTGGCGAACCGTCTCGCGCATCCTTCCCACGAGATACTCAAGACTTACGTTGCGACCGTGCGTGGCCAGTTCCCGAAGGAGGCCCTCAGGGCTCTTCGGGAGGGCGTCGCGCTCGAGGACGGCACGGTTGAATGCGACAGTGCGCGGATCATTCAGCAGGCCGCTGATCGAACGATGATCGAGGTCGTCATCCACGAGGGCCGAAACCGTATTGTCAGGCGCATGTTCGACCATGTGGGCCATCCGGTCCAGGACCTCGTCCGCACGCGAATCGGCCCCATTCGCCTCGACCAGCAGCGGCCGGGGCGGCTGCGCACGATCGAGGGCCCGGAACTGCGTGCGCTCTATACCGAGGCCGGTCTGTAAACTCCCGGCATGCGAGCCATCCGTGGAGCGGTCTGCCTTACCGCTGACGACCCTGCCGAAATGCGTGAGGCGGTGGGCGAGCTGCTCACGGCGATGCTCGAGCGCAACGCGGTGTCCACCGACGATGTCGTGAGCGTCATCCTCACGTCGACCCCGGACCTCATCTCCGCATTTCCTGCAGCAGGGGCGCGTGCGGTCGGGTTCGCCGATGTGCCCCTGCTCTGCGCGCAGGAAATCGGAGTCGAAGGCGCGCTTGAGCGGGTCGTGAGAATCCTCATCCACGCGAACACCGATCGGCCCCGTTCTGGGATCCAGCACGTCTACCTGCGCGGCGCAGAGGTCCTCCGGGCGGACCTGCACACGTGAACCAGGACCGCTCGGTCGCGGTCATCGGCCCGGTCCTCGTCATCGGCACGGGACTCATCGGCACCTCCATCGCCCTGGCGCTGAGAAGGGCAGGGGTCGACGTCCTCCTCGAGGATCTGGATCCAGGGCAGGCTCAGGTCGCGGCGGCGATGGGAGCCGGCGAAATTGCGGGCCCCACGGCCGAGCCATCGCTCGTGGTCGTCGCCGTGCCCCCTCGGCATGCCGGCCACGTCCTGGCGAGGGCGTCGAGTGCGTTTCCGTCGGCGACGCTCACTGATGTCACGTCCGTGAAGGAGCGCGTGCTTGCCGATGCCCTCGCACTCGGTGCAGATCCGGTCCGTTTGGTCGGCGGCCACCCGATGGCTGGGCGCGAAGTCTCCGGGGCGGCTTCGGCACGACCGGATCTCCTCGACGACCGTCTGTGGATCATCACGCCAACGGAGTTCACGCAAGCCCAGCATCAACGGGCAGCCCACCGGCTCGCGACCACGTGCGGCGCCTACCCGGTCGAGATGAGCGCGGCAGAGCATGACCGAGCCGTCGCCCTCGTCTCCCATGCCCCGCAACTGCTGTCGAGCGTGCTGGCGGCCCAACTCATCGATGCCGACGCCGCCTATGTTCAGGTAGCGGGGCAGGGTCTGCGGGACATGACCCGGATCGCTGGGTCAGGGAGCGCACTGTGGACGGACATCCTCGGCGTGAATGCCGAGCCGGTGGCAGACGTGCTGGACGGAGTGATCAACGACCTGCAACGGGCGGCGCGCGCCCTTCGGTCAGTGGCGACCGGCGATCTCGCGAGCATTGACGTCGTCACCGAGGAACTGCAGCGAGGGGCCGTAGGTCGCAGTCGCATCCCGGGCAAGCACGGGGCCGCACCCTCGGCCTACGCCGAAGTGGCCGTCATGCTCGCCGACCGACCAGGTGAGCTCGGCCGGCTCTTCGCGGCCGTGGGCGAGACCACGGTCAACCTCGAGGACGTGCGCATCGAGCACGTCCTCGGCAGGCAGAGCGGCCTCGTCGAGCTGTCGGTCCAGCCGGACTCCGTCGCGACGCTCGAGGAAGCCTTGCGCTCCCGTGGCTTCGATGTCCGCGGCTAGGCTCCCCCCTATGTTGAACGTGATGGCATGGTGAGCGTGATGGCATGGTGAGCGTGATGGCATGGTGAGCGTGATGGCATGGTGAGTGTCGTGGCAGTCGATGGTCCTGCAGGTTCCGGCAAGTCATCGGTGTGCCGTGGGGTAGCGCAACGCCTCGGCTATCGCTATCTCGACACCGGGGCGATGTACCGCGCCATGACCTGGGCCGTGCTTCGCGCGGGGATCGACCCCTCCGATCAGGCCCTCGTGTCTGCGTTCGCGTCGACTCCGAGCATCGTGAGCGGCACCGATCCGGGGTCGCCCGATATCGAGGTCGACGGCACCGACGTCTCCGAACCGATCCGAACGACCGAGGTCACCGGTGCGGTCAGTGCCGTGAGCGCCGTGCCGGCGGTTCGTGACCGACTCGTCGCACTTCAGAGGGAGCGTGCACGGGAGGCCGGGCTCGCGGGCCAGGGCATCGTCGTCGAAGGCCGCGACATCGGGTCGGTGGTGCTCCCATCGGCCGACCTCAAGGTCTTCCTGACTGCGGATCCGGGGGTCCGAGCCCTGCGCCGTGCTCGTGAGCAGTCCGGTGGCGAGGCGGTCGGGGAAGAGTCGATCACCGAGACCGGGAAGGCCCTCAGCAGGAGGGACGCATTCGATTCCTCGAGGGCAGCATCGCCGATGACCCAGGCCGTCGACGCCGTGGTCGTCGACACGACGGAGATGACCCTCGAGCAGGTGGTCGATCACGTGTGCGGGCTCGTCCAGCGCTGAAATCCGCACGGTTCAGCACAGGTGCCCCGGCGTGGGATACTTGCGGCGCACCAACAATGCGCCTGTTGTCCTCGTAGTCCTCGGGGCCGCCGAAGCGGTGGGTGAAGAGTGAAAGAGGAATTCGACGTGACTGACAACTGGATCCCCATGGACGGGGACGCATTCGACGATGACGTTTTGGTCGCCGAAGGCGCTCTCGCAGACGCACCGGACTCGGGGGAGGCCGATCCCGACGAGGCCGATGACCGTGCCCTGGAGTTCGCACTCGCTGCGGCCCGGGCCGAGTTCGGCGACTTCGATGCCGAGCTCCTTGAGCTCGAGCGGGGCGGGGAGGCCGGACTGCCGGTCCTTGCCGTGGTCGGCCGACCGAACGTCGGGAAGTCCACCCTCGTCAACCGGATCATCGGTCGCCGCGAGGCGGTCGTCGAGGACGTGCCCGGCGTGACCCGGGACCGGGTCACATACGAGGGCGAGTGGAATGGCAAGCGATTCATGCTCATCGATACCGGTGGCTGGGAGCGCAAGGTCCGGGGGATGGCCGCGCAGATCGCAGCGCAGGCGGAGCGCGCCATCAATGATGCCGATGCGGTGATGTTCGTCGTCGATGCCAGTGTGGGTGCGACCGATACCGATGAGGCGGTCGTCAAGGTTCTTCGCCGCGCGAACAAGCCGGTGCTCCTCGTCGCGAACAAGGCCGATGACGCCGCGGCGGAGATCCAGGCCGCATCGCTCTGGTCGCTGGGCCTCGGGGAGCCTCATACGGTCTCGGCATTGCACGGTCGGGGTTCGGGCGACCTGCTCGACAAGATCGTCGAGATGCTCCCAGCCGAGGGCCACGGCACCTCGCGGGCGGGCGGGCCCCGTCGGGTGGCCCTCCTCGGCAAGCCCAATGTCGGGAAGTCCTCGCTCCTCAATGCGCTCGCCGGATCGGAGCGAGTCGTCGTCGATTCCGTCGCGGGCACGACCGTCGACCCGGTCGACGAGCTCGTGAAGCTCGGTGACCGGTTCTGGTGGTTCGTCGATACCGCGGGCATCCGTCGCCGGGCCAAGGAGGCGAGCGGGCATGAGTACTACGCGACGCTGCGCACCCAGGCCGCCCTCGATCGTGCGGAGGTAGCGATCGTGCTCATTGACGCGCATGAGCCGCTGAGCGAGCAGGACGTCCGCATCATCTCGATGGTCATCGAATCCGGCCGTGCGCTTGTGCTCGCCTACAACAAGTGGGATCTCACCGACGAGGAGCGACGCCACTACCTCGAACGCGAGATCGACCGGGACCTCGTGCAGGTGCCTTGGGCGCCCCGCGTGAACATCTCGGCCAAGACGAAGCGGCATGTCGACAAGCTGCCGACCGCGCTCGATGTTGCGCTGGCATCCTGGGAAACCCGGATCCCGACCGGTCGGCTCAACCAGTTCCTCGGCGAACTTGCCCAGGCGAACCCGCACCCGCTCCGTGGCGGCAAGCAGCCCCGCATCCTCTTCGGTGCTCAGGTGTCCGTTGGGCCGCCGACCTTCGCGCTGTTCACCAGCGGCTTCCTCGAGGCCGGCTACCGGCGCTTCATCGAGCGTCGACTGCGCGAGGAATTCGACTTCACCGGAACGCCGATCCGCATCGTCATGCGGGTCCGCGAGAAGCGCTCCCGGCGCTGACAGATGGGGTCACGCCCTGAGATAGGGTATGACCGCTGGCGTGAGAGCGTGGGTGCAACATCGGGCTGTGGCGCAGTTTGGTAGCGCGTCCGGCTGGGGGCCGGAAGGTCGCAGGTTCAAGTCCTGTCAGCCCGACCATCGAAACGGTGGCAGGTCCACGAAATGTCGTGGACCTGCCACCGTTTGGGTTTCGGCAGGGATGGACGCGCCTGTCGGGCTAGGCCGAGGTGAGCTCGATGATGATCCCGATGACGAGGCAGGCGAGGGCGACCCACCACAGGAGCACGCCGATAGCCGCGACGCGCAGCGGTGCCCGGTACTCCCCGGCGGCGAAGTGCCAGGTCTGCTTGACGATCGCCCGGAACTTGGTGGCGTCGCGGCGGGGATCCCCGTGGGTATCGCGCTGGGTCCAGTAGGCGCGCTCATTGGAGAGCCCGAGCACGACGAAGAGCGTGCCGAAGATGGCAAGGACGATGGCAAAGACAAGGAACGTCACGGCTGCGGTATTCACAGGTGGACCCTACTCGCCGGGCGTGCGCGCTTGGCGTAACCGGGCGCCCGCGAGGGGTACGGTGCCGGGATGGCAAATGGGAGTCCGCTCAATTTGACGGTCGACGGGCAGGTGATTCGAGTCACGAGCCCTGACAAGCCGTTCTTCCCCGGGGTGAGCAAGCGTGACGTCATCGAGTACTACGTCGCGGTCGGGGAGCTCATGATCGAGCATCTGCGCGACCGACCGACAGCGCTCGAACGCTGGCCGGACGGGGTCGTTCACGGTCATGAGTCCTTCTACCAGAAGCACATGCCGAAGACCGTGCCCCCATTCGTGCAAGGGTGCGACATCCGCTTTCCGAGCGGGCGGCCCGGCAGGCTGCTCATGCCGACATCGCCAGCGGTCATCGCGTGGGCTGCGCAGATGAGCACCGTGACCTTCCACCCCTGGCCGAGCGCAGCGCCGACCACGGACCTGCCGGACCAGCTTCGGCTGGATTTCGACCCGGCACCCGGCACCGGGTTCACCGATGCGGTGCGCGCGGCGTGTATCGCCCGTGAGGTCCTGGACCTGTGGTCCTGGCCGTCCTATCCGAAGACGAGCGGCGGCAGGGGCGTCCATGTCTACGTCCCGATCATCGCCAGGCACTCGTTTATCGATGTCAGGCACGCGGCGATCGCGATCGGCCGCGAGATCGAGCGACGGGATCCGGATCTCGTGACGATGTCGTGGTGGAAGGAGGAGCGCGGGCAGCGAGTGTTCATCGACTTCAACCAGAACGCCCAGGACCGAACGATGGCATCCGCGTTCTCCCTGCGGGCAAATGCCCAGGCGACGGTCTCGATGCCGCTCACCTGGCCCGAGCTGATCGACTGCTCACCGCTGGACTTCACCATCGCGACCGTGCCAGCGATCATCTCCCGCGGTTCGTGGGGCGATCCATGGTCCACGATGGCGGAGCAGGCAGTCGACCTCGCACCGGCACTGGAAGCCTGGGAACGCGACGTCGACGGTGGCCTGCCGGAGTTGCCCTACCCGCCGGACTTCCCGAAGATGCCGGGGGAGCCGCTGCGCGTGCAGCCGAGCCGGAAGCGTCAGGGCTGATGCCCCGGGGTCACGAGCCGGGGCATCAGCTTGACTCACGGAGCAGATCCTCGATGCTCGAGGCCTCGATCGAGGGGACCTGCTCGAAGGTGCAGGACGAGGCCTCGCGATCCGGGCGCCACCTGACGAACCCTGCGGTGTGCCGGAATCGTTCGGCCTCCATCTGGTCGTAGGTGACCTCGACGACGAGCGAGGGAGCCAGCGGGAGCCATTCCTTGCCCTTGCCCCACCTGCTCGCACCCCCAGGCACGCGCACATCGTCGGCGGCGACCCACGGATGCGATTGGCCCTCGGCCACGCCGTGTGGTGCGAGGACGGCGACGAGCTCGGTGCGCATCGCCGCGGTGAAGGCTGAAGTACCGCCCACGTAGTGGAGCCTGCCTTGTGCGTCGTGCAGGCCGAGCAGGAGTGAGCCGACGACTATCCGGTCATCCTTGGCCAGTTGAGGCCGCCAGCCGGCGACGACGGCATCGAGCGTCCGTTCATGCTTGATCTTTCCCTGCGTGCGCTTGCCGGGCGCGTAGGGCTCCTCAAGGGGCTTGACGATGAGGCCGTCGACGCCGGAGGACTCATGGCGGGTGAACCAGCTGGAGGCGAGAGCGGGGTCGCTCGTGCTTGGCGTGAGGTGCAGCGGCGCTGACCACGTGCGCGCGAGCGACTCAAGGGCCGTACGCCGATCGGTGAACGGCCTCGCTACAAGCGTGTCAGGACCGGCGAGAAGGTCGAAGGCGAGCAGGCTCGCGGGCGTGCCGGTTGAGAGGCGGACGATCGATGGCCCCCCAGCCTCGGAGCGGGGTCGAAGCCGGGAGGAAAGTGCGGCGAAGTCCAGTCGGCCGCCTCGGATGACCACGATCTCCCCGTCGAGCACGAACCCCTCGGGCACCTGGGCGATCGCAGTGGCGACGATCTCGGGGAAGGCGTAGGCGAGGTCAACGTAGTCCTCGCCGGCAAAGCGGGATCGGCCGCGGCCCTGCAGGATCACCCCTGACGCGGTGCGAAACAGCAGGCACCGGAAGCCGTCCCACTTCGGCTCGAATGCCACGCCGCGAAGTGACTCGAGATTGCCTGACGACAGCGGCTGAGCGAGCATTGGCTCGATCGGGGGAGTCAGGGTCGGGGAGGATGCGGGCATGGGTCGATGGTGCCATGCGCCCTGCGTCACTCCCCTTGCAGTGGGCCTGTCCGAGGTGGTTGGGTGGCAGCCATGGAGATCACCGGATTGTTCAGCGGCCTGTTCGTCGGAATCGTCATCGGCCTCATTGCTCGGCTGCTCGTGCCGAGCATGCAGCCGATCGGCTGCCTCATGACGATCATCATCGGCGTCATCGGCGGTGCCCTCGGAGCTGTTCTCGGCAGTGCCCTGTCTTGGGGCTTCTGGCTCACCTTCGGGGCTCAGATCCTCATCGCGACGATTCTCGTCGCGCTGGTGGCGGCCCTGTTCCGTCGCGGCAGCGCGGCGTAGCGAGCGGCCGGCACCGTTGCCCCGGCCATCAAAAAACCCCCGCTCGAGGGCGGGGGCTCTTGATGCTTCTCCGGTGGACCGTACAAGACTTGAACTTGTGACCTCTCCCGTGTCAGGGGAACGCTCTAGCCAACTGAGCTAACGGTCCGGATTCGCAGTGCAGCGATCGCAAACGATACAGGATGCCTCCGAGCCGCCTACGACTGGCTTCCCGGATCGTCGTCGGCTGAGCCCTCGCTCGTCGCGCGATTGATGCGGTTGACATGGGAGACGATGCCTCCGATGAGGGCGATCTGGGCGGTCTGGTCGGCATTTCGAACGGCCTCATGCGCCTTGGTCGCGCCCACCGAGGTCGCAGGATCCTCGGCGGCGATGTTCGCGGCGGCGAGGGCGATGAGGTCAGCGAGCGGGCTGAGGGCGGCGGGCGGGAGTGCCGACGCTCCTGATCCGCCGGCCGCATGCGTGAGGTCCGATGCGATGGACAGGACCCGGGCCGCAGTGACACGACCCGCGTCAAGGCCGCGGCGCAACTGTTCGAGGTCATCCGGATCGATGCGCGGGCTCCAGCGCCGATGCGACTTGAGATCCTCGAAGGTGGCATCGAGCCCGAGGGCGCGATTGCGAAGCTCGATCGCCTGATCGAGCCATGAGGCCGCCTCGTCCGAAGTGGGCGTATCGCGGAGTCCGGTCGCGACATCGGCGAGGAGCAGCCCGAGGTCTCGCTGTAGGTCGTTGATCTGTGCCCGAAGCAGCCGGGTGTTCTTCGTCGAGGTGGCAAAGAAGCTTGCTGCCAGCGAGCAGAGTGCTCCGATCGCGACTCCGTTGAAGCGCTCGAGGGCGAGCTCATTCGTGAAGTGGGTGCCGACGACGAGGATCATCGTGACCGACATGCTGGCTGCGACGAAGGGGGACTCCTCAGGAGTCGAGATGTGCAGGAGGCGGGCCAACGCGAATGCGAGGAGGACGAGCAAGAACATGACGAACGGCCCTGTGCCGATGATCGAGACGATTGCGAGCGCGATGAGTGCGCCGAAGAGGGCGCCGAGGATCTGGAAGGCGGTCTCCTTGGCGGCATGGTGGAAGGCTGCCCTGGTCGCTACGGCCGCGGTGATGGCGGCTGGGATCGGATCGGCGTAGGGAAGGGCCTCGGCGATGACGTACGCGGCGAGTGCGGCGAGTGCGGTGAGAAGGGCGAGCCGCGCGTAGCTGCTCTGCCACCACCGCCGTTGCCCACTCGCCCGGGACTTTCCTGCGCTCTCCATCGGCGCTGACGCTACCCGAACGAGGCCGCGTTCCCCATTCCGGAGCCGGCAGAGGCATCGGCCTGAAACAGGCCCAACCGGTTGCCCTCGGTGTCCGTGAAGAATGCGGTCCAGCCGACGGTGGGGATCGGCAGACGCTCGGTGAGTCGGCGGCCCCCTGAGGCCTCGATGGCAATCAGGGTCTTGTCGATGTCGTCGACCTCGATGTACAGGGCGAGCCCGGGTGCCTGCGGGTCACGCTTCGTCAGTGCGCCGCCTATGCCCTCACCCTCGCCCGCCGGCGTCGTCCAGTACTCAAGGGGACCCTCGCGCTCGAGTTGCCATCCGAGCGAATGGCCATAGAAGGCGCTGGCCCGTTCGCCGTCATCGACGGGAATCTCGAAGTGGACGACCTTGCCGGCCATGGATACCTCCCGGGTCACGGGCCCTCGAGCGAGACCGCCGGCCCATCGTCGTGCTCTGTCTGCGGACAAGCGTGACACTCCCACGGGACGGTGTCGCGGCCACTCACCCAAGGTCAGTCTGCGGCGATCTCCTCGAGGGTTCCGGCGTCGACGTGCCAGCGTCGGGTCAGCCGAACGGTGTCGAGCATGCGCCGGTCATGCGTCACGAGCAGGAGGGTGCCATCAAAGGTATCGAGGGCCTCCTCGAGTTGCTCGATGGCAGGAAGGTCGAGGTGGTTCGTCGGCTCGTCGAGGACGAGCAGGTTGACGCCGCGGGCCTGGAGCAGTGCGAGGCTGGCCCGGGTTCGTTCGCCGGGCGAGAGCGAGGCCGCCGGCCGGGTCACCTGATGGACGCCGAGGCCGAACTTCGCCAGCAGGGTGCGCACCTCTGCGGTCGGCCATTCCGGCACCTCCCGTGCGAATGCCACGACGAGGGGATCCGGGCCTTCGAACAGCGCGCGCGCCTGGTCGACCTCGCCGATGACCACGCCGTTCCCCGTGCTCACCAGGCCGGTGTCCGGTGGGATGCGTCCGAGGAGCAGCCCGAGGAGGGTGCTCTTGCCCCCGCCGTTCGGACCGGTCACCGCGACGCGATCCCGCAGGTTGAGCTGCACGTCGATCGGTCCGAGGGTGAAGTCGCCGCGGGTCACGCTCGCGGCCCGGGCGACCGTGACGATCTCGCCGGAGCGGGGAGCGGAAGCGATCGAGAACTGGAGCTGCCACTCCTTGCGGGGCTCGTCGACGACCTCGAGGCGTTCGATGAGCCGTTCGGACTGGCGGGCTTTTGCGGCCTGCTTCTCCGTTGCCTCCGAGCGGAACTTGCGGCCGATCTTGTCGTTGTCCTTGGCCTTCCGCCGGGCGTTCTTCACGCCCTTCTCCATCCAGGCCCGCTGGGACCGTGCCCGCGCCTCGAGCTCTGCACGCCGTCCGGCGTACTGCTCGTAGGACTGGCGGGCATGCTGCCGGGCGACCGAACGCTCCTCGAGGTAGGCGTCGTAGCCGCCGCCGTAGGTCGTGATGCGCTGGAGGCTCCGGTCGATCTCCAGGACTGACGTGACGGTCCGGGCGAGGAACTCACGGTCGTGGCTCACGACGACGATGGGTGCCTTCGCGTTCTCGACGAACTCCTCGAGCAGTTCGAGGCCCTCGCTGTCGAGGTCATTCGTCGGCTCGTCGAGCAGGTATGCGTCGTATCGGGACAGGAGGAGTGCGGCGAGGCCGACCCGTGCAGCCTGACCTCCGGAGAGCGCGGTCATCTCGAGATCGAGGTCGACGTCCAGCCCGATCTCGCGGACGACCGCCTCGAGCCGCTCATCGAAGTCTGCCCCGCCGAGCGAGAGCCAGGCATCGAGTGCATCGGAGTAGCCATCGCCTGCGTCAGGATCGCCGCTCGCGAGGAGGTCGGCCTGGTGATCGAGCTCTGACTGGGCGGCGGTGACATCGGTGCGCCGGGCAAGGTTCGCGCGCACTGTTTCGCCCTCTCGGAGGTCGGGCTCCTGGCTGAGGTAGCCGATGTGGGCGTTCGATGGGGAAAGCCGCACGGTCCCGGAATCCGGCTCGCGTTCCCCGGCGAGGACGCGCAATAGGGTCGACTTTCCGGCACCGTTCGGCCCGACGAGGCCGATGACATCGCCGGGTGCGACGACGAGCTCGAGGCCGGCGAACAGCTCGCGATCGCCGTGGGTCACGGAGACGCCCTTCACCTGCACGGTCGCTGCCATGATCCCATCCTGTCGTGATGCCCGGGGGTGTCCGAGCCGAGGCCTTCGCTACACGTAGATATTCGACATGTCCGAGTACCGGGGTCCGGCGATGGCGTCCAATGGAAAGACCGCTGCGATGCGGGCCAGGTCGTCGGGGGAAAGGTCGAGGGCGCCCGCGGCGATGTTCTGCTCGAGGTAGGCCGTTCGCTTCGTTCCCGGAATGGGCACGATCTGCGTGCCCTGGGCCATGACCCAGGCGAGGGCCAGCTGAATCGGCAGTACGCCCCGTTCGTCGGCGATGGCGGCGAGCGCTCGCACGAGTTCCAGGTTCTGGCCGAGGTTGTCGCCCTGGAAACGAGGATTGCCGCGACGGTGGTCGGTCTCCGGCAGCTGGTCGAGGCTGGTGATGGCCCCCGAGAAGATGCCCCGGCCCATCGGGGAGAACGGCACGAAGCCGATGCCGAGCTCGCGGGCGACGTCCAGGACCCCGTTGCCCTCGACGTCGCGCGTCCACAGCGAGTACTCGCTTTGGATGGCGGTCACGGGATGGACGGCATGCGCCCGGCGGATGGTTTCCGGTGCGGCCTCGCAGATGCCGAGGTACCGCACCTTCCCGGCATCGACGAGCCCGCGCATCGCGCCCCAGGTGTCTTCGACGGGGATGCTCCGGTCGACCCGGTGCTGGTAGTACAGGTCGATGCACTCGATCCCGAGGCGGCTGAGTGACGCGTCACAGGCAGCGCGGACATAGTCCGGATGGCCGTTGATGCGAACGCCGGATTCAACGACCTCGTGGCCGAACTTCGTGGCAATGACGACCTCGTCGCGGACGGGGGAGAGCTCGGGCGCCAGCAATTCCTCGTTGGCACCGAATCCGTAGATGTCGGCGGTGTCGAAGAAGGTGACCCCGAGTTCGAGGGCGCGGCGAATCGTCGCTCGCGACATGGCGTCGTCAGGCACCCCGTACGAATGGCTCATGCCCATGCAGCCGAGGCCCTGCTCGGAGACGGTGAGCGAGGTGCCGAGGGTGCGAGTGCGCATGTGATGTCCCGTAGTCGTAGGCGAGTCGAAAGTCATTGGCGAGTCGAATGTCGCGAGCGAGTCGAAGTGATGAGACGTGAGTCGCGCCTCGGCGCTGAGACCTCAGCCACATAAGGGTAGCCGGGGACGCCGGATCTCGAGACGTGCGCCCGCACCGGCCCGCGCCTGATTGCGACGATCCCGGCAGGCATGTCCGGGTATGTCGCGAAGGGCAATTTGAATCCAGATTGACTCACGAGAAATCCCAGTAGCCTTTTCGAAGTTCGTGCGTGCTCGGGGATGCGCGGTTGAGGCCAACTCCGGGTCAAGGGCCACTGAGGAAGGGGGCACCGGGTGAACGCGCCGAAGCGCTCGTACGTCGCGGTAGCGGTCACTGAGATCGCCTTCGGGACGGTTGGGCTCCTGCTCGGCGCTTTCGTACCCTCAGCGCCGGCGTCGCGCCTGGCTGCGGCCTCGATCGGCATCGCCGTGATCCTGCTGGGCGTGGCGACAGCCTGGCTGGGTCCACGGGTCCCAGCTGATTGGGGACTCGACATTTCGATTGGCGTCGGTGGCGGCCTGATCGCTGCGAGCACGCTGTTCATGCAGACCGCCCAGGGCCAGATGTCCGAGGGCATGCTCATTCTCGCCATCGGCGTCCTCGCCGGGATGATTCGACCGATGGCTCGCGTCGTCGCCCTGCTCGCATGGATGCTTGCCGTCTACGACATTGCCTGGCTGCTCAACCCGCGAATTGAGGGCGTCGTGGCCCTCGTCATGGTCAATGCCATCGTTGCCGTGGTGACTTCGGTTGTCCTGCGGATGGGCCACCGGTTGCGGGTGCTCGCGCATCGGGATCCGCTGACGGGCGCCCTCAACCGGCGTGGCCTGGATCTCCTCGTGCAAGACCGAATGGCGGCAGGGATGCGCGGAGCGTCTTCGGCCACCGTCCTCGTGCTCGACCTCGACGACTTCAAGGGGTTCAACGACCGCTACGGGCACTCTGCGGGCGATGCGCTCCTTGCCGAGGTCGCCGCTGCATGGCGCAGGGAATTGGCCCCCGAGGACTTGCTCATCCGCATCGGCGGTGACGAATTCGCCATCATCTTCCCCGCGGCGAGCCGCGGGCAGGTCGAGGAGGTTGTCAAACGACTGCGACGCGCACACCCGACCAGTTGGTGTCTCGGGCTCGCAGTCTGGGACCTGCGCGAATCCCTTGAGAGCGTCCTGGCCTCAGCAGATCGGGAAATGTACGCGGCGAAGCGTAGGCCGAAGGCCGATCTCGAGGCCAGCGGCACTGGCTACATGTCAGCCGATGACCCGGCCCACACCTGAGAATCGCTCGCGGTACCACGGGCCGAGGAAGTCGATGATCTCGACGCCGTCGTCGGGGTTGGATGCGCTCACCATCTTTCCATTGCCGATAAACATCGCGACGTGATGCGCGCCCTTGCCGAAGTAGAAGACGAGGTCCCCGGGGCGGATCTGCGACACCGGGACTCGACGAGTCTGGTCCCACTGCCGGTAGCTCAGGGCCGTGAGCCCAACGCCGGACTGACCCCATGCGGCCGCGGTGAGCTTCGAGCAGTCCCATGAGCGCGGCGGATTGGCGCTGTACGAGTACGGGTCGCCGACCTGCGAGAGCATGTATCGAACGGCCGCTGCAGCCCGACCCGAGCCGGGTGAACTGCCGCCCCCGGATCCACCGCCCCC
>CAFBNE010000088.1_pt1 | contig 14126 bp, 12 predicted proteins | sample 7269181 | NCBI WGS metagenome assembly CAFBNE01 (sample SAMEA6814085, study PRJEB35770) | uncultured Actinomycetes bacterium | biome: Freshwater; feature: Freshwater reservoir; material: water | place: Czech Republic | collected 2017-05-23 | depth 30m m
CCTTCGCTACCTCAACGTCACCGACCGCGATCGGACGTCGCTTCGAGATGACGACCGACACGACGATGATCGCCACCGCCACGATCGCGATCGTCCAGCGCAGCCCGGTATTGGCCCCCTCGCCGATGCTCAGCGACACCACTGCAGGTGCGACGAGCAGCGCCACCAGGTTCATGACCTTGATGAGCGGGTTGATGGCCGGGCCAGCGGTGTCCTTGAACGGATCGCCGACCGTGTCGCCGATGACGGTCGCCTCGTGGGCAGGGGAACCCTTGCCACCGTGGTTGCCGTCCTCGACGAACTTCTTCGCGTTGTCCCAAGCCCCGCCCGAGTTCGACAGGAAGACAGCCATCAGCACGCCCGTCGCGATGGTGCCGGCCAGGTAGGCGCCGAGCGCTCCCACGCCGAGGCCGAAGCCGACCGCGATCGGGGTGAGCACTGCGAGCAGGCCCGGGGTGACCAACTCCCGCAGCGAGTCGCGGGTGACGATGTCGACCACCTTGCCGTACTCCGGCTTCTCGGTGCCCTCCATGATGCCCGGGTGCTCGCGGAACTGGCGACGCACCTCGTAGATCACGGCGCCCGCAGCGCGGGACACGGCGTTGATTGCCAGGCCCGAGAACAGGAACACGACTGCGGCGCCGATGATGAGGCCGACGAGGTTCGCAGGGCTCGCAACGTCGAGGATGCCGTAGTACTGCAACTGCTCCTGGAGGGTCCTGAGCGCATCCGTGCCGCCCGCCTCCTCCGTTGCCCCGATGATCGCGTCACGGAACGCACCGAACAGCGCCGTCGCGGCAAGCACGGCCGTCGCGATGGCGATGCCCTTCGTGATCGCCTTCGTGGAGTTGCCGACGGCATCGAGGCGGGTGAGCACTGCTGCGCCCTCGCCGTCGATGTCGCCCGACATCTCCGCGATGCCCTGCGCGTTGTCGGAGACCGGCCCGAAGGTGTCCATCGAGACGATGACGCCTACCGTGGTGAGCAGGCCGGTGCCGGCCAGCGCGATCGCGAACAGCGAGAGGAGCACGACGCCGCCACCGAGGAGGAAGGCGCCGTACACGGCCGCTGCGATGACGAGCGCCGAGTAGACGGCTGACTCCAGGCCGAGCGAGATGCCCGACAGGATGACCGTTGCTGCGCCCGTAAGCGAGGTCTTCGACACATCATCGACCGGGCGGCGGTTCGTCTCGGTGAAGTACGCCGTGAGCTGCTGGATGACCGCCGCAAGAATGATGCCGACGAAAACCGCTCCGATGACGTAGACGCGCGGGTTGAGGGAGTCGGCGGTCTCAATGGCAGCGATGCCACCGATGGACTCGATCTGATCCCAGGAGTCCGGAACCCAGGCGAAGACCGCAATGACGACGAGGATCGCGCTGATGACCGCGGAGATGAAGAACCCGCGGTTGATGGCGGACATGCCCGAGCGATCGCTCTTGCGCGGCGAGACGGCGAAGATGCCGATGACAGCGGTAATGACACCGATGGCCGGGATGATGAGCGGCAGGACGAGCCCGAGCTCGCCGAACGCGGCCTTGCCCAGGATGAGCGCGGCCACGAGGGTCACTGCGTAGGACTCGAAGAGGTCTGCTGCCATGCCGGCGCAATCGCCGACGTTGTCGCCGACGTTGTCCGCGATGGTCGCCGCGTTTCGGGGATCGTCCTCGGGGATGCCCTGCTCGACCTTGCCCACGAGGTCCGCGCCGACATCGGCCGCCTTCGTGAAGATGCCGCCGCCGACTCGCATGAACATCGCGAGGAGCGCTGCGCCGAAGCCGAAGCCTTCGAGCACCTTGGGAGCCTCGCCCTTGTAGACGAGCACCACGAGGGCCGCGCCGAACAGGCCCAGGCCGACCGTGAACATGCCCGCCACGCCACCGGTGCGGAACGCGATCTTCATCGCCTTCTGCTCGCCGGACTCCTTGGCTGCAGCGGCCACGCGGACGTTGCCGCGAACAGCAAGCCACATGCCCATGTAGCCGGTGATGCCGGAGAACACGGCGCCCACGAGGAAGAAGATGCTGCGGCCGATGCGCTCAGCGCTCGTCTCCGCCGGTAGGAGGAACAGGATGAAGAAGACGATCGCCGCGAAGATTGCGAGGGTCTTGAACTGGCGCGTGAGGTACGCGGACGCGCCCTCCTGGATCGCGCCGGCGATCTCCTTCATTTTGGGTGTGCCTTCACTGGCTGCGAGGACTTCGCGGACCAGAACAGCCGCAACCCCCAGAGCGGCAAGCGCGATGATGGCAACGACGACGACTGTCGTGAGGTTGCCTCCGGACAACTCGATCATGGGTCTCCTGCCTTACCGGCGTGTGTGGACCGCCGGGATCATGGGTTTGATCAACCTGCGGAGTCTACGCACCTCAGGTATACGTCCGCGGGCGGTTGGGTCACCGACCGAGTTGGGCCGACTCTAGGGAATCGAAGACGTCGATGAGCGTGTCCACGCCGGTGATCTGCAACACCTTTTTCACCCGGTCGCTCGGGGCCGCGAGGCACAGGTAGCCATCGACGTCGCGGGCCCTCGCTGCAGCCTCGATGATCGCCGCCAGACCGCTCGAATCCATGAACGGGGTGCCGGACATCTCGATGACGGTGCGACTGCTCGGCTGCATCAACGGCATGAGGAGGGCCGACATCTGCGGGGCTGCGTGAACGTCGAGATCCCCCTGCGACGTAACAACCTGCAGGTCCCCCTCGAAGGACGCACTGACAGCGAACTCCATCGGCGAACTGTGACACACCTCTCGCGTAGGTTTGGGGGTGATGACGAGATTAGTCCGGCCGAGCCCGGAAGAGGTCCTCGACCGACTCACGGCCGGACGACCCGACCGTTTGCGACATACCACCACAATTCCGGCACGCGCCGCCACGACCTCCGATTGGCCGGCTTGGGTCCCGCCCGAACTCGTCGAGGCCTGGGCAGGGCAGGGCATCGACCTGCCGTGGGCGCATCAGGTGCGGGCTGCCGAGTTCGCCCATGCCGGCCGCGACGTCGTCATCGCGACCGGGACCGCATCCGGCAAGAGCCTGGCCTTCACCCTTCCCGCACTCGCAGCCGTCCATAACGGCCTTGGCGCGCCCAATGGACGCGGTTCCACCACCTTGTACCTCGCCCCCACCAAGGCACTCGCCCATGATCAATTGCGGTCGCTCGGTGAACTAGGCCTTCCATGGCTGCGTGCGGCGACGGTAGACGGCGACGCTTCGGGCGACGAGCGGGCGTGGGCGCGCGCCCACGCCAACTACATCCTCACCAATCCGGATCTCATCCACCGGTCGATGCTCCCCCAGCACTCGACCTGGGCCCCATTCCTACGGCGGCTTGACTACATCGTCATCGACGAGTGCCACAACTACCGCGGCGTCTTCGGCGCCCATGTCGCCGCGGTCATCCGCCGGCTGCGCCGGGCCTGCGAACGCTACGGCTCAACGCCCGTCGTCATCGCCGCGTCGGCCACGGTCGCCAACCCGGACATCTCCATCGCCCGCCTCGTCGGAGGCGCCGTCGAAGCCGTCACCGACGACACCTCGCCGCGCGCCCGCAAGGTGATCGGCCTGTGGCAGCCAGCCGTCGTCGAGCGAGGTACCGGGGGTCGCGAGAGTCTCTCGCACGCGGCCGATGCCCCGCCCACCCGAAGGTCGGCGACCGCCGAGACAGCCGACCTGCTCGCCGACCTCGTTGTCGAGGGCCTGCAGAGCCTGGCCTTCATCCGGAGCCGCCGCGGTGCCGAGGCCGTCGCGATGATGACCCGCGACCTTCTCGATGAAATCGACCCGGCGCTCGCCCGAACGGTCGCGTCCTACCGAGCCGGATACCTTCCCGAGGAGCGCCGGGCCCTCGAAGGCCGGCTCCGCGATGGGTCCATCTGCGCGATGGCCGCGACGAACGCCCTCGAGCTCGGCATCGACATCTCCGGGCTCGACGCCGTGATCACCGCCGGCTGGCCCGGCACCCGCGCCTCGCTCTGGCAGCAGGTCGGCCGTGCCGGACGCAGCGGCGAGCCCGCCCTCGCCCTGTTCGTCGCGCGCGATGACCCCCTCGACACCTACATCGCCCAGCACCCGGAATCGGTGTTCGGCCAGCCCGTCGAGGCCACGGTGTTCGACCCTGAGAACCGCTACGTCCTCGCCCCGCACCTGTGCGCCGCCGCCTCTGAGTTCCCGCTCACGGCCGACGACGCCGTCCGCTGGTTCGGGCCGTCCGCCATCACGCGCCTTGACGAACTCGCCGCGACCGGCCTCCTGCGCAAGCGGCCGAACGGCTGGTTTTGGACCAGCCGGGAGCGAGCGAGCGACCTCGCAGACCTGCGCGGGACCGGCGGGCCACCCGTCCGCATCGTCGAGGAGGGCACCGGCAGGATCCTCGGCACCCTCGACAGCGCGGCCTCCCACGCGAACCTGCACCCGGGGGCCGTCTACACCCATCAGGGCGTCACCCACCTCGTCACCTCGCTCGACCTCCAGGAGGCCGTCGCCACGGTTGTGGAGCAGGAGGTCGACTACACGACCGATGCCAGCGAGGTGAGCGATATTCGCGTCACCGAAGTGCGGGAGTCTCAGCGGTGGGGCGCCGGCGAGGTCAGCTTCGGATCCGTCGAGGTGACCTCCCAGGTGGTCTCGTTCCAGCGTCGCCGCGTGCTGACCGGGGAGTTCCTCGGCGAGCAGGCCCTCGATCTGCCCGAGCGTGATCTGAGCACCACGGCGGTGTGGTGGACCGTGAGCCCCGAGCAGATCGCGTCGGCAGCGCTCGACGGCACCGACGTACCGGGGGCCGCCCATGCCGCTGAGCATGCCTCCATCGGGCTGCTCCCCCTGTTCGCCACCTGCGATCGCTGGGATATCGGCGGCGTCTCGACCGCACTGCATCCCGATACCGGTCGCGCCACCGTGTTCGTGTACGACGGCTATCCGGGTGGCGCGGGGTTCGCCGAGCACGGCTATCGGGTCATTCGCGCCTGGCTCAGCGGAACGCGGACCCTCATTGCCGAATGCGGGTGCGAGCGGGGCTGCCCATCATGCATCCAGTCACCCAAGTGCGGCAACGGCAACGACCCCCTCGACAAGGCTGGCGCCATCCGGCTCCTGGACCAGTTGCTTGCCGGATCAGTAGCCGGCCCGGGCCCGGGCTGACACCACTGGTGAGGGCCGACCAGCGGCCAAGGCCATCCGTTCGACGAGCGGAGGAGCCGGCAGTTCCACGGCCACGACGACATCGGGGCCCTCGACGCGGCATTCGGTGATCACCGCGCCGTTGGCCTCGGCAACTGCTGCTGACGCACCGCAGGGATCTGCCAGTGCCTGGGCTCCCGCGAGGGCAGCGAGGTCAGCGGCCGTCTGCGCGCGGGCCGTGACAAGTGCCGCCTGAACGACTGCGAGCCCAACGACCCCGCAGCACATGAGGACGCAGACGAGGGCCACCGTCAGGATCGTCGCGGAGCCCCGGTCAGCCGATCGCATCCGCCACCACCGCTCCAACGGCCGTCTCGCGTCGAGCGACCGCGTCATGGGAGAGGGTCAACTCCAGGCCCTCGAACAGGGGCAGCGGGATCGAGACGACCTCACGGACCGTGACGGTGACCGTCTCGTCGGCCTCTCGGATGAGCACTCGGGCCCGCGGCTCGCGCTGCACCACCCGCGCCACGGCAGCATCGCTCGACTCCCCGCGGGCGATGGCCCTCGCCACATCCCGGGCGTGTCCCGCAAGTGCAAGCGACGTGACACCGAGCCCCATCGCCCAGAGCAGCGCCGCTCCGACCATAACGAGCACGGGGATCGCGATTGCCGTCTCGAGGACCACGCTTCCACGGGAATCGTGCCCGAGATGCCGGAAGGGCCCCGACGAAATCGGGGCCCTTCCGTCGGGCCTGCATGCAGCCATCTCAGCCGATGAAACCGGAGAGGGAGTTCCGGATGATCGCCCAGATGACATCTCGAAAGGTGTCACTTGAGAAGAACTTAATGAGGACGCCGCCGAGGCCGACGATCGCCGCCGTACCCATCGCGTATTCAACCGTCGTCATTCCGCGCTCGTCGCCCTTTACTTGAGTGAGCATGTTTCGCATGTGTTCCCCCAAACCTTGACCTGTTGGTCGTGCCGACGAACGGTCGGCTCGCTTGCCTGTTGGCGTCCCTACTGTGCGTCCAGCGGATCCCTCGCCGAAAGGTCGCGAACCCCGGCTGGGGACGATGCCCGGGCACTGGGACCGCCTGTGGAAATCGGCTAGCGGCCGAGCACCATCTCGGCCATTGACGCGACCACCGGCATCGCGCCCACGAGCAGGAAGGCAGGAAGGAAGCACGCGGCAAGGGGCCCGACCGCCCGAACACCAGCCGACCGCGCCGCGACCTCGACTGCCCGCCGGTGCCGGCGCCGAAGGTCGCTTGCCGTATCCGCCAGCACCTCGGCGATCGGCGCCCCCGACGATTCGGACCGGATGAACGCGGCGGAGAGCGCCCTGAGAGACCCCTGTGGATCCGCAGCCGACCACGCCTCCGCCGAGGAGGCTCCGAGGCGCAGCGAGGCGCTCACGTGGCTGAGCATCGAACTCAGGGGCTCGTCTACGGCCGCGGCGACAGCGCCGCATGCCTGACCCGGCGGGGCGCCTGACGCGAGGGTGGCTGCAAGCAGGTCCGCCACGTCAGGAAGCTGCCTCGCGACGCCAACGCGGCGGGCTCGGGTGGATCGGGATTCGAGCCGGCCGAGCAGTCGCGGCAGGACGAATGCCGCTCCGATGCCGAGTGCCACGCCGACCATCGAGCCCATCACGACAGCGACTCCCACGCCGAACGCCGCCCCGCACGCCGTGCCCAGCCACTCCGGCGGCACCTCATCGCCCTGCGACCGAGGCCTGCCGAACATGCGCTCCACCCGCGCCTGCGGCGGCCTGGGCACGATGAGCCACGCGGCCACGGCGCACAGGAGCGCGATGAGCGCCATCACAGTTGCTTCTCCACCGCAGACACTATGCGCCCCGTCCAGATGATCCCTAGTCCGGAGAGGACGGCCCCGCCGGCGAGGCAGCCGAGGCCGAGAGGGCTGCCGAAGAGCCAGCTCACCGGATCGGCCCCCATGAGGATGCCGAGGAAAAGGCCGATGAGGGGCAAGGTCGCGAGGGTGCGGGCTGTGGCACGCGGACCGGCGAGCTGGACCTCCAATTCGCCACGAACCTCCTCGGCCGCGCGACTTGCGTCAGCAAGCCGGCTGACCGCTGCCGCCAGCCCCGTCCCCGAGGCGGACCCGACCTCCCAGCACGCGGCGAGGGATCGCAGGACCGTGTGAAACCCGGCATCGACCCGCAGCGCCTCAGGTATGTCACCGTCCAGGCGAAGCGCCGCGAGGGCGCTGGGCCAGACGGGTGGCGTGCCGGCCGCGTTCACCAGTGCCGGCCCGTGCGGTTGGCCGGCCCGGAGCTCTGCGGCTAAGGCCGACATTGCATCGATCACCCGGGCACGGTCATCTGCGTGCTGCCGGCGGGCACGGGCGCCGAACCTCGGGGGCCGTGATCCGCTCGGTGCAACTGTGGCGTCCGGCTTCGCCCCGAGCCATCGCAATCGGCGTTCGGGGGAGCCGGGGATGAACAGGAGCACCGCAGCAGCGGCAAGCAGGGCGGCGAGCACCGCGGCTCCTAGTGCCCGGCCGGGCGTGGAGCCGGAACATCCGCCTGCCCGAGTCGCTCAGTGACCGCCCGCAGCCCGGGTTCGATCACCATGGCGTCGCCGAGCCGGCGTAGCGCCGGGACCGCATGTACCCCGCCCTTGCCATCGTGGCTCAGCGAGTAGAGCCCGCTCACCACGCGCCTGCCTGACCGCTCCCGCCGGAGGTGGACGATCGCATCGAGCCCGGCCGCGAGTAATGCGTGGACAGCGGTCCGGTCAAGGCCGGCGGTGAGTCCGAGGGCCTCGATTCGCGCCGGGACGTCCTCTGCGGAGTTCGCGTGGATCGTGCCGCACCCGCCCTCGTGGCCGGTGTTGAGTGCCGACAGCAGTTCGATGACCTCCGGGCCCCTCACCTCGCCCACGACGATGCGGTCCGGACGCATCCGCAGCGATTGCCTCACGAGTTCGCGCATCGTTACGGCGCCTGCGCCTTCGATGTTCGCGAGCCGCGCCTGCAGCCGAACGACATGCGGATGATCCGGCAGCAGCTCAGCTGAGTCCTCGACCATGATGATCCGCTCACTGTCGGGGACAAGACCGAGCAGGCTCGAGAGCACGGTTGTCTTACCCGTTCCGGTTCCGCCGGACACGACGAATGCGAGCCTGGCCGCGACGAGCGCTCGCAGCCATTGCGCCCCGAACTCGTCGATGCTGCCGGCGTCGACGAGTTCGGGAAGGGTGAAGGCCTGACGGCGCGGCACCCGCAGCGAAATCACGGTGCCGTCGGTCGCAATCGGCGCGATGACCGCATGCAGACGGGTTCCGTCGACGAGCCGCGCATCGACATAGGGGGTCGCGTCATCGAGTCGCCGGCCGACCGCTGCCGCCAGCCGCTGGGCGAGCCTGCGCACCTCGTCATCCGAGGCGAAGCTCACGGGGGCCCGCTGGAGGCCCTGCCCTCGATCGATCCACACGGCATTCGGTCCGTTGACGAGGACATCGGTGACGTCCGGCTGCTGGAGGAGCGCTTGGAGCGGGCCGGCCCCAACGAGTTCGCGACGCAGGCTCTCGACGAGGGATAGGACAGCCTCATCGCCGAGGACGACGCCCTCCGCGCGAAGGGCCGATGCCACCCGGCCCGGGGTCGCCTCGGCATGGCCTGCAACGAGCCTGGACCGGACCCTGTCGATGAGGGGCTGGCTCATGCTGCAGGCCCGTTCGCGCGAAGGGCGTCGGCAAGCACCGCGCGCACCGCCTTTGCGTAGGCGTCGTTTGCGAGGAGGGGCTCGCCTCGATCCTCCCGCGTTGCGATCTGCAGTTGCTCCGGCACCACTCGAAGCGAGGCAAGGCCAAGGGCGCGCTCCACCTCCCTGGCGGCGACGCCGCGTGATGTCGCCCGCACGACGACGCTCAGGTCTTTCGTGAAGGAGCGCAGCCACGGGAGGGCTGCCGCCGCAGCTGCGATCCCGCGGACTCGGCCGGGCACGAGGAGGATCACGCGGTCAGCGCGGTCGAGCATGTCGGGAGCCGATGCCCACGTCGAGCGCGGGACATCGATGAAGACCTGCTCATACCCGCGCACACCCGCGGCGAGAACCGCGGCGAACGCCTCGGCAGGGACGGCCACGGCATCGGCCCGGCCATGCGACAGGAGCGCCACTCCGTCTGGATGCGGGAGCGCGTAGTCGAGGGTGGTCGCGCTCAGGCGTCCGGCGGCCGCGGCCAGATCGGGCCAGCGAATCCCTGAGGCCTCCTCCGCTCCGAGGAGGAGATCGAGCCCTCCGCCATGGGCATCGCCGTCGATGAGGAGCACCCGGCCGCTGATGGACTGGGCGGCGAGCGCGAGGCTGCCCGCGAGGGTAGAGACCCCCGAACCGCCCGAGGCACTGGTGACGGCCGTGATGAATCCGCCGCGGGACGGCCCGTCGACTGATTCGCCGAGCCGCTGAATCAGCCAGCCGCCGCCGTCTGGCAATTGCACTACGTGCTCGGCGCCCAGCTCCACTGCATCGCGCCAGATCTCGCCGGTCACGCCCCCTTCATCGTGGGCCCCCGCGCCAACGAGCACCACACCGGCCCGCCTCGCGGGGCGGTCTTCTGCGAGGGCGCCGGCAAGGTCGGCGCCCACCATGATGAGCGGCGCCGACGCCCAGCCGCCCCTGACGGCCTCGAGATCGGCATGAACGTCAATTTCGACGGCAACCGCCGCCGCCATTCGAAGCACCTGCTCGATCATCGCGCCATCTGCCGTGATGAGTACCGGGAGACGCCCAAAGCCTTGATTTCCTCGCTCCATGCAGGGCAGCATCCTTCGGTGCGCGCTTCCGGGGCAATGCTCCGTCCACAGCTGTGGACGGAGCGCCAAGATCCTGTGGATAAGTCCCGGCTTGAGCCTGGCTCGGGCAGGGGATACCGTCCGTGAATGGGATCTGCAGCCTTCTTCGACCTCGACAAGACGATCCTCGCGAAGTCCAGCTCATTCGCGTTCGCCAAGCCCCTCTACAAAGGCGGGCTTATCGGCAGGGGCGATGTCGTGCGCAGCGCCTACGCCCAGTTCGTGTACCTCGCCTCGGGCGCCGACCACCAGCAGATGGAGTCGATGCGCGAGTACATGTCGAAGCTCGTCGCAGGATGGGACGTCGGACAGGTCCGTCAGATCGTCGCCGAGACCCTCGACGAGATCGTCGACCCGATGATCTATCAGGAGGCTGTCGAGCTCATCGCCCTCCACAAGGCCGCCGGCCGCGCCGTCATCATCATCTCCTCGAGCGGCACTGACGTCGTCGAGCCCATCGGCGAGCGACTCGGGGCCGACATCGCGATCGGAACACAGGTCGCCATCGAGGATGGCCACTACACCGGCGAAATCCTGTTCTACGCCTATGGCGAGGGCAAGGCTGACGCCATGCGCGCACTCGCCGCCGAGCACGGGTATGACCTCGACGAGTCCTTCGCCTACACCGACTCCCACACCGACCTGCCGATGCTCGAACTCGTCGGCAACCCCGTTGCGGTCAATCCCGACAGCGGCCTTCGCGGGATCGCCGTCGAGCGAGACTGGCCGATCATGGATTTCCAAAAACCGGTGGCGATGCGGGTCGGAATCGATGGAAAGCAGGCCGCCGCGGCTGCGGGAGCGGGGGTGGCCATCGGCGCCGTCGCCCTCGGGATCGCCTGGTACGCCCGCAGAAAGGCTCTCCGCGCCTAGCCGATCCGTTGCCGTTTGTCCCTACTTCATGAGGCAAACGGGGAGTTCATGGGACAAACGGGGAGCGGACCGCCGCTGCGCCCTGGGCGCACGCGGCGGCCTGCCACCCGATGAACGCGAGCACCCCCTCGCGGGTTCCCGACGCATAGCCCTGCAGCGCACGCACATACGCCGGCCGGCCCATCTCGAACATCCCGTGCTCCGGGATGCTGAACAGCGACGGATCAACCCCGCGACCGGCGGTAACCAGCCGCACCGCAGCCCGCGCGACCATGCCGGAGCCCCAGGTAAACGGCCGGATTACGGCGAGCTCCGCGTGTGCAATCGCCGCGACGAGCAGCGCAGGTGCCTCCGTTGGCGTCGTGAGCGTCCGCGCGAGCAGTGACAGCCGCTCGGCCGCAACTGTCGCCGACGGCACGCCGCCGAGGTGCAACGGATCATCGGCCCGCTCGCCAGAGCGCGGCCGCCCGAGCTCCACGTCCGGCGCGAAGCCGGTGGCGGTGAGCGCATGCAGGTGCGCGAGCGCCTGCAAGGGCGAGGTGGCGAACACGTCGACCTGGCCGGGAACCGCGGCGGTGAGACGCATCGCGGCATCGAGCACCCGTCCCATCGGCGAGGCGTCGGGAACCGCGAGGTCGGCCCCGTCGATAGCAGCGGAATCGCGGGCACCGCGCTCGACGGAGGCGGTCGCGACTTCGACCGCATGCGTCCGGACATCCCGCCGCCAAAGGAGCGCGTCGATTTCGGCGCGAGCCGCCGCGAGCAGGGTGGCTGTCGGCGGATCCGAGGCAAGCTCGGCAAGGGGGTCGCGGCGGGAGGGCTGGCCGATCATGTCGCTGACGCTATACGTTCGCCGATCCCCGTCGGTCAGTCACATGCACCATGTACGTTGGCGTCACCATCAAGCAGAGATCCACCTATCTTGCCCTTGGGAGAACCGTGAGCACTGACGCCCTTTCCAGCCTCCAGCGCGAGGACCGCGAATTTCCGCCCACGCCCGAATTCGCGGCCCAGGCGAATGTCAACGAAGGCGCCTACGCCGTCGCGGCCGAGGACCGACTCGCATTCTGGGGTGAGCAGGCCAGGCGCCTGTCGTGGGATACGCCGTTCACCGAGGTTCTCGACTGGTCCGATGCCCCATTCGCGAAGTGGTTCGTCGGCGGACGACTCAACGTCGCCTACAACTGCGTCGACCGCCACGTCGAGGCCGGCTACGGCGACCAGGTCGCGATTCGCTTCGAGGGCGAACTCGGCGATCGTCGCGACGTCACCTACGGGCAATTGCAGAAGGAGGTCTGCCAGGCCGCGAATGCCCTGATCGAACTCGGCATCAGCACGGGCGACCGGGTGGCGATCTACATGCCGCTCATCCCCGAGGCAGTTGTCGCCATGCTCGCCTGCGCCCGCATCGGAGCGCCCCACTCCGTCGTCTTCGGGGGGTTCGCGGCAACGGCCCTCGAGAGCCGCATCAACGACGCGGAGGCCAAGCTCGTCATCACCGCCGACGGCCAGCACCGCCGGGGCGCGATCCTCCCCCTCAAGCCCGCCGTAGATGAGGCGGTCGTGAGCACCCCGACAGTGACCAACGTGCTCGTCGTCAAGCGCACCGGCATCGACGTCGAATGGCACGAGGGCCGCGACGTCTGGTGGCACGACATCGTCGATCGCCAGGTCGACACCCACGTTCCTGAAGCCTTCGACAGCGAGCACCCGCTCTTCATCCTCTACACCTCGGGCACGACCGGAACTCCGAAGGGCATCCTTCACACGACCGGGGGTTACCTCACCCAGGTGTCGTACACCCACAACGCGGTCTTCGACCTCAAGCCCGACACCGATGTCTACTGGTGCACCGCCGACATCGGCTGGATCACCGGGCACTCGTACGTCGTCTACGGCCCCCTGTCCAACCGCGTCACCCAGGTCATCTACGAGGGCACCCCCGACACGCCGACCCAGGACCGATGGTGGGACATCGTCGAGCGCCACGGCGTGACCATTTTGTACACAGCGCCAACGGCGATCCGTACCTTCATGAAGTGGGGCGATCACCTGCCGCAGGGCAAGGACCTGTCGTCCCTACGGCTGCTCGGCTCGGTGGGCGAGCCCATCAACCCGGAGGCCTGGATGTGGTACCGCGAGGTGATCGGCGGCAACCGCTGCCCGATCGTCGACACCTGGTGGCAGACCGAGACCGGCGCCATCATGATCGCTCCCCTGCCCGGCGTCACGGCATGCAAGCCGGGGTCGGCAATGCGGGCCCTGCCCGGGATCGGCGCCGACATCGTCGACGACCACGCGGTGCCCGTCAACCATGGCACCGGGGGCTACCTCATCCTCACCGAGCCGTGGCCCGCCATGCTCCGGGGCATCTGGCGCAACCCACAGCGGTACGTCGAGGGCTACTGGGAGCACTTCCCCGGGGTCTATTTCGCCGGCGATGGCGCGAAATTCGATGACGACGGCGCCATCTGGCTGCTCGGCCGGGTCGACGACGTCATGAACGTGTCGGGGCACCGCATCTCCACGACCGAGGTCGAGTCGGCGCTCGTGTCGCATCCGAAGGTGGCCGAGGCCGCCGTCGTCGGTGCGACCGACGCCATGACCGGCCAGGGGATCGTCGCATTCGTGATCCTGAGGTCCGGCGCCACCGACGACGGTTCCGGGCGCTCCTCCATCGGCCGCGAACTGCGCGACCACGTCGCCCGCGAGATCGGCCCGATCGCCAAGCCGCGCCAGATCCTCATTGTCGCCGAGCTCCCCAAGACCCGGTCGGGCAAGATCATGCGCCGACTGCTCCGCGATGTCGCGGAGCAGCGCGATGTCGGCGACTCCACGACCCTTGCCGATCCCGCCGTCATGGCCCTCATCTCGGCCGGCCTCGCCTCGAATTCCAGCGAGGACTGAGCTGGAGTAAGAGCTATGCTCGCGATCACATGAGTCAACCATTCTTCGGGCGCCTCAGCCGTCGCGAACGCGGCTGGGTCGTAGAGCAGCTTCGTGACGAGACGGTCGGCGGCGGCCTGCTGCTGATCGCGGCAATGCTCGCCCTCGTGTGGGCCAACTCCCCTTGGGCCGACTCATACGCGGCTCTCGTCGCACTCCCGGTTGGCCCAGCGAGCTTGGGCCTTCAGCTTCCCCTCGGTGTCTGGGCGGCCGATGGACTGCTTTCGGTCTTCTTCCTCGTCGTCGGCCTCGAGCTCAAGCACGAGCTCGTCCTCGGCTCACTGAGCAAGCCGGCCCAGGCCGTCGTCCCCGTTGCCGCCGCCCTGGGCGGCATGATCCTGCCCGCAGTGATCTTCGTCATCGTGAA
>CAFBNE010000089.1_pt1 | contig 13996 bp, 13 predicted proteins | sample 7269181 | NCBI WGS metagenome assembly CAFBNE01 (sample SAMEA6814085, study PRJEB35770) | uncultured Actinomycetes bacterium | biome: Freshwater; feature: Freshwater reservoir; material: water | place: Czech Republic | collected 2017-05-23 | depth 30m m
CATCGCCGAGTCGCGCTACATCGCGAAGGATGCCGTCGAGCTCATCGACGTCGACTACGAGCCACTCGAGCCGGTCATGGATGCCAAGCGTGCGATGGATCCGGGCGCACCGGTCATCCGCGACGACAAGGGCCAGACCGACAACAGCCTCACCGATGTCCACGGTCACAAGACCTGGGAGTCCGGCAACGCGATCAGCACGGCGGAGGCAATCGCCCGCGCCGAGGCCGACCCCAACTGCGTCGTCGTGACGCAGGAGGTCATGTACCCGCGCGTGCATCCGGCTCCGATGGAGACCTGCGGCTCGGTGGCCCACATGGACAAGGTCACCGGCCAGCTGACCCTGTACACGACCAGCCAGGCACCGCACGCCCATCGCACGGTCTACGCGATGGTCGCCGGCCTGCCGGAGCAGAAGATCCGGGTGATCTCGCCCGACATCGGCGGAGGCTTCGGCAACAAGGTCGGCGTCTACCCCGGCTACGTCCTGTCGATCCTCGGAACAATCGTGACCGGCAAGCCGGTGAAGTGGATCGAGGATCGCGGCGAGAACCTCATGTCGACCTCCTTCGCCCGCGACTACCACATGACCGGCAAGATCGCGGCGACGAAGGATGGCAAAATCCTCGCCGTCGACGTCGACGTCCTCGCCGATCACGGCGCATTCAATGGCGTGGCCCAGCCGACCAACTACCCGGCCGGCTTCTTCCACATCTTCTCGGGCTCTTACGACTACCCGGATGCGCACTGCAAGGTCACCCCGGTCTACACGAACAAGGCCCCCGGTGGCGTCGCGTACGCGTGCTCGTTCCGCATCACCGAGGCGGTCTACGTCATTGAGCGGCTGGTCGACTGCCTCGCAGCCGAGCTCGGCATGGACCCTGCGGAGCTGCGCCTGAAGAACCTGCTCAAGCCTGAGCAATTCCCGTACACCTCGCCCACGGGCTGGGTCTACGACTCGGGCCAGTACGAGAAGACCATGCGCGTCGCAATGGAGATCGCCGGCTACGACGAGCTTCGTCGCGAGCAGGCCGAGAAGCGTGCCCGCGGTGAATACATGGGCATCGGCATCTCGTTCTTCACCGAGGGCGTGGGCGCCGGCCCGCGCAAGGACATGGACATCCTCGGCCTGGGTATGGCGGACGGCATCGAGCTGCGCGTTCATCCGACGGGCAAGGCAGTGCTGCGTCTTTCGGTGATGTCGCAGGGTCAAGGCCATGAGACCACCTATGCACAGATCGTTGCGCATGAGCTCGGAATCCCGCCGGAGGACATCGACGTCGTCAACGGCGACACCGATCAGACACCGTTCGGCCTCGGCACCTACGGGTCGCGGTCGATGCCGGTTTCCGGTGCTGCGGCAGCCATCGTCTCGCGCAAGGTCAAGGAGCGCGCTCGCATCGTCGCCGCAGCGGCGCTCGAGTGCTCTCCCGATGACCTCGAGTGGGAGCTCGGACGCTGGTCGGTCAAGGGCGACAAGGAGCGCGGCAAGACGATCCAGGAGATCGCCCTGCTGTCGCACAGCTCGCTCGAGCTGCCCGAGGGCGTCGAGGGTCACCTCGATGCGACAGCGGTCTACAACCCGCCGAACCTCACCTACCCGTACGGCGCCTACATCTGCGTCGTCGATGTAGACCCCGGCACCGGCGTGGTCAAGGTCCGTCGCTTCATCGCAGTCGATGACTGCGGCACGCGCGTCAATCCGATGCTCGTCGACGGCCAGGTTCACGGCGGAATCGCGGACGGCATCGGGATGGCGCTCATGGAGCTCATCGCATTCGATACCGACGGCAACAACCTCGGTGGTTCATTCATGGACTACCTGCTCCCGACCTCGATGGAGTGCCCCTCCTTCGAGCTCGGCGAGACGGTCACGCCGTCGCCGCACCACCCAATCGGCGCCAAGGGCGTCGGCGAGTCGGCCACCGTCGGATCACCGGCAGCGGTCGTCAACGCGGTCATGGATGCGCTCGCACCGTTCGGGGTGCGTCACGCGGACATGCCGCTGACCCCGTCGAACGTGTGGCGCGCGATTCAGGGCAACCCGATTCGCGTAGACATGGCAATCGAGTAACAATCACCTCATGACGACGCGGGCGTTGCACGAGCGGGCAGAACGGCTTCGAGCCGATCGCATCCCATTCGTGCACGCCCGCGTCGTTCTTGCTGAGAAGCCAACGTCGGCCAAGCCCGGCGATGAGGCGCTCGTGCTCATGGACGGCACGATCGAGGGCTTCGTCGGCGGCCAGTGCGCCCAGGCGACCGTTCGCGCGCAGGGCCTCGAGCTCATGCAGCGCGGCGCGACGATGCTGCTGCGCATCGCCCCGAACCCCGAGCCGGAGCAGTCGGGCAAGACCGTCGTCCACAATGCGTGCCTCTCCGGCGGCACCCTGGAGATCTTCATGGAGTCGGTGCTCCCCGCGCCCGTCGTGCATATCGAGGGCGACAGCCCCATTGCCCGTGCGATGGCGGCCGTCGGCTCAGCGCTCGGCTACGACGTCCAGCCCTACTCCGGCACCGACCTCAACGTCGTCGATGCCCTCCTCATCGCAACGCACGGCTTCGGCGAGGAGCCCGCGCTCATCACGGCCCTCGACGCCGGCGTCCCCTACATCGGCATGATCGCGAGCCCCAAGCGGGCGAAGGCGGTCCTCGACTCCCTCGACATCGACCCGCCCCTCAAGGCACGGGTCCATGCGCCGGCCGGCCTCGACATCGGGGCGCGCACGCCCGAGGAGGTCGCGCTCTCGGTATTCGCCCAGATCATCGAGGAGCGACGCGCCCCCACCCGCATTCGCGAGCTCCCGCTGATGACGTCCTTCGCGACTGCGACATCGGGGGCCGCATCCTCGTCTGCCACCGCCATCGACCCGATCTGCCAGATGACCGTCGCGGCCGTGCCCACGAGCATCCACGCGGAGATCGACGGAACCACCTGGTACTTCTGCTGCCCAGGCTGCCGCGACACGTTCGTCGCAGCGCAACCCTCGACCGTGACAGGCTGACATGTCGACCCTTGCCGAGCAGGTTCCGGACGCCGCTGGCCTCATCGCCGGCCTCGCAGCCCACGACTACCTCGCCGAATCAGGGCTTGCCACCGCGCTCTTCTGCGCGGTGCGCCTCCCCCAGCCGCTCCTCCTCGAGGGCGAGGCGGGGGTCGGCAAAACGCAGGCCGCCAAATCGCTCGCCGAGATGCTCAACACACCCCTCATCCGGCTTCAGTGCTTCGAGGGCATCGACGCATCCGAGGCCCTCTATGAATGGAATTACCCGCGCCAGCTGCTCGGCATCCGAGTGGCTGAGGCACGCGGCGCCGACCTCAGCGAGGAGTCGCTGTTCTCCCGCGACTACCTCATCGAGCGGCCCCTTCTCCAGGCCCTCGAGCACCCCGGGCCCAATCCGGCCGTGCTCCTCATCGACGAGATCGACCGCGCCGACGAGGAGTTCGAGGCCTTCCTGTTCGAGATGCTCGCCGAATCCGCGGTCACCGTCCCCGAGATCGGCACCCTGACCGCCAAGGTCCCGCCGGTCGTCATCCTCACCTCGAACCGGACCCGCGACCTGCACGATGCGCTCAAGCGGCGCTGCCTCTACCACTGGATCGACTACCCGAGCCTTGAGCATGCCGTCCAGATCGTCCGGCTGCGCGTGCCGGAGGCCTCCGCAGACCTCGCCGCCCAGGTGGCAGGAGCGGTCGAGCGCCTGCGAAGCCTCGACGTGCAAAAGCCCCCTGGCGTCGCGGAGGCAATCGACTGGGTGCACGCGGCGACCCTGCTCGGCATCAAGACCCTCGATGCTGATGCGGTCGATCTCACGATGGGCTCAGTCCTGAAGTACCGGGAGGATCAGGACCTCGCTCGCGCTGAGGGCCTCTCCTGGGTCGCAGGTGCCTGAGTCACCGGCCGAACCAGTTTCCCCGGTCGAACCAGTCTCCCTGGTCGAACGAGATTCGGCTCACCCGCGTCGGCCGAGCAGCCTCGCCGACATCGTCGCGACCTTCGGACACCTTCTTCACCACGCCGGGGTTCCCACGACTCCCGAGCGCAGTGCGCGTTTCGGCGCCGCCGTGGTGCTCGCCTCCCCGCAGCTCGTCGACGAGCTCTACTGGATAGGCCGGGTCACGCTCCTCACCGCGCACGACCAGGTCGAGATCTACGACCGCGCATTCCAGCAGGTCTTCCGGGGGATCATCGACATCGCAGACTTCCGCGGTGACAGCAGTGCCCCGCCGCCGCCATCGTCCGCGCCGTCCGACGAGAAGCTGCCATCCGACCCGAATCGCGAGGGCGAGTCGAAGTCCGGGCCACGCGGCACGAGCGCGACCCCGGGCCCGACCGCGACAAGCGAGGACGACGATGACGAGGAGGAGCCGAGCATCCTCGCCGCAGTGAGCGATGAGGAGCGCCTCGCGAGCAAGGAGTTCGCGGCCTGCACCGAGGAGGAGCTCGCGCTTATCCGCCGACTGGTGGAGCAACTGCCGCTCGTCCCCCCGATGCGCCGGGGGCGCCGGCTGCGCCGGCACCGGGCCGGGTCACGGCTCGATATTCGCAGCACCCTGCGGCGCTCGCATCGAACGATGGGCGATCCCGTCGAGCTCATCACCCGCCGCCGCAAGGAACGGCCGCGCCGGATTGTCCTCATCGCCGACGTCTCTGGGTCGATGGAGCCGTACGCACGGGTGTACCTGCACCTCATGCGCGGTGCCGTGCAGGCCCTGCACGCCGAGGCCTTCGTCTTCGCGACCCGGCTCACCCGGCTCACCCGCCCCCTCGCCCAGTCGCAGCCGGACATCGCGTATCGAAAGGCCACGAAGGCAACCCCCGACTGGTCGGGCGGCACGCGAATCGGCCGGGCGCTGCACGAGTTCATCGACGAGCACGGACGCCGCGGCATGGCACGCGGTGCCGTCATCGTCATCGTGTCCGACGGCTGGGAGATCGATGACCCTGCAGCCATAGGGGAGGCCATGGCCCGGCTTTCGCGACTCGCGCACCGCGTCATCTGGGTGAATCCCCGCAAGGCAGCGGTCTCGTACGAGCCGCTCGTCGGCGGCATGGCGGCAGCACTGCCCTACATCGACACGTTCGTCCCCGGTCACTCCATCGATGCCCTCGAGGAGGTGCTGGACGCCATCCGCCTCGGGGCCAAGCGACCGGCGAGCGCGAAGGCCAGGCCGTAGGGTGCAACCATGACCGCGACGCCCGGCGAGTTCACCCACCTGAATGACCGCGGCGAGGCCCGCATGGTCGATGTCACCGAGAAGATGGTGACGGTGCGGTCTGCGACCGCCCGCTGCCGGGTCTCGGTGTCGGAGCAGGTGGCATCGATGCTCCTCTCCGGCGGAATGCCGAAGGGCGATGCGCTCGCTGTCGCACGGATCGCCGCGATCACGGCCACGAAGCGAACCCCTGATCTCATCCCGCTCTGCCACCCGCTGGCGATCCACGGCGTCGATGTCGATGTCCGGGTGGATGTCGCCTCGTCGACCGTCGAGATCCTCGTGACGGTCCGCACCGCGGATCGCACCGGTGTCGAGATGGAGGCCCTCACCGGGGCCGCGGTCGGTGGCCTCGCGGTCATCGACATGGTGAAGGGCACCGACCGGCTCGCATCAATCGCCGAGGTCGTGCTCCTCGAGAAGCTGGGCGGACGCTCCGGGCACTGGACGAGGCCGGCATGAGCTACCGGGCAGCGGTCATCACGGCTTCGAATCGCAGCGCCGCGGGCTTGCGTCCAGATACCTCCGGTCCGATCCTCGTCGCCGGCCTTCGCGATCTCGGCATCGAGGTGGGTGATCCCCTCGTAGTCCCGGACGGCGAGCCTGTCGGCCAGGCCCTGCGCGACGCGGTTGCGTCCGGCATCGACCTCATCCTCACGACCGGCGGAACCGGACTCTCCCCCACCGACCGCACCCCGGAGATGACCCGGCTCGTCATCGACCGCGAGGTCCCCGGCCTCGCCGACGCCATCCGCGACCACGGCACGCAGCACGGGATCGCCACTGCCGTGCTCTCCCGGGGCATTGCCGGCCTAGCCGGCCGCGTCCTCATCATCAATGCGCCGGGATCCCCGGGCGGCTGTCGCGATGCGATCGCGGCCCTGAGTCCCGTCCTCGTCCATGCCCTCGACCAGATCAGCGGCCTTGACCACTGATCAACCGAAAGAGGTTGGCCCACTGAACGCGGACTGGACCGCGATCGTGCTCACCGGAGGCGCCGGAACCCGAATGGGACGGGAGAAGCCCGGCGTCGTGCTCGGCGATTTCACCCTCGTCGACCATGTGCTCAGGGGCCTGCCCACCGGGGTCGAGGTCATCGTCGTGGGTCCTGACCTGCCCGAGCCGCCCCGTCCGGTCACCTGCACGAGGGAGTCACCGGTGGGAGGCGGTCCGGTGGCCGGCCTCGCCGCAGGCCTGGATCTCGTGACGACGCAGATAACCGGTGTCATCGCGACCGACATGCCCTTCGCGGGTGGGCTCCTCTCACACCTGACGCACCGCATTCCGGAGGGTGCAGACGCGCTCGTCCCGGTGGACGCCGCCGGTCACCGTCAGCCGCTCTGCGCCGCCTACCGCACCACTGGGCTGCGCACTGCAGTGAAGGCCCTCGGCGAAGTGCAGGATGCATCCATGCGAAGCCTCCTCGATCATCTGGTCGTCGCGGAGATCACCTTGACGGACCTCGCCGAGATCCACGACGTCAGCTCGCTGCTGGACATAGACACGCCGAGCGATCTCGAGCGCTCCCGCGCGATAATGCTCGAGACGAAGGGTGTTCAAATGGATAGCGGGATGACTCATGGATGACTGGATAAGTGCGGCCTGCCTGGACCTCGGCATCAGCCCGCCCGTGAACATCCCCGAGATCCTCGACCTGGCCCGGGATGCCGCGCACAATGTCGAACGACCGGCCGCTCCCATCTCCACCTACCTCCTTGGCTACGCCGTGGCGCAGGGTGCCGACCTCACTGAGGCCGCCGCGCGACTGTCTCGGTTGGCAACCGGGTGGGTCGCGCAGGAGTGAACCCGCTGGCGGAGGCGAGCTGGCAGGGGGCCCGCGAGGCCGCGGCCATGGTGATCGGCGTCCTTCTCCCCGAGCAGGCGCCGGTGCATTTCAGCCCCGGGCGGGTCCTCGCGACGAACTGCGTCGCCCTGTGCGACCTGCCGAGCTTCGACAGCTCAGCGATGGACGGCTGGGCAGTTGCCGGCGCCGGGCCCTGGGCAATCGTCGGTGATGCGCGCGCCGGCTCACCCCTCGCCCAGCCGCTCGCACCGGGCACCGCTGCGCGGATCGCGACAGGCGCCGTGGTGCCCACCGGCACCGGATCGGTGATCCGGTGGGAGGACGCTCGAATCACGGACGGCCTCGTCCACGCCGAGCCTGCCCCCGGATCCGACATCCGGAGCGCCGGCGAGGAGTGCCGGGCGGGTGACCTCATCGCCCGGGCCGGCACCGTGGTGACGCCGGCCCTCGCCGGCTTCCTTGCGGCCACGGGTCACGACCACGTCGCCGTCGTTCGCCGGCCGCGCATCCACGTCCTGCTCCTCGGCGACGAACTCCAGCAATCAGGGATCCCGAGCGGCGGGCGCGTGCGCGACTCGTTGGGACCACAACTGCCTGGCTGGCTCTCGCGCATGGGCGCCGAGGTCCTCGCCGGCGACCTCGTGGCCGATGACCTCGGGGAGGTCGCGTCGACCCTCGCGCAGGCAGCCGTGGAGAGTGACCTCGTCATCACGACGGGCGGCACCGCGGCAGGGCCCCGCGACCACCTTCGCGCCGCCATCGAGCGCAATGCGGGCAAGATCCTCGTCGACTGCGTTGCCGTTCGGCCGGGTCATCCGATGCTCCTCGCCGAGTTCGCGACTCATGACAGTCGCCGGGTCCCGATCATCGGCCTGCCCGGCAACCCGCACTCGGCGATCGTCGGGCTGCTCACGCTCGCTGAGCCGCTTATCGACGCCATGCTCGGACGGCCGAGGACTCCACTCGCCATGGTGTCGACCGCAAGCGAACTGCGCGCTCCGAAGGACCACACTCGGCTCATCGCCGGGAACCTCGTCGATGGCCGATTCGAACTCTCCCCCTACGGCGGTTCCGCGATGCTCCGCGGCCTCGCGCAGTCGTCCGGGTTCGCCGTCGTCCCCGAGGGCACGACCCCCGAGGGAGCCCATGTTCAATGGCTGCCCCTGCCATAGCGAACCTGTCCATCGCCGTGATGTGTTGCCCTTCCACCATGGAAACGCCTAGGGTTCGAAGGAACCAAGGAGCCTTCGATGACCGATGTGGCGCGACTCTCGGCGATCGGGATGTCCGAGCTCATCCGGAGGCGTGAGCTCTCGCCCACCGAATGCACGGTCGCGGTCCTCGACCGGATGGCCGAATGGGCGCCAGCGCTCAACCCGTTCGTCGACTTCGACCCCGAGGGTGCGCTCATCCAGGCTCGGGCGGCGACCGATGTCATGCGTCATGGCGCCGAGATCGGCCCGCTGCACGGCGTTCCGGTGACCGTCAAGAGCAATCAGGCGGTCCGCGGCTTTTCGACCCGGCGCGGGTCCCGGCTCACGTCGACCGAGCCTGCGCCAGCCGACGCTCCGCTCGTCTCGCGCCTTCGAAGGGCCGGGGCCATCGTCGTTGGCACGACGACGATGACCGAGCAGGGCTGGTCTGCAACCGGCGACAGCCCCCTCACCGGGGCCACCCACAATCCGTGGATGTTCGGCCGCACCGCAGGCGGCTCATCCTCCGGGGCTGCGGCCTTGGCCGGCGCCGGCTGCGGCCCCCTCCACGTCGGCACCGACGGTGCCGGATCCATCAGGATCCCGGCGCACTTCTGCGGCGCGGTCGGCTTCAAGCCCACCTACGGCCGCGTCCCCTACGTGCCGGTGCCGAACAATGCGAACCTCTCGCATGCGGGCCCGATCACCCGCTCGGTCCGCGATGCCGCCCTCATGACCGCCGTCATGTCGGGTCCGCATAAGCGCGATTCCATCAGCCTGCCCGGCACCATGAGCCCCGAAGTCGAAAGCGGCGATCTCGCCGGGATTCGCATCGCCTTCAGCCCCGATCTCGGTCACGCGCGGGTCGATCCCGAAGTCGCCCGGATCGTGCAGCGTGCGCTTTCCGCGTTCACCCACGCCGGAGCCGTCGTCGAACCCGTCAGCCCCTCGTGGGGTCCGGACGGCCCCGCCATCATCCGTGACATGTGGGGCCTGGACGTCCTCGGATTCCTTCCCGGCGACACGGTGCGGGAAAGCCTTATGGACCCAGGGCTCGTCGCCTGCATTCGCGATTTCGAGCACTTCAGTGCCATCGAGGGCATCAACGCAACCGGTCGCCGGCTCGCATACGCCGCCGCGGTCAACGCCTGGTTCCCGGACGACGACTGGGATGTCATCGTGACGCCGAGCGCGTCGGTCACGGCATTCCCTGTCGGGCGACTGCAGCCCGAAGCCTGGCCGCAGCACCCGTGGGACTGGATCAGCTGGGCGGATTTCTCCTACCCGTTCAACCTCTCCCACGGCCCGGCTATCAGCGTGCCCTGCGGGCTGTCGGCCGAGGGGCTGCCCGTCGGCCTGCAGATCGCCGGCCCGCGCCTCGGCGACGCCATCGTGCTGCGCGTGGCCGCCGCATTCCTCGAGGCCCAGCCGTTCAACGAGTGGCCAAACCCGCCGGGCGATGACGTCCGGGTGGGCATCTCGGTCGATGAGACCACGGAACCCACCCGGGAGGCAGCAGCCTGACGGCTTTCGCAATCATCGCAGCACCGCTACGCGCCTTGCAGCACCGCTGCATTCACTGCAGCAGTGCTGCAAGGAGCAGCGACCCGGCGAATCCGCCCACCACCAGCCCGCCCGTCCACACCCGCTCGATCGCATACGACTCCGGGATCATCGTGTCGGAGATCATGGCAAGGAGCGCGCCCGCCGCAAAGGTCTGCACGACCCCGGTGAGCGTCCCGTCATCTGAGGCGAGCACCGTGTGGCCGAGCCCCGCGGAGACAGCACTCGTGGCAACGACGGCGGACCACATGAGCAGGACCCGGCCCATGGGCCACCTGCGAGCTCGAAGGCCCGCCGACGCCGCCATGCCCTCGGGCAGGTTCGAGAGCCCGATGCCGACGAGGAGCGGGAGGCTCACCCCGCCGGTGAGCACCGAGAGGCCGAGGACGAAGGACTCCGGGATGCCGTCCAGTGCGCTGCCGAGCACGATTCCGAGGGGGTTGTCGTCGCCCTCGCTCGCCGGGTTCTTGCGCCGCTTGCCACCGCGCATCTCGATGAGGCGACTGCCGAGGACGAAGGCTGCTGCTCCGGCGAGCAACGACACGGCGATCCACGGGAGATCCAGTGAGTGCTGGGCGTCGGCCACGAGGTCGTAGGCGACCGAGCCGATGAGGAGCCCGCTTCCGATCGCCATGACGGCAGCGGTGAGTCGCACTGAGGGACGAAGCAGGTAGGCGACGAGGGCGCCGACGATGAGCGTCGACGATGAGAGCGCCCCCCATCCTGCAGCTTCGAGCATGGGGTTCAGTCTGGCCCAATGGCTCCAGTGACGAGGTCTCTACATGAACCTTCAGGCGGTATCAGTTGCCCGCCCACTCGGTGCGGATTCTGGAGCAGCGGCCCAACAATGAATTCGTAAGCGGCGAGCGCGATCGATGAGGGCAGCACGTCGGAAAGCTGACGTCTCGCCGTGGCAGTGATGACGAGCTCGAACGTCGGCGCGCTATTCACCGGTTGCGCGGGCGCGCATGGCCGTGGCGAGCGTGTCGAGATCCGCCACCCGCCCCTCGGCGAGATCCGCCTCGGACTCAGTCAGCTGCCGGATGAGTGCCCCGTCGGACAGAACGGCGATGGTTTCCTCCTGTCGCTCGATGTCGTCGGGCGACATGATCACGGCCGAGGGCTTGCCATGGCCGGTCACGGTGACTCTCTCGTGCTGACCGCTCACCCGACTGACGACTTCATACAGGTGAGCCTTCACTTCGGCGAGTGGCATCGTAGACATGGTCATCAGTCTGACTATTTTGCTCAGCCTGGGCACATCTGAGATTGAATCTTCGATTTGTCCATCGTCGCAGCTGTCCCTCCCGGTGGGCCTACGCTGAAGCGATGTCCGCTGTCATGTGGTTCCGCCGCGACCTCCGCCTCCTCGACAACCCAGCGCTGCTCGCGGCCATCACTGCGGCGCGCGACTCGGGCGACGACCGCGTCGTCCCCCTCTTCGTGCTCGACGAGGCGCTTTGGGGGCCGGCCGGCTCGGTGCGCCAGGCCTACCTCACCCGGTCCCTCGATGCGCTGCGCGCCTCGCTCGGCGGCTCGCTCCTCATTCGCCACGGAGACCCCGTCAGCGTGCTCCCCGAGGTGGTGCGCGCAGCGGGCGCCGCGAGCGTCCACATCGCCGAGGACTTCGGGCCCTATGGCCGGTCGCGTGACATCGCGGTCGAGGGGGCCCTCGGGGGCGTCCCCCTCGTGCGCACCGGCTCGCCCTACGCCGTCGCACCGGGGCGGGTCACGAAGGACGACGGCACCGCCTACCGGGTGTTCACGCCGTTCTACCGCGCCTGGATGCGCCACGGCTGGCGCGCTCCCGCCGATGACATCCCCGCGAACGTCGACTGGCGGCTGCCCATGGCGACCGACGGAATCCCGGCTGCGCCCGACCTCGGGGCTCTCATCCTGCCCGCGGCCGGGGAGCAGGCCGCGTGGGAGCGCTGGGAGTCCTTTCGATCCTCGGGCCTCGCCGATTACGCCGAGAACCGGAACCGAGCCGACCTCGCCGGCACGAGCGCCCTCGGCCACCACCTCAAGTGGGGCGAGATCCATCCGCGGAGCATGCTCGTGGAGCTCACTGACAGCGATGAGGTGTTTCGAAAGGAGATCTGCTGGCGGGAGTTCTACGCGGAGGTGCTCGCCCATCGGCCCGACTCAGCACGCGTGTCCCTCAACGAGCGTTTCGACCAACAGATGCGCTGGAGCGAGGGCCCGGCCGCCGAAGATGCCTTCACCGCCTGGGCTCAGGGGCGAACCGGCTACCCCTTCGTCGATGCGGGGATGCGCCAGCTGCGTGCCGAGGGCTGGGTCCACAACCGGGTGCGGATGGTCGTCGCCAGCTTCCTCGTCAAGGACCTGCACCTGCCCTGGCAGCGGGGCGCCGCTGAGTTCATGCACTGGCTTCGCGACGGCGACCTCGCGAGCAACGCGCACGGCTGGCAGTGGACCGCCGGATGCGGGACCGACGCCTCCCCGTTCTACCGGGTCTTCAACCCGGTGGCCCAGGGCCTGCGATTCGATCCTGACGGCGCCTACGTCCGGCATTACGTCCCGGAGCTTGCCCACCTCGCGGGAGCGGCCGCGCAGGAGCCCTGGGACCACCCGGACGGATACGACCACGCCTACCCGCAAAGAATCGTCGACCACAAGGTGGAGCGAGAGGTCGCGTTGGCCGACCTAGCCGAGATGAAGAAGCCATAGTTGCGGCCAGACGCATCGCGAATCCCGACGAAGACCTCGGCAGAGCGGCTCTCATCGGGATTCGAGGTGCATCTGACTCATGCGAGACACCAGCCGCTCGGGGGCTAGGGCACCGGGTGATGCGCGTCGTACTGCCAGAACGACGGCACCGCCCGCGCGAGACCGACCGCAAGCAGCACGCATGCGACGCCCCCGGAGATAACCGACACCGTCTCGCCGAACATGACCGCCACGGTGCCCGCCTCGACATCGCCGAGGCGCGGGCCACCGGCCACGACCACCGTGAACACCCCCTGAAGTCTGCCTCGGTACTCATCGGGCGTCGCAGCCTGAAGGATCGTGGACCGGAACACGGCCGACACGTTGTCGGCCGCTCCGGCAATCGCCAGGAATAGCAGCGCAAGTGGGAGCCAGCGAACCCCGCCGAACGCCGCGATAGCAGCGCCCCAGACGACGATCGAGATGACGATCGCACGGCCCTGCCAGCGAACCCGCCCGAGCGGTCCGGAGAACACCCCTGAGAGCAGTGCCCCGAGGGCCGGCGCTGCGGCAAGCAGGCCCAGCACCGTCGCCACATCGCGGACGGAACCCCCGTACCACTGCGCGGCGATGGCCGGGAAGAGCGCCCGCGGCATCCCGAACACCATCGCGATGATGTCCTCGTAGAACGTCATCTGGAGATTGCGCTTCCCCTTGAGGAAGACGAAGCCCTCCTTCACCGCCGCCCAGCCAGCCCGTGGAACCGGGTCGCCCGGGATGATGATCGGCGGCAGCTTCGGCAGCCGCCACATTGCCCACACGACGACACCGAACCCGATGACATCGACGAGATAGGGCAGGGTCACCGTCCCGGACGTCGCGACGAGGATCCCGCCGAGCAGGGGCCCGATCGTGAATCCCACGCTCCAGGTGAGCATGCCGAGCGCGTTGGCAGCCGGCAGCAGGTCCCGTCCCACGAGCCGGGGAATGATCGCCTGCCGAGCAGGATTGCCCACGGCGAAGAAACCCGACTGGATCGCGATGAGCACGTACAGCACCGCCACGGACTCCAGTCCGAGGGAGGACTGGACGAGGAACCCCACCGAGCATGCCCATAAGCCGAGTGCGGAGATCAGCCCGACGAGCCGCCGGTCGAATGCGTCGGAGAGCGTGCCGCCGTAGAGGCCGAATCCGACGAGCGGCACGAGCTGGAACAGGCCCACCAGCCCGACCATGAAGCTCGAGTCGGTGAGCTCGTACACCTGAAGGCCGACCGCGACCGCGGTCATCTGCTGGCCGATGTTGCTGATCCCCATCGCCGACCACAGGCGGCGGTACGGCTTGCTTGCCCTCAGAGGCGTCAGGTCGACGAAAAGGCGGGCCACGGTGCGAACCTACGCGCCCCTTCGCGCGTGCGGCGGTCAGGGGGAGAGTCGTTCCAACCGCCACCATGCTGACTCGTCGAGGGGAGCTGACTCGTCGAGGGGAGCTGACTCGTCGAGGGGAGCTGACTCGTCGAGGGGAGCTGACTCGTCGAGGGGAGCTGAC
>CAFBNE010000090.1_pt1 | contig 13899 bp, 11 predicted proteins | sample 7269181 | NCBI WGS metagenome assembly CAFBNE01 (sample SAMEA6814085, study PRJEB35770) | uncultured Actinomycetes bacterium | biome: Freshwater; feature: Freshwater reservoir; material: water | place: Czech Republic | collected 2017-05-23 | depth 30m m
CCGACGCCCGAGGTGTAGGCGGCAAGGGCCTGCTCGACGCTGACGCGCTCGCCCGGGAGCCACGGCTGGTCGGCCGGATCAGCCGACATCCGCCGGTTGACCGCGACCTGGATGCCGGCGAGCGGGGCGTACGTGGTCACCGGCCAGTCGCTGCCGAACGAAACGGTTGCCCCCGAGTCGACGAGGGTCTTCATGAGGTACTGGCGGCTCGTGCGCAGTTCGCCGAGCCTCGGTGCGGTCAACTCTGTCTGCCAGGAGTCGAACTTCGCCCAATAGGGCTCGAAGTTCGCGACAATGCCCAGCGCCGCGAATCTGGGCACGTCGGCGTCGTCGACGAGTTGGAGATGCACGATGACGGGCCGCCTGTCCCGCGGTCCGTTAGCGATGATCGCTGCCTCGATGGCATCGAGGGCCATGCGCGCGGCGCCATCGCCGATGGCGTGGATATGCGCATTGAATCCGAGGGCATCGATCGCCGTGACGGCCAAGGCGAGCTCGGCGGGATCCCAGTTCGGCATGCCCTTCGAGTGCGGGCAGTCGCAGTAGGGCTCGAGGAGGGCGCCCGTGCCTGACTCGATGACGCCATCGGCGAAGAACTTGACCGTATTGGCCGACAGGGCGGGGGAGCCGTGGGCAGCGACCCGTGCGCGGTCCTCTGAGAAGCCGGCGAGCTGATCGCGCCATGAGTTCGGGTCGGCCCAGAGGGCGAGGTCGGCGCGGAAGGTGAGGAGGCCTCGCGTGGAAGCCTCGATCCAGGTGCCGACATCGGCGCGCTCGACCCAGGCATCCTGTACCCAGGCCAGCCCGGACGATGCGAAGGAGCGAGCAGCGTGCTCGATGGCCGCCATCCGCATCTCGATGGGCACCTCAGGCATGAGGTCGTAGACCGGACGCCACGCGCCCCACTCGCGCAGGGTTCCGGTCGGGTCGCCCGACTCGTCGCAGACGATCTCCCCGTCGTGCGGCTGGGTCACCCCGCGCTCGTAGCCCGCGAGCCGCAAGGCCGCGCTGTTCACCCAGACGGTGTGGTAATCGGTGGCCCGCAGGACAACCGGACGGTCAGCAACCTCGGCATCGAGCCAGGCCGCGTGAAAGACTCCGCTGGGCGCAAGCGTGTGGTCGAATCCCTCGCCCCTGATCCATGGAACCTCGGGGTGCGCCCGGGCCCAGTCGCCAACGGCCCGGGCGATTCCCTGCGGGTCGTCATGGCCGCGAACCGGCGCGAACTGCTGCTCGAGGCCGCCGAAGATGGAGTGCACATGGCCGTCGCCGAAGGCGTGGCAGATGAACCCGCCCTGGGCGTCGATGACGTGGTCGGCCGCTATCGAGCGCGCTGATTGACCCAGGGCGAGGACACGATCGCCGACGAAGGCGATGGCATCGGTGACCGCGTAGTCAGCGGTCCCCGGGATCTGCCGGCCGGTCCAGACGACGGCATTCTCTATGCGGGTGACCTGTGCTTGGCTGGGCGTGCTCACGGCGCTCCGATCCTGTTGGCGAGGTGCATGCGGTGACGGACAGGCTGACGTGGCGCCATCGTCTGGGTGCCGTCGCGATGAGCATGCAACGGCACCCAGACGTGGTCACTCACATGAGTTGCCTTTTCGATTGCGCTACTTCTTGAAGGTCGTCCAGACCTGGTCGTACAGGTCGATGGCCTCGACCGGGCAGCCCGGGGTCGGCTTTGCCAGGGCCGCGTTCTCGGGTGACATGACGACGGCCGGGTCCCCGGAGATGTCCGGCTGCATGAATGCGTCCGAACCGGTGATGCCGTTGTCGTAGCCGACGAAGTTCGTGGCCTCGCCGATGTTCGCGGGATCCATCATCCAGTTGATGAAGATCTTCGCGTTGTCGACGTTCTGGGCTCCGACCGGCACCGCGAAATTGTCCTGCCAGAGATTGAGCCCCTCCGACGGAAAGGCATACTCGAGGCTGGCATTGTCGGCCTTGGCGCGGTGGAAGGCACCGTTCCACATCATGTGCATTGACTGCTCGCCACTGGCCATGCGGCCGATCACGCCGTCGGAGTTGATGACGGCAACGCCGGGCTTCCAGCCCGCGAGCAGGCTCTCGACCTTGATGTAGTCGGCCTTGTCGGTGGAGCAGGGCTGGGCGCCGACGGCACGCAGGGCTGCGTGGATGACCTCGACCTGGTCGTTGAGCGTGCCGATCTTGCCGGCGGCCGGGCTGTCGGGTGAGAAGAAGTCCGCCCAACTCGTGATCGGCCCGCCGGTCTTGCTCGGGTCGTAGGCGATGCCCGTTGTGCCGTACATGTACGGCGCGGTGTAGCCGCGTCCCTGATCGAAGTAGACGTCCAGGAATGCGGGCTTGATGTTCTTGCCGTTGGGGAATGATGCGGGATTCACCTGCTCGAGCAGGCCGAGGTCGATCATCTGGGCGACCATGTAGTCACTCGGGACGATGACGTCATAGTTGGCGCCGCCGGCCTGGAGCTTGGCGAGCAGGGTCTCGTTCGAGTCGAAGTTGTCGAGGTTGACCTTGATGCCTGTCTCGGTCTCGAAGCGCTTGAGCACCTCCGGCGAGATGTAGTCGGTCCAGTTGTAGAGGTTGAGCTCACCTCCGTTCGCTGTCGGGAAGTCTGCTGCCGGCGCCGAGGCAGCGGCCTGACTTGCTGCCGGTTCAGCAGGCTCGGTCGCGCCGGCGCCTGCCGGGGTGGCCTCGCCTCCGCAACCAGCCAGGATCATGACGCTGGCGGCGCTCAGGGCGACCGCTGCGGCGAATCCGCGTCGTGTCTTCATTCGGGTCATTCCTTATCTCCTTTTTCGGGCCAACAGATAGGACAGTGAAACGATGAGGATGCTCGCTACGAGCATGAGGGTGGAAAGTGCGTTGACCCCGGGGGTGACGGCGTTGCGGATCATCCCGAATATGTAGACGGGCAGGGTCGTGCCGCCCGGGCCGGCGAGGAAGTACGACACGATGAAGTCGTCGAGGCTGATGATGAAGGCGAGGAGCGCACCGGCAACGATGCCCGGGGCGAGGAGCGGCAGCGTCATGCGCCGGAAGATCGTGAACTCGCCTGCCCCGAGATCGGCGGCGGCCTCGTACACCGCGGGGTCGACGCCGCGAAGCCGGGCTCGGATGGGCAGAAGTGCGAACGGCACGCAGAAGGCTATGTGGGCCAGCGTGATGGCATTGACGCCGAGCGGAATGCGACTTTGGACGAACAGAGCGAGCGTGCCGATGGCGAAGACGATCTCGGGGATGATGAGGGGCGCGCCGATGAGGGTCCATGCAAAGGTGCGACCGGCCCGTGCCATCGTGAGCAATCCGATCGCGAGGCCGGTGGCGAGCACGACCGAGACCACCGTCGCGACGACGCCGATTCTCAGCGAGTTGAACAGCGCGCGCTGGATATCGTCGTTGCCGAGCACCTCTGAGTACCAGGAGAAGGTGAATCCACGCCACACGCTCACGACGCGGTTCGAGTTGAACGAGTACGCGACGACGAAGACGAGCGGCAGGTACAGGAATGCGAAGACGAGGTAGGACACCGCCTTGAAGGTCGGGAAGTCCCTCAGTCCAAGGCCGACCCCGCGGCGACTGCGTCGCTGCCGGCGCGCCGCCGGCTTGCTGCCGGTTGTCTTCTTGCTGCCGGTTGTCTTCGTGCTGTGGTTCGTCATATGAGGGCCTCCCATCCGCCTCGGCCCGCGGCCCGGCTCGCACGCTTGGCAACGACGGCGAACACGACGAGGACCAAGAGGGTGATGACGAGGAGGAGCACGGAGAGGGCAGCGCCGAAGGGCCAGTTTCGGGAGGCCCCGAACTGGGCCGCGATGACATTGGCGATCATCGACGTCTTGCCGCCGCCGAGGAGCTCGGGTGCGAGGTAGGAGCCGAGCGCGGGGATGAAGACGAGGACCATGCCTGCGATGATCCCCGGCCTGATGCTCGGCAGGACGACACGGCGCAGGACCGTCCACTTGGCCGCGCCGAGATCGTATGCGGCCTCCGCCAGTCGGAAGTCGAAGCGCTCCGCGCTTGCGTAGATGGGCAGGATCATGAAGGGCAGGAACGTGTAGACGAGCCCGACGACTGTGGCGAAGGGCGTGTAGAGCATCGCGATCGGCTCGTCGATGATGCCGATGCCCTTGAGGAATCCGTTGATCGGGCCGTTGTCGTTGAGGATGATGATGAACGAGTAGGTGCGGATGAGCAGGCTCGTCCAGAAGGGGATCGTGACGGCGAAGACGAGGGCCGTCCGGCGCTCGGGCGGGCGGGTTGCGAGCCACATCGCGATCGGGATCGACAGGGCGAGGCAGACAACGCTCGTGATGATCGCGTACCAGAAGGAGTTCGCGATGATCTGGAGGTAGGTCGGGTCGAATGACCGGCCACCTGACAGGGACTCGCTGTACAGCAATTCGGTGTAGGGGGTGAGGGTGAATTGCCACTTGACCCCGACACCGAGCTTCGCGCGGCTCAGGAAGGAGTAGATGAAGATGAGGATGAGGGGGAGCAGTACGAGCGCAATGAGGTAGACGACGCCCGGGAGACCGCTCCACCAGGAGCCTTGCCCGGCCTGTCGTCGCTGCCGGGCCGTGGCGGACCACGGTGCCTTCATCAGTCGGCCACCACGGTGAGCGATCCCTCGGCGAAGCTGATGCTGACCCGGTCGCCGATTCGCGGCGGCTGGACGCCCTGCGACGGCACCCGGGAGACGATGCTCACGGCCGAGGCCAGCGCCTCGACCCTCATGTCGCCGCCCACGTAGGACACATCGGTGACCTTGGCCGTCCCGACCGGATCGATCTGGAGCGAGACGTTCTCGGGGCGCACGGCCACGTGCACCCGACCCGACGCTGCATCCGTGTCGGCGATCAGCCGGTCGCGCGGGACGAGGCCCAGTGACTCGACGACGAGGCCGAAGGTGTCGAGCACGCCGGTGAGGACGTTCGCCTCGCCGATGAAATCGGCGACGAAGCGGCTCCGTGGGCGCAGGTACACCTCACGTGGCTCGCCGACCTGGACGATCCGGCCGGCGTTGAACACGGCGACCTGATCGCCCATCGCCATCGCCTCGTCCTGATCATGGGTGACGAGGACGAAGGTGATCGAAGTCTCGCGCTGGAGCCGCTTGAGCTCGGACTGCATGCCACGGCGCAGCTTGAGGTCGAGTGCGGAGAGCGGCTCGTCGAGGAGCAGGACCTCGGGCTCCTTGGCCAGGGCCCGGGCGAGGGCGACACGCTGCTGCTGGCCGCCCGAGAGCTGCGAAGGCTTGCGCGAGCCGAGTCCGGAGAGGTGGACCATGTCGAGGGATTCCTCCACCTTGACCTTGATGATGTCGCCGGGAACCTTGTCCATCTGCAGGCCGAAGGCGATGTTCTGCGCCACAGTCATGTGCGGGAAGAGGGCGTAGGACTGGAAGACGGTGTTCACCCGGCGACGCCAGACCGGCATGTCATCGATGCGTTGCCCGCGCAGGGCGATCTGCCCGGAGTCAGGGGACTCGAGGCCGGCGATGCAGCGCAGCAGCGTGGTCTTGCCGCACCCGGAAGGACCGAGGAGCACCATGAACGAGCCTTCGGCGATGTCCAGGCTCACCGAGTCGAGGGCGTGGACCAGACCGCCCTCGGGGGTGTGGAAGGTCTTCGTGACGTCCCGCACGCTGAGCGCTGAAGCCGAAGCGTCCAAGGGTTCCTCCGAATGGGTTGACGTCCAGCGGGACTTCGAAGAGACTAACAATGTTAGGAACCCGGTGGAAGCCTGTTTACCAAGTCGTAACACGATGAAGGAGTCGATCGAGCATGTCGCCGAGGACCACCGCGCGCCCCGGGGTCACTCGTGAGTCGATCGGCGAGGCGGCGTTGGCAATCCTCGACGAATCCAAGAGCGAGTCGGCCCTCACGATGCGCGTCCTCGCCGCGCGGCTCGACGTTCAGGCACCGTCGTTGTATGCGCATGTGAGCGGGATCGATGACGTCATCACCCTCGTCCACAAGCGGATCAACGCTGGAATCGACACGACGGCCCTGCTGGGAAGCGAGGATCTGGGTGACCTGCGCACGATGGCGCGGAGCTACCTCAACTGCTATCGCTCGCACCCGGTGGCGGCGACGATCATCGCGTCGCGCGCGATCAACGAGGATTACGCCCTGGTGATCTATGAGCCGATCGCCGGCTTCCTGGAGCGGGTAGGCGTCCCGGCGCCTTCGATCATGCCGGTCATGGCGCTCCTTGACTACCTGGTCCTCGGATCCGCGGTGGAGCCGTTCAGCGCCGGCTTCGTCGGCACCGCGCGCTCATACGAAGCCGACTACCCGGCACTCGGCCGGGCGCTTCTCGCCAGCCCCCGAAAGCAGATCGACGAATCGGGGTTCGAGCTTGGGATGTCAGCCCTGTGCTCCACCATCGAGCAGATGCGAAGCGACGCCCGGGCCTGAAGTCGCGAACCTCAGGCGATTGGGCGACCGAGGTCGTGGGGCAGGCTCGCGGCCGCTGGCTCATCGACGAGGAACAGGGTGCGGTCGCGGCCCGCGACCCCTGCGGCCGGCACCTGCAGCGGACCGGCCCTCGGGTCCAGGGCCAGGCGCACGGCCTCGGCCTTCTCCGGCCCGCTCGCAAGGACCCAGACCTCGCTCGCCGCATTGATGGCGGGAAGGGTGAAGGTGACGCGGGTCGGCGGGGGCTTGGGCGAACCATGCACGGCTGCGGTCGAGCGTTCGGTCACGTGCAGGGCTGGATACTCGGGGAACAGGCTTGCGACATGCGCGTCCGGACCGATCCCGAGCAGCACGACATCAAAGCGAGGGACGTCGCCGTGGTCCTCGGGCCGGGCGTGGCCGCGCAGGTGCTCGGCGTAGTGCTCGGCCGACTCCTCCGCGCTCGCCGAGAGGTCCGGGCCCTCGATCGCATGAACGCGTTGCGGGTCGATCCTGACATGATCAAGAAGTGCCGACCGGGCTGCTGTGTCGTTGCGATCAGGATCGCCGGCCGGCAGGTATCGCTCATCACCCCACCAGAATTCGACGCGACCCCAGTCAACGGCATCGCGGCCGGGCTCAAGTGCAGCCGCGGCGAGGACCGCGGTGCCGATGCCACCACCGGTCAAGACGATGCGTGCAATGCCCGAGGCCGCCTGCCGCTCGACGATGCGAGTGGTGAGGATCGCGGCGACCGAGAGGGCCAGCGCCTCTGCATCGGGGTGACGGAGCACCTCACGATGGGTCATGGGGCGGTGCCGAGCGCGGCGAGGGTGTTGGCGTAGCAGTCATCCGGATCGAGACGGCGAAGTTCCTCGCTCACGAGCGCGGCGAGGTCGCGACGCGGGATGGCGACGATGGAGTCCGGAACCCTGGGTCGGCTCAGGGTCGCGGAGCGGCCATCGGGGCGGTGGATGGCGATCGGGCCAGCCGGGGTGGTGAGGATCACCGAGGTCAGGCCCGGACCCTCGTCAAGGCGAATCTCTACCGGGGCAGTGAGCGCCGACCCGAGCCAGGCCGCGAGCAGGGGGATGCTCGGGTTCGCCTGCTCGCCGCTCACGACGATCGCCGAAACCGGGCCTACCTCCTGATCGAAGACGGAGGCGAGGACGGAGCGCCACGGGGTGAGGCGAGCCCACGCGAGGTCCGTGTCACCTGGGATGTAGCCGGTCCTGCGCACCTGCAGTTCAGCGATCGGGTCGGCTGCCATCGCGGCATCGGTGATGCGACGCTGCGCATGGCGGCCGATGAGGTCATCAGACGGCACGCTCGGAGCGGCACCCGGCCAGAATGCCACGACCGGGGTGTCGGGCAGGAGTAGCGGGACGGCCACGGAATTCGCATGCTCGGCGAGTTGCCCGCGAAGGCGCAGCACTGCGACCTCGCCGGGTCCCTCGTCGCCGCCCACCATGATCTCGGCGTCGAGCCGGGTTGTCTTGCCCTCCGGTCGGGGGATGAGGGTCACGATGCGCATCGGATGCTGCCTGGCGGCGGTCACAGCGGCCGAAGTGGCGTCGGACTGCGATTCCTCGTCGGCCATGATGAGGAGGGTCAGCACCATCCCGGTGGTCGGTGACCCCATGCGATGACGCTCCGCCGCGATGGCTGCCGAGACGGCTCCGCCACTCGTGTCCTCGAGCCGAATCATGGTCGCCTCCAGACTCGTCCGTCGAGATTTACCATGTCGTACTGCGAGTGGGGCCCCCACCCGCCGGAGACGTACTGGTCAGGTTGCCCCTGCTCGCTCCACCGCTCGAGCACCGGGTCCAGGATTCGCCAGCCGAGCTCGACCTCCTCATGCCGCGGGAACAGCGGCGGATCGCCGAGGAGGACGTCGAGGATGAGTCGCTCGTAGGCTTCGGGGCTCGAGTCGACGAAGGACTCGCCGTACTGGAAGTCCATCGTGACGTCGCGAACCTCGATCGAGGAGGTGTTCGGCACCTTGGAGCCAAAGCGCACGGTGATGCCTTCGTCCGGCTGGATTCGGAACACGAACGCATTGTTGCCGAGCTCCTCGACCGCAGTCGACTCGAATGGCAGGTGCGGTGCTCGCTTGAACACGACCGCGACCTCGGTCACCCGGCGACCGAGCCGCTTGCCGGTGCGCAGGTAGAACGGCACCCCCGCCCAGCGGCGGTTGTCGACATCGAGGCGCAGCGCAGCGAAGGTCTCGGTGGTCGAGTCTTGGGAGATGCCCTCCTCCTCCAGGTAGCCCTTCACCGGGATGCCACCCTGCCAGCCGGCGGCGTACTGGCCCCGCGATGAATGTCGCTCGATTTCCTTGGGGAGCCGGATCGCCCGGAGCACCTTCTCCTTCTCGGCCCGTACGTCGTCGGGAGAGAAGGACAGGGGCTCTTCCATTGCGGTGAGCGCGAGCAGTTGAAGCAGGTGGTTTTGCATGACGTCGCGGGCCGCGCCGATGCCGTCGTAGTAGCCGGCCCGGCCGCCGATGCCGATGTCCTCGGCCATGGTGATCTGGACGTTGTCGACGTAGTTGCTGTTCCAGATCGGCTCGTACATGGCGTTGGCGAAGCGCACGGCGAGGATGTTCTGGACGGTCTCCTTGCCGAGGTAGTGGTCGATGCGGAACACGGAGCCGGACGCGAAGACCTCACCGACGACGCGGTTGAGCTCCTCGGCGCTTTGCAGGTCGTGGCCGAAAGGCTTCTCGATGACGACGCGTCGCCAGGCGCCCGGTGCGCTGGTCGCCAGGCCGGACGTCTTCAGGTGCTCGAGCACCACCGGGAAGAGTCCCGGTGGGATCGACAGGTAGAAGGCGTGGTTGCCATTCGTGCCGCGACTCAGGTCGAGGTCGGCGACGACCTTGCTCAGGTCCTCGTAGGCGGCGGGATCGGCGAGGTCTCCTGCGACGAAGCGGATCCCCTCGGAGAGCTGGCGCCAGGTGTCCTCGTTGAACGGAGTACGCGAGTGCTCTTGGACGGCATCGTGGACGATCTGGGCGAAGTCCTCGTCGGCCCAGTCGCGCCGGGCGAATCCGACGAGGGCGAACCCGGGCGGCAGCAGCCCGCGGTTGGCGAGGTCGTAGATGGCCGGCATGACCTTCTTGCGGGCGAGGTCGCCGGTCACGCCGAAGAGGACCATGCCGCACGGGCCCGCGACTCTGGGGAGCCGGCGGTCGAGCGGGTCGCGGAGCGGATTCGTCACGCGGCGCCCATCGCTCGGGCGACCGTAGCCCTGAGCTGCTCCCAGGATTCGATGAACTTCGCGACGCCCTCGGCCTCGAGTTTCTCGCAGACCTCGGCCTCGATGATCCCGAGTCCGGCTAGGTCCTGCCATACGGCTGCAGACTGGGCGGCCGTGCCCGTGACGGTGTCACCAAGGACCAGCCCGTGGTCGGCGACGGCGTCGAGGGTCGGCTCGGGCATGGTGTTGACGCTGCCGTCGACGGCGAGATCGATGACGTAGCGGGTGTCCTGATACGCGGGGTCCTTGACACCGGTCGAGGCCCACAGGGGCCGCTGCGGATTCGCGCCCTGCTCGGCGAGCGCGAGCCAGCCCGGTGCGGCGAGGGATTCGATGTGGGCGGCCCAGGCCAGGCGGGCGTTCGCGATCGCAGCGCGGCCCCGAAGTGCCGCCGCCTCGTCGGTGCCGAGGGCATCGAGCCGGGCATCGACGGCCACGTCGACCCGGCTGACGAAGAACGACGCGACCGAGTGGATCGTCGAGAGGTCTTGACCGTTGGCGGCGGCCTGGCGCAGGCCCTCCTCGAAGGCGCTCACCACCTCGAGGTAGCGCTCGACGGCGAAGATCAAGGTGACGTTGACGCTGATGCCTGCGGCGATCGTGGCTGTGATGGCGGGAAGCCCGGCCTTGGTCGCAGGGATCTTGATGAGGGCATTGGGTCGGTCGACCGTCGACCAGAGCTCACGGGCCTGTGCGATGGTCGCCTCGGTCTCGTCGGCGAGCCTCGGGTCGACCTCGATCGAGACGCGACCATCAACGTGCCCGCTGGCGTCCCAGACCTCGCGAAGGACGTCGCACGCCGCACGGACATCGTCGGTCGTGAGGCGACGAATGGCGGAGTCGGTGTCGGCGCCGGCCGCCGCGAGGGTCGCGAGGTCGCCGGCGTAGGCCGCAGCCCCGCCCGAGATCGACTTCTCGAAGATCGAGGGGTTGGTTGTCACGCCGCGCACGCATCGCGTGGCGACGAGTTGCGCGAGCCCGCCCGAGTCGATGCGATGCCGGTCGAGGTCATCGAGCCAGATCGAGACGCCGAGATCAGTCAGCTCGAGCAGTGGTGTGGGCGTTGGCATGCAGTGCTCCCTCGTGGTCCGGTGCTAGTTGCGAAGCGATTGGGCGGCGGCAGCGACGATCGCGTCGACGGTGATGCCGAACTTCTCGAACAGGATCTGCTGGTCGGCGCTGGCGCCGAAGTGGTCGATGCCGATGACGTGGCCGCGGTCACCGACGTACTTCCACCAGCCAAGCGTGCTCCCGGCCTCGATCGCAACCCGTGCCCGGACCGAGGGGAGCAGCACCGAGTCGCGGTACGCCTCGTTCTGCTCGTCGAACCACTCTAGGCACGGCATCGAGACGACCCGGCTGCTGATGCCGTCGGCCGTGAGCCGCTCGTGCGCGGCCACGGCGAGCTGCACCTCGGAACCTGTCGCGAGGAGGAGCACCTGCGGGTCCGGCGAATCAAGCAGGACGTACGCACCCTGCCGAACGCCGTTGAGCGCGACGTCGGCGGATACGAGGGTCGGCAGGTTCTGCCGGGTGAGGACAAGGCCGACCGGAGTGCGTCGCGACAGGGTGGCGTGCCACGCCGCGGAAGTCTCGTTCGCGTCTGCGGGACGGACGATGCTCAGGCCCGGCACGGCGCGAAGTGACCAGAGGTGCTCGACCGGTTGATGGGTCGGGCCGTCCTCGCCGAGGCCGATGGAGTCGTGGGTCCAGACGAATGTGCTCGGCAGTTGCATGAGCGCCGCGAGCCGCACGGCCCCGCGCATGTAGTCGCTGAAGACCATGAACGTTCCGCCGAACGGCCGAGTGAGTCCGTCGACCGCGATGCCGTTGAGGATCGAGCCCATCGCGTGCTCGCGGATGCCGAAGTGCAGGATGCGGCCGTAGGGCGAGGCCCCGGGCAGGGTCGACCCGGCGGGCAGGAAGCTGCCGCCGCCCTCGATGGTCGTGTTGTTCGACTCCGCGAGGTCGGCCGATCCGCCCCAGAGCTCTGGCATGACGTCGGCAACGGCGTTGATGACCTCGCCCGAGGCCTTGCGGGTGGCAACCGAGCCACCGACCTCGTAACGCGGGAACGCCGAGTCGAACCCGGGCGGAAGCTCACCGGAGACGAGCCGGTCGAGCAACCGCGACCGCTCCGGCTCGCTCGCACGCCACGCTTGGAATCGGTCCTGCCAGGCGGAGCGCTCGACCGCGACCCGCGACGACAGAGCCGCGCGCACGTCGGCGAGGACCGCCGGATCGAAGGCGAAGGAGGCCTCGGGATCGAGGCCGAGTGCGGTCTTCGTTGCCGCCACCTCGGCTGCCCCGAGCGCTGAGCCGTGCGCCTTCGCGGTGTTCTGCGCGCTCGGCGCAGGCCACGCGATCGTGGTGCGCATGCGAATGAAGGTCGGGCGGTCCGGCTCGACGGTCGCTGCGTTGAGCGCGGCGAACAGGCGCTCGCGATCGATGTCGCCGTCGGGCAGCCGGTCGACGCTGTGGGTCGCCCAGCCGTAGGCCGCGTATCGCGCGACGACATCTTCCGTGAAGGCGACAGCGGTATCGCCCTCGATCGAGATGTGGTTGTCGTCCCAGATGACGCAGAGGCGGTTCAGCTTCTGGGTGCCGGCGAGGGACGATGCCTCGGAGGTGACGCCCTCCTCGAGATCTCCGTCCGATGCGATGACCCAGATGCGGTGGTCGAAGGGGCTCTCGCCGTCGGGGGTCAGCGGATCGAACAGGCCCCGCTCGTAGCGGGCGCCCATGGCCATGCCGACCGCAGTCGCGAGCCCCTGGCCGAGCGGACCGGTGGTCGTCTCGACGCCTGCCGTGTGACCGAACTCGGGGTGCCCCGGCGTGCGACTGCCCCAGGTGCGGAAGGACGAGAGGTCGTCCATCGTGAGGCCGTATCCGGACAGGAATAGTTCGCTGTAGAGGGTGAGGCTCGAGTGGCCGGCTGACAGGACGAACCGGTCTCGACCGAGCCAGCGGGGGTCGCTCGGGTCATGGCGCATGACGCGCTGGAACAGCAGGTAGGCCGCGGGGGCCAGGCTCATGGCGGTTCCGGGGTGGCCGTTTCCGACCTTCTGGACGGCATCCATGGCGAGGGCGCGCAGGTGGGTCACTGCGGATTCGTCGGTCGGTGTCCAGTCCAGGCGGGCACTTCGCAGGTCAGCGATTCCAGGCGGGGTCATGATGAAACCCTAGCCAATGGCAGGAAGGCCCCGGCTCGCGCTCCGAGGTCCGACGGTGACCGTTTGTCCGAATTTCACTACGCTATAGAGGTGACTGTCGCAGCCGCTCCGATCGCCGACTCCCGAGGGTCTCGATTCCGTGCTCACCTGGCATTGACGAAGCCGCGCATCATCGAACTCCTCCTCGTGACCGCGATCCCGACGATGTTCCTCGCGGCGGATGGCCTGCCGAGCCTGAAGGTCACGATCGCCGTGCTCATCGGAGGGGCCCTGTCCGCCGGGGGCGCGAACACCCTCAACAGCGTGTACGACCGCGATATCGACGCCCTCATGCACCGGACCGAGTCCCGCCCGGCCGCCGTGGGCTCCATCTCGGTCCGCGCCGGGGTCATCCAGGGGGTCGTGCTCAGCCTGCTCAGCGCGGTCGTGCTCGCGTGGCTGACGAACTGGCTCTCAGCAGCACTTTCCATTGTCGCGGTCCTCATGTACGTCCTCGGCTACACGATGATCCTCAAGCGGCGCACCTCGCAGAACATCGTCTGGGGCGGGGCGGCGGGCTGCATGCCCGTGCTCATCGCCTGGTCCGCGGTGACCGGTGGCATGTCCATGACCCCGGTCATCCTGTTCCTCATCGTCTTCTTCTGGACTCCGCCGCACTACTGGCCGCTCGCGATGAAGTATCGCGACGACTACGCCAATGCCGGCGTGCCGATGCTCCCCGTCGTGCGCACCGACCTGCAGGTGACCGCGAGCATCATCCGGTACTCGTGGGTCATGGTCGCGGTGTCGCTCGCACTCGTGTGGGTCGCCCCGATGGGCTGGGTCTACGGCATCACGGCCCTCGTCGTCGGCGCCGTGTTCATCGCCATGGCGTACCGCCTGCGGGCCGCGGCCAAGCGCAATGACGCGAACATCAACGACACTGCCATGCGCCTGTTCCACTGGTCGATCACCTACCTGTCCGTGCTGTTCCTAGCGGTGGCGATCGACCCCTTCATCGGCTAGCAAAACCCCCACCCACCCCACCCCACCCCACCCGACCCCACCCCACCCCACCCGACCCACCCCACCCACCCCTC
>CAFBNE010000091.1_pt1 | contig 13845 bp, 10 predicted proteins | sample 7269181 | NCBI WGS metagenome assembly CAFBNE01 (sample SAMEA6814085, study PRJEB35770) | uncultured Actinomycetes bacterium | biome: Freshwater; feature: Freshwater reservoir; material: water | place: Czech Republic | collected 2017-05-23 | depth 30m m
AGGCAGGGGCCGGGCTCTATGTCTCGGAGATGGTGACATCGCGCGCCCTCGTCGAGCGCAATGCCGAGACCATGGACATGGTGTCGTTCTCCTCGGACGAGAATCCGCGGTCGGTGCAGTTGTACGGAGTCGACCCGCAGGTGATGGCCGAGGCGGTGCGCATCATCGTCGACGAGAACCGCGCCGACCACATCGACATGAACTTCGGCTGCCCCGTCCCGAAGGTCACCCGCAAGGGTGGGGGCAGCGCCCTGCCCTGGAAGCGCGACCTCTTCCGCGACATCGTCCGCGCCGCCGTGCAGGCGAGCGACGGTCGCGTCCCCGTCTCCGTGAAGATGCGCAAGGGCATCGACGAGGACCACCTCACTTTTCTCGATGCGGGCCGCACCGCCGCGCAGGAGGGTGTCGCCTGGGTCTCACTCCATGGTCGCACCGCCGCGCAGATGTACGGCGACACCGCAGACTGGCAGGCCATCGCCGATCTCAAGGCCCTGCTCGAGCCGCTCGGCACCCCGGTGCTCGGCAATGGAGATATCTGGACGGCGCAGGATGCGCTGCGCATGATGGAGCAGACCGGCGCCGATGGCGTCGTCGTAGGCCGCGGGTGCCTGGGGAGGCCGTGGCTGTTCGGCCAGCTGGTCGCCGCGTTCGAGGGCGAGCCCATCCCAGCGGACCCGACCTTGGACGGCGTCCTGAGAACCCTGCGACGTCATGCCGAGCTGCTCGTCGCCGACTATGGCGAGCACAAGGGATGCCGCGACATCCGCAAGCACATGGCCTGGTACCTCAAGGGGTTCAGCGTTCGCCAGCACGTGCGTCACTCGCTTGGCACGGTTGCGTCCCTCGCCGAGCTCGACGAGCTACTCGGCCAGATCGACGGCGACCAGTCGTTCAATACCGAGGTCGGCTCGGGTCCGCGTGGCCGCACGTCGGGCAATCGCCGGCCGACGCTGCCCGACGGCTGGCTTGATTCGCCCTACCTCGACGAGGCCTCGGCATGCTCGCTGCGCGATGCCGAGATATCCGTGAGCGGTGGATAAGAGGGGCTGACGTGACACAGGTCACCATGGCAAATACGTCTAGATGACTTGCGGCGCTACCCGGCAAGCGGTTGCAGGGTGTTACATGCGCAGATGACACGCGGACCGCATCCGATCGAGTACGTCTTCACATTCGCGCAGGGCGACAGGTCCAAGCAGGACCTGCTCGGCGGGAAGGGCGCCAACCTCGCGGAGATGACCCGGCTCGGTCTTCCGGTGCCTCCTGGCTTCACGATCACGACCGAGGCGTGCCGTTACTTCCTCAAGCACGGCGAAGCCCCGGAGGGGCTGCGACGCCAGCTCGAGTTCCACGTCGGGTGGCTGCAGCGCGAGATCGACCAGCGGCTTGGCGATCCGTCCGACCCGATGCTCGTGTCGGTCCGGTCGGGCGGCAAGTTCTCGATGCCGGGCATGATGGACACGGTCCTGAACATCGGGCTCAACGACGAGAGCGTCGGCGGACTGGCCTCCAAGGCCGGCAATGAGCACTTCGCCTGGGACTCCTACCGGCGCCTCATCCAGATGTTCGGCAAGACGGTGCTCGGCCTGCACGGCGAGAGCTTCGAGGCGGCGCTCGACCGAGCGAAGGACGAAGCCGGCGTGTCGACCGACGTCGACCTCCCAGTCGCGTCCCTCAAGGCCCTCGTCGGCGAATACAAGTCGATCATCCTCGCCGAGACCGGCCACGAGTTTCCGCAGGACCCGCACGAGCAACTCGACCTCGCGGTCCTCGCCGTGTTCAAGTCGTGGAACACCGACCGGGCGAAGCTCTACCGTCGGCGTGAGCGGATCCCTCATGACCTCGGCACCGCGGTCAACATCCAGGTGATGGCGTTCGGCAATGCGGGGCCCGGGTCGGGTACCGGCGTTGCGTTCACGCGTGACCCCGGCACTGGCGCTCGTGGCGTCTACGGCGACTACCTCCCGGATGCGCAGGGCGAGGATGTCGTCGCCGGCATCCGGAACACCCTGCCCCTCGAGGCCCTCGAGGAGCTCGACCCTGCGTCGTACGCGCAACTGCGCGACATCATGCGCCGGCTCGAGCTCCACTACCGCGACCTGTGCGATATCGAGTTCACGATCGAGCGCGGCAAGCTGTGGATGCTCCAGACCCGCATCGGCAAGCGCACTGCGGGTGCTGCCTTCCGCATCGCCGAGCAGCTCGTCGAGGAGAACGTCATCACGATGGACGAGGCGCTCCTGCGGGTCACGGGCCAGCAGCTCTCGCAGCTGATGTTCCCGCGCTTCGACAATGGCGGGTCCCACCAGCTGCTGGCGAAGGGGATGAACGCATCGCCGGGGGCCGCCGTCGGGAGGGTCGTCTTCGACTCGGCCACGGCGGTGCGGTGGGCGGAGGCCGGCGAGCGAGTCATCCTCGTGCGCCGCGAGACGAACCCCGACGACCTCGAGGGCATGGTCGCGGCCGAGGGCATCCTCACGAGCCGAGGCGGCAAGACCTCGCACGCCGCGGTTGTCGCGCGGGGCATGGGCAAGACCGCTGTCTGCGGCGCCGAGGGCCTGAGCGTCGACACGAAGGCCCGTCGAATGACGGCGGGCGACGGCACCGTCGTGAGCGAGGGCGACACCCTGTCGATCGACGGCACCACCGGCGAGGTCTTCCTCGGCGAGGTCCCGGTGAAGCCGAGCCCAGTGGTCCGGTTCTTCGAGGAGGGCCTCGACGCTGCGGTGTCGGACGTCGATGACGAGACGGCCGAGCTGGTGAGGGCGGTCGAGCGCATCATTCGCCACGCTGACGTGAAGCGGCGCCTGCGGGTCCGGGCGAACGCGGACACGCCGGAGGACGCCGCGCGCGGACGCCGCATGGGCGCGGAGGGCATCGGCCTCCTGCGAACCGAGCACATGTTCCTCGGCGAGCGGCGCACCTACGTCGAGCGACTCATCCTCTCGGAGTCGAAGGAGGAGCGAGCGGAGGCACTAGAGGCGCTGCTCCCGTTGCAGCGCAAGGACTTCATCAGGATCCTCGAGGCAATGGACGGCCTGCCGGTCACGATCCGTCTCATCGACCCGCCGCTCCACGAGTTCCTGCCCGACTTCACCGAGCTCTCGGTCCGAGTCGCGCTGGCCGAGCAGAGGGGCGAGCCGGTCGAGGCGGATCTTCGGCTCCTCCAGGCGGTGCATCGGCTGCACGAGCAGAACCCGATGCTCGGCCTGCGCGGCGTGCGCCTCGGGCTCGTACTGCCGGGGCTCTTCGCCCTTCAGGTGCGGGCGATCGCCGAGGCGGCGTGCTTCCGCCAGAAGCTCGGCGGCGATCCGCAGGCCGAAATCATGATCCCGCTCGTCGGCTCTATCCAGGAGCTTGAACTGGTCACCGACGAGGCGGCAGGCGTCCTCGCCGAGGTCGCGGCAGCGCATGGCTGCACGCTGCGATTCCCGATCGGCACGATGATCGAGTTGCCGCGCGCTGCGCTCACCGCCGACCAGATCGCAGAGGCGGCCGAGTTCTTCTCCTTCGGCACGAACGACCTCACCCAGACCACCTGGGGCTTCAGCCGCGACGATGTCGAGGCGGCCTTCTTCTCGGCCTACCTGGAGAAGGGGGTTTTCGGGGTATCGCCCTTCGAGTCGATCGATCGCGAGGGCGTCGGCGAACTGGTGCGCATCGCCGTCGAGAAGGGCCGTGCCACCCGGCCCGACCTGCACTGCGGTGTCTGCGGCGAGCATGGCGGCGACCCGGAGTCGGTCCACTTCTTCGAGGAGGTGGGCCTTGACTACGTGTCGTGCTCGCCCTTCCGCGTGCCGGTCGCCCGGCTCGAGGCGGGCCGCGCGATCGTGGTCAGGCAGGCGGCAAGCAGCGACACCCGCTGACACTCCGCGACCCACGGACACCACGGACCCCACGGACCCCACGGACCCCACGGACCCCACGGACTGCGCCGACCCCGTTCAGGCCCACCCGGAATCCCGATGAGTTGTCGTCCAGAGGCCAACTGGGCCGGATTCGGGGTGGATCTGGAGCCGGAGGAGTCGCCACACGTTGGTGTCCTGCGTCGCCCGCCTGTGGACAACGTGCGCGACAGCCGTCGAAGCCTGCAGGGTGGGCGAATGCAGCGTCATGCCCAGGTTGTCGCGACGGTCGAAGCGATCATTGAGCGGGTAGGTCCCGGCGTCACGTCCACGCGCAAACTCGTCTCCCTAGGGATCAGCGACTCGAGGATCGAGACCGCAGTCGCCCGCGGGGAACTCTTGCGCCTGCGCCGCGGGTCGGTGCTCCCCACCTCGACATGGGCTGCCGCGACAGCTGCTGAGCGTCACCGACTCGCCGTCGATGCCGCCCTGATCGCCCACCCGACAGCCGTCGTCAGTCATACCTCGGCGGCGCAGATCCTCAGCCTCCCGCTCGCCGGCTGGTTGCCCACGGCGAGTCCTGGCCCAAGCACACGACTCGACAACGGATCCGGTACCCGAACCAGCGGACGGATCGGGAGTTCCTCCGCGCTATTGGGAATTCCAACGGTGCATCTCACGATTCCCGGTCGCCACCGTACGGATGCTTGGCTGCGCATCCACGGGTCGCCCCTACCGGCAGCGCACTGGGCGACCCTCGGCCCAGTCCCGGTGACCGGCTACTCCCGGACCCTTGCGGACACGGCATCGATGCTCAAGCCCGGGCCCGCTCTGGCGCTGGCGGACGCCGCTGTTCGTCAGATCGTGGGACAGATCGACCCCCATGCAGATCCTCGCCAAGCGGCGAGGGATGACAAATACCGGACCGCCGCCTGCCGCGCGGTCAGCGCTGTCCTCGACTCATGCGCACATCGCACCGGCATCGACGCTGCACGCCAGGCGCTGGCCCTCGCCAATCCGGCGTCGGAATCCGTCCTCGAATCCATCTCGCGCTGGCAGATGCACCGGCGCCGGCTCCCGATGCCTCAGTGCGGGATGCCGATCACCGGGGATGACGGGCGGACCTACTGGGCCGACTTCGTGTGGTGGGACCTGTTGATCATCGGTGAAGCCGACGGTGCGTTGAAGTACGCCACCCGAGACGATCTCATCCGCGAGAAGGCACGGCAGGAGGCGCTCGAACGCGCGGGCTGGCTGGTCATCCGATGGAATTGGGCCGAGGCCGTCACAGATCCGAGGATCATGATTCGCCGCATTGAGCGTGCGATCGAGCGACGCCGGATGCACCCGCCGCTGTTCTAGCGACAGCGACGGTCGTCGAGACAGGGCGGCCGGCGGAGGCCGAAACGCCGCCGTTCGGGCGTCGTAGGTGCCCGAACGCAAGTGCGGTGTTGGGGTCGTGTTCGGGTTCGGTGAGGACGGCCGTCGTTGGCTGACGGGCGTCCTCGGCTGCGCCAAGGTGTGGGCATGACGATGATCGAGGTGCGGGAAACAGGCCGGCACGAACTGGCGGATTCGCGGCGCGAGCGGACGGATTCGCTGGTCGCGCCGGCCCGGGTGAACGCCGCTGCTGTTTCGTCCAGCCCTATGGCCGCGACGCCCCACCGGGCGTCGCGGCTGCGTAGGCCGAAGCGCTCGCGGCTCCGGGGCAGTGATGTGACAGCAGTCTGCGGCTTCGTCGTCGCGGTGACGCTCGGGCTGTGGTGGCAGCACGGCGGGATCGGCGCACTCCTTGAGGGTGGCCCGGGCAGGCTCCAGGCGATCGGCCAGCTCACCGGCCTCCTCGCCGCGCTGGCATCGCTGGGAGCGATAATCCTCACGGCCCGCCCGGCGTTCCTCGAGCGCAGGTACGGGCTGGATCAGCTGCTGGTGGCCCATCGCTGGTTCGGCATCTCGACGGTCGTTCTCGTCGTCGCCCACAGCGTCGCGGGAACCCTCGCGTGGGCGGCACTCTCCGGCACGAGCGTGACCGGCGGACTAGTCGACCTGCTCGCCAATGAGTCATGGATGGTCGCGGCCCTCGTATCGACGACCCTGTTCGTGATCATCGGCCTATCGTCGTCTCGGCGCATCAAGAACGCGCTCGCGTACGAGACCTGGTACTTCCTCCACCTCACCGGCTACCTCGCCGTGCTCCTCGGCTTCGGCCACCAGCTCACCCTCGGCTCCGATTTCCTCGTCGACCGCATTGCCCGCTGGTGGTGGATCGGCCTGGCGCTCGCCACGGTCGCGATCATCATGTGGTCTCGGATCGGGGGCCTCGTGACGTCGCTGAGGCGGCGCCTCTACGTCACCGCAGTATCGCGGGAGGGCGATGGCATCGGCTCGCTCCACGTCAACGGCCCCAGCCTGCGAAGGATGCGCATCGCAGGCGGGCAGTTCTTCATCGTGCGGCCACTCTCGAGGGGCCTGTGGTGGCAGGCGCACCCGTTCTCGGTCTCGGCGGCGCCAACAACGGCCGGCATCCGGTTCACGATCAAGGAGCAGGGCGACGACACCCCAAACCTGCTGAGGGTGAAGCCGGGCACGAGGGTCCTCCTCGAGGGGCCCTACGGGGTCTTCACCGCGGAGAAGGCGACGGGCAGCCGGCTCGTCCTCATCGCGGCGGGTGTCGGGATCGCCCCCATCCGTGCGATCCTCGAGGACTGCCATCCGCAGCAGCAGCCGATCCTCATCGTCCGCGTGCGCCATGAGGGTGAGTTCGCCCATCGAGCCGAGATCCAGGATCTCATCCGGGCCAGGGGCGGCCAGCTCCACATGATCGTCGGGCCGCGGGAGTGGTTCGCGGCGCGTGACCCGCTCGCGGTGCGCAGCCTTGAGGCGATGATCCCCGGGATTGCTGACCGCCATGCATTCATCTGCGGGCCGGCATCGCTCGAGTCGGCCGTGATCAAGGGCCTCCGCAAGTCGGGCATGCCTTCCTCGAACATCCACCTCGAACGATTCGGAGTCTGATCATGGGAACACTCGCTCGGCGCCTCGCGCCGGCCGCCGCGCTCGGCGGGCTCGCCCTCGTCATCGTGGGCGTGCTCGACCCGGCCCTCGCGGCAAACAGTTCACCGTCCGCGGGCGACGTGGGCGGATTCGTCCCGACGGATGCAACGACCCAGCAGAACACCACGCAGCAGGAGAGCCCGGCGTCCGCCAGCTGTGACACGGCCGAGACGGTGACCGGTCCGATCATCACGACGAGATGGGGTCCTGTGCAGGTCGCGGCGACGATTGCGGGGGACACCCTCTGCGAGTCGCACGCCGTGGTGTGGCCGACGGGAGATCGGCAGTCGCGGCAGATCAGCGCCTATGCGGTACCGGAGCTCGACGCCCAGGCCGCCGAGCAGGGGGTCATGCTCGACGGCGTCTCAGGCGCCACGTACACGACCGAGGGCTACCGCGAGTCCCTGCAGCAATTGCTGGACTCGCTGTGAGCCTGAGCCTGGCGGTGGCCCGCCCACGCCACAATGTCGTATTCGAGACGATGGGCACGATGGCGACCCTCACGATTGCGTCGAACGTCGACGCAGAGCACGCGGGAATCGCCGCCCGCGCATGCGAGGCGTCCCTCGCCGGCGACGACCATCGTTTCAGCCACTACGACGATCGAAGCGAGATCATGCGCTGGCTGAATGGCGCTCCGATCGGCGTGGCGGCCCGCAGGGACATACAGGTTGTCCTGGACCAGTGCCTCCTCCTCCAGATCGCATCCGACGGGGTCTTCTCCGCCTTCGACCCGGCGACCGGGCGATTGGACACGGCGGGCTATGCGAAGGGCCACGCGATCGGGAAGGCTGTTCATGCCGTCCGGTCAACAGGAGTTCAGGACTTCAGCATCAATGTCGGAGGCGACACGTTCTGCAGTGGCCGCCCGGACCCCAAGCGCACCTGGCGAATCGGCGTGGCGGATCCCAGCCGCAAGCGGCGCATAGCGGCGGTCCTTGAGGTGCGCGACGGTGCGGTCGCCACGTCGGGGACGGCAGAGCGCGGCTCGCATATCTGGCACCGACGTCCGTCCTCGAGCCTGCTCTCGTTCACCGTCACCGGTCCGGACATCGCGATGGCCGACGCCTACGCGACCATCGGGTTCGCGATGGGGGAGGCGGGGATCGAATGGGTGGGCAAGCACGAGGGATACTCATCCCTCGCGATTCGGGCGGATGGCGTCGTCATCAGCGATTCGACGGGACTCCTCGCGGGCTGAGATCGTCCATCGGGCGCGGCGCCACCGCTAGGGTCTGACGGGTGAGGATCCCCCCGGGCTACGAGGCGGCCGATGCCGAGCGCTTCGTTGTCGAGCCCGTGAAGGAGACCGTTCGAAGCCCGTTCGCCCGTGATCGTGCCCGGGTTCTGCACTCGGTGGGCCTGCGGCGTCTCGCGGCGAAGACCCAGGTGATGCTCGCGGGGGTTGCCGATTTCCCGCGGACCAGGCTCACCCACACGCTCGAGGTCGCGCAGATCGCGCGCGAGCTCGGCGATGCACTCGGCTGCGACGCTGACGTCGTCGAGGTGGCGGGGCTCGCGCATGACCTTGGCCACCCGCCGTTCGGCCACAACGGCGAGGAGGAACTCGATCGCCTGGCCCGGGGGATTGGCGGCTTCGAGGGCAATGCGCAGACCCTTCGCGTGCTCGCGCGGCTCGAGGCGAAGGTGACCGACAGCACTGGCGCAAGCGCCGGACTGAATCTCACACGGGCTTCGCTCGATGCGTCATGCAAGTACCCGTGGGCCCGCAAGGAGGGGATGCGCAAGTTCGGCTGCTACGCCAACGATGCCGCGGTGTTCGACTGGCTGCGCATCGGGGCTCCCGGCGAGCGCACCTGCCTCGAGGAGCAGGTGATGGACTGGTCGGACGACGTTGCCTACTCGGTTCACGACGCCGAGGACGCCGTCCATTCCGGCCTGCTCGACCTTGCCCAGTTCCGGTCGGCCAGCGTGCAGGAGGAGCTCGTCGCGATCGCCCGCGAGCGGTATGCGCCCGACCGCGACATCCATGCGCTGACCGAGGCGATGGGCCGCCTCACGAGCCTGGAGTACTGGCCGGGTCAGTTCGACGGCTCGATGGGCTCGCTCGTCGAGCTCAAGACCTTCACGAGCTACCTCATCGGCCGGTTCTGCGTGAGCGCGCAGATCGCGACCCAGATCGAGTACGGCAGCGAGCCGCTCACCCGCTACGCGGCGAGCCTCGTCGTGCCGGGCGAGGTTCGTGATGAGGTGTCGGTCATGAAGGCCGTCGCGGTCAAGTACGTGATGAACCGGCCGGGAGCCGACGCGGAGTACGCACGCCAGCGGGAGCTCATCGCAGAGCTCGTGCACGGGCTGACCCTTGACGAGGGCCGCTCACTCGAGCCGTGGCTCAAGCCGACCTACGACGCGGCCTCGAGCGATGCCCAGCGATTCCGGGTGATCATCGACCAGGTTGCGAGCCTGACCGATGTGAGCGTCGTCGACTGGCATCGACGCATCGTCAGGTGAGCGCCCGATCATCATCGTCAGGTGAGCGACCTGATGATCGCCACGAGCCGGTCGATCTCGGCTTCGGTGTTGTAGGCGTGGGGTGAGATGCGCACGAGGCCCGCGACACCGTGGCCGTCGAAGTCGATGCGCGAGTAGTCGGGCGTCGAGAGCGAGACGTTCACGCCGCCTGCCTTGATGCGCGCCGCGAGGTCGGGTGCGGCGATGCTCGAGTGGGTGATCGTGACGATGCCACTGGGGTGTGCGCCACGATCGCGGACGGTGACCCCGGGGACCCCGGCGAGTGACGCCCGCGCGTACGCGGCGAGGTGCTGGATCCGGGCAGCGAGGGCATCGATGCCGCAGTCGAGCGCGTAGTCGACTGCCGCGCCGAGGCCGAGGAGCGCGGCGTAGGACTTCTCCCATGACTCGAACCGGGTCGCGCCGGGTGCGATGTCATAGCCATCGGCCTGCCACACCGCCGAGTGCAGGTCGAGGGGGAACGGCTCGAGCTCGGTGATGGCTCGGTCGGACGCCACGAGGAACCCGGTTCCGCGGGGGCCGCGGAGGAACTTGCGGCCGGTAGCGGAGAGGATGTCGGCGCCGATTGCCGAGGCGGACACGGGGAGCTGCCCGACGGACTGGCAGGCATCGACGAGGTACCAGGCATCGGAGCCCGATGAGCGGAGCGCGGCGCCGAACGCTGCGACGTCATTCACGAGCCCGTTCTGCGAGGGGCAGTGGTTGACGGCGACGACGGCCACGTCGGGGCCGAGCATGGACGCGAACGCTTCGACGTCGGTGCATCCGTCGGTGCCGTCCGGGATGAACTCGACCGTGACCCCGCGTGACCTGGCGAGTTGCAGGATCGGCAGGACATTCGAGGCGTACTCGCTGGACGAGGCGAGGACGCGGTCGCCGGCACCGAGCGGCCGGGTGTTGTGGATGGCGGCGAATCCCCTGCCCCATGCGGTGGTCGCGGACTCGACGAGGGCCACCTGGTCGCGACGGCAACCGGTGAGCGCGGCGATGGAGTCGTAGACGGCATCTATCCGGTCCTGGGCGCGGGCGTGGGCCTCGTAGCCGCCGATCGACTCCTCGAGGCGCAGGTGGACGACCTGCGCCTGGGTGACGACTGCGGGCGGAAGAGCCGAGCCCGCGTTGTTGAGATGGGTGACGCTGGCGCAGCCGGGGGTCTCGGCCCGGAGCCGCTCGACGTCGAGGACCGGGGGAGGAGGATTCGTCATGGGGCTATCCAACCGCACGTACACTCGCGAGCATGGCCGGCCGGATCCGCGACGACGATATCGCGGTCGTGCGCGAGCGGGCCCGCATCGACGAGATCGTGCGCGAGTACGTCACCTTGAAGTCCGCCGGCGGCGGTTCGCTCAAGGGCCTGTGCCCCTTTCATGATGAGCGCAGCCCGAGTTTCCACGTCACCCCGAGCCGCGGCATGTGGTACTGCTTCGGCTGCGGCGAGGGCGGCGATGTCCTGAATTTCGTCCAGAAGATCGACCACCTCACCTTCGCCGAGTCGGTCGAGAAGCTCGCGGCCAAGACCGGGGTCGAACTGCGCTATGTCGACGGCGGAGCGGCGATCAACAAGCAGCAGGGTCAGCGGACCAGGCTCGTCGAGGCCCACAAGCTGGCGGCCGGCTACTACGCCCAGCAACTGGGATCCCCGGAGGCCCAGATCGGTCGGGACTTCCTCACCCAACGGGGGTTCGAGCCCGACGTCGTGAAGGTCTTCGGGGTCGGCTTCGCCCCGAAATCATGGGACGCCCTGACGAAGCACCTGCGCAGCAAGGGCTTCACCGATGCCGAGCTCATGGCCGGAGGCCTGGTCAGCCAGGGCAACCGCGGCATCTACGACCGGTTCAGGGGCAGGCTCGTCTGGCCGATCCGCGACCTTGGCGGCGATGTCGTCGGCTTCGGCGCCCGCAAGCTCTTCGACGACGACGAGGGCCCCAAGTACCTCAACACGCCCGAGACCCCGCTCTACAAGAAGAGCCAGGTGCTGTACGGCATCGACCTCGCGCGCAAGGAGATCTCCAAGCAGCAGCGCGGCGTCATCGTCGAGGGCTACACCGACGTGATGGCCTGCCATGTCGCCGGGGTCACGACCGCGGTCGCCACCTGCGGCACCTCATTCGGCACCGATCACATAAAGGTGCTGCGCCGGCTGCTCATGGATGACGACCAGATGCGGGGGGAGGTCATCTTCACCTTCGACGGTGATGCGGCCGGTCAGAAGGCGGCGCTGCGCGCCTTCGAGGAGGACCAGCGGTTCGTCACCCAGACCTTCGTCGCCGTCGAGCCGACCGGCCTGGACCCGTGCGACCTGCGGCTCCAGCACGGCGACGAGGCGGTGCAGGCACTCGTCGAGCGCCGGGTGCCGCTCTTCCAGTTCGCGATCAAGTCGATGCTCGTGGGCTATGACCTCGACAGCGCCGAGGGCAGGATCAACGCGCTCAAGGAGGCTGCCCCGGTCGTCGCGCGCATCAAGGACGCCGCGCTCAAGCCGGAGTACACCCGTCTCCTCGCCGGCTGGCTGGGCATGGATGTCGAGACTGTGCGCACCGCCGTCGGACGAAGACCGGCGGCGGGCCCAACGGCGGCGGAGCCGGCTCGCGGCCTCCCGGCGCCGTCGCAGCAGCAGGACCAGCGGCCCGCGGCCCAGGCGCCGGGGACCCGCCGCGATCCCGGCCTCATCATCGAGCGCGAGGCCCTCAAGTGCGCCCTCCAGCAGCCCGCGGCCGTGTCCGACTGGTACGCAAGCGTCGAGGAGTCGGCCTTCACTCACCCGAGCGCCCTGCGGGTGCACGCAGCGATCGTCGCGGCGGGGCTGCCGAGCCCGGACCACGCGGGCCTCACCTGGATTGACCTCGTGCTCGAGCACTGCCAGGACGACGAGGTCCGCCGGCTCGTGAGGGAACTTGCCGTCGACCCGCTGCCGGCCGAGTTCGGCAAGGACGTCCGATACGCGAATGGGGTCATCGCCCGCCTCCTTGAGCTCGATGCCTCACGAAGGGTTGACGAAGTGAAGGGCCGGTTGCAACGAGCCGACCCGGTAGAGCAGGCTGAGGACCACGCGCGACTGTTCACCGAACTGCTGGCGCTCGAGGAGTACCGTCGGTCGCTCCGGCAGGATTCCGTCGTCGAGCGGGAGTAGCCGGCTGCACCGTCCATTTCACCCGAGGGAGCAGGCATGTTCGAACGGCTCGGGGCTCCAAGGGGCCTGAAGTCGCGGCTGGGCGTGCTGCCCGGCGAGAAGGTCGTTGCCTGGGGCTCGGGGCTGCGCACGACTGGCACCGACGTCACGTATGTCGCCGCGACGAATCGCGCGGTCTACCTCGAGTCGGCGACTGAGCGCATCCCGTGGGACCGGATCAACAAGGCGCAGTGGGATGAGCCGATGCTCGAACTGGTCGTCCTCGATGGCGCGGGTCAGCCGAACCGGCTGGTGAGCGTCCCCCTCGACCAGTCGAATGGCGTGCCGGCGGCTGTCCACGCGCAGGTGGTGCAGAGCGTCATCGCCTCGGAGCGGCTCGATCTCGGAGGAGGCGCAGGGGCCGTGGCCACGGCCCGCCGGAACCTCGACGCTGACAGCATCTGGTGGTCGGTCGTGTTCGACGGCGGGCTCGACCACGCAGATCCGGGCCTTCGATCACGCGCCGATGACGCGCTCGCAGCCCTTCGGGACTCCCTGGGTGTGTGACCGGATCGGGCATTGATATTGTTCTCCTGCGCGAGTACGCGCACTGCCGCATTCCCCCATAGCTCAATTGGCAGAGCATTCGACTGTTAATCGAAGGGTTTCTGGTTCGAGTCCAGATGGGGGAGCCACCGAAAAGCCCTTGCGAATGCAAGGGCTTTTCGTGTTTCTCAGTTTCATGAAAATGAGGGTGAAGCGAGCTCTGTACCCATTACTGTACCCATTGCCTGAAAGAGCTACTTCGAGTCGGCGAGAGCGGGTGGTCCGCTATTGATATGCCGGTCTCCGCCTTTGCCGGCGAGGCGGGTTGCGTGGTCTGGGTCCAAGCATCAGATGGCTCCCAGGCAACAATCACACTTCAAGGCGTCCCGGGCTCCTGTTCCTGAGCTAACTGAACCGCGTGCTTCACGCAGGTCCGCGCGTCGCGCTACTTGCGGCAGATCGGGGGGCGGGGCGGGTCGATGCGGACCATCCGCACGTTCACCAGCCATGCCTCTGCGTCGCCCCGCTTGAAGTAGAGGCGCTTCCCCATCCGGTAGGCGACCGGGGTCTTGCCCTGCTGCCGCAGTCCTCTGTAGGACTGCTTGGAGAGCTTGCCCATCTCGCAGAGCTCGTCGAGGTTGATGAGCTCGTCCTTGTCGTGCTTCCTGTCGGCCATGGGATTCTCCTCTGATCGGTTGGCTGGTCGTTGGGTCCGCGTGCCGTCGGCTGCCGCGCTGCTCACTCGCGCTCCCGTTCGTCGTCGATGTCTTCGTCGTCGCATTCGTCCTGTGTATCGGG
>CAFBNE010000092.1_pt1 | contig 13523 bp, 11 predicted proteins | sample 7269181 | NCBI WGS metagenome assembly CAFBNE01 (sample SAMEA6814085, study PRJEB35770) | uncultured Actinomycetes bacterium | biome: Freshwater; feature: Freshwater reservoir; material: water | place: Czech Republic | collected 2017-05-23 | depth 30m m
CGACCGCACCGGCTTCCCCTCCGGTGAGCAACAGTTGTCGAACGAAACGCACACTAGTGGCGAACGGGGCTGCTGGGGAAGTTGGTTTGCCATATTGAGAGCAAACCATCAGCAACTACGCCCAGCCGGCAGCCTCGACCCCTAGGCCCCACGTCGGAAAGCACGCCTCACGGGTTTCGAGGATCGCCTGGTCGACCGGGTCCCGCGGGTCGAAGCCGTCGTCGAAGGGCTTCGGCCACGGGTGCCGACCATCGGTCATGCGCCCGGGCGCAGACCGGCCGAGTGCCGATGTCACGTAGTCGGCGAAACCCTGCGGGATCGGCGCCAGCGGATCGATGCGATGGCCCGTCGCCTCGGCGATGAGGTGCGTCCAGGCCCGCGGGACGACGTCGACCCATTCGTACCCGCCGCCGCCCACCGCGAGCCACCGGCCCCCTGCGTAGCGGTGGGCCCACCGATGGAGGGCCTCGTAGCTCATCCGCTGCCCGTCGATGGTCATCGTCAGATTGGCGAGCGGGTCATCGACATGGGAGTCGACCCCCTGCTGGGTCACGAGCACCTGCGGTGCGAAGGCTCCGAGCAGGTCGGGAACGACGCCGTGAAGGGCGCGAAGGAAGCCCTGGTCGCCCGTGCCGGCGGGGAGCGCCACGTTCACGGCCGTTCCGATCGCACCCGGCCCGCCAACCTCCGTGGGCCACCCAGTGCCGGGGAAAAGGGTGGCCGGGCTCTCGTGGATGGAGATCGTCATCACCCGCGGGTCGTCCCAGAAGATGGCCTGCACTCCATCGCCATGATGGACGTCGACGTCGACATAGGCCACGCGCTCGACGCCTTGCTCGAGCAGCCAGGCGATCGCGACCCCAATGTCGTTGTATACGCAGAATCCCCCCGCTGAGCCCGGCATCGCGTGGTGCAGCCCGCCTGCGAGGTTGACCGCATGCTCAACCCGGCCCTCGAAGACTGCACGGGCTCCGGTGAGCGTGGCTCCGGCGACCCGTAGGGCCGCCTCGTGCATGCCGGCGAACGCCGGGGTGTCGATGGTGCCCAGCCCCCGGCTCAGGTCAGCGTGGCGAGGCTCTTCGGATGCCCGCTGGACCGCCTCGACGTATCCGGGCTCGTGGACCCGCAGGATGTCTTCCAGCAGAGCGAACGGGACGGGAGTGAGCATCTCGACGTTGTCGTGCTCCAGCAGGCCGAAGTCGGCCGCGAGGCGCATGGCGAGCTCCACCCGAATGGGGGCGAGGGGATGCCCGGGCCCGAAGTCGTAGGCCCGCAGCCGCTCGTCCCAGACAACGCCGACCCGCTCGCTCACCGGTCAGGCCCCGGCGAGTTCGCGGCTACGGTCACGGGCCGCCTCGATGGCCCCCCGCATGATCTGCTGCACCCCGTGCGAGTCGAGTACGGCGATCGCCGCCGCCGTCGTGCCACCCGGCGAGGTCACCTTCGCACGTAATGAGGCCGGCTCCTCCTCGCTCGCCTCGAGCAGCCGGGCGGCCCCGAGCAGAGTATGGACGACCGACGTGCGGGCGGTATCGGCGGGCATGCCAAGTTCCACGGCCCCCGCCATCATCGCCTCGGCAAGATAGAACAGGTACGCGGGGCCGCTGCCGGAGACGGCCGTGACAGCGTCCTGAAGGCCTTCGGGGACCTCGACGACGACTCCGACAGACGACAGGAGCAACCGGGCACGTTCGAGGGCCTGAGTGCCGCAGAGGGCGCCTGCACTGATCCCGGTGACCCCGCTCTCGATCCTGGCCGGCGTGTTCGGCATCGCTCGGACGATGTTCGCGAGGGGCATCGAGGCCTCGAGCAGTGCGGTCGTGATGCCGGCTGCGATCGAGATGACAAGGGCACCCGCCTCGACACTCGGTGCGATGTCGGCCACGAGGCCCCTGATGTCCTGCGGCTTCACCACGAGGATGACGACATCGGCGCCCGCGCACGCTTCAACCGGATCGGCGATGACGACGCCGTGCCGGTCAGCGAGCTCCGCGGCGCGTTCGACCCGCTTCTCGGCGACGACGATGACCGGCTTCGGAGTCACGCGCCGCTGGAATCCATCGATGAGAGCCTCGCCCATGACGCCGCCGCCGAGCACTGCAATCCGGGTCATCCGCACACCTCCGTGTCTTACGCGCCGGGCAGGAGCGCCCGAACCGCTGACGCCAGACCGCTCGGGCGCTCTGCCAAGCCTCCCACGAGTCGGCCGAACCACTCGGGACCGAAGGGCACGAACACGCGCACGCTCTCACCTGAGTCGACGAGCCGCTGCTGAACGTGCTCGGCCCGGCCGAGGTACATGGCGAACTCGTACTGCCCCTTTTCCCGCCCGTAGCGGACCGCGAGCGCTTGGACGATCTCGACGAGCCTCGCGTCGTGGGTCGCAAATGACGGCACCACGTCGTCACCCCGCGCGAGCAGCACCTTCGCACAGCGCACATAGGCCTTGTCGACCTCGGTGGCGTGCTCGAAGCGCCCGGCGTCAGTGAGCACCGGGCCGGAGCCGGTCTTGGACAGTCGCACGCGCCCACCGACGGCGGAACAGTCCCGCTCGGTTCGTCGCAGCGATGCCTGCAGGCCGATGCCAACCTCGCGGCCGATCGCCCGCTGGCGCTGGACTGCCGCCATGCAGCCATCGATCGCACCGGGCGGGCCGGATGCGACGAGGACGCAGGCCCCTGCGTCGCGTGCGAAGGCGCAGACCGCGTTGAGTGCCTCCGGGCCCCGCGCGACCGTGAGGAGCGGCGACGGGACGAGGATCTCGGCGATAGAGCCCAGCCCCGACGATCCCAGCAGCTCAATCATCGACTCGATGTCGGCCACGACGGCGTCGAGATCGGCCGACGACTCAGGGCCCCAGTGTCGGTCAAGGCAGACGAAGCGCCCCGAGTCTGCGAGGTCGTGGACTGATGCCATCGCATCCCCCGGCGCCTCGCCGCCCGCAACACGGTGCACGAGGCCGCGTCCGATACCCGTGCTCGCGAGGAGCGGCCCGACCCGGTCGTTGCTCGCGATCCCCGAGACAACGCTTCGGACACGGCTCATGCGTTGACCCTAATGCCGGGGCGCGAGATGGCGGCGCGCGAACTCGAGTGCCTCCATGAGGTCGATTTCGCGCTCGTCGCGAGTCACTGCCCCCCGGGTGCTCACCTCGACGACGACAGTCCGGTCGAACCCGGTGCCCGCGAGATGCTGCAGCAGTTCAGCAGCCGGCTGGTCGCCCCGGCCTGGAATGAGGTGCTCATCGCGCGCCGAGCCGGTGCCGTCGGCGAGGTGCACATGGCGAAGGCGTCCCGCGAGGTCGGCGGCCATCTGCATCGCATCGCTCCGGGAGACCGACGTGTGCGAAAGGTCCAAGGTGACGTGCGGGTAGTCCTCGTCGCGGACGTCCCAGCCGGGCGAGTAGGCCGGGAGTTCCCGGCTCGCCGCGCGCCACGGGAACATGTTCTCGACCGCGAACTCGACGGCGGTCTCGTTCGCCATTGCCCCGAGTCCGGCGACGAACCCCTTGGCGTAGGAGCGCTGCCACAGAAAGGGCGGGTGGACGACGACGGTCGATGCGCCGAGCCGCTCGGCTGCCTCCTTGGCCCGGATGAGCTTCCCCCACGGATCGGTCCCCCAGACCCGCTGGGTGACAAGGAGGCAGGGAGCATGGATGGACAGGATCGGGGTCTGGTAGTGGTCGACCAGTGCGCTCAGGGCCTCCGGGTCCTGGCTCACCGAGTCGGTGCCGACCATGACCTCGACGCCGTCGTAGCCGAGGCGAGCCGATATCTCGAAGGCGGCGGCCGTGCCCTCCGGGTAGACCGACGATGTCGACAGGCCGACGCGGGGCTTCATGCCCGACGCCATCGATCCGTGACGATGACCGCCACCCAGACGAGCAGGGCTCCGACGAGCCCGACCCCAACCGCCACGAGGCTGTAGCGCTCGGCGCCGAGGGACAGCGCGAACCAGTTCGACAGGAACGGGATGTACAACACGCACAGGAACATGAAGATCATGAGGGCCACGATGCCGAGCCTGATCGCGTTGAGCGGTCGAGCGCTTTGGAGGAGCACCGCGGTCGTGACGATGAACAGCGTGACGGTCGCGGACGACATGGCACTCGACACCGGCTCGCCGACCCGCAGTGCGATGCCGTAGCTCGTGAACGCGGAGGCCGCTGCGATGGCGCCCGCCGGCGCGGCGAACAGCAGTACCCGCCTGAAGAATCCCGGCCGGAACCGCTCGGTATTCGGCATGAGGGCGAGGAAGAATCCGGGGATGCCGATGGTGAGTGCGCCGATGAGCGACAGGTGGCGGGGCAGGAACGGGAACGTCACCGCGAACACGCCTGTAGTAACCGAGGTGATGATCGCGTAGAAGCTCTTCGTGAGGAAGACGTCGGAGACGCGCTCGATGTTGCCGAGGACCCGTCTGCCCTCGGCCACGACGCTCGGCATGACCGACCAGCGATCGTCGAGCAGGACCAGCTGCGCGACCGCACGCGTTGCGCCCGAGCCCGATCCCATGGCAATGCCGAGGTCGGCATTCTTGAGTGCGAGAACGTCGTTCACGCCGTCGCCAGTCATGGCGACGGTCGAATCGCGAAGGTGGAGCGCATCGACCATCGCCTGCTTCTGCGCCGGCGTGACGCGGCCGAACACCGAGGAGGTCGCGAGGATCTCGCCGAGCGCCACCGGGTCTGTCGGGAGGGTGCGCGCATCGACCGGCCGATCCGCCCCGGGCACACCGGCGAGGGTTGCGATGGCTCCCACGGTGGTGGCGTTGTCCCCGGAGATCACCTTCACGCTCACCCCCTGCTCAAGGAAGTAGCGGACGGTCTCGGCGGCATCGGCTCGCAGTCGCTGGTCGATCACCACGAGGGCGACAGGGGTGAGCAGGCCGACCCCGGCATCGGCGCTCGGAGGCTCGGCGCACGTGCCGACGACGAGGACGCGGGCGCCATCAGCTGCCTGCTCATCGGCTTGCACGCGGACTGGGTCGCCGTCCGGGAGGAGCATCTCCGGCGCCCCGATGACCCACGATCCATGACCCTCAAAGGTTCCCGACGACCACTTGCGCGCACTCGAGAACGGCACTGCGGCAACTGGCTTCCAGCCCGGGTCGGTGAACTCGTCGGCGACCGCCTGGAGGGTCGGGTTCGGGCTCGACTCCATCACGGCGAGTGCGCCGAGTGCCGCAGCGGCACCCGGGCCCTTGGGGTCGAGCTCGACCAGCCCGCGCACGTGCATGCCCGGCTCGGTAAGGGTGCCGGTCTTGTCGACGCAGATGGTGTCGACGCGGGCGAGCACCTCGACGGCCGGGAGGTCCTGGACGAGCACCTTCTTGTTCGCGAGGCGCAGGACGGCAACCGCCATCGCGATGCTCGTGAGGAGGACGAGTCCCTCCGGCACCATCGTCACCATCCCGGCGATCGTGCCCCTGATCGCCTCGTCGAGCGGAAGGCCGGCCCGAACGACCTGTGAGTAGAGCAGCAGCGCGCCGACCGGCAGCAGCAGGAAGGAGATCGCCTTGATGAACTTGGCGATGGAGTCGCGCAGCTCGGAGTTCGTGAGGTGGAACTTCTTCGCCTGCTCGGTCAGGCCGGCGGCGAACGAGTCGCGGCCGATCCTTGTCGCCTGGTAGAGCCCAGAACCTGCCACGACGAAGGAGCCGGACATTCCCGGATCACCTGGCGCCTTGTCGACCGGATCCGCCTCGCCGGTGAGGAGGCTCTCGTCGATCTCCAGCCCCTCCGAGGCCAAGATCGTGCCGTCGACGACGAGCTGATCGCCGGGCGCGAGGACGATGATGTCGTCGAGCACCACCTCCTCGGCGCTCACCTGCACGTCTGCTCCGTCACGCCGAACGGTCGGCTTCGCCTCGCCGATGACCGCGAGCTTGGCGAGCGCCCGCGAGGCCCGGTACTCCTGGATGATGCCGATGAGGGTGTTCGCGACGATGACGAAGCCGAAGAGTGAATCCTGGAACGGCGCGACCATGATCATGATCGCCCACATGATCCCGATGACGAGGTTGAACCAGGTGAGCGTGTTCGCGCGGATGATGTCGCTGAGGCTGCGGCTGCGGGCATCGGGCGCATGGTTGACCTCGCCGGCCGCGATCCGCTCGGCGACCTCCCCTGCGTTGAGTCCCTGCTTGAGGTCGATCATGAGGGGAGTCCGTCCATCCGGTGGAGGATGACTCCCTCTCGCAGGGCCCACGGGCAGATGACGATCTCCGGGACCTCGAGGAGCTCCATCACGGCCTCTGCGACCACTGCACCGGCGATGAGTTGCTCCGCCCGCCCCTCACTCACTCCCGGGATCCGTGCCCGCTCCTCGGCGGGCATCCCGGCAAGCCTGCGCACGGTCGACTGAAGACCGGTGAGGGTGAGCGTGCGACGGACGTAGATGCCATCGCTTGATGGTGCCGCGCCTGCGATGCGCGCGAGTTGCTTGAGGGTCTTGGATGAACCGGCGGCGATCTCCGGCTCACCGACCCGGCGGACACGGCGGGCCACCTCGGCAACCTGAGCGCGCGCGTAGCGCCTGAGCTCGCGCAGCGCCTCCGGCGAGGGCGGGTCGCCGTCGAGGTGCGACCGGGTGAGGCGCCCTGCGCCCAGCGGAAGGGAGACGGCAATGTCCGGCTCTTCGTCAATGCCTGAGGCGAGCTCGAGCGATCCGCCGCCGATGTCGATGACGAGCAGTCGGCCGGTCGACCAGCCGAACCATCGCCGGACGGCGAGGAAGGTCATACGCGCCTCGTCCTCACCTGACAGCACCTCGAGGGCGATGCCGGTCTCCTCTCGCACTCGGCGAAGGACCTCCTCGCCATTGCCTGCCTCGCGGATCGCCGAGGTCGCGAACGCCATCACCTCGGTGGCGCCCATGTCCTCGGAGAGCCGCTGGCCATCCCTGATGAATCCGATGAGGGTGGTGATCGCCTCATCGTCGACATCACCCGTCGCCGTGAGGTGCTCAGCGAGCCGCAGCGGAATCTTCAGCTTGGACGCGGGTGTCGGGGCGGCGCCGTAGTGGGCGTCGACAAGCAGCAGGTGGACCGTGTTAGAACCGACGTCGAGAACTCCCATGCGCACGTGACGACGTTACCGCCGAGGGGTGTCAGCCGCTGCCCCTAGGCTGGCTCCATGCCTGAAGTGCCGCTCGACTTCCCCCGTCAGTGGGTCGAATTCGTCGATCCTGACAACGCAAACCAGCTCATTCGCGCCGACCTCACCTGGCTGACCTCGCGGTGGACTTGCATCTTCGGCAACGGCTGCAAGGGAATCTACGCCGACCGGCCCGATGCCGGTTGCTGCGCGCTCGGCGCCCACTTCTCGGAGAAGGCCGATGAGAAGCGCGTCCGGGGCTGGGTCGACAAGCTCGACGCGAGCCTGTGGCAGCGCATCGAGACCGGCCGCAAGAAGGGCTGGGCCGAGAAGGAGGATGATGCCCGCAAGACCCGCGTCGTCGGCGATGCCTGCATCTTCCACAACGATCGCGATTTCGCCGGCGGCTACGGCTGCGCCCTCCACCATCTCGCGGCCCGTGAGGGCGTCTCCTTCGTCGAGACCAAGCCCGAGGTCTGCTGGCAGCTGCCGATGCGGCGCAGTTACGACAATGTCACCCACGAGGACGGCACCGACCGTCTCGTCGTCGTCCTCGGCGAGTACGACCGCCGCGGCTGGGGTGAGGGCGGCCACGACCTCGACTGGTACTGCAGCGGCAATACCGAGGCGCACGTCGGCACCGAGCCCGTCTACCGGTCCTCGAAGGACGAGATCATTGCCCTCATCGGGCAGCCGGCCTACGACGAGCTCGCCCGGATCTGCGATGCCCGCTCCCAGCTGCTCCTCACCGTCGTCGACCGGTCAGCGCTCTCCCCCCACCCCGCAGACCCGGCGTAGGGCAGTCGATGGCCCGGATTGCCCCCAAGCAGGCGCCCTACCGCTGCAGCGACTGCGGCTGGACCTCCGCGAAGTGGGCCGGACGATGCGGCGAGTGCCAGGCGTGGGGCACGGTGAACGAGGCTGGTGCAGTTCGCTCGCGTGGCACCGCATCCGGCCGCGTCACAACCGCGGCTATACCGATCGGCGACGTCGACCTCTCAGCAGCCCAGATGAGGCCGACCGGGGTGAGCGAATTTGACCGGGTCCTTGGCGGCGGCATCGTGCCGGGGGCCGTGCTGCTCCTCGCCGGCGAGCCCGGGGTCGGTAAGTCGACCCTCCTTCTCGATGTCGCGTCACGCTGGGCCGAGTCGGGCCACCGCACCCTCTACATCACCGGCGAGGAGTCCGCTGCGCAGGTGCGCCTGCGGGCCGAGCGCATCGGGGCCCTTGCCGCCGACCTGTACCTCGCCGCCGAGACAGATCTCGGGGCCGTGCTCGGCCACATCGATGCCGTTCAGCCGACCCTGCTTGTCCTGGATTCAGTCCAGACCATCAGCAGCAGCGAGATCGATGGCTCGGCGGGCGGGGTCACGCAGGTGCGCGAGGTTGCCGCCTCGCTCATCGCCCGGTCCAAGGAGCTTGGCATGGCGACCGTCATCGTCGGCCATGTCACGAAGGACGGCACGGTGGCTGGCCCACGCGCCCTCGAGCACCTCGTCGATGTCGTCCTCCACTTCGAGGGCGACCGCCATGCCTCCCTGCGGCTCGTCCGCGCCGTGAAGAACCGCTACGGCCCCGCCGACGAGATCGGCTGCTTCGAGCTCGTCGATGACGGAATCATCGGCCTCGCGGACCCGAGCGGCCTGTTCCTCGGCGATCGACACTCCCCCGCGCCCGGCACCTGCGTCACCGTGACCGTCGAGGGCCGCCGGCCCCTCGTGGCCGAGGTTCAGGCCCTCATCGCCCCCACCAACGCGCCCCAGCCGCGCCGGGTCACCAGTGGCCTGGACTCATCGCGCATCGCCATGATGCTCGGGGTCCTCGAGCGCCGAGCCGGGCTCAAGCTCGCCTCGAATGACTGCTTCGTCGCGACCGTAGGTGGCGTGCGCCTCGCTGAACCGGCAACCGACCTCGCGATCGCCCTCGCTGTCGCCGGCAGCGTCACCGAGACGGCACTCCCGGCTGGTCTCGTCGCAGTCGGCGAGATCAGCCTGTCCGGCGACGTCCGCCGGGTCACGGCGCTCAGCAGGCGGCTGAGCGAGGCCGCCCGCCTAGGGTTCACCGACGCCATCGTCCCGGCGCGCGCCGATGGGGCCGGAGCACAGCCAGCCGAGTCGATCCGGGTCCACGAGGTCTCCTCGGTCAGCGAGGCCCTGGCCGTCGCCCGCCGCCTAGCAGCCAAGCCCAACTAGCCACCACCCCACGTCATTTCAACCAGATTCCGGCTGACCTGACCCAAAAGCTGGTCAGTTGACCAGCAAACCGGTGATTTCATCCAGCACTCGACGGACCACAGCCCGGTCTACCGATGCCACTGCGCGGCGTCAGCGCAGCCGACTACTCAGCCTTGATGAGCGAGAAGGGCTTGCCCTCGCTCTCGACGTTGCCATTCCTTCCAACGACGTCGTAGCGGCCCGGCTTGGCGACCGCGCCCTCACCGGGACACCCCTTCTGGCTCAGGCGTCCGTTCCATGTGATCCTCGAACCGACCTTCTCGCCCGGCTTCATCACGATCACCTTCGAATTGTCACTCGCACTGCAGTCATCACTCGACCACACGTGGTACCCGCCCGAGGTGATCTCAAGCTCGTTCGCCTTCGGACCGACGTCTCGCTTGCAGGCGATATCCCCGATGTTCGTGATCGTCAGGCGAAGTTCCGGCGTCTCGCCAACGACATACGTCGACGCGTTCGTCAATGCCTTGACCTTGATCGACTCATCCTGGCAGTCGACCGGGGCCTCACCGGCTATAGCCACAGCGCTCTCCGAGGGGGACTGTGATGGCTCGGCAGTCGGCTCTGAGGAGGGCTCGATGGGCGCAGCCTCGGCCGACTGGCTCGAATCCGGTGCTGGGCTGGCGCTATCGGCGGAACCCTGTGAGGTGAAGAGCCACCAGATCCCGAAAATCAAGGTCCCCACGGCCAGGAGCAGCGTGATGCGCCTGATCCAGTAAACGAAGGCCGGCTCTGGGCCAACGGGAACGAAGACGCTACTCACCCTCACACGTTACTGGGCGAAGGCCCGCAAACGTGGAACCATGCACTTCTCATGCCCCATGCCTTCCCTGACCCCCGCACCCTGCTGGTCGAACCGGTGCTCACCTGGTTCGACGAGGCTCGGCGTCCACTTCCATGGCGGAGTGACGATGCGACTCCATGGGGCATCCTGGTGAGCGAGTTCATGTGCCAGCAGACCCAGGTCGATCGGGTCATCCCGCGCTGGCACTCGTGGCTTGACCGATGGCCCTCCCCTGCTGACCTCGCTCAGGCCGACGTCGCCGATGCCATTCGCATGTGGGACCGGCTCGGATATCCACGCCGCGCCAAGTGGCTCCACGAGTCAGCGGTCATCATCCGAGATGAGCACGAAGGACAGATTCCGACATCGACCGAGGAGTTGCGGGCGCTCCCCGGCGTGGGCGAGTACACGGCAGCAGCCGTGCAGGCCTTCGCATTCGACATGCCCGCGGTGGTCCTCGACACGAATGTTCGACGGGTCATCTCGCGCACGCTCAACGGCGAGGCCCAGCCGCGATCCCACGTGACGAACGCCGAGCGCGAGCAGGCCGCGACCTTGCTCGAGCACACCCGGCCGGCCGAATGGTCAGCCGCGGTGATGGAGTTCGGAGCGCTGGTCTGCAAGGCAGCCCAGCCCCTGTGCGCCGAATGCCCGGTCGCCCGCATGTGCCGATGGCGGGCCGCCGGCTTCCCACCCCCGGCATTCCAAGTTCGACGACAGGCCGCCTTCGCCGGGAGCGACCGCCAGGCCCGCGGGCGGATCATGGAACTCCTGCGATCGGCGCAGGAGCCCATCCCATCGAGCGCAATCGAGTCGGCGTGGCATGACGACGAGCAGGTCACGCGCGCGCTTGTCGGCCTGGTCAAGGACGCGCTCGTCGAGCAAACAGCCCTGGGCGATTACCGGTTGAAGGGCTCGCGGTGACGGGCTCGGACTGAGCCGGCAGGAGAACCTGCACAATCTGCTCGCATTGGCCCGTCAATCTGCACGTTCTCCCAGTCCATGGGACAAGTGGCTAGGCATGAGACCCGCGGTTAGGCATGAGACCCGTGGCTAACCGAGGCCGGCGCTGGTGTCGCGGGGGAGTATCTCGCTGTCATTCGACGCGACCACGCTGCGCTCGCCGAGCGGCGCGGCGAGTTGGACGTCGACCCACATGCGATCACCGGACGAACCGGTCTCGGCGCACGCACCACTGCGTGCCGAGGTTCGCGTCGCCGAAACTCGCACGTAGGACTCATCCTCGACGGTCGAGACATCGACGGTGTCCTGGCGACAAAGCCCACCGGGCGGCAGCGCCAGTGCCACTTGCACAGCCTGCTCGGAAGTCGTCGGGCGATAGGCCACCGGCTGCATGCCCTCGGACACCAGCCCCAGCCCACGAAGCGGACCAGCGCTCGCGAACACGCCGGCCGCGACGATGCCGACCCCGGCGAGCACGATGATGATGCCCACCCACCACACAGTGCGTGGCAATTGTCGCTTCGGGCCGTCGAACTCCCGGAGTCCGGGTATCAGCGGTCCGTTGACCACGGTCAGGCCCCTCGTCGTGTCGGCAATCAGCTCACAGTCTCAACCGGGGGCGCATCGGGCAGGGTCACCCTCGGAGTCGCAGTGAAGATGAACTCGCGCTCAGCTCCCTCGCCTGAAACGTCAACCACCACAATACTGCCCGGGTTGAGATCTCCGAACAACATCTTCTCGCTCAGCGAGTCCTCGATGTCGCGCTGGATGACGCGGCGCAGCGGCCGAGCGCCCAGCGACGGATCGTAGCCTCGCTCGGCAAGCAGCGTCTTCGCCGATGCCGTGAGCTCAAGGGCCATGTCCTTCTCCTCGAGACGCTTCTCGAGGCCGGCGATCATGAGATCGACGATCTGGAAGATCTCCGCCTCACTCAGTTGGTGGAAGACGATGACATCGTCGATGCGGTTCAAGAACTCGGGCCGGAAGTGCTGCTTGAGCTCCTGCTGCACCTTCGCCTTCATCTGCTCGTACGCGGTCTCGCCGCCGTTCTCGGGTGCGAAGCCGAGCATGACGCCCTTGGAGACATCACGACTGCCGAGGTTCGTCGTCATGATGATGACGGTGTTCTTGAAGTCGACGACCCGGCCCTGGGCGTCGGTGAGGCGACCCTCCTCGAGCACCTGGAGCAGCGAGTTGAAGATATCCGGGTGCGCCTTCTCGACCTCGTCGAACAGCACGACCGAGAACGGCTTGCGACGTACCTTCTCCGTGAGCTGACCGCCCTCCTCGTAGCCGACGTAGCCGGGAGGTGAGCCGAACAGTCGCGAGGCGGTGTGACGCTCGGAGTACTCGCTCATGTCGAGCGCGATGAGGGCGCTCTCGTCGCCGAAGAGGAACTCGGCGAGGGTCTTGCTCAGCTCGGTCTTCCCGACGCCGGACGGTCCGGCGAAGATGAAGGATCCGGACGGACGCTTCGGATCCTTCAGCCCGGCACGCGTGCGCCTGATGGACTTGGAGAGCGCCTTGACCGCCTGCTCCTGGCCGATGACCCGGCGGTGCAGCTCATCCTCCATGCGGAGCAGCCGGGCAATATCGTCCTCGGTGAGGTCGGTGACAGGGATGCCGGTCATGAGCGCGAGCACCTCGCCGATGAGGTGTGCGTCGACCTCGGCCACGACATCGAGGTCGCCGGCCTTCCATTCCCGCTCCCGCTGCGCCTTCTCGGCGAGCAACTGCTTCTCGGTGTCGCGGAGCGCGGCGGCCTTCTCGAAGTCCTGCGCGTCGATCGCCGACTCCTTGTCCTTGCGCGCGGCGGCAATGCGGTCGTCGAACTCGCGCAGGTCCGGCGGCGCAGTCATGCGGCGGATGCGCAGGCGTGAGCCCGCCTCGTCGATGAGGTCGATCGCCTTGTCTGGCAGGTGGCGGTCGGAGATGTAGCGATCGGACAGGCGCGCTGCTGCCTCGAGTGCGCCATCGGTGATCGACACCCGGTGGTGGGACTCGTAGCGGTCGCGCAGGCCCTTGAGGATCTCGACCGTATGCGGGACATCAGGCGCCTCAACCTTGACGGGCGCGAACCGGCGCTCGAGCGCGGCGTCCTTCTCGATGTGCTTGCGGTACTCGTCGAGCGTGGTGGCGCCGATCGTCTGGAGCTCGCCGCGGGCGAGCATCGGCTTGAGGATGCTCGCGGCGTCGATCGCGCCCTCGGCTGCCCCGGCCCCTACGAGCGTGTGGAGCTCGTCGATGAACAGGACGATGTCGCCGCGGGTGCGGATCTCCTTGAGGACCTTCTTCAAGCGCTCCTCGAAGTCACCGCGGTAACGGCTACCGGCAACGAGCGCGCCGAGGTCGAGGGAGTAGATCTGCTTGTCCTTGAGGGTCTCGGGGACATCACCCTTGACGATGTTCTGGGCGAGGCCCTCAACGATGGCGGTCTTGCCGACGC